>MDTE01074096.1_pt1 | contig 64923 bp, 62 predicted proteins | sample 811231 | NCBI WGS metagenome assembly MDTE01 (sample SAMN05326651, study PRJNA326480) | marine metagenome | isolation source: seawater | place: Indian Ocean: Red Sea | collected 2010
TCCTCTTCCAGGTCTGTAATTATAGTAACTATCGCCAATATTAACCCAACAAGTTCCATCATCTGTGAGCACATCACGTACACTCCTGAATACTTCTACCAATGCTTGTATGTATTCGTCAGGTGTTTGTTCCTGACCAATTTGACTATCTTCTCCACCATAGTCACGTAGACCGTAGTATGGTGGAGATGTGACACACATTCTAACTGGTTCACTTATAGTCTTGAGAGTGTCACGACAGTCACCATATAGTATAATATCTCTCATCTGATCTTATATGCGTGCTTTTTAATGTATCCTGCGCATATATTATCACCTAAACGTGGATCTGCGGGTTGCTTAGCTCTTGCTTTAAGCTTCTTGAACTTCTTCTCTAACCTAGGTGCAAGGTAATTGTACACAGTATCACCACCCAAGCTCCATAATTCTACAATCTGCGCTCCTTCATAGCGTGCATAGTAATGTTTATGGTACTTAAGTAGTTTCTCACTGCGCAAATACTCATCCTGCTCCTCCCAAGTATCCTTAACAGAGATACCATTGTATGTTGCAGAGATGTTATCACCTATTGTACTCTTGTACTCTACTTCTCCCTTGTCATCAGTAGCATCTGAACCTGAATAGTCTTCAGATACCTCGTGACCTAATTCAATAGCCATATGAATTTCACGTGACCTAGCATAAGAGAATGGATCACCCCATCCTTGGTCTTCACAGACCTCATATAACCCTTCAAAATGCTTCTTGAAGAGTTCTTTTGCTTGTTCAGGGGAATACTTAGTCATAATGATTTCAGAGGGGTTGTAGGGTCAATCGCAGCGTTCTAGATCTTCTATTTTAGATGCTGGAACACGATGCTCTCCATTGATTAGATAATAATGTTCACCATCTTCAAGACCAAGATATAATATCTCTGAAGGTGGGAAATTATTATCCCTCATCATCGCTTGGAGTTGTAGATGAGTTAGTTCGCTTTGTGATGGTACATTCATTCCATACGCTCCTGTAAATTAAGGGATGTGCAAATGATTTCTTAGAGTAATCGTGGAGTGTAAAGTTTAACCCAGTCTGATTGTCTGGATCACGTTCACCGTCCATTTGCAAGGTCAAATACTCCTGACTAATAAAAATGACGGTACCAGAAGTACCGTCAGGAGTTACGATGTGATCACCCAGTTCAATCATCACGAATCACCTTAAGTATAAGTAACCGCCAGCCCAATCAGCATTTGCAAAACACAACTCACGTTCACGTATGATGCGGAGATCATATCTAACGTGCTTTGCTGGTGATTTCCAAGATGCTGGTTTGTAGACCTGACCAGTTTTCCTATCTATAAAGGCGTGAACACCACCACGGTTCTGTACAATTTTAAGGTACTTCTTACCAGTGGTGATGCTAAACGTTACAGGATCGCTTGAATTAGGGTACTGATGCTTGTACTGTTGCTCAAGGCAATGTACTAGGGTCTCTGCCCAAGTATACACCCTGACTTCAAGAGGCAGAATTTCATCAACTGTGCACTCTTTTGAAGCAGCAACTGGTTCAAGATAAGAATTCATAAGATCCTTTTGTGTTTACTCTCTTATTATAGAGGAAATGAGAGGAAAGTCACGTTGGCTTGTGACGCTTTATGAACTGGACAGTATGTCCATCATAAACTGTTGTGGGCATCGCATTAAATGCTAGAGTGTAACGCATTGCGTCTGATTCGTTGGGTAACACCCTATGACTTAATGATGACGGGAATATCACCATCTTACCAGGTGATACAGGATATGTAAATGCATCGCTATATCTTGTAATACCCAGTCCCTTCAAATCACTGTATGCATTTCTCTTAACGAACTGTACATCACCACTGTTGCCAGTTAAGAACACAGTACCAGACACAACAGCCCAAGGATGACAGTGTGCAACTAGGTTCTCACCTAGTCTATACCTGTTGATCCACGCAGCATTTATCTCCATATCTGATGCAAATGGTTCTTTAACAATGTATGGTAACAGTTGGTTTAACTGATTCTCACACCACACACGAAAATTATCAAACAAGTTACTGTGTAGTATACCTTGTTGTCTGTCTTCTACTTCAGTACTATCACGATACTGCTTTAGTAAATCTGTACTAACAGCACCACTCTGATATTTTTCTAAGTTCTTAAGGTATGTTGATTCATCCCAGTCACAGTTAGTGACTATGGATACTAGATCAGCATACAGATCAGGTGGTACCTCTGCCTCAAATATAGATGTAGGCAGTATGTTTATAACCCTGAAGTTTGGTTCAATCGGTGCGTGGCTCATACTTATAAGGACATAGTAAAGATTCAACTAATGCTTTAGCAGTATTATTATGCTCGCATAGTTTGTTCATCCAAATTCTCTCTTCAAGTGTGACTTCTATTCCATCATCTGTAATCATACGACAACAGATATCAGTGAGTTCTAGTCTGTATTTTGTGCTTAACATCAGTGAAATTGGTGTTGATCTTGGAACTGTTCGTGGAGTTGTAGATGAGCAGTATCATACTCTAATAGTATATTACCACTGATAGTTGTCCCTACATTACCGTGTTTCACGTGATGTGCAATCCACGATGGGAAAACTATCATACTACCAGCTTTCAGTTCAGTATTATAGCATACTGGGAACAGTTTGGTACCTGGCATATGGTTTTGTATTAACATCCAAGCAGGATTGTATAATACTGTCTTAGAGTCAACAGTCTCATATATTATGTAACTCCATTGACTCTGTGCGTGTATGTGATAACCTTGATAGTCTTTCTCCTCATACCTATTCCTCCATATATTTGTGAATGTACAATTAATATATGGATCATAGCTCAATAAGAAAGGAGAGATCAGACTATGAAGATAATCATAGGTCTGCTCAGGACATTCTTGTCTACCAAATGACCAGTTAACCTCTGAATTGTACTCATAAGAAGACTCAGGCAACACCACTTGAGTGATGTCAACCTGAGTTTCAAATATGGGGACAGAGAATAAGTTCTTAACTCCATCCATTACATTGCACCAGCAAGAAAATCACCTTTACGCTTGAATCCCCACTTATCATACACTACAGGGAAGGTAACAGCACGATATCGTAACTGTTCGTATTCTTCTTGTGGTAGACTCCAGTTAAGAATCTTCCATACGTTCCTAGCATTCCTACACTTACGTGACTTAAACAAGTTCATTTTCCACTTGCGTTCAGTCTCTTCAAATGTAGGTGGATACTGCTTGTACAATGCCTGTGCATTCACAGTATTATACTTGGCATTGTCATAATGCTGATAGTAGAACTTCATTCAGATACTTCCTCAAAATAGATTCCGTGATAAGCATTGAATCCTTCGATGTCAAGGTAATCATCATCGTGATACTTCATCACGTCCTGACCACCAAAGATGAACTCCTCACAGAAATACTCAACATTACATCCAGTATTGTCTGCTGCTTGGATGAGTTCATTTGCTTCTTCCTCATTACATCCTATTACTTTGATAGAATAGGCAAGGTCAGCAAGTAGTTGATCTTCAAGTGTCATTAGGCTACAACTCCAAAGTTGAATTTGTTTACATCACGCTTGCAGTACATACAAGTTAATGAACTGAAAGCAAAGTTGTAAACTCTGTAAGCACCTTCACAATGAGGACAGACAATGTATCTACCGTCACGTGGTGCTCTGGTGTGCTTGTTGACTTTAGGATAGTCCATTGAACCTCATAAAAGAAAGTTGAACCTTCGCTCAACATATTCATTATACAAAAAAAGCACCCCGTTTGGGGTGCTTAGTGGACACTACGTAGACTGTCTACTTCTTCTCTGTCTCAGTGTTGAATGCTTTATCATAAGAGTCCTTCACATAAGTGATAGCACTCTGAACAACAGGAACTGACTTGTTATAAACCTTAACAATGTCAGACCACAATTCACGGGTTTCATAAGAATGAATAGCCCAGCGAACCTTAGCATCTTCAACATAATCCACATAAGTGAGATTAGGTTTCTCTGGACGAGTTGGAGCTTCTTTTGTAACAACTGGTGCAGGAGTCGGTTCAGTCACTTTCTTTATCTCAACGGGTTGTGAGTATTTAGTGACGACTGCTGCTTTTGTTACAGTCTTCTTAGTAGTGCTTGCCTTACGTGGTGTTGTGCTTGTGCTCCTCTTACGAGTAGAACGAGTCTTCTTGGCAGAGGTGGTGGCAGCAACTGTCATAAGTAGCATTTTTCTGAGGACTCACCTATTATAATGCATCCAGGTCTTTGCCAACCCTGTAGTGTGCCACTTTCTCAAGTGGTTTTGCCATTGCGTACAAAGCATCGTTGATCCGACCAAAGTCAACGTTGAATTCTTCTTCAATTTTATTTACCTGTTCCATCCTAAGGGACACCAGTGCAGATGAAACTGCACGAATTTCATTAAATGATAACTCCTTGGTCATTGTGCTTCACTAGCTAACAATTTTGTAAGGATATGTTCTGCATAACTCTGTTGCAGATCCATATATTGTTGCCTCTTTGTCATATCAGTGGTCATACTAAATCGCTGTGCAGTCATCTGTTCTGCAAACATAAACTTGTATGTCCTGAGAAGTTCTTTTAAATAACCTCGCTCGTCTCTCGTCAGTGAGACCTCACGTGAATCAATCATATCATTATTAGATGGATTGCGATGTAGACTTGGACTTGAGTGTGCTCCCATTGTGACAGTTAATGCTTTGTCAGCATCTTATCACGATTGCTTGTATGCTTGCAAGTCTTTTGTAACACTTGTAAATGTGCCCACTCCAGAAATGTCATTAAGTTGAGTTGGTGACGCAAATGCCATTAGTTCTCCAACCATACCATCTGTTGTCCATATAAACCTAGTACCATCTCTGTAGTTACTGGAGTCATTTACATTAAACTCAGCATTCATCAAGAATTTACCCTGCATATTGAGAGAGAAGTCTGGCTCATCCCAATAAACAAACTGTGATCCTACATCTCTGTAACTTGAATCTGATTTACTCATATCCATTGGTACCTTACACGTCAACAGTTGACGATCATTAGGAGTACCAGAGTTAGCAGAGGTTGCTGCTACCATTATAGTTCCTAATTCAGGACCATTGATGACAATACCACCAGGATCTGTGATACCTGAAGTGCTTAACTTACCAGCACGTGTTATATTTGCAGCATCTGGTGTTTTATTCTGTACATTATTATTACCACCATCAGATCTAATGGTTAAGTTTGCTGATGTAATCTCAACAATATATGTGTCTATCTGTGAGTACTGGTTAGTGATAGCGCAAGTAACCCACAATCTATCATTCCAACACAGACGATCATTAAATCTGTTATGATCATTACCTGTATCATATGATGAATCATTCATTGCTGCCTTGGTCTTATTAACTCCAGGTACCTCAACGAATCCCCAACGTAAATCTTTTACAACGTCAGCACCATTACTATTATTAATTACAAATGATGTAATTGAGTATGGATGATCATCATATGATGTTGTCCACGATGTCTGACCATTGAGTGTTTGTTCTGTGTTGCATACTAGTACTACACCATTAGTATCACCTGACTGTGTTTCTTTACCACCAACTGCATAGTACATACCATAAGTATTACCTGAAATACCTTGGTAAGCATCAACACCACCTCTGAAACTAAAGCTACTAAGTTCTAACTCGTCACCAATAATATATCCTGAAGAGTTAGATGCAACGACAATATCTGGTGTACTAGCAGCATATTCAATAATGCCATAGGTACCACGAGTTGTAGCACCAGTTGTATCATATAATTTACCTGCATATCCTACGTATAGTATACTACCACCTGCTGCATCCATCTGGAATACATCAAGACCAAAGATACCATCAACTGCATTATTACTTTGAGCAGCACCTATTTCAACTGATGTACCAGCATTACTTGTAGATACTACAGTTGGTAATCCAGTTCCAGCTAAAGTTAATGGAATACAAGATACAATTCCGTGTTGTGTTGGTGTTCCTGCATTTACTGATGTATAATGACCACCAATGAATAACTTAGCAGTGTTAGCACCATCTACTGTGACTGCAGCACAATGTATCTGGAAGTTATCAGCAGCATCAACTAATGATGTACTATCATTGTTAACAAATCTGTAATCCCACTGGAATGTCATTGTCTTATCATAACAAGTGACATAACCAACACCATAGTTATTACCACCACCTGTATCAGCAGTCCATCCAACTGTATAGATGTTACCTATCTCATCAATAACAACATCTTTAGGGTATGTGTTAAACCCAGTGTCATACATTCTGGTTTCAATACCACCAGTAGGTGTGTGTCTTGATAGTAATTGTTTACGCAATCCACTTCCATCATAATACTGTGACACTGTGATTATACCATTAGGATGCTCTTGCTTTTTAATCCTTGAGTCTTCTAATGAACCATCACCAAGTAGTTTACTATAACTTACAGCATCAAAATCTGTTTGTGCGTTATCAGTATTAACTGTCTGATCAACATACAAATAAGCAGGACAAGATGCCTGTGCTTCTATCATCGAAGCAGCATCACTTTCTTCAAACGTTTGTAAGAATATATTGGAAGATTGACGACGTTCTGCTCTATCCCAAGCTCTAGTACCAGTAGTATCTAACTGTAAGAATGTTGTTGGAGTTTGCCACAACAATCTACCACTAAATGTACCAGTATCAAGTGTTACTAATCTATCAGGACTGATACCCAATAATGCTTGATAGTTAGACAATGTTGTAGTAGCACCAACACTTGTCGGTGTAGTTTGCCAGTTGTGATTATCATTCCAAAGTGCACAACATCTCAATATCTTATAAGTTTCACGTCCAGCTGTGTTGTAGTTAATATTAGCATCAAAGATAACATCTTCCCAACATCTTACTAATGTAGCAGGAGTATATGTGAATCTTCTTAATCTTAAATCTGTAGTTCCTACTGGTGGGAATAAATCTCTAACAACAATTGGCCCAATTAAATCACCATTATGAGGTAATTTGAAGACTACATTATCAATGAAATGACCAGATGCACCAACATTACTATCACTAACGTGCCTACCAGTTATTATCATATTGTTGAAAGCATCGAAGTTGATACTATCTAACAATACACCACCATTTTGCTCTGCTTGATAATAATATGGTGGGAAATCACCAGGATTATTGTTAGTATATTCTGAAACATTATCTACTAAACTTCTAACTTCCCTGATATAATCTATAGTTCCATCAAAATTAATTTTTGCAACCCATCCAATATATGAGTTTTTGTTAGTATATGTAGAACTTGTAGGTAAACCTCCTGTATTATATACGACATTACCAACATAGTATATTCCATTAGAAAATACTTTTGTGTCAGCAACCATAATATCAGGTGTGTTGACAGTTGGAGCATCCCAAGAACTAGATCCAGCACCATCCTGAGTATTATTAGATTGATCCCTTCTTGCCTGATGTGGAATTGCAAAGAATGTGCGAACCCAGTCTAATGCACCAGTTCCCTTATTTGACTTGTGTAATTGTACGAAATTATTGTATCTACCAGTTTTCTTGTGTCCATCACCTACGTTATCTCTACCAATATTAGCACCACCAAGTTCTGCATTAGGTGAAGGTTGTAGACCTGCTGTAGTTACGTACTCATACGTAGTACCTTCTGCTGTTGGTTCTGGCTCTACCTTACATACCTTAGGTGGAGCTACTGCACCTGTAGCATACGTAGTGAGATCGAAATCAGTTGCAGTGAAATCATATCTGATGTATGATCCTAGGTTCTCACTGGTAGCATTGTTAGGATCACCAGTGTCATAGAATCTATAGTACTGTACATCACCTGATGCAGTACTCAATGATTGATTATGATACTGTCTCTCTTTAGTTGTGGATGTCCAAGGTATCAGTAACTTACCGTCACTGTCCATTGTTAACTTAGCATTCTGATCCCATCCACCAGGAAATACTATCTCTCTTGCATTAATTGAGACACCAGTAAGAGGTACCTTCAATATGTTCATCGTGCTACGTGACCTTGACATATCAGTCGTAGTAGCATTAGCAGCAACCAGTACATAGAAGCACAGGTTAGCATCATCCATACAAATGTTGGATGTTGCCTGTGGTCTACCACCAAAGTGGGGACCATCAGTTGAATACATCTCATAAGATCTGTATCCAGTATCTGTTACACCTAAGACTGCAATGCTATCACTAGATGATATAACATTATTACTAGTCTCGTGGTTCCAATCCTCATTGTCAGTTGGTGATGTCCTACCAGGCTTAGCAACTACCTTATTGAGTTGAAGGTCAGGTGCACCAACTAGACTATGCCATATATTACTATCGTGATTCCTATTAGTAAACACATTAGAGTAACTATGATCAGCAGTACCTTGTGTGACCTGACTAATAGCACAGGGATATAATGTTGAATTAGAACTAGAGTACGTATTCTCCCAGACTCTAGTACCAGACGATGTAAATTTAATGAAACGATAGACAGCATCGTGAGTGCTATCTAACATCGTTGAGTTAGTCTCGTTTGCTCTCTTTGCGTTGTAATTATTTGCACCACTAAGATCAGTGGTCTCCATCACTATGATGTATACACTATTATCTCCTTGATAACATCCTAGTGCACAGGGGTAGCAGTTCTTTGCTGATGATATAGTATACTGCCAAGATATAGAACCAATTGAACCAAACTTAGCAATGACTGCATTATATAAACCAGTTAAAGGGTTTCTCTCTCCATTAAGAGTATAAACCTCACCAGAACTTGATGTTGCTACATCAAACATTCCAGAAGGTTTACGATAACTAGCGTCATTCAAGTTAGCACGCTTAGCTTCGACTAATGTGTAGAAGTTACCGCCTCCACCTGAGGCAGACATTCCTTTAGCTGCAAATAATGGCATTGTTTAGAACTCTTGACCAGATGTGAATCCGTAGTACACAGTACCACCGTTAAATGTGGTGAATAGGAAAATGTCAGTAGTATTTGGGTTAGTAGATACTGTTGGAACAACACCACCTGCCCACTTAACTGTACGACCTACAAAATTAGTTAGATCTACAGTTCTACCACCAGTACCATCCTGTGTACATACAAGTATGAAACTAGTTGATGCTGCTGCTTGTTCTCCTGATACAGTAAAACCAGTTACGTTTTCAGTGAGAGTGACAGTGAAAATAGCAGCACTAGTCAAATCAATAGTAACAGAACCTGATGATATACTTTCTGACTGAACCTTCTCTGAATATGAAGGTACGTGTAGTCTAGCAGGACTACTACCTAAAAGCATCTCAAAGTAATCATTTGTCTCATTGAATGCAAACTTAGCATTCAATTCAGTACCTCTCTCTATCTCAATACCAGACTCTGCGTCTGCGTGCTGAATACCAGCACCAGTCTCACCAGAGTTGAGAACAATGGTATTATCCGAGATAGTAGTATTGGTAGTTGATACAGTAGTTTGAGAACCTTGAACCGTGAGATCTCCTGTTACAGTGACGTTCGGTGCAGTAAGAGTATTACCAGCAGCATCGTATGAGAATCCTGTCTCACCTGCAAATCCTGTACCAGTTTTATACTGGATTTGTCCGTCAGCAGTACCACCTGACGCTGACTCTGTACCACGTGCTAAGTAATTCCAACTTGCGTGCGGTGTATTATTTGTTGAGGGATCATTCCCTGTACTGTTGGCTATGCAGATATATGCTGATGTAGTTGCTCCATCGTAGAAACTAACAGCATCATCAACTTCGTAGGCGGTACCACTATTGTACGTGCCTCTCCAGTTAATCTTGATCTTACCAACGTCTATAGTGAGAGCCATTTAACTCAAGATACTTGTTCTCTAGGTTTATTTAGTGGAGCCACAACTCCCATTCGTTCATAATTCTATATTCTCTGTACGCATCTGTCGTACCGTGAATACAATATGAGTTGTATGACGTTCCTCTTTCAGATCCCCAGCTTCTATACTGTGAACCAGAGTGCCAGTTATTACCTGAACACCAGTTACCTGGATCTAGACTGAGCATATTACTACCCCAAGATCCACTTGGACTACCGTCCCATATTACAGTCCAGTATCCATTTCCATTATTTTCATAAGGAGAATTATTAATGATACCATAGTAATTCTCATTCATATAACCACAGTCAGCAGTGTCACCACCATAGGTGTGTGCTTGCATCCACCAACGTACTGATGTATGTGCAGGTAGTCGGTATCTAATAGTTGATAGAGAGTTACCACCATTATGTGATTCCTCTTTACCTATTCTAAACCTACCTTCACTGATAGTATTGTTAGAGTGGGTATTGTTATCAGTACTCCAAGCAGGATATATGCTGTTGGGACTACCATATTGTGTCCAACTTATGTTACTGTAATTAGCACCAAAGAACCATCTATCATACTTAATCCAACCATACTCACCAGTGCCATACCTGTCACTGTAGTCATAATCAAATTCAAACGCACCATTACCAGGTATTGTTATCCAAGCCTTGCTAGTACGGAGTCCTCCTTCGTACGCTGCACGTCCTGAATCTGCAGGATTTTGTGATGTTGCTCCGTTACCACCTCCACCACCTGATGCAGTAGTAATAACGCCTTGAGCCCAGCCAACAGGAGGTGTCATTGATAATCAGTGCCTCCTACGAAACCATACCAAGAAGTACCACCATCTGTTGTTGATAATGTAATAATATCAACGTGGTTTTGAGTACTTGATAATGTAGGTGAACCACCACCTGCCCACTTGGTATTTGCAGGCCAAGCGACACTATGTGATGATCCAGTTGTATTGGTGAATACCATAGTAAGAGATACACCACGTGCACCAGAAGGTAATGTTGCTTGCATCGTAGTGATATCAGCACCCCTATTCACAGTGAATACAGATCCTGATGTAGCATCTAACGTTAGAGTACCAGCACTAATAGCAGATGAAACTACTGCTTCATCAAAACATCCATTAACTCTAAAGGGATTGTTGAGTGTAAGAACACTATCAGCAATGACAAGCTTGTCAGTACCTGCAAGTGCTACTGTAATTGTAGGTGAAGATGCGTGAGAGTTTGCTACAACTACTGCACCACCATCATTCTCAATAACAAATCCTTCTGTCCTCAACGAATTCTTATGTAATGTAATACCAGACTTCTGTGCCTGTGCGGTATTAGGCATTACCTCAATATATGTTCCATTCGCAGTAGTATGGTCTGATCTAAACCTTGCTACTATATCATCTGTATTTGCAGATGCTACTGATCTAATATCGAGAGTAGTTGCTGGAACTGCAGTACCAATACCAACTCGGTTAGTACTATCATCAAATATTAATCCACCTGACTTGACATTAAGTCCAGTGGATGCTGTAAGGTTAGTTACTGATATATCTGCTGGTAATCTGGCATTATCAATAGTACCAGAGGTTACCTGTGCTCCTGAAATATTATATGTTAATTGATTAACACCTTCATAGTATGCTGTAGCACGTACACTACCAGTTACATCAACGTCATACGTTGTACTTGTACCTGATACAGTAATAGAAGGAACTGTAAGTAAATCTGTCGATGGATCGTAAGTAAATCCTACCTCACCACCTAGTGCTAGTCCATCTTTATATTGGACTTGGTTACTAGCAGTACCACCTGGCTGTAGTCCACCAGCAAGACCACCAGATGCAAATAGATTCCAGTTTGCAGTATCTACTGTACCAGTGACTGACGGCACTGTGTTCGTATTATCTGCTACTGCAATATATGCACTGATAGTTGATCCATCATCGTAATGGACAAGATCATCTATCTTGTATGCAGTTGCGTTAGACCATAACCCTTGCCAGGTAAGTTTGATCTTACCAACGTCGATAAAAAATTCTGCCATTACCTTACAGTGACGATGAGATGCCCACTACTATCTATATTGAAAGTCAGACCCGCTGGTGCGAAGAACTGGTGAGTATTGAGTGGGTTTGAATACTCAGCATATGATACATTGGTAGATCTACCAGACTTAATAACAGTCAGGTTATATTGTCCTGCTGTTGGTTTCTGAATAATATAGTAATCACCTGCATCACCAGACTCTTTCCATTGAGCACCATTATATGTCTTGAATGTATCCTCAGAAGTATTGTAGAATATCTGTCCATTAATAGGAGTAGAAGGATCTACAGCACCAGCTATATCTACCTTATCTGATGTGACTGCATTGTCAGCCAACTTCTCAGTTGTAATATTCAAGTTACGAATAGTATCAGTTACAACTGCTTCACTACCAGTTGTACTATTCAATTTAACGTCAGTAACAGAATCGTCTGCAAGTGATGCAGATCCATCGATGCCACCTACATTAATTTTAGCAGATGTAATTGTATTGTCTGCTAGCTTAGCATTAGTGACTGATAGATTAATAATTTTACTGGTTGACACAGATAGGTCATCCAAGGTATCAGTCTGTACTCTAGTAAAGTCTGCAAGAGTACCAGTTGCAGTAGCAGGAGACTGGAATGAGAATCCAGGTGAATATGTAGAGTAGATAGTACCATTATAGTACCTTACCCTAACATAATAATCTGTTGATGGACGTATGGAGTCCAATGGAATTGGGAAGTTAACCTTGTTAGTCGTGTCGTTTGTTGCAAGAATAACTACGTTACCAAATCCTGAGTCAGTTGCTACCTGCCAGTCACTACTAACGTGCGTCTGACCTGCAGCTTGTGTTGCTACAAATGCAGAAGAAACAACATCCATTCTGTCATAGATGGTTGATTCTGTGACGCTACCAATTGAAGGGACTTGTAATTCAGCAGGAACAGCAATAGTACTAAAGTATATTGGTTCAGACCACTCTGAATACCACGTGACATTCTGGAGATCAACATACTGATACCTGACTCGTACATAGTATGTTTTGTATTCATCTAAAACACCAGGATTTATACTAATAGAAGTTTTGTTGTTAATATCATTTGCTGATTCAAACACCAAACCGCTAGTACTAGAAATTTGTGGTGAAGGAGTACCTATACCACCTGGAGCTTGACCAGAACTACTACCAAAACTTGAAGTTAATGCTATCTGCCAAGTAGATGACACGTGAGTAGCACCATTAGCACCGATAAAACCAGAACCTGATAGTGTTGGTGTTAATGTACTGCCAGTTGCTGCGTTAGCAGGTGAGGTAATAGAAGGACGGTTAATGTTTGGATTAACATTAGTCTGTGTGTCAGTATAGAATGAAGTAGGACTAGACCATTCAGAATACTGACCTAAGTTATCTTTATACCTAAGTCTTACGTAATATAATGTGTCGAATGATAGTGTTTGTGGAGACCACTGCGTCAAATCGCTTGGAGTATCAGTGTTAGTCTCAACAATATTTGCAAACAGTTCATCAGTAGCAATATCCCAGTCACTACGTGAATGTGTATTAACACCAGAGAATGCTGATGCTGCCAGTATAGGAATCAATGGTGTAGGAGAGGATACAGTAACACTGGGAGTGGCAATCTGTAACCCAGTATTAAATGTAGCAGTCTTTGACCAATTTGATATATCTCCATTACTATCTCTATGCCTAGCACGCATATAATACGTGATATTGCTAGACAATGTAGCTGCAGGTACCGTTAACGATGTTAAGTTAACTGCATCATTCTGGTTATATGCAAATGTACCAGTTGTAAAGGTATTTGTTGTCGATATTTGCCAGTCAGTAGAAGCGTGAGTACCTACACCACCTACACCTGAGAACAATGTAGTAACTACAGTTGGTGTCAGGGAAGATGGTGATGGGATATTACCCAACGCTGGCGGGTAAACGATTGCCATTTTTAGAGATCTCTATACTTTAATTTATGCGCAAGTGGGGTTACAATCACCCAAATATGAGAACAGAACTGGCCAAGGAGCAGGAATCTGGAAGTCCAGTACTCTTGGTGTAATACCATCTGTTACTTGTACTTGTGCTACACCTTCCATACCAGTGATAGGTTGTTCAGCGTGGTTACGATCCTTCAGTGGCTTGACGAAGTTACAGAAGTAATCGTTAGATGGTGTGATACAAGCACCGTTCTGTGTGTAAGCGAAGTCATATGTCTGATCGTGACAAGGATCAGCAACTGCAGTAAGATGAATCAAATCAGTGAGACTAAATGGTGACTCAACTAGTTCTACCCATAGGGTATAAAGTTTCTGAGTACCACGTGCAGGGAAGATGGCAGGTTGAATGTCATTCTTCACACTGAAGTCAACAGGTAGGTTAATACTAGTATCACCACGGAAAGGACACTCACGTAACAGACCAGTAGCAGTTGCTAACTGACCAGTGTAAGTACTGAAGTCACCTGTATTAACAACAGTAGGACCATTTGCGTGGGTTGCGTTATTAAGAGTGAAGACAGTTCTTGTACCACCATTAACTGTTTCCATATATGGGAACTCGTTAATGATACGTAACTTCCAAGTGAATTGACCAGCATCAACTGTATATGATACTGTTACATCCTGTGTCTGGTTGTTAGTGACAGTAAAGTTCTGTGCACCCTTATAGTAATCCTGAACCTGTAAAGTATTGATGTCAATAGTAGGTAGAGAACTCAAAGGAGATCCACCAACATCAACAACAAAGGAACGAACTAATATGTTACCAAAGTAATCACCACAAGTAAGAGTTGTATCAACAAATCCTTGATCGTGACGTAGATAACCATTAGATACAGTACCAGTCCATCCATTAGCATACTCATACCACCAAACACCTAGTTCAGGTGGGTTTGCAATAATACTAATCTCATTAGAAATACTAGAATTAGCAGCACCATTAGATACAACAACCTGATATGAATCTGGATTGTTAATACCCTTAGGAATACCATTGCAAGGTAGGTCAGTAGTACGTATTACATTACCAGAAGGATCCTTAGGTGGTAGTAACTGTGATGGTGAAGCAACAGGTATCTCAATATTAGAACCACCAAAGTTTGCACGTAATGGGAACTCTTCAGTGAAGCTAACATAGTTCTCGTTGTATACTGACTTACCATCAGCAGAGTAACTAGAAACATATGAAGTTGTATTATTACTATAATCTCTTCTAGATCTAAACTTAGGTGAGTTTAGAGGTACGTAGTCATCATAACTGTTAGTAACAGTATCCCAGTTATAGGACTTAGTACCATTGCTAACATCATATGAATAGAGTTTCTTATACCATAGATACTCGATATTTTGGTCAGTACACAGTAGGTTTACAGGATAGCGACCAGACTTAGGAGACTTATTACTAGAAATATACGGTAAAGTATTGGGGAAGTGAGTTAGACCACCATACTCAGTGTTAACAGAGAAGGTAGTAGCAGTAATCTGTGTTGCACCAGACTGTACACTCAAAATAGGCTGAGTAGGTAGTGTTGGTAGATTACTTACTGCTAACTGAAGTACTAAACTAGTCTCAGCAGTGTAGGTTGTAGTGAAATCTAAATGCTGTGAAGCAAATGTACTACCACCTGTCTGTCCAAACCAAATACTAGATGCACTATAGGATTCACCAATTACAATCTCGGTGTATGATCCTGCAGATCCTGGAGTACCAGCACTATGAACGTGTGCACTAATAGGACTACCAGTTGCACCGTCTCTAAGTTCTAGAGTCTTACCACTCCAAGATGAATCGCTAGTATCAAAGCGATAGATAGCACCCTTAGGTACTTCATATACAGTAGAACCACTTTGGTTAACTACAACAGCATAATCATTACCAGATGCTTCTAAGTTAAAGGTTAAACGGAAACGTAGTTTGCAACGGAAGTAATCTTGATCATACTGCCACCACTTATTAGCGATTAACCAGCATATTGCTAGTTCACGTCCAGTTACATCTTCAAAGTTCTCAACATAACTGTAGAAATGGTCTCTGTTGGCTACGTTGTCGGTGAAGTAATCATACTCTTCACCAGAGAATGTCTGGTTACCTGAACCAACAGCATACTCATTAAGGTTCCACCATACAGTACCTTGACCATCTCCCTTATCCTTATAGATCTGCCAGTAAGGAACATACTCAAACTTATCATTTTCGTATGCAGTCTGATTAGCAGTGATAGAGAATGACTTATAAGACATAGGACGTGAGTACCACTGGTTCTGATCCCATTGAGTATCATCATTAGGTTGACCCAATGTCTTATTGACAGAGTTGTAATCCATCGCTCTAGAGTTGCCCGTGTAGAGCATTGTTATATCTTGAGCAGTGGTTGTAGTATTAGTGAACTGAATCGTATAGGTCTGAGTTTGCCCAGAAATATTTTCTTCGACTATTAATGTTAGGTCGAGAGTTGTGTTATTGGTTAGAGTACCAGCCAATACACCAGTCTCTTTATCGAATGTCAGACCAGTATTAGAGATATCACCTGTTAGGCTATAGTCTCTATCTAAAATAGTTTCGTTAGCGTATGTTCTTAAGAAAGATACACCTAACTGTAGGTTAACAGCATCACCAATATTATACGTACCTAGAGCACCAGCAGGAGTATACCAAGTGGTTAATAGATCGATATAAGGTGATACAACCCCACGAACACTTCCACCATCTACACCCTTATCAGCAGGTAAGTAAACGATAGTAGTACCTTCACCATCTCCAGCATCTTCCTGTGCTTCTGTCTGGAAGTATAACTTATTACCAACTGGATTAAGATCCATCCAACGTTGAACACCATCAGCACGTTGGTGTGTTCTCTCTAAGTTAGCAACCTTCAATAGATTACCACCTGTTTCTGACTGTGTTGCTGTAAATGATGCAGCAGTAGGTTCAAACTGGAACATATTGTTCGCAGAATCAACGTCAGTAATAGACCACCACTGTCTCTGAAGGACATTGAACTGAATACCACCTACATCATATACGTAGGAGTCAGCTTCAGTTGCAATACCACCAGGCATAACTGGTGTTGCGTGATAATTTGGTCCCATAATGTATGGGAAGGCAGGTGCACTGTTGGAATCTTCGGTTATAAAGTATGCAAAAGTACCATTAGGATAGTCAGGAGTTACACAATAGCGACCATTATTCTCATCTAGGTCACCAATAATAATTCTCTCTGCCATATTAGCGTGGTTATAGCAGAAGTAGTAAAGAGTATGTGGAGCATCAGAAGCAGGTGTAATTTCAATCTGTCTTGATGTAGCAGCATCAAATCCTGCAGCATAAGCACCATAGTCTACTGTTGAACCATCTAATTTGTATACAACACCACCACTGAATACAGCATTAGGATCACCTACAGTCTGTCCAGCAACGTGCCAACCCTGTGCAGTTGCTTCACCATAAGTGGAGAATAGCATTGCGTGGGTGTCATTGGAACTATCATCCTGATTAAAGATATACTTGATACCCTTTCTAAAGTTAAATCCTGGTTTCTCTTCAGTACCAGTTAATCCACCACCACTGATATAATAGCGATTACCACTACCAGTAGTAACAGCAGCAGATACAGAAACTAAGTATGTCTGTTCTAAATCTGTAGTAGTATTACCTTGGAACTCATAGTCCTCAATGAATGAACCATAAGGATATGTACCAACAACAGGACGGTTAGAGAAGTTATCAGGTGTTCTGTTAGGTAGTTTCAACTGATAAGCAGGTTTCACACGTATAACAGCACTAGACTTATCCATCTCGGATGAATAACCATAAGGTCCGTAGATAGGATATCCATCAAATGACATACCAAGTATCTTGGAGTGACCATCTGCGTGACGTTTGTAGTCACCCTGAACGTCGCTGTTCTGAGTTGTTTGGTTACCCATCTTAGGATGGTTAGCACAAACATAGTAGAAGGTCGCTGGAGCGTCCTGAGGCACGACAAAAGTAACTGTTCTAGTAGTTGCAGCATCAAAGCCTGAAGCGTACGCTATAGCGTCAACTGCGGATCCATCTAGACGATATGTAACACCATCATTGTATCTCGTACCACCACCGTGTATACCATCCTCTGTAATAGAGAAGTAAAGTGGGTGAGTATTGTTAGAAGCATCATCTTGATTAAAGATGTATGTGTTACCTCTAGTAAGTTGTAGATCTGGTGATTCTGTTGCGTTTGTATATGCTCCACCCTGTATAATATAACCATTTGCACTACCTTGGTTATAGTATGGGTGAACAGCAGTCTTAGCTCCAACAGTAACAGCATAGTTAACTGTCTGGAATCCTAAGTCGAAGTAAGTATTAGTTAAGTAAGTAGAACCTAATGATCCACCATTTCCATAAGCACCCAGTAATTTACTGGAGTTATATCCATAGACATTAGAAGTATTAGGATAACCACCATAAGCATCCTCACCAACTAAGTTACCATTGGTAACAGTATTATACGTCCATCCAGGAGTTGGTCCCTGCTCATTACTGTAATGATAGAGGAATACACCTGTAGTTGTAATAGCAAATGGATTAACTGAACGTAATGGTTTAGCAGTTGGAGTAATAGCAGCGTAGTTAGTACCACCTCTCCAGTTAAAGTTCTGGTTAAATGCTTGGTCAACAATACTGTTGGGGTTACCAGCAGTAATTGCAATTGTAGCAACAGCAGTCGCTTGAACACCTCCACCTACGTTCGGTGCAGATATATTAACTGTTGGTGCTGTAGAGTATCCAGAACCTGGGTTATCGATTATTAAACCTGAAACGTAACCATCGAGAACGGAGATGTTTGCCGATGCTTCTGCACCTGCACCTCCACCACCTGAGAATGTAATATTAGCGTAAGTATATCCAACGCCTGGATCTGTAACAGTAACAGCATCAACCACACCAATCTGTGTACCAATTGTACATCCAGCAGATGCAGGTAATTCAAATATTGGGTTCTGTGGTGCACTATCACCCTCTGGTACTGCCTCACCATAGAATGTATCACCTAAAATATACGGGAATGCAGGAGTATTAGCATTATTATAGGTCATAAAGTAGGCATACGTACCCCCTGGGAATTCAGGTGTAACGCAGAATCTACCATTCCTACGATCTAGGTGTATAGTTTCACCGCCAACATTAGTCTCATCATCATTAACTTCATAATCCTCTACAAAACTACCAAGAGGATATGCAGTTGTTGATGGTGCATAACCAACAGGTTCAGTCAGTACAATCGTACCCGTCATTTCCTGATGATTTTCGCAAACATAGTAATACGTACCAGCAGATGCAGTAGTAGTGTTCCACAGTAAAGTAGCTTGGTGATTACCATTGTTAACTACCTGTGATACTACCTGTGCAGGGTTATATGGAGCAGGTACCTTCTGAATCCAGAAAGGATGTGTAATAGTTGTAGAACCACCGCCACCTGAGGAAGATACTACGATCTCACCGTACATAGGGCCGTGATTACCACACTGATAATAGTAAGTACCAGCATCACCACTAGTAGGTGTCCAAGAAACAGTACCAGACTCAGTACCTTGATTAGTTACACCAGAAACTTGGTTACCAGTACCAGCACCTGAAACTGTCTTAATATAGAAGGGGTGATTACTTGCAGATACAGTGAAGTTTATAGTGTCACCTTCATTGATCGCAAGATTAATATTGTCTCCGTTAACGTTACCAGTTCTATCAGAACCAGATAAAGTATATGCAGAGTTACTTCCAGCAGTTACAACTAGGTTATAAGTCTGTGGAGTTCCTCCTCCACCACCTCCAGTGCTGTATGATGCATCAACGTTAAACACAAGGTTGTCACCAGTGTTTGCAGCGATAGAAATATCTGTTCCACTAGAATGTCCAGTAAAATCGTAATCTAAATTATCGTCAGCAGAAACATCCCAAGTATAAGTTGATCCTGAATACTGAGTACCAGTACGTTGAGATCTTAAATCCCAACGAGAAACCATTCTTGCAAGAGCCGTAGGTGATGCAGGATTATCATATCCTACAGGACCATAGATGGGATAACCATCGTATGCAAATCCAATAATAGGAGAGTGATGAGTTGCATTATTAATATCATCAAATGTTGCTGATGGCAATGCAGAACTATTTGCTGTAGTAGTTACAGATGCAGCAGAACCATATCCTGAATACAATGAGCAATAGTAGAATAGGTTAGGTGCGTCTGGTTGAACCTGTATATAAGTACCAGTACCAGCCTGTCCATCACCAGGAGTACCTTGCTTTCTAATACCAATTAGATACTCAGTACCACCTTGAATATGAATACCATCTTGCGATTCAGATATTCTAAATGGATATCCGTTGTTGGTAGAATCACTCTGATCAAAGTAATATGTGTTACCTTCTGTCAATACAATATTAGGAGTCTCAGTACCATTTAAGAAGTACTTATTACCACCAGCTGTGCTAACGACAGTGACAGTATATGTTGTTGTAGATCCCTTCCAAGTATTAACTAAGAAGTTAGAGTTGGTATAATAATATGTTCCTGTGCTATCTACGACACCACCACCTGTGTCAGCACCGAAAGCAGTTAAGTTATAGATCTTGTTAAATGTATATCCATCTGGACATCCAGTTCCATTAGGTAGATCTACATTTAATCCGTGTGAATAATGACGTAAAGGTACACCATTAAGTGCTATACCTATAGAATCATTATCGGTAGTGTTAGAAGGGGAAGTATCAGAAATATTACGACCACCACGATAAATGTAAGTGTGAGTATACGTTTGACTCGTGATGCTGTAGGAGTTATTTGCGTTGGGGAACGTTCCATACAGTGCAGGTTGAGGTAAGTTATCAGTAACAACAGTTAATGCACTTGTTGTTTGGTTCAGAGATGCAGAAGTAGTAGATCCACCACCTGAAACAAAGACACCATCAGGTGCCAATGGATTTGCACCCTGATTAGGAGGTGCAGCGATTGCAATAGTTACAGTAGGTGCTGTTTGATATCCAGAACCAGATGCAGTTATATTAACAGCAGTAACAATACCATCAGTTACAACTGCTTGTGCTATAGCACCTGCACCACCTCCACCTGTGAATGTGACAGCTGGAAGGTTCAATGGGTTATAACCAGAACCACCGTTCGTTACAGTAACAGTTTCAACACCACCACCAGTCAATGCAATAGTTGCAGTAGCAGTTGCACCATTACCATCACCAGCAATATCTACTGTGGGTGCCTCGGTATATCCAGAACCAGATTGATCGACATTAATACTTGTAATGTTACCACCAGTCAGTGTGATCTGTGCAGTTGCAGCAGCATTTGATCCACCACCACCTGAGAAACTAACCGTTGGAACTATGGTATAACCAGAACCCTGTTGACTGATCTGTAACTGTGAAATATAACCAGCAGTACCAGCAGAAGGGAATGTTCCAAATGCTCCTGGAGCAGGATGATTGTCAGTAACGAGGTTAACCATACCACCTGCAACATAATATGCAGCAGTAGGTGAATCAACACTACTTACCCATACATCAGTAATAATATCTGTAGCAGGAATAGATTCTGGAGTACGAATCTGAATCTTATCACCAATTACAGGATTAAATCTAGCGAATTCTGATCCTAGAGTAACAGTAATAACGTTTGATTGTGCACCAGTTGAAACATAGGTGTTCAGACCATCAAATGTGATCTCATCAATATCATCGGTTGGGTATGTGTTAACACTACCACCACCATATTCATCACCTACAGTTGCAGCACCAGTACGCTCATAATCCCAATCAATATTCCTACGTAGCCATTCTTTTGCTAACTTAGGTACTGATTTACCCTCGTGAGTAGTTCTATTTTGATATCCTTTCTTACCTAACCACTGCGCAACAACACCAGCAGTAAGAGGTCCAGAGAATGAAGTACCTTGAATCAATCCGTAATATGGACTGGTTGGTACGTTATATGGTGTATTAGTACTCCAATAGTATCTTGGAACATACATTGACTCACCAGGAGCACTAGTAGTTACACCAGAACCATAGTTAGAGAAAGTAGAAAACTTGTTAATATATCCAGTTGCACCAACAGAAATCTTATCACTGATTCCTTCCATATTATACTTGTAATCCTGAGGACCAGCTGTACCAGGACCAGGATGGAACTTAGCTTGATATCCACCGTATGCGGTGTTATATCCAAAACCATTACCAGCAGATCTTACAAATACAATTCCATTATCAACACAGGAATTCTCGTAGTCATCCATAGCAGTATCTGCTTCATATGGACCACTATCAAATCCAGGTTCGTTCTGAGGAACAAAACGATAGATCTCAGAAGGAATAGATGAAACACCCAATGAAGCATTAATAATTGCAGGACGGGTGCTACCCTTATAGTCAGGGTGACTTGGATCGTTATGGTTAATAACTGCTAAAAGTGCAGAAACATATAGTGATAAAGGTCCACTATTGTTCTGATTAACTTTTAGAGAATAAATTCTTGTTTTATGTGCTAAACCGTGTTGTAAACCAGCAGCAACACAGGCACAATATGTACCGTGACCATCATCATCTTCATTAGAGTTTGCTTCACCATTAATGGTATACCCTGAAAGATATGCAGGAACCTCATATACACGATAATTTGCTTGTTCTGTAGCACCATTAAGGTCAGCTACGTGATCTGGATGGAACAATTCTGGGTGTAAATTAGCACCTGTAGCACTAGTAGGACGTGAAGCACCACGAACACCACTATCAAGTACGTAAAGGTCTACCCCATCACCATCTTCAGTGTAAGAGTATAGACCATAGTCTAGATCATTAGTTTGCTGAGTTACACGTCCAAGATACCACTTGGAGAAAACAGTGAATCTGAATGATACTGTTGGTGCGATAAACTCACCAGCATAGATACCAGTCTTTGCAGTCTCTGCAGAATAAATATAAACTTCTTTTGGTGTCGTTTGAGATATTGTTAGTTCAACTACAGCACCAGCAACACCAGGAGTACCTGTACGTACTAAACCAGCTTCATATGCGACACCACCTTGGTGAGTGCCATCTGGAGTAGTAGAGAAAGAAAGTGTTTGTCCAAAATTAGAAGCATCCGACACATCAATGGTCAATACGTGACCTGGAAGAATGTGTGTCATCTGTGGGTTCTGAAGCGAACCATTAACGTAATACTTTGGACCGTGAGTAGTATTAGTAATTGTAGCAGTAATACTGTAAGGAGTACCAGCACCTACAGTATAAGGGAGTATATTACCGTATGAATTTGGAGATACTTGCTGTGCTAATGCAGAAGTTGTATCCTGAGGAGTTGCAACGTGATTAACAAGATCATCGCGTGAGGTAGTTACTGGTGATATTGCACCACCTGTATAAGACCCATCAAAAGTTCCAACGTCTTGAGTAAATTGCTCTGTTAAATTCGTGGCATCATCTGTACCATATAGAATATCTCTATCCCAAATAGCAGAGACTACTTCTGGAAACTCATCACTCTTAAGAATAGTGATGAAATTGTCGTCTTTACTAGCGAAGTCAAGAAATACAGTCTTTAACTTTCCTAGATCTTGAAGACTCTCTAAAGTTGTAAAACGTTGCTTCGCACGTTCTAAAACGGCTCCGACTTCATTTTCTTTAGAAACTCTTGCAATAATTCTATTGCTCATCTTCCAAATTGGTACAGTACTTTCCCTAAGGGTTATTTATCATTCAAACAAGTGCTCTATATCGGTTAAGTCGCTGTTCTTGATCACATAATGATCTGTATATAGGATAAAATTCATTAGAGGGTTTTTCTGCGTCGGGATTTTTTTCCAATAATCCACGCATTGCTTCGTAATTATCGATCATAATATTACGTGCCTCTTGATCACGGAACTTAGATTCCGTCCAAAATATAGCAACTTTTCGTTCACCTTCAGTGATTTCCTCTACCATATGTGGAGTACCAGTGGGATAACTGATAGCCCAACCCTTTTGTAATTTATACTTTAAAATTTCATTACCAATTTTAAGTACAAGATTTCCACCTTCATACTCATCAGGACTATTTAAAAATACAGTGGTACTAAAATCAGATCTCACTGACTCATTCATATATGCTGAATCAGTGTGCCAATTATAGTGATTACCTTTAGTATACCTAGAGAATAAACCACCAGATGTCCTATATGCTAAAAGATAACGATGTGGTATTTCGTGCTGGCTAAATGCACCCCACAATATCTTATAAGCAGCATTAGTCTCATCAGGAGCCATCTCCTGATTATTCTTTACCTCTTTATCATCCGAACCAGTCTTCTTGCCGTCTTCAAAGTTAGAGAAATCAAAAAAATCATTGCAATGATTTACCTGAACCTCATTCAAAAGCTCATAACGATATATCATAATTAGGGGACAAACGATGCACTAAATGGTGTTGCTGGCCATCCAGTGAAATTTGCATAATCATATGGATCTGCCTGTTGACTAGGGAGATCTCTCAAACGTTGTCTATATGTCTTCCAGTTATCCAATGACTTCGCTGCTGCTGGTGCAGTGTCAGGTGCAGCCTGAGGAACATCTGAACATAGCAACCAATCAGTGTCTTTAAGTAACGCATCCCTTTGTGCTCTAAGTGCACTCATATTTTCAGGGATATCATTATCAACAAAATACTTTCTTCTATCTTCTTCTTCCTTTGCTGCTGTTTGTGCAGCATCATACTCAGTCTCTAAGGTAGCACGAAGAGTCTCTATAGTATTATAAAGTGTCGTGGCAGTAGGAATATCAGGAGTCTTATCATTGTAATGGATTGGATTATCACCACTCATATCTAACTTCTCAGTAAGATAATAAGCAGGGTCAATTCCTGTCTCCTTCCAATAGTGGAAGATCCTTAATTCATCTACACCTGCAACGTGCCAAGCACCGTTAATTGCAGGTAAAACTGTGCTGGTCCAACGGGTGTCATCACATTCAAAACCCTGTTGATTACCATCGCTATTTTTACCGCCGATAATCTTACGATCAACCCATAAGACTAGATCAGCATTATCGTAAGTCTTAGCCATTTAGATAGTACCATCCTGTCAATACGTATTTATCACCTGACAAAACCAAGTTACCCTTGTGTGTATGGGTAAACCCTGCAGGCCATATAAGAACAGTACCAGTAGTAGGTTGTATTCTCGTAGGAGGATTAATAAACTCAGTCTCACCACCTTCAAACTCATCATTCAAATATATCATCCACACCAACACACGGGCAGAATGATCTAATCCCATTGCCTCATAATGAAACTCGTGATACCCACCATCAGTAGGAGTATGCTGAAATTTAATATGAGTACTCATTATATTCTGAGTACTTAATTGAGTATACTTCCAGATATAATGTTGAATACAAGACTGCAAGTACTGATAGGCACAATTAGTTAAATCTTGATTATGATGATTAACCAATATCTGCTTATCATTTCTTCCTAGTTGACCCTTAGGAAATTGGAATCTACCATCCCCAGGTGTTTCTTCAATCTCTGAATTAACAATGTGAGCAGTACCATCAAACAATGTATGATACCACTCTATGAACTTGTCACACTGAGCTTTAGGCATAAAATTATCCCAAACTCCAATGAAGTTCGAGAAATTTGCCTTCGTTAAATTACCATCAAGCATCAGCTCAAACGGCTTGATGGGTACCAATTCAGTTTCCATACTAAAGATTATAGCAGATTACTGCGGTGCTGTCCAGTTAAAGTTTCCTGTTGCTGCAGTATTACCATCTGTGGTCGCACCATTCCAACTACCCATATTACTTGTAACAACCAAGTCATCGTAGTCAGTATCCTCTGAAGCGTCACCAGTATAGTATGCCCAGTGTCCACTATTACCAGAGTCCTCAACGGATATCTGATTAGAGGATGTCATCTTAGCAAATGGTACGTAAGTATTATGTGTTATATTATCAATCGACTGAACATTATATTGTGCACCAATCCTAACATCAGCAGGTGAGTAGTACTTGGTAGTTCCGTCTGCAATACCCTGCATACTCCAAGTCATATTGGTTCTTCCATAAGGACCAGCAGCCCACTGTAGTTCAATCTTATTATCGTGATCGTCAGAACTACGTGTCATACCAAATCTCAGTACATTAACAACGATTGTTGCTTCTGCAGTCTGTCCCTCACTGTTAGTTACACTAATAACATATGTAATTGTTTGTCTACCATCTGATACAGCATCAACACCACCATCAGTATTACCATTCTGTGTAGGTACTGGTTTGTGGTTATTGATAGTTCCTGAAGTACCACTGACTGTGAATCCAGGTCCACCTCCTCCACTATAGGTAGCAGTTCCTGTTATGGTGTCAACAGTTCCTGTAGTACTCCATCCAAGAGTGACTTCTTCCTCACAACATACCCAAGTAGTAATAGAATGAGTATGATCTGTCTGAGTACTGGTGTCACAAGTGTAAGATGGATTAGAACCATCGACCACGTAACCACGTTGTAATGTAAAGGTAATATCTGGGTACGCTGTTACGTTAATAGTTTGTGATGCACTGGCTGATCCAGAGGCATTTGTAGCAGTTAATGTATAAATTGTTGTCTCGTCTGGTTTAACAAGGAAGTTACCAGAGTCTGTAGTTGGGTTCCAATTAGAATCTGTTGGAGTTGAAGATCCACTTACAGTATTAGCTCCTGTAGTAGACCACGTTAACAATGCTTCAGTATCATCGTTAGGATCAGGATTACCTACAACGATATCATTTATATCAGCAGTCAACGTAGAAGTAGGCAACGGTACTGCTGCCACAGTAACCTGTACAGATCCAGTAGAATTTCCGTTAGCATTACTCAACTCAACAGTATATGTTGTGTCAGCAGTTGGTGTACAAGATTGACTGAAGCTTACAATATTTGCTGCAGCATCAGCATTCGTTGTCCAAGTTGTGTCAGCAGGTGATGCTCCTGCAGCGACATAAGAATCAGCATTACCACAAGTATAAGAAACAACGACAGTCTCACCTGCAGTGATAGAGGTAGGACTTACACTCATATTAATTATTGGAGCATTCGCTGCAGCAACATTAACCACAACAGTTCTGGTGGTATCACCCCAAGCGTTAGTCGCTGTCATAGTATAGGTTATTGTTGATCCTGGAGATACAGAAACACTTCCACCTGTTACAGTTGTAGCACCAAAGTTCGATGTAATTGATGTAGCACCAGGACAAGAATATGTAACAACTGAACTACCAGATGGTTGAATCTGAGTAGGTGCAGCAGAAAGACTGAGAGTAGGAGCAGCTTGGTAAGTAATAGTGGCAGTAGTTGTCATCACTGTGACATTACTTTCCTTAACGTTAATAGTATAAACAGCATCGGTACCACCACTCGAAGGTGCTTCCAATGTCATAGTAACAGGATCATTCAGTACATATCCAGTCTTGACATTAGTTCCCGTACCATCAAGATTAATAGGATTAGCACCCACGGATTCTCCACCTGTTTTTAATACCTCAACATCAAAAGTATATGCACCATCAACTCCAGTTATATTAAATGTAACAGTTCCATCTGCACTAGCAGTTGTTACACCAATAGCGAATGCAGCAACCTGATCTGGTATATTGTCACCTGTAGTTGGAGGGGGTGCAACATAAGCAGAACTACTAACACCTGCAAATATCATATATGCAGTTGCCTGATATTCTGGTTTGATATCAGGATCTGTAGTTAAACCTAAGTCAACATCTAATCCAAAAGTAATTTGTGTTCCATCAACAGGAGATTGATTTACAACCCACTGCATCTGAGAAGCAGTAGGTTTAATAGTAGCAGTACCATCATTAAAACTTATATTACCCTCATTAGCCATATCTCCATTCTGACAGTAGATAGACTTCCATTGAGTATATCCTGTAGTACCAGAATAATGTATGTTTCCATCTAAGTGAGAATTCTGTCCTTCAGGACCGTGTGAATCACCCCAACCTCTGTGATAAGAAACAGTATTAAGAATGGATTGCCTCCAAGAAATATAATGGGAGTGATATTGTGGTGGAGACTGACCTAAATTGCCAGGTGTGTTGTTTTCTGGTCCATTAGCAGGATTTTCTCTAACACTAGTACTAGGACCACCAGGAGATGTACGGTCATAAGTATCACCACCATCATTAGCAGTAGAATAAAATGTTCCGTGACTATGAGGTGGAACAGTGCCTAGAGTATAGTTAGAAAGATATCCTGTGTTTACATCTAAGTTTCCATCGTGGAATTGTGTCCCTGTCTGCGCTGTTCTAGATGTATTAAATGTACTCTGTACACTTCCTTGTACAACTTGTACCCTTGCTGCAATATCATTCAGTCTTAAAGTATTCTTACCACCAGTAGTTCCTACAATATTTGAACTGCCACCACCATCGTGTGCTTCTAATTGCGGTGATGATCCATCAGGTCTTAATCTACCAGTTCCAACCAACTTTCTATCTCTAAGGTCTGGAACCTTGAAACTACCTGATAAACTTGGATAGTCTCCACTTACTGTGGATCCTCCATATGTGTTGCCAATTATTTGATATAAACCTAAGTATTCATTTGGATTCAAATCCCTACCATTACACTCCATCCATCCATCAGGAGCAAAATAGTTTCCACTATCATCTTTCGGCATTTGTGCAATGGTGCCGACCTGTACACCAGTAAATGCAGGATTAGTAGCAGCGTAATACTTAGCCATTAATACTTAATTATGTACTCCAATATCATATAAGGTGTAGTCACGTGATTTAGATGCTCTCTAGCATCAGCAGTTACACTACAGGTTGCACCAGAACCTGCAAATGATATATCTATACGAGGTTGTTTAAATTTTATATTGTTAGTGGCCTGCTGCCCACCAAGTGTATGATTATGGGTTGCATTACCAGTAGCAATGTCGATAACAGTTCCTGTATCAAGTTCATTATGTTTTCTAATCTTATCTCTACTAATAGTTGGACCTTTCCACATATATCCACCATAATCTTGGTCAGTACCAACGTTTCTAACTTCAGTCTGATTCATTAACAGCTCGTGACTATGAGCAGCACAATTAGTTATATTGATAGTAGAATCATCTACAGTAGTTTTTGACAAAGTTAAAATAGGAGTACCAGAAGCATTGCTCTCATACTCTTCAACTCTTACGTATCCAGTATATGTACTAGATGCAGTAGGTTGCATCGAAGCTTGATATCCAATACCTGCTCTCTCTACAATAGAACCACCTGCCATTGCTAGATCACCCATAAACTGAGTACCAGCAATATTAGAAGGCATCAAAGATTTAGCACCTAGGTTAGGTACTGCGAAAGTCCCTCCAGTAAAATTACCGTCAGGATCTAAAGTAGGATTTAATAAACTAGTTCCTGCAATTCCAGGTGGAAATCTACAGGCAGGAATACCCGAACCACCACTAGCACCTACACCAAGTACTCGTGCAAGATCAGGATAATCTGCTGCTTGATATACAGTTCCATCACATCTTAAATAACCACCTGGAACTCTATCGTCAAGCTGCGTCTGACTCTGACATTCTTTAGTGAATGGCACAATCATCCCTGGTGCAATCCCTTGGGTTCCTCTAGCAGCAGCGTACGTCTTTGCCATTAAAATGCTTTAATTATGTAGATTGCAGTCTGATATGGAGGGGTCATCTTCAACGTAGCATTGCCTACCCCTGGATTATTATTTAGTGCCACAGTACTATTAGTTGTATCGTAATCCCTTGTATACGGAGTAATTTGAATACTTCCTCTTTGTACTGTATACTTTACTTTACCGTGTTCGTGAGTCGTTGGTTCAGTATCCATTCTAGTACTATGATCAGAGTTTGTAGTACCAGGAAATGCTGTTTGAATCTGTTGAACACCACCAGAAAACTTCTTTGTGCTACCACCACTCTCAATAGAAGGATTTCCTGTAAACTGATTATTATGTGTAGTGAAATTATAAACGTGAGTATGCATTGGTAAGTTCTCGTGAGACATTACCCTCGGTTGCATAAATGCCTCCTTCTCCCATATACATTGACCAGGACCATTAGAGACAATAGATGATGGTGCCTGAAATGATACCACCTTATTCGGTCTATTCTCTATACTCCAAGTAGCATTCAAAACAATATTTGAATTAGCAGCACCACCTGTACCAGTATATGCACTACCTGCGTGAACTGGTAATTTATTTGTAGTATTTAAAGAAGGTACTGTGAAGGTAGATGAACCAGAAGATCCACCGTAAGTATATCCAATGACTTCCAATAACTGAGGATACTGACTATTAGGATATGTTGTACCATCACAAGCAACCCATCCAGACGGGATATCACCAGTTGTCCCCGTCCACGCCATAATTGTCCCAATCGCGGAGTTTTTAAATCCGCGAGCTTCAGTTAAATTCTTCATTAGAGTTCAATTAAACGCCAACCGAGTGTTGATGTAAGATAAACTAAACCAAGACCAGCACCAGGAGTTTGAATCAACAACTGTCCTGTAGCATCACCCTGAATAGGAATAATAGTTCCACCTTGATCAGTCTGTACAAGAATAGACTTGTTATATGTCAAAGCATCTGTTGTGTCAAGGATACGAACTTCATCACCCTTAGCTGGACTAGTAGGTAGAGTTAATGTTAATGTAGCACCACCAAATGTAGTTACGTAGTAACGAGTATTAATCTCAAGTGTTGAGTCAGCACTAACTGATTCCCACTTACGACCAGCACTAGCAGTGAAGTATCCTGTTACACCGTTAATGTCAATGGTACCACCAGTATTAACCTTAAAGTTGTTACTACCAGCGTTGTTGACATCTAGTTCACCACCATTAATAGCAGCATTTCCGTCAACATCTAGGTTACCACCAGCATTAATATTTTCAGCAACACCCACACCACCGTCAACAACCAGAGCACCAGTTGTATTCGATGTAGATGTAGCAGTGCTATTAACTAATAGAGTTCCAGAGTTATCTGTGTTGTTACCAATAACTGTGTTACCAGTTGCAGAATCTACACTGAAGGTAACATCATCATTGATATGTGTCTTAGCAATAGTAAAGTCATTACCAATAGTTAGAGCACCAGTGTTCTCCATCCGTGCTCTAGGATCAGCAAGTGTAGTACTAGATCCGTTAAAGTCAACACGTCCTGTAGGATCAATCTTGAGTCTTTGATCACTACCATCAAATACTGTAAATGCTTCAGTGCTACTAATCTCAACTTTAGTGGATCCATTTACCCACAATCTCTGTGCAGCATCTGGAGTAGCCTCACCAATAGATACGTTGCTGTTAGCATCCATCTGGATACCACCATCAGCATCACCTACACGTGCAGAACCATCTGCCTTAATTACTAACTTAGCAGTAGATGCATCATCGAAATGGTCATTAGCCCATACCTCATCACCAATTATAAGGTTCTGACCTTGTGTGGTAATGTAGTTGAGGTTTGCACCAGCATTGTCCTGTGTAATATCGATACGTAGATCAGTACCACCATCCTCCTTGAACATCTTGGCGTTACCACCACGGATGAACAGATCCTTAGTAACTGTTAAGTCACCAACTAATTCGTGTGATCCATTACTTAGAGCAGTTAAGGTACCGTCAATAGTAAGATTACCAACTGACTGACCACCACCAACTTGTTCTCCACCACCTGCATTTACTGCAGTACCACGGACAATTACATCACCACCAACCCACAATCCAGTGTTAGCAATAACTTCGACAGTATCACCTGTGTTTATAGAAACACGTCCTATACCATTTGCGTCATCATCATATACACGGAATGCGTGAGTACCAGTTGGGTTAAGGTTATCACCACCAACCCATAAAGAATTACGGAAGATACCTGAACCTTCTACGTCTAGTGTTTGTGTTGGAATAACACTAGCATTAGTGGTACGAACATTTCTGAGGTTAATACCCAACCTCATATCATTACCAGGATCGTTAGCAGTAGAACCAGATCCAGTAGTATATGTGGTTAGTGCATCAGCACCAATTACACCCCACTCTCTCCAACCATATTCAGCACTTTCACCTTGCTGATATCCACCAATCTGGGTGTAAATCCAACCCATTGTGGTGTTATAGTTGACATTAGAAATTCTATGTGCTTCACCAACAGTTTGAGTACCACGGAGTTCAATAGTACCCTCTTCTTTAAAGGATTCAGTTGCAGGAACTGTCTTATCCTTAGAGGTCTTGATAGAATAGGTAAGACCAGATGAAATATTTCTTGGGTTGAGTTCCCAAACAGCAAATTGAATTGTATTTGGTTTAAATGGAGGACTGAATACCATATCAGTCTCAACCAATGCTGCGTCAACAGCAGCAAGTCCAGTATTAGCAACAGACTTGATCTCTAGTGAGCCAGGATCATCACTGCTGTTAGCAAATGATTCATCAACCTCAATGGTAACAGGTGTCGCAAAGACAGTACCACCAGGGGCAGATATTAAGAAGTCATTCGATAAGTCAAACTTAACCTTGTTATTAACAGTTAAGGTGTCAACTGTGAGGTCGTTAGTATTCTCTTCCTCGTCAACGTTCTCACCTGCAACTCTTAGAATAGAGTCATCAATCTTAGTCTCTTCACCAGAGATAGCATTAATTCTTTGGTTACCAACGAATAGGTCACCATTAGCGTTTAGACCTGAGTAGAATACAACACCACCGTCTTGACGTTTTGCCTGAGAGAACAGGACTTCATCGTCAGATAGAACGTATTCCTGTCTAGATGGGAATGCAGTTGAGTAGTTACCTGGACCAAAACCAGTATATTCAAACGTATGGTTACCAGAACGTGCCTGAGATGGTCGTCTAAGCTCCATATACAAGCGACGGTCTGCAACAGCAGTACTCGATCCCTCAATACCGATCAAACGATCCTCTCTAGAAGCAACTGCCTTACCAAACTGTGCTTCAAGAGTAATAGTACTGTCCCTACCAATGTTTACCAGCAGATTATTAACTGCTTCCTTGGTAATACTGTTCTTGTTATCATCAGCAACAACAAGACCGTGAACATAGTTGTCAGCAACAGATATAGTTGCAGGAGCATCCTTAACAGTTGATCCATCACCATCAGGGTCAAACCATAAAGGATCATCAGCAAATAGTTCAGGATATAGTCTCTCTGTTGGATGACCAAACTTAAAGGTGTTAAATTCAGCAACAGATGGTGTAAAGTCACCACGTAAACAAGTTAGGTAGTAAATACCATCCTGTTGGTTGTAAATTCTTCTACGAAGTGTCTTAACACGATATACGTAATAAGTATTATCAACTTCTGAGACATCCTCTACACTTACAATCTTATAATCTTTCTGATTACCATCAGTTTCATCTCTGACAACATCTCCTGGAGACAGAGTATAAACTGGTGCATTACGTATTACATACTGTCTACCTAAGTCATTAGCATAATCGTTATAATCATCTCTACCACCATTAGGAGATTCAGCAAGAATACCTGTGGCAGCACCACTAGCAATAATGGTATTAGAACCACTACTATACTTAAGGTAAGGAAGTAAGGAGAAGTCACTACGTATGATTACATATGTTTCACCACCTTCAACATACTGCTTATGAACCAATGGAAGATTACCACTGATAGCAGTACTATCACTGAAACCAGACCAAGCAACAGAACTACCCTCAGCAAATGCACCACCAGCAGTACTGGTTAGTTTCAATTCAGTTAGGATAGTACCAGAAGCTAGTGCAGTACCAGCAGCGATATTTGTATTAATAGTATGATCTACAACCGTTAATTCAACTCTGTTAACGGTGTTAATAACCTTTTCTCTAGCAGATTCAATCGTAAATTTAATACCACCAGTGGTAACTAGAGATTTAGCATTACCAGTGAGGTATGGATCATAGTTAAAGTCATTCTGTACAGGTAAATTATTACCACCACTATCTACAGTAGGACTACTACCATAGAATGTTGGAAGGTCAGTAGTACCATCAACTGCCTCCAGAACAATCTTCTGAGGTCTTAATCTTCTATTCTCGTCAGTCCTGATCTTAAGGATATAACCGAGGAGTGGTTCACGTACGTTGTCAACTTCCTTCGGTACGACGTAACGGAGACGGTAGATGCGGTCATCTTCCCTGCGTCTATCGTTGATACGTTTGATGTACGTATTTGAGGTTGTAATGATTTCTTCGTTGACATAATCGTCGAGAGTAGAGATACGTTGATATATTTGGTTGGGTTGTGAACCTGTATTCTGAACATTCAGATACCACAAACCATTACGATTAGGAGATGCAATCATCTCTGGATCGTATCTCAACGGGTGACGACTATTGCAGGAGAAGACAAATACTTCATCTTGACCTGGAGTGCCAACAGTACCACTAGATGTGAAGTTATGAGGAACACCACCACCCTGAATTGCGAGAGCAGCAGTTTCAGCAACTTTAAACTTATAGATGTTACCACCAGTATTATCATAGATGGCATAATACATCTTATTAGCACTAATATTGCCAGGTAATTGACTACCAGGCTTAGCACGGAAGAATACAGGTGTTGCAGACTTAGTTGCAAAACCCTTATCAAATGCGTGTGGTTGCTCTATAGTAAACTCATTTGTAGCAGGATCTGCAACAGTTAGTTTATACTTGAATGGTGTTGGGTTAACATCAAAGATGTATTGGAACATCTTGATCTGTACACCAGAATTTAGACCTTCTGGTACGTAAATAGCGTTACCAGCAGATGCATCATCTTCAGATGCTGCCAACAGGAATGTGTTTAAATCTTCTGTTGGGAATGTCTGATCTGGAGGAACAGGTTGTGTATGACGACCTGGAGCAATAACATAATAAACAGTATTCGCTTCTAATCCCTTAGGAAGACGAACTAGCTCATTAGCAGTGACTGAATTAGTTCTATTAGGTACTAAACGAACTGGAGTACCAGTATAGAGACCGTGTGCTTCTGGGCAAGTAAAGATTGTTGCACGATAGGTGATCGTTTCACCTTGTGCGTTTTGTACTGATTGTGATGCAGTAGAAAGGGTAGATACAGTATAGATATCAAATCCAGAAGGGAATAACTGTGCAGATTTCTCTTGAGGACCAGATTCACCACCTGCAATATCAGGATCTAACTTAGCAAATACTCTATCATCTCGTTTTGAACCAATCTTATAGTCTTGAAGGATATAAGTTGGTGTATTATCTGGATCTGATATTTCTTCGGGTTCACCTGCCAAATAAACACGTGTTTGTCCAGTTGGTTCCTTAGATGCAAGAATATCTACACCGTAGTAAGGTGGATTAGTGACATCTTCGAGATCAACTGTCTCAGGTGGAATAATATCAGTAATATAACCGTGCTTGTCTTGGAAGAATGCATATCCTTTATATCCGATAGCATCCAACGCTGTGTTACCAAAGTTAGAGTTAGAGTTGGTAATTGAAATGTCAGCACCAGACTCAATTAAGAAGTGATCTGCGAAACCAACAGCGAAGATCGAAACTGCCTGAATGAAAGCATCATTAGACAGACGAACGTGAGCATTACGCCATTCATTCTTAAAGTATGCTCTACCATCAGTATGATATGGTGTAGTAGCGAATGAACCAGTAGATAATTCTTCTGGATCTGTTACAGCTACGCCATTCCACGCTGAGTCAAACTGTGCTGTCTCTTCGTTAAACTTAGTAAATGCTCTATCGTCTTTCTGTAGTGACACACCAGTGTACTGAGCACAAACCATAGATTTGAATCCAGTAACCTTACTTCCGTCTGCGTGGAGACCACAGAGACCCCATACAGAACGTATGGAGAGGTTAAACATATATGGTGATGCTGAGTCAACAGTATCAATCTCTGCCTGTACAATAGCATTCTCATTCAACCTGTTAGGTGGTAGAGAAGATGTTGTATAGGTAGTACCAGAGATTAGAGAAGTTATATTCGTGTTTACACGATAATAGAACAGTGTGTTGTCAGCAGGGTCTAAACGTGTAATCAGGAATGAACCGTGAAGATCGTTGGTTAGACCAGTATCATCAATAGTTACAAACTGTCCGACAAAGTAACCGTGAGGTGCTTTTGTCTTAATACGTATTTCAGTTGCGTTACCACCAAGTGTCTGAGGTGTAACTGACTCAATAACCTTCTTATCAGATAGAGGACCAACAATTCTGTTCTCTAGGTCGGTCTCTTCAATGGCACCATCAACGTTAATATCGGTGACCATATTGACATAGGCATCACCGATCTTATCGTAGTAAAGAGTTAGATCATCCGCATCAGCGAATGTAAAGTTTGTGATTTTGTGGTGAGAGAAAGTAGGATTAGCCTTATTTCCTGTAGTGTCGAAATAAACCTTCTGCTTACCATCAAAAATAGAAAATTGCCAGAAATAACATCCACCAGTTACATTGAAAATACTAGTATCTGGAACAGTATTATCAGTAGGGTTGGGCACATATAAAGGACGGACTTTTGTCTTTCTTAAGTCCATACCAACTAGAGAAGTACCACGAGGTACGATACATCCACCAGTAGTTGAGTTAAACTTGTATAGGTCGTTCTGAGAGTTACCTAAGTCAAAGTTAACATTAGTATTGAAGTCAGGTATAGACGTGGCACTTGCTACACCTGGTCTATTATCAATATAATGGTCGCCAGGACTTAAAACGACTGTAAATTCGTCAAAACGGTCGTTATCTGGTCCTGATTTGTATGAAAAGCGTGCGACCTCAAGGAAAGCACGCTGAATACTCTTAAATGGTCGGGTGGGAGAATTACCTCTGTTATTTACATCATCTGACGCATTAAAGTCATCAGGAGAGACGTAAACAAAACGTCCAGTCTTACTGGATATAAGATTCTCTAATCTGGTAAGTGCCATTACCTATAATACTGTATGTGGATATCCTTTCGGTATTTATATTATCTACCAGGTATGTATTGGAGACCCTTCTTCAAAGCAGGTTCTACCAAGGGCATAATGTCACTTTCAACCTTTTCTACAACATCATCTATAACATTAACGTCCAAATCCATAAATGGCGGAATAATTCCTAAAATTCTAAGTAATCCGTCTAAAAATAGTGCAAGACAAATAAAACCCAAAACCATACTAATTATAGTCGCCTTAAAGTTATGCTCTGCCATCGATTTTTCATCAATGGCACGTGCCTCATCAACTGCTTCGGCTATTAGAGCATCAACTTCCTCTTTTGTGTATACATTGTCAATTGGGGTCATTGCCAGAATTCATCTAAAATGTCGATCGATCGATCGAGATATTTGTTCGCACCTACGCATTCCCATTCACCCATTTCATTCCGATCACATTTATCCTTTAGTTCATTCTTGAGTTTAATGAGGCGAGAATACATTTGAACCTTGTTTAATCTTCCGTTCATTGCAGGTACCAGTGTCCTACTTATATTTTAGCATAAAAGGGGACTGAAGACAGTCCCCTCTGTGTTGAAATTAAAACCAATCGGATGACCATTCCTGAGATCCCTCTGGGCCACCGCCTTGACCGCCTTGAGGTGGTGGTCCACCTTGCGGTGCACCACTCTGACCTTGGTTAGGCAAAATCGGCATATTTGGGTTTCCAGGTGGTTGTCCTTGTCCTCCTTGACCTTGAGGTCCATCTCCTAAACGCTCAGTTGCTTCGTTTTCACTAACCAACTCAACATTGAATGAGAATGACATATAGAGTTCTCCGTTAGGATTCTTCTCTATACCAGGTTGCCTATGAACCATATGTCCCATCTGAGCAGGGAAAATGACTACATCACCCTCTTCGATGGATAAGGTCATTTCCTCCTTATAGCATCCATAACCACACATATCAGGATCGAAATAATGCTTATTAAAGCGTGGTCCCTCTGTATACATTTTTAGAGGGTTGATGAATGTAGTGCTCTTATGGAACTGAGGGTCATATTTCACATAATAGACACCAGAGAGGTGTGAAGGAATATGGTTATGTTCCTCCTGATTCTGGTTAGGTCCATATGCATTAAACCACTGCTGTGCGACTAAAAAAGCGTGTGGATAAAATTCTGCTGCTTTAATCGCTTCCTGAATATTTTGCGATAAATCTTGTAATAGTGCTGCAACCTCAATTTCTTCCTCCTTCGTATGGTCAACCATACTTTCTTCAAAGAAAGAAGTGTAACAATCGCAATTCCAACAAGCTTTACCTCCTGCTGCCAAGGTATTACTATTAGATCCGTTTACATTTTCGTATCTTTGCTGCAAAACAGGAACTAACTGTTCTTTCCATCTCGCGTGTGTTTGTAGCCTTCCTCGATATACGAACATCGGGAAAATCGAAAAAAGTCCGTATTGGTCTTTTTTATTTGTTTGTTGTGCCATAACGACGTTATTACCAAGGTAGTGGTATTTATTTTAGCATAAAAAAACCTAAAAGGCGAAAAAACCGTCTGAGTTTTTTTTCCGACTTTTTTGTAACCAAAAGTCGAATTTCCCTCAGTTTCGACTTACCGAAACTGGAGCGTAAACTGTCTCCGCAGCTGCTTGCGACTGACACATCTCAACAACACGAAGGAAACCATCGTAGTCATCAGAGCAGTCAATAGACTGGCATTCACCGTCATCGGAGTACAAATGTACCGATCGGGTCTGGATGTCAACGACAACCTTATTCAAAAAATCGTCTGATCCCATAGTGTTGTCCATAACGTTTCTAGTATAGCACAGATGTCAAGTTAATTCAAGAAGACGGTAGCTCCTGCAATGGTTACGTTTGAGGTGGCAGTGACAGTTGCGTTAACTCCTGCGGATAGGGTAAGACTACCTGCTGCTGCTGTCATTACAGCGTTACCTGCTGTAACATTTGTTATAGAATTACCTACAACAACAGTCTTCACGTCATTACCTGTCATTATCTTCTCAATACGTCCAGTACCACCACTAGCACCTAATAGAGACTGATATGCAGCAGTCTGTCCTGCTAGTGTAGGCAGAGGTGGAGTAGGTATCATACCAGCAACATTCAATGATTTTCTACCCTTAATAATTTCTTGTGAATCACCTGCAACAGTAGTAATCAAGTGACCCTTACTTAAAATTGTGAAGGTACCTCTAGGATCAGTCATAGAGATGGTTCTCTCACCCTCTATAGCATCTATCTGAGGACCAGTTACCTTTTCTTTCTTAATATCTGTAGTGACTTCTACTTTAGGTGCGTCAGTTTTAACTGCAGTCTTAGATGACATACCAATAGTCTGTAGAGCACCCAAGTTAATGTTCTTAGCAGCATCCAGATTTATGTTACCATCAGACTTAATATTAAAATCACCTACTGAATGTAGATCCATCTGACCATCAACCTTAGCAGTCAGGCTACCAGCAACATCTATATGAGCATCCTGCTCACACTTTATTGTCATATCACCCCAACAACGAACCTTCAGTCTACCACCAGCATCATTGTTAGCAGGTGATTTAACTGCTACGATCTGTACAGACCCATCTGGTTGCAACCATAGATGATGCTGATCTCTATGCATAAGAAGCATATAACCATTATCATCCTTGTCACATACCTGCCATAAGTGACCTGATCTAGAGACGTGAGATTGAGTGGTAGGATTACGTTCAGCACTACCAGCACGATCAACCTGATCAGTTACATTCTTTTGTTCGGTATCAGCATTAGCCATTAGGGACAATCAACATAGTTTGCAGGATCCTTAGCAAGTCCCTGTAGAATAAGGTTAGAATCCTCAGCAGGAACACACTGTAAATCAGGTATGGCTTTAGCACCAAACCCTCCTCCACCAGTGATAGTTACTATGGGAGTCCTAATATATGTCATCTCAGGTGCTATCAACTTAATCTCAGTGACATATCCCGATGAACCTATAGTAGCACGTGCAATGCCACTGACACCATTAACATATACATTAGGAGCACTAGTATATAATCCACCAACATTAGTTAGATGGAACCCAACCAACTGACATATTGTTGTGTCTGGTCTTGTCTTACCAGTATATCCTTTACCTGGACGGATAACTCTAACTCTAGTTAGATATCCTTTACTGTTGAGAATAGGTTCAACATAAGCACCCCATCCAGTATTACTATCGACTGTAATGAATGGTTTAGATGTATACCTATGTCCTGACCTCTTCACTTCAATGTCAATGATTCTACCATCATCATCGATAATAGGATCAGAGAATACTGGAGTACCATCATCATCTGCAGGTGGTTCATCAGTAGTCTCGATAGGATCATCCTCACTAGCCGAAATGATTACGACTGCTTGTGATCCATAGTTATCAATAGAGAATATAAGATTCTCCTGATTCTCTTGTACTCTATCTTCTTTAATCTGGATAACTATATCTGCTTTGTTGTTCTCAAGATACAAGTTACCTGACATTGGTTGTACAATATCAGCTTGAGTTATATTAGTACCAAAGATACTATAAGAAAGTAGTTCTCCATCAGTGAAATTCTTTGTGGTGACAGTAAACCTAACCTCTTCACCCTCTTCAACAGTAACCTTATCTGCTTCTACAGCAACAGATCTAGCAGTAGGATCAGTAGATGTATCTACCTTAGGATCTAAGACAGCAACACCAGCAGCAGTAGCCAAGTTATTCAACTCACAATATAATTGTTCTGCTACCTGATTACCATCCTCTACAATACCATCATCCTTTAACTTGACAGTGACAGATGCTGCACCATTCATAATGGTAAACTGTCTCTGTAAATCTTCCTCTTGATCAACGTAACTCTTAGCACCATCAGCACCAATAATATATTCTATATCCTGCCAAACAATACCTGTTGTCTCTCTACCAAGAGTATAATTGATTACGGTACCATCATCTACATTAAATGTCTTCAGATTAAACGTAACCTCTTCACCCTCATAAACAACTGACTTATCTGCCTCTAAGAGATAGACTGGTTGATCTAGATTTAACTGTGGAGTAGATGATACAGCACCTACAGTAGGAACAGTTAAACCAGGAACATTAGACTGAGTGCTACTGTCCTTCATCCAGATACGACCTGTGGGTTTCGTCATCTCACCACAGCCATCACCTGTTGCCTTTACGAAGAAATATTTACTACCATCTTGCACACCATTATCAATGGTGTTCACTGTTATGATCTTCTCTGACTCACCAATACCAAATCCTATGTAACCATTAACAGGACAGTAATCTATGTTGGCTTTAGCAGTACCATCTAATGTCCTGTAAGTAACCGAACTAGTAGTCTCTAAGTTACCTGACCTAGTAATTCTAATCTCTGCTGTACTTCCTTCTATTACTGCCATTGTCTCAGGAGTATCTTCAACCTTAAAGAACCTAGCACTACAGATAGAAGAAACTACATCATCAAAATCTATTCCTGTTCCAGTACCCTCTCCACTGTCACCACTACCACCATCAGGTACTTGTGGTCCCCAAGCATTAACTTCAGTAGCACCTACAGGATCTGTCAAAGCATCTTCACAATAAGATGTGATAGGTAGATGATTTCCTGACTCCAATGATGCTAGTAGTTCATCTAATGAATTGAATCCACTCTTAAGTCCTTCAAGTGAACCAACCTTACTACTCTTTTTCTTAACTGGTTGACACTTCTTCTTACCTCCGCAGGAAATACCTAGGAGTTTCATAATAGAAGCAAGTCCACCACCAATAATGTCAATCGCTCCACCAATAGCACCAAGAACTGATGAGATGCCACCAAATACACTGTCAATAACACCCTCTATCATACCTAAGGTACGACCAAAGAGAGCATCAGTGAACCTCTTGATCTGACAAGCACTCCAGTTAACTATGTTACCAACATATCCTAGGATAGTATTCTCAATGAAGTTACCTAACATTGATCCTATATCCATCATAGAACATCCTAGTCGTTCTAGCATCTGTGTAAACCAATCAACCACTGGGGTCAGTACACCTGGAAGAGGTGCCAGAAGGGCTTTTATTAATGCTTGAACTCCTTTGCGAAGCATCGCCATCATCTCACCGAATGCTCTACTCAATGCAGCATTCATTATGGATTTGACTCGTTGGATGTATCCTTTTGCTATGGACTGTAGTTCAAATAGTTTTCCTGTAAACTTACTGATATAATATGTTCCAATGTTTCCATTGGTATGTTGTAAGGTAGCAAAGAACTCTGCCAATATATTTTCAATGTCACCAGCAGGAGTAGTGGTACATCCTGGTGATGCTGAAGCAACTCTAGTATCAAAGGTACCACCTGGATTAGCAGGTGATGCTGGTAGCAATAGTCCACCAGCAACATCACTCTGCTGTTCAGTACCTAATTCACCTACTGATGTTTGAGAACCCGATTCATCACTATCTTGTGCTATAACTCTAGGGTTAACACTATTACCCGTCTCAGGGTCATCTACTATAGTTCTTGTGAGTGGTATCGGTCCTGCAATAGGTTTCTCAGTATCATTTGGATTGACTGCAACACCTGGACCTGCAACTGCAAATACAGTTCTCTTCCTAGGGTTACCATCTATTAATCTAGTCCAAACGAAATCACCAACCTTCATATTATGGTTGGATCCAGTTGTAAACGTACCTCCAGAGTGTGTGACAGGCATCGCTACACCAGCCCAAGGTAAATCCTCCGTTGTTGGGTTGGGTACTCTGTCCTCTCCTTCTCCCTCGTATCCATCTAATCCAGACACACGAACCTTAACCCTATTAGACCTAGTAGGGTCGCAAACATCTTCAACTTGCGATAGAAATACACCGAATAAAAGATCGGCTTGTTCTGCAGTCAGAAACTGTTTAGGATCATTGGTTTGTGCTTCTGCCATTAGTCGTCATACATCAAGCACTCAGGCTCGTCTGGGTTTTGATCACAAAATAGTTCAATGCAGTTAGGATCGTGATGATCTCCTGCTTTGATCTCTGATTCGTGATGATCATAATAGTCCTCTAGATCGTGCAACTCCTCCTTAGTATGCCTACGCATTTGCGGAGAGATTGTAGGATTTTCAAGGATCTTCTTGTCAGCTGCAATATGCTGTTCAATCGTTTCCATAGTGGTCTATTCAATACGCCCGTAGATTATTTAGCTGAAATGTTAGTAACTTCAACGTCTGCGACTACTTCTTTCACTACTTTAGGTGAAGAATAGTTGTCAGCATCTGCTTTTAAACGCTCTAAAATGAGAGCAAGTTGACCATACAACTTAGATCTCGTCGTAGCATCCTTCTCCTCCTCTAGTTTTTTAAGAACCGTGTAGGCACCTTGAGTTAACTCTGGAGGAAATTGTTTTAAGAATTCTGTGTCCATTTTTAACAGTTTTTGTTGATGGTATCACGACATAATGTCATAGTAGTGTAGGCTTTATTGTCTGGTTGTCTAAGAAATGTGTGAGCAATCTTAAATATCAACCACTCTCCACTACGTTGCTTGTCTGCACCCTTATCTATACTACTGTATGCACTAGGAGTACTAGAACGTAGTTGTACGTTTACTTTGTCCCCTGCAAACAAGAACTGATTACCAGGGACAACCATATTAGCAACACTTAATGCCATTGTAGCACGTCTTGCATTATATTGCACGATTGTTTGCTCATCCCAGTCTTGTACTGTCAATCCTGCTATCTGTTCAGGTGTCATCTTTTTCTTCACATCTCTCTTAACGTTTACCTTGTGAGTATTAAACGCTTGATGATTTATCTTAAGAGTAAAAGTTTTATTGACAGTCTCGTCAGTCATAAAATCAGCAACCCATTCTTGTTGTACAAAGGTTGGTTCAGATATATTCTGTCCTATGTGACCCCACTTATCCCAACAGTCCTTAATGTTCCACTCCTTTGTCTCACACTTTTTAGTATCTTCATTGATCACATTAATATTAGCTCTGAAGACTCCCTTATTCATCATCTCAGTTAGGTTACCTTCATTTTGTATCTTAAAATCTGCTGCTATCAACTGTTCTGGTATTGATCCTGTCTTAGCAACACCCTGATAGTATGTGTACTGTGCTTTCGCACCACCATAGTCACCACCACTATCAAGCAACCCATCAATACTTTTCATCCATATATCGTGACCCTTTCCTTCTTCCTTACTACCTAACTTCTTACTCCCCCAAATCATATACCCTGCAGTATCATTACCCTTCTGTGCAGAAGAGAATGAATTGGAACGAACATACTTTACGATGTCTGGAATACTTTTACCAGTATTAGCAACGTAAAGAGGATTACTTGCTTTATCTGTGCTTGCAGTACTAGTTGCATAAACGTAACCAACACCGAAATCCTTTACTAATTTTGAATCCTTAAAGACCTTACTGATTATATCATTACCAACATTTGTATATTGTTTATTACTCTTATAAGATGACATCTTTTGGTTAGCAAAACTAACCAAGTCCACAGAATATATCTTGGTACCATCACTAGCTTGAGTATTCTTAACTCTATTGATAAGAAAAGCGTGCTTTACTGGTTCTGATTTAACATTCTTACCACCATAATGATTAGGAGTTCCCAATACAATTGAGAACCCCTGACCAGTTGTCACTGGCATTTCATTTTTGATATCCGAAAACGATGCTGTGGCAGTAGGATTCAACCTATCAAGGTCTTCATAATAAGTGAATGATATCAACCCATTAGTAAGGTTGTATGAGTTCTGCTTATTAGCGTTCTTGAGAGGATTGTTAATGAGTGTGCAGGAAACTAAGTTCCAAGCATACGCATTCGTTGTATCAGTTTCTGCCATTAAAGAATACCACCGTCAGAAGGTCCGTTTGTGTTAAACATAGTAACACCACCTTCACCTGTAACTCCTGGATCTGAGCTACCTGAGCCACCAGACTGACCCATATTTAGAGATGCAGCATAGATTGCTGCTGCAGCCTCCATAATTGCAGCATCACCACCACCTCCACCACCTCCAGACATACTCATTGCTCTGAGGTTAATCGAGGAAGCTGTGGTCTGTTTTCCAGCAATAGATGCCATTGGTGCAGGTGTAGAAACACGAGACTGAGCACCCTTGAGTCTGTCACTAGCAGCATCACCACCTACTCCTCCGAATGGAGAATTAATAGTGTACTTATCTAATGGACTGAATAGAGAAGGACCACCACGTCCAACGTCTGCCTCAACAGTTCCTGTCTCCCAATGAAGATGAGGTGCAGTGCTGCTACCTGTATTACCTAATCGACCAATGAATGTACCCTTAGGATAGGACTGTCCTACGTTAAGAGGTGTTGGTCTCTGCATATGTGCGAACAGATGAGTAATACCATCATCTGTAGTGAAGTAAACTGAGTTACCATACCCTGCATCACCCTTACCAACTGATCTAGCATCGGTAACGGTCATAGCTCCAGGTGCATACAGTTTCTGTCCACCTTTGTCGCCAGCAAATCCAATATCAATACCGTTGTGCATCTTACCCCATCTCATACCCATACGGGATGTGAGTATAGGATTACCCTGCACCTTAGCACGAGTCTGACCTTCACCCATACCTGTGGGTTGGCCTGCGTCTGTGCCAGTTGGTGCTACTCCTGCCGAACTGTCCTGGGTCGGGAGTGAAAAATCGCTGCCGCTAACAGCACTGTCAATTTTACCGATGAGATCGCCACTGAATGTGTCTCCTAAAGAATCACGAGCAGCTCTTATTTTATCACCTCCCAACCAACTTGGGATCTTCTCGATGATCCAGTTAATACCTTGAAATATACCCTTAATAATGTTGACTGCGGTCTTGATAATGCCTGATACCACCCAAACTATGCCTTGGATGACCTTCATCACAGCTTGCAAAACAGGCACCAAAACTTTTAACAAAACTTTAGCAATGATACCGATAATCCGACCAACATTCTTAAGTGCAGTGACAAATCCACCACCACCTTCTTTACCTCCCTTCATACCAAATGCTTCTGCAAGACTATTCAATGAGTTCATTATACCTGTGGTCATCTCTTTGAAAGTCCCAAATATAGGTGCAGCCCACTCACCCCAGTCAAAATTCTTGAAGACTGAACCAACACCCTCACCCATAAACTTACCTAGGTTCTCACCGATCCAAGCACCAGCAGCAGCACCAAAGACAGTACCAACAGGTCCAAGGAAACTACCTAACGCACCACCTGCAACAGTACCAACACCTGCACCTATACCTGCACCAGCAGACCTACTAATAATCTTATTCTTATCCTTACTTAAACTACCATCTGCGAGACCAGCTTGCACCTGCTCTTTTGACATATTATTTTCTGCCATCAAGCGTGCCATCTCTTCATCATTCGCTTCCATTGCACCGAATCCAGCACTGATAAGAGAACCTAATACAGGTATCCTCTTAGCAAATGTACCAGTTGCTTTCAGTCCAGTACCAACACCCTTAATTCCAGCACCTGTGCCTTTAACTATCCCCTTCATCCCTTGGAAAAGATTCTGAGGTAAACCCTTAAGAGCAGGTCCAAGACCCTTTAACATCTGAGGTATTCCCTGTATAATTTTAAGGAAATTACCTGGTAATGCTTTAATTGCCTTACCTAAGGACGCAATTACTTTGGCTATCTCATCTATTACATTAAAATCTCTTATCTTTCTACCAAGTTTAAACCCACCACCAATCTCATCAGCAAGATTACCACCACCAACTGCAACATTAGGAAACGGTCTCCCAAACATCGATCTGGTAACAGCATCTGACTGTCTACCTAACCCTGCATTAAATGACCTGACATTATACTTAGCAGTATCAAGACCACTACCAACCCAACGTTTCGCATCATTGAATCTCCTTCCAGGAGTCATAATGCTGCTAGTTAATCTACTCTTAGGTGCAACCCACTGATCAACTCGTCTTGTTGCTTCACCAAATGCAGGTTGTACTGCTTTGATACCACCTGATATTGCGTTCCTTGCTCTAAGTCCCTGATTACCCCAGAAGGCTGGGACATCATCAACCATACCCATTCCTTGACGGAACTGAGCACCCCTACCAAAGGCATTGAAGCCCATTGCTGCGTGCCGAGGACTGAAGTCCCCAAATCCTGGCATAGATGGGGTCCAGTTCTGCCAAGTATTGTTTATATTGTTTACAATTCTGTCTACTTGACTGCCAATCCGATTGTTCAGACCTCTTAGTGCCTTGCCTATCTCATCTGCAATGATAGGTCCAAGTACAGCAGCAGGAAGTATTAAATCTTGCCATTTCCATTTCTTATCAGCTCCAATACCCTTAGCCTTCCCACCAAGCATCGTTTGCTGCTTCTTAATCTGACCTGCTTGGTTAGCATACTTTTCAGCAGCTAGTGCTTTCTTATCAAGTGTCAATCTGTCTTGATCAATCTTCAGTTGCTTGATCTGCAGCTTAAGCATCTCTCTTAAGATGCTATTAGTAGCCATCTGTTCAGCCACTGAAGCTTTGGCAATAAGCACCGACCCACTGGAACTACCAGCAAGAGGATTATTCTTTAAAGATGATGGGAGTGTTGGCATTAGCTCTGACTCTTAGCCTGTTGTTGTGCTAGTTTCTCCTCCTCAAGGTGTTGGAGAAGTAGCGTCACATATATTTCCCTCTCCCAAGGGAGCATATTTTCTAATTCAGTTAGCGAATATTTGTGATGTTGCATTAGGGAGAAACAAGTCCTGAAATAATTTTCAAGGTTGTTATACGACATCACTACCCGAAAAAAGCCGCTAGTCCCTCCAGCACGTACTCATTATCAACGCCAGTGTTAGGGTTCTTCACGTTAATTGTATGCTTAAGTTTAGGCATACTTACAAAGAAGTTCTGCATATTTTCAAACTGTTTAGAAGTTAAACTATTTAAAAAATCTAAGAGCTCCTTCTTAGTACTGTTACAAGCCTCGTGTACTTCATCACCGTCAATGATCTGTTCTACACAGTCAGCAATGAGATCAAAGACCTCATCAGGATTTTGTAGTGCTTGTTGAGAGAAATTATTTTTAACAAACTGATTTAGTTGAGGGTACTTCATCTTGACACTAATCTGATCATTGATGTAGACAATATCACTAGCACCTTCAGGTTTTTCTACCTTCACGTCATCTAGATTGATACTAACATCAACAACTGTCTCATTGTCATCAGTACAAGTAACCTTTAACGAAAGATCCTCACTCACAGACTTACCACGGATCTGAAGGAACAAGAATTCCAGATCAAACATCGCCAAGGTCTTTACCTTGATTCTACTTTGAATGCAGTTAGTTAATAGATTAACAACAGCATTAGTGATCTGTTTCTCATCATCAGACTCCATTGCCATTAGGAGTACCTTTTCTTCCTTGACTAAGAAGGGACGGTACTTAATTGTCTGACCTGTGGAGGGAAGTTCAGTAGTATAGGTCGGCACCTCAATTTTTGGTAAAGGCATAGTATGTTCAGTTCAGTATTTTTATTTAGACGAGGAGGTTAGCACCTGATTTCTCTGGAAGAACAAAACGTGTCTCCCAGTCTCAGGTTCTTCTGCAACGTAGACTTGTTCGTGAATATGTTCTTTATGCTTTTCATACTCACCATTAAACAATTTATCTACGAAGTCTAGAGTTGGTTGATCAAATACATATCCATTATTTCTAAAGAATGGAATAGAATAGATCTTAACTTCCTTACCTGATCTAAGATCCATAGGTATCTTGATACCATAGATAGCACGATCTTTTATTGCCCACTCTAGACTAGTCCACTGACCTCTGTTTATATTATTAACTGTCCTCAATAACATAGACTCAGTAAGATAAAACTTACTACACACTGCCTTACATACTCTCAGCGATGAAATAATTTCAGCCTTATCCAAGCTGATGTAGATGTTATCATCTTCAGCAGCATCTACATAGACACCTCTTTTTTCTACCTCTATACCTAAAAACTTCTGGACATTATAGAAGTCAGTTGGATTCCCCTGCCTCTGATACTCCACAACATCATCAAAATATTTGTGAAGCACTGTCTTCTTCTCATTCATAAAGTATAGTTTGACCTTACCTGTACGTGGTTCAAACTGTACGTTGAATAAGTTATCACGTGGAACATCGATGTCCTTGACGTTGGCCATCTCCATCGCATAATCTATATTATATTTCATAAAAAGTCTAAAGGGTCAAAATTTTGGCGGAGTTTTTTTTCCCGAATTATGAGAATAGGTTACCCATTTCGGTAGAGAAATCAGAGAATGCATCCTTAACATTGTCAATGGCAGCACTCAATGAAGTAGGTGGTCCTCCACTGCTAATGCTATTACTCTTGCTCTTCAAATTTTTTCTCGTGTCCTCAAACTGTACTTCAAACCTCTCATAATAAAAATTGACTGAGCAATTTAATAGGGTTGCTGTTCCTGCATCCAAAGGTACTGCATCTATTGAGTATGGATAAGCATTAGTAAAGAAGTACCTCATACTTCTACCCTGCTCATTGTATCTAGGACCAGCTTCAAACTTATCAATGATAATAGTTCTCATATAACTATCGGGATACGATAGTCTAGTAAATCTATTCCTATCACGCTGTGGAATGTTAGACATCTCATCAGGAATATTCTCCTTCTGATTCCACATACTTTTCTCTTGAAATATCTTATCGAACCAAGCATTCATTACCTTATACGATGTCATATTGGCATCGCATATGAACTGCACACTCAAGTCAGTGTACATCTTCATCGTAGGATACTTATACGATGACCCAGTGTAGTATCCATTTGCCTGACCCGTAGCTGCTTGGACACTAGGAAGTGATACATTATTACACAGAACTTCTAAGGTAGATCTATCAATATTGACTGGAAAATTTGCGAAAATTCCACCATTCAAATCAGGAAAAATTACACGGAACTGGTTGGACTTTGCTACGCCACCACCACGTACCAGTTTTTCCTGGACCTTAGAATATAGATTCGACATCTAAATAGGCTAAAGGAATACGTTTTTATTTATGTACAAGCAGGGAGTATATATCCCAGTGAATATCCATAAGTATAGAGGTGACCATAGGAATATATTCTACCGTTCCTCTTGGGAACTGCAGTTTATGAGATATTGTGATCGTACTCCACACGTATTGGAGTGGGGAAGTGAGGAACTATGGATACCATACAAGAATCCTTTAACACGTAGAGTTAGTAAGTACTACCCCGACTTCTATATTAAAGTCAAAGATAAAGCAGGTCACCTTAAGAAGTACATCGTAGAAATTAAACCTGAGAAACAAACGAAAGTACCTACTAAATCTAAGAAGACTAAGAAACAATACCTCTATGAAGCAAACACTTACGCTAAGAACCAAGCGAAGTGGAAAGCAGCAAAGAGTTTTTGTAAAAAAAGACAAGCAGAATTTTTAATCTTTACGGAGAAAGATCTTGGCATCGGTTTTCGATAAAATTAGAGACGCACAAGGAGGCGAAGAGAAGACCGAATCTTGGTGGAGACAAGCTGGTCCTGCTGCAATGCGTCAAGCTTTCTCATCAACTACTAAAGAAGAGATCGTAACAAGAGAGAAGCAAGCAGGTAATGGTGTCAGATATACTCCTGGTCTAGGACAAATAATATTATTTGAATACGATGCTAAGGCAACCAAAGATAAACTACCATACTATGATCGACTACCTGTAGCACTGGTACTCCAAGTAAAACCTGATTATTTCTACGCTGCTAACCTACATTATGTTACACCAAAGAAGAGATTGAAGACAATTAGTGCACTAACTACTAACAAGATAGATGTACCTAGAAAATGCATCCATAAATACAAGCGTAATGATGTAGTCAATCGTCTTTATATACAAATTGATGAGAAGGACTGGGACTCTGCAATGTATCTTCCAATAGAAAGATTCGTTCACTTCAATGGGACACAAGAGGTACCAGTTAGTTCTAAAAAAGTTTGGGTAAAGTATGATGAGTTAGCGAAGTTTAGATTCAGAACAAAACGTAAGGTATAATGGGATTCCTCTCCAATCTTGCAGACAATCTAAGGAGCAGTAATGCATCACTAAGATTTCCACTAGACAAAGTGGAGACTGCTGATGATTATATGATGTTCACTGTCTACAAATACAAGCCACCTTTCCAAGGTTCTCAGTGTTTAGACAATAACTATGGTGGAATCTTCTCAGGGTATGATGTAACAGGATTAGGTGGTGGTACTGACATAGAAGGTACCCAATACAAAAAAATGGTCCTCTATATGCCAGAGGATGTTGGTGATCGGCACTCACGTACGTGGTCTGCAAACTCATTCACTCCTGCACAGAGAGCAGGACTAAGAGCAGCAGCTACTGTACTAGATGGTGCTGCTGATGTTAACTCACTAGGTGACGCAGGAAGACTTGCTAAGAGAGCATTAACACCTGCACCTGGACAGATGAAGGATCTAGTTACTGCCATTGCTGTAAAGCAAGGAGGTCAGATAGCAGGACTGGATGGAAACGTAGCAATGGGAGGTGTTGTAGGTCAAGTACTCAACCCTAACATCGAAGTAATGTTTAGTGAACCAGGAGTAAGAGAGTTCAGATTCAACTGGGTTCTGGTTCCACGTAACGAAAGAGAGTCTAGAATAATTAAAGAAATAATCTGGCAGTTTAAGAAAGCATCTGCACCCGAATTAAATAAGAGTGGATGGTTCTTAGACGTACCACACGTATTTAAAATAGAATATAAGACTGGTAGTAAATCAAACCACTGGTTGAATAAGATGAAAGCGTGTGCTCTAAGAAGTATTAACGTAAACTATACTGCAAACGGTTCTTACTCTACCTTGGAAGACGGTGCACCTACAGCAGTAGCATTAACCCTTGACTTCCTCGAACTCAAGACTATACTTTCCGACGACTTTGGAAACTCGTTCAACTCTGGTGCTCAGTATTACTAATGTATTTCAAGTATCTACCTAACGTCTCACTAGCTGAGCGACCTATTAAATTTCCTTGGTCGGAACAGCAGTATATTACTGCGAAAAATATCTTTAGGAAGTTTACTATATCAAATACAGCATTTGATACTGCAGTATACTTTAAAAAATATACTATTAAAGATTCAGACCGTCCAGACCTAGTGTCACAACAACTCTATGGTGACTCAGGATTAGACTGGATCGTACTACTCTGTAATAATATAATCAATCCATACTTTGATTGGCCAATGCCTACTCCTGTACTGCAGGACTACATTGATAAGAAGTATGATCAACCATACGCTATTAAATACTACCTCACCAATGAAGTAAAGAATAGTGCAGGTGATGTGGTACTACCTAAGGATCAGATAGTTGATGAGGGATTCTATAAAGCACCCTACTACATCGAATTCGATGACATCAACGACAAGTTCCCTGCAGAAGCAGTAGAGGATCAAACTTGGGTGGATGAAGACGGTAACCATTTTAGATACAAAGGCAGTCGTCAATCAGGTGACGGACAAGGTGGTGCTGGTACACAGACTGCAGGGTGGGAGAAATTAGTGAGAGATAGTTTCAGATACAGAGATCCAGATGGATCCATAGTCACTCTGTCTGGTAACTCTATCGTTAGACAAGTAACCTACCACCAGTACGAGACTGAAAAGAATGATGCTAAGAGAACGATTTATATTTTAAAAGACAGGTACTTAATGCAGTTTGTAGATGAGATGAAGAAGCAACTACCATACAAGAAATCTTCAGACTACGTAAGCGGATACCTTAAGAGATCAGCAGTATAAAAAAACTAAAGGGCAAAAAAATACCCCGAATTTTTTTCGGGGTATCTTGTAATATGTAATGCGATTTACTCTTCTTCAGCTAGTCTAGCGAAGTAAGACAGTTGATCGTCATCATCTTTCTTAAGTGTAGCAACCTCAGGTAGAGGATCACCAACAGCAGGTTCATACTCTTCGTCATCTACCTGTGTTACAGTAGGACGTTTGTTTAAACCAAGCACGAGGTTTAGTCGTGTCTGTAGTTCCTCGTAGGTTTTGAACTGGTCTTCAGCAGTGAATGCTGCTAGACTATATTCTTTCTTCCAGACTGCTTCAAGTTCAGCATCATCTGAAGCGAGAGCACTAGGAGAATCAAACTCAGACTTATCATAGTTCCAGAATCCTGCTACCTTACAAATTTTTAACTTGAAGTTAGCACCTTCCCATAGATCGAAAGGATTGATAGGAGTTTCATCCTCAAACTCAGGCTGCATTGCTGCAGTGATCTTATCATAGATCTTCTTACCGAATTTGTAGAGGAATACTTTACCCTCGTTCTCAGGATGTGCTGGATCACGTACGACATAGATGTTACTGTAGTAAGAAAGCTTACGCTTCTGCTTACGTGCAGTCTCTTTGTCTGCATCGATGCCAGAGTTCCATAACTGACGATTAACTTCGCCAACTGGATCTTTCTTGTTGATCGTGGTCAAGGAGTTCTCGATGTACCATCCTCCTGGACCTTGAAATGCGTGGGAGTATACCTTTGCCCACGGTAGGTCTTCTTTATCAGGTGCAGGTAAGAAACGAATGACTGCGTAACCGTTACCAGACTTATCTAGTTCTGGTTTCCAGATGCGTTCGTCTGCTGCTGGACCTTGCTTATTTAATTTTTCTGCTTCTTGTACAAGCGTTTGAAGTGAAGCACTTGAACGCTTCTTTAAAGATGCAAATGACATTAGATTGCCTCGGATTTAATTGGATTTGGTTTGAAAGGGGGGGTACGTATTCTCCTTACTGGAGACCCATTGTACCATCGGGGGGACTTATTTATGTTCAGAACACCCAGCCATCAGTAGGACTTACGAGCACGCACTGCCTAAAGAATTCATCGGTTCGGTCTTGCCCTTACCCCCTAGTATTTAGTACTGATCTATATCGATCAGTTTCCAACCATCGATGTTATGTTCAGCGATGATCTGTGGTACTGCACCTAAGAGTTCGTATGGACTAGTCCTAGGTTTCATAGGAAGACCGTAGTCTTCACCAACCATAGTATAGGATGCATCCCTGAAGAATTGCAAATTTGTAGCAAATTTCTTAACATTCTTCCGTGCAGCCTCAGGAAGGTGGCAGTTGGTGTACAGTACTATCTTAATTGGGGATTCATTCTCCGCAATAGCAGGTAGTATGTGCTGACACCAAGCACGATATGCATAGGTGTCATTGTCTGCAGCAAGTAGGAAGACTTGCTTGTTGTCTACCTTGAACCCTAGGTTCTTTAGTACCCACTTCTCCCACTTCTTACGGTCTTGGATACGTACCAGTGCTTCACCACCACCTACACCACGCTTTAGTATAGCGTTGACGATGATAGTGATGTTGCGTGCGTTGAAAGTCTCTTGTACTTTCAAGATGTGTTGCAACCAGTGACGGACTGGAACTTCAGCGAGTTCGAGTTCCCCTATCTTAATCAGATGGAGTCCAGCTTTGATGATGGACTCTCTGTTAGCAGAGAAGGATGGATCGTGATCCATATTGGGTTTCAACCCATTGGAGATTCGCTGCATCTCCGTGTCGTGGTCGTATGCATACACATACGTGGGGATGAATGACTCACCCCTTCGTTTGGCAGCGATGATCCTGCCTCTACCGTCCCGTGGTTTACCATCGGTACCCATAATGGGAGGGACGTAAGTTGTCTTGAAACCTTTGACTTCAAAGGCATTCTCGAACTGTTCAATCCGATCCTCGGTGTTACCCTCCTCACGGATGCCATCGTTCAACCACATCGGATCGTCTTCATCAACCTCTGATAGATCCAATGCCTGTACATACTGAAATTCCCCACCAATCTGGATTGGAGGGGTACTCTGTAAATCTTTTAGACTGATAATTCCATCGCCATTAAAGCCTGGAATCTCGGTTCTGCCTACAATAAGTAGGGCTTCTTTTATAGTAGGATTGTCCCACATAATGATACCTCTCGGTGTTGTTACGTTGAACACGGTGCCTAAGCGGTGTGCTCACGTATAATTATATCAAATGTCTGAGAGGTTGTCAAGTATTTTGGTACGGATTTCCCACGTCTGCCCACTTGTACTACCTTTGCAAGGATTAATACATCTAGTGTCATTGATATCATTACACACTAGACCAGCAAGGTCGTGGGGACATCCTTGCTTACCTGTTGACCAATATAATTGTCCGTTAAACCAACGTGCATCACATACAGGACACACACTATTATTCAACTGCTTCAATGGTTTTCTTCAATGCTTCAATCATTTGGTCAATGTTATTGAATACCTCAGAAACACTGACTGTCTTAGGAATTCCTACAGCATCCATAACCTTACGAACATCGTTGGCCATTGTTTTTGCTACAGGATCATCTGCCTGACACAATTCTACTCGTGCCCAAAGAATTCTCTGCTTTTTTAATAAATCTTCAACAATCTGTACGTATTCATCACGTTCCTCTGGACTGAGTTGAGGAAACGCCATAGTCATCTGAGCAAGACGATCTTGTAAGGCATTGATAATCTTGATCTCGTTCTGTACAAATTCTGAATCTCTAAAGCTCATTAGAATACTAGTTTAGCACGGGAAGTTTTCTTAATAAAATTCAAGCGTTGAGCATCAAATTTTAATTTCTCTTTGAGTGGTTTGGAAATCAGTTTGGAAATAGTTTCAAGCTCTATGCCATTAGTCTCACAAAAGTGTACCACAGCATCAATATAATTCATATCAGAATTATCAGAGACAAGCTTCTCAATCTCACCTGCAAATTTTGTAGCAGTCATAAATTTAGATTCAATTTCATCAGGAGTGGATGGCATTTGTCATCTCATATTCATTAATAGCATCCTGTAATCTAAGGAAATGTGTATGCTTATCAGTAGTCTTAACCAACTGACACTCACCATCCTCACAAGCAACAATAACAGCAAACTGTTTTACCTCTATGTTATATCTCTCGTAAAACATATAACCGTAGGCACACATCTGAGTGAAGTATCCATCCAGAATGTTCTGTCTCTTAGGTGACTTAGATGTTTTGAAATCAATGACAGATAAATCTCCATCGAGTTCAGCAATAATGTCAACCTGTCCTGCAAGCCTTAGTTTATCAGACCATAGCATCGACTCTACGAGTCGGGGACTATCTATTCTATCTATAACACTTTGTGAAGTGCGAAACATCTGAACAGGTAGAGGAGAATCTTTATGGTTCTCCAGATCAAGTCTGTTTAGAATATAGTCTTCACAAATAGCGTGAAAGTTGGTACCTCTGGTAGTAGATCGCTTAGTGATACGATCTGCTTCCTCCTTACCAACTTTTTTCCTCCAGTTATTAATGATTGCTTTCTTTTTCTTGGTGTTAGAAAGAACCGTAGTGACTGAAGGATAATGGTCTCCTTCTACAGCGTAAAGGCGTTTGCCTTCCACCATCTGCCTCTTTAAACTAACTGAATCAATTAATTGAGAGTGATCAAATCTTTTCATTGTAACCTTGGTTGATCTTGGAGACCAGATACGATCTAACAAGACCAGACCTCACAATATCCTCAAGGGTGAACTCAACTTTAGTGAATTCAGGCATACCATTAAGGATCTGCATAAAATCTAGAATGCCAGAGCGTTCTGTGACCTTCTGTAGGTCAGACTGGCTAGCGTCACCAGCAAAAAAGATTTTGCTGTTCTCGCCAACTCTGGTTATTATACTATCTAATTCGTGAAAATTCAAGTTCTCGAATTCATCCACTATAATAATAGCATTATCAAGAGTCGTACCCCTAAGAAAAGAAGTAGACCAGAAGCTAATAGTTTCTTGTCGTTGGAGGTCTTCATACAGGGAATCGAATTCCTTATCAGTATACATCGAGAACATATGCTTAACCATATTCCGATACGGAACTTGATAAAGCCAAGACTTGTCCTCGTGTGTGCCAGGTAGGAACCCTATCTCTCTGGTGGGTACCAATGACCTGACGATGTAAATCTTTTCGTAAGGAGTGTCTTCATTCAAGACCTCCTTCATTGCGTTGTATAGTATACAAAATGTCTTACCCGTACCAGCAACCCCATATGCTACAACGTTACTACCTTGTGCATAAGCATCCCAAAGAACTTCCTGGTTAGGAGTAAGAGGTTCTATATTCTTTAATAGTTCTGTGTTTATAGGCTTAGTCCGTTTCATCTGCTTAGTAGACAGAGTTGCTGCTGATTTTTTACGTGGCATTTAGTAGTATTTGTATGGTTTAACGTTGGCACCAGGTTGTTTACTTACTTTATGTAAGACTTCATTCCATCCACCGTCCGTTTTCATCCGCCAGTCACCTACTTCACCAGCACCAGCACATCCTTTTGACCAGTCTTTATCCCAGTCAGGATTAGCTTCTTTCCATTCTTCATATGCTTTCATAGACATCGAGAGTTCTTTCTCCTCTCCAGTCTTTAAATTTTTGACAGGATATGTAGGCATAATTTATTTAGTCCTCATCTGGGTGTTGTTGTTGGTACTCACGTTTCATATCGGATACGATTCTCATCTTATCTTCATCGAAACTATCATACTTATCTTTATTTTGAGCAGCGAAACCTGCTTCCCAAGGCATAAGTTCTCCTGAATCTAAAGGTAGATCGATAGGATCTTTAGAAGTATGACCTTTCATATTAAGAGCACGTTGTCTCTGACCTTGAGGGTCTTTAGATTCCTCCATCTGATTAAAGAGATCTTCCTCTTCAGGAGTGATAGGCTTATCAGAGTCTATCTTATCCACGTGGAAGTTAGTCTCACCTTTGCCAAGGAACTTTGGAGTCCCAGTTATTTTACCATACCTTTTAATATCTTCATCAAAATGACTGAACTTTATCTTGCGTTTGTCAGTAATTTTATACTTCTCTTGCTTAACATTCTCGTCTTGCCAACTAGCAGGTTCAGGTGGTTTGAATGTTGGATCCCTATCCTCAACACACTTAGTTTCATTATTCATATCAGGATAACTAGGGAATGATTCAGCACTCTTATGCTGCATAAACCTAAGTTTACCTGGTTTGACACAGAGATTAGGATTCTGACGCAAGAAATCTTCCATCTTTTCTAAAGACAGAAACAACTCACCTACAGACTCACCTGTTTCTTTATTCGCGAATTCGTATTGAGGCATCAGAATTTCATTACTGTAATGTATCTAGGTTTGTGTGAATCAGTAACAGGTGGTCTAGCAGAGTGTGGTATCCTTCCATCGAATGATACTACCCTACCTGGCTTAGGTAAAACTGATTTAATAATATTAAAATCAAAGTCATAAAAGACAGTCTCACCACCCCAATCACGGTGCCATTCATTGTTAGTATAGAACATCACCGTACGATTCTTAGGATCCACGTTGTCTATGTGTGCCTTAGGTCTGTCCATAGACCGTAGCATATTTGTATACACATTACCTAATGATTCTATTGGAGGCACGTTAGAGACTCTACTAAGTGCCTCATATAATGCCTCACATAACTGTCCATCTTCTGCATCGCAAGATGGATCTCCCTTATGGATACGTGTCCAATATTTATCTCTCGAATCTAGATCATCATACCCGTCAAACTTCTGTGCTTCTAAGTATGTTCTATCTTTAAATCCCTGTAACTCTTCCTCAGTTCTAGAGAACCGAAGAAATTCTACAGCTTTATCACATTTCTCAGCATCGTTAGACCTCGCCAAACAATAAAAATTATGAGAAAGGAATTGAAATATTTGTTCAATCGATTTCTTATCCAGAACATCGTCATAGACTTTAATATCATTTAGGAAATCCATTCTAATGCTTCACTTACTACAGGAAATTGTTCACAGAATATTGCCTTGCAAGCATTAGCAATATCCATATGTTCTTTTTGAGTTCCGTGGCCACTCCTTAGACTTATGTAGTGCGCCCACGACCGTACACTACCAGTCATATAGATACGGGTTGGCGTTGCTAGAGGTAGTACAAACCGTGCACACTCTTTAGCAACTCCTGCAGCTAACATCTGTTTATAAAGTTCCATTGACCTATCAAATATCTTCTGCATCTCTATCTCATAATGCTGTCTTAGATGAGGATCCACATCATCAGTACTGTTCTGACGATTCTTTTTATCCTGTCTCCTCAATTCAGGTACGGGAATCTTCTCTTCTATTAAACTACTGTCAGCATATCTCTGACTAAACTCTTGGAAAGTAAATGATCTGTGTCTCAGTATCTGTGCAGCAAGACCACGTGTAGTCTCAATCTCCAAGGTCATATGTGCCTGTTCAAATACAGACCAATGCTGGTGCTGGATACAATATCTCAGCAGACCAGCAAACTTCTCGTTCTCTTGGTTGTTTGGGTTGGATACTCTGGCAACGTATGCCATAGTCTTTTCAGCGTCAGGAGTGACGGTAACAAAAGAGACCTTCATTCTGGTTTTGGTTCATTAGAAAATCCATATGTGGTACGACGAATCCACACATCCATTGCCTGTTCACGTTTGATTTCCTTGAGTGCGTTCTCTAACTTCTCAAGTTCCTCTGTCTTATAAAGCCAAGGTTTTTCTAGTGCTTTACGAATTGCTTTAGCTGCTTTCATTGATAACTCTGATAAGGTGGTTCCTCTTCACCGACATAATGTTTGAAGTGCTCTGTATCAAAATAAGATACACCAGTCTTACCTTCTCTCTCATCTAAGACCTCGTTAATAAGGATCTTAAGTTCCTTAACCATCTCAGGAGTAAACAACCTACGAGGTCTTACAACAGCAGGTTTATATTCTACTGGTTCTTTTGGACCTTTGTAGTTAGGATCAGCAGGAGCACCCATTCCCTGAGTGTCTATGTAGGATCCTGGTACTGGTTTACTCATCGTGATAAACGTATACGATAGATGCCTGTGTCTAGTTCAGAAGGAACAAAGTTCATAGAAATAGAAACCCTACGAACATCTTCTTGTAAGACCTTAGTCTCGTGAGTGATGTTGCTGGGCCACAGGAACAGTATACCTTCTTCTGGCATCATAGTCAAGGACTCAGCATTATATTTACACTGTTCCTTAGGCATTGCAGACAAATAAGGAGCAGTCTTCTCAATGCTTGGTGCGTGTAGACTTAAACCTGTGGATCCTTTAGGGAAGTTAAGGTAGTGAGTACCAGACACAAAGCAATTAGAATGACTGTGCTTATACTGCCACCCACCTTTCTTTGTAACGTTGACCCAACAATCAGTAATGAAATGTTCCTTAGTCATATCCCACTTGTACACATTCTGTGTGTAGTCTACGTAGGACTCACTTAAAAATTCTTTAAACTCTTTTACTATATCTACATCTTCATCTAAAAAATTATCCCCTGTCTTATTCCAGAAGTGAAAAATATCAGGTGACATAGGAGACCCATCGATCTCCTTCCCCTTTATAAGATCTCGCACAGTATCCTTGAGTTCTCTATTCTTCTTATCATCCCAATGATATATTCCCAGAGCTACTGGAAATAAATCCATCACTTCAACTCTCATCTATATTCCCCTGCTGATCAGTCTTTACTACCTTATAATTGTATGCACCAGCAGTAAAATTCTTAGGCATAAAGTTCATAGAGATGGAAGTTCTAGTTGCACCCTTCTGTGTAGGTTGTGTGAGGTGAGCAATATGTCCTGGCCATAGCAGTAATCTCATCTCCTCACAGTTACCATACCACTGAGTACAATTAAACTGTGTAGTCTTTGTAGTATCAAATCCTATGTAAGGTCTGCTAGGTTGTGCACAAGGGTTCATAAAGATAATAGGACCAGCACCTTCCTCCATATGCAAATAGTATGTACCAGATACAAATGCATTAGCGTGTGTATGGATGACCTGACTACCACCCTCCTTAGTAATATTAACCCAACAGTCAGTGATAAATGCAAACTGTGTGGTGTTCCATCCTTGTAGATCTATAACAAAATCTGCATAACACTCTTCCAACCAGTCGTGAAAGTCCTGGAAAGGTGGATCATCATTATCGTAGAGAAGATGTTCGTTGTTATGCTGATAGAAATGATATAAATTTGCAGACCAATCACTTGGTCCTGTATTTACTCTGCTAATAGCAGCACGAACTGCATCCTTGAGTTCAGCGTGCTTATCATCTGGATACTTATAGTATCCTATGGGAGTGGAAAAAATTGGTTCAACTTGTTCCCGATCGATCGGAATTCTCATCACGAAGTTTAGCTAGTTTTTCTTGTTTGATTCTTTTCTTTACCATCTTAGCATAATATACTTCTTGTTCAGTATACCATCCTGGATGTTCTTTACTCCTTTTTATAATCAACTTTGCTGCCTTCTTGTCCTTCATAGTACGCTCTAAAATACGAGACAAGTCCATTAGTTGTGACCTGTCCTTTTCTTACCCACTCATCAGCACATTGATAAATCTTCTGATTAGTGGAGGAGGTGCCAAAGGTTTTAAGAAGTAACGAAAGGGTCTGCTCTCTCAGCTGTAGTTGTTGCTCAGTCAGCGTATCCGTCATCGTCGTATGCATCACGGTAGTTGTTCGGGAGGTGGGTTGAAGGTGTGTAAGCATTCACGTCAGAATATATCTCTGATTCTAACATACTTATCTGATTTTTCAAGTCCTTTACCATTACCTTCAATCTTTCTTTATCCATACTAGCACCCACATTTCCTTATTTAGCCATTAAAAAATCGGGGTTTTCACCCCGATGATTCAAGTAACCGTTTCAATAGTCCAGTTATGGGGTAACTGCACAGTACTCTTTTTCCTGTGAATGTTTGATTCCCCTGTATGTAAGATCAGTTTTGATCTTCTGACAAGATTTCTTGTCATTGGTATCGTATCTGATACCACGGTAAGTGACTTGTGCCATTGGATTGCTCCTAAAGTAGTTGGGTTTTTAATCCGTTCCTTTAGTCAACATTTGCGTCCCAACATCCTGGCTTACTACTGTCTTTAATGACGGAAATCAACTCTTCTTTAATCTCTGGCCCATTTCTAGGATTCTTTCTCAAGTTCTCAACAAGACCTTGAGCTTCAGAACAAGATAAAGTTCCTGAGATTAAATTCGTTGCTAGTAAGATAGGAATCATAGGATGAACGATCCGTTCCGTGTCGGCCTACTTGCGTCCCTAATGGGATGAACGATAAGAGTATGTTACCATACCCTAATATATTTAGCAAGTAATTATGTCGTCTTTGTTACAATTTAATGGTATCTTCAGGTTTCCTGATCAAATGGTATGGTTGACTCATAAAAGAGTTCTCCTGTGTTACCAAACATCATTGTCTTCCAGTGATCAGATTGCTTTTTGTAAACTTCCTTAGATGTTTCACAACCAGTTTTAGTTGCTACCATCCAAGTACGTTCCCACCAGTCTTCCTCTACATTAAAATGGAATCCTCTGTCCATAAGCTCGAAAGATAGGCATTCAACAGGAACATCATCAACACTACACTCTACTTTATCAGGTTCCCAAGGTCTTTGATTGTCCAAATGGAACCACTTACGAATCCATTCTAACATCTTACATCCCCTGTCTAGTTTCAGCAGGGTTAACTGCCATAGACGGGAGTGGTACTCCTTGGATCATTCTGTCTCCCTGAGAAGACCACTGCTTACCCTGTGGTTGTGGTGGTGCAGTTCTATTACCCCATTGAATCTTAGGGAATGCTTCTTTGACTACGTTCTCTGTAACTCTATATTTCTTTTTAAGGTTCTTGTCCTTAGCTAGACAAACAACCTCTGCTTCTGACTCGTGTAGTCCTTCTAAGAGTCCAACAAACATTGTTTCTCTCTTTAGACTAGGCAGAGAATCAGCACCACCCTTAACAAAGTAGTGAAGTATTCTATGTTCGGTGCTAAGTCTTGAGTGTTCCGTACCAGCAGGTGCTTCGTTAGGTTTGTAAGGTACGTTCCCTTCTGGTAAGATAGATTCAATGCTAGGATCAAAATTAATAATCAAGATCTTCCTGAGAGCATCACTGTTATGAGTCTGTAGGAGTTTGATCTTCTGTGCTTTGGTCTTAGCATTGCTAACCTTTTGCAACACCTCAGAAATTAATAGTTCAGCCATAATAATCAGGTTTTTTTTATTTATTCTTCCTCCTCTTCTTGTTGATCGAAGTGAAGGGTTAATAGTTCTCCAGAGTAAGGTCTTCCAGTGGAATCATACATCTCTGGGTGTTCGTATTCAGGGTCTTGACCTCCGCTACGTGTAGCATATACAACATCATTACCAATCCAACCAATAATGCCTCCTAGAATAAAGAATAAAAAACAAGCAACTCCGCTAAAGAATAGCGTTTCAGCAATAGGCATTGTTCTACTCCTAGATTTGTGGACAGTTAAAAGAAAAACCTCCGTAAATTCTAAGAATATTTAGACCAGTCCGATAGATTGAAAATGTTTAGCTGTGTCGATAAGACCTCCTAGGTGCTTACCATTATACACTACTTGTGGGAATGTGACAACCTCCATTTGTAATGTTTCTTTAACCTCCTGGCGTGTCATATCCCTATCAAGCAACACCTCTTCGTATTCAAGGTTTGCTCTCTGCATTAATTCTTTTGCAAGTTTACAGTACTTGCAGTCGTTCATAACATATACTACATTCATTCTTCAAACGTAGTAAGTTTTGTATACTTCTCGTACAACTCACCTATCTTAGGTTCAGTGCCACGAGACTTCCACATCTGTCTTAGGAAGATTTTAAAATCATCCATAGGAACTACAACTGATAATGATCCATTCATATAAGGTGGTTCTGGTAGTGGGTCTGGTAATATTACTTCCATTATCTGCCCTCACGTGATCTATTTCTAATTGTGATGTGATTACCCTCGATAGCAAACTCAAGTTTATCTCTATGATCCCACATCAACTCTTCATATAGGTGATCCAACTTCTGCATATCCTCCCAGACATCAGTTGGAGTTGGTTCACCCCAGAATACATTCTCTTCCATCTATAGTCTCCACAATAGGTTTGGATCTCCCATTGAATCCGCTGGTGCTCCAGGCTTCATTATAAAAATGAAGATGAAGTAACATAGGAACCATAGGACATTCAATAGCACCGCCTGTTGATAGAGGAACTTTCTGATACGCATTGAAGTAAAGATTGCTTGCTCCGATGCACTGCCAGATCTCCTTATGACTTGCTCGATAATAACTGCCACGATAGTAGCAATGATGATTGGAGCAAACCAAAAATCTAAGAAGTTAAGGAGAAAGAAAATGAGTTCTTTCATTGGAAGAATAGTTGTTTGTATTTATTAAAAAATGGGGGTGCGAGACCCCCATTATAGTACTATTTAATTTTATAGTCAACCTTATCCTATAGCAGTTGCTTTAACTATCTCAGGTGCAACAATGGCAACCTCGGTAGATGAAACAGCAGCAAGGTCAAGTGGGAAGTTGTGAGCATTACGCTCGTGCATAACTTCCATACCTAAGTTCGCTCGGTTGAGAACGTCTGCCCAAGTAGGAACAACTTTACCAGAACTATCAAGGATAGATTGGTTGAAGTTAAATCCATTCAGGTTAAACGCCATCGTACTGATACCCATACTCGTTAACCATATGCATACGACAGGGAATACAGCAAGGAAGAAATGAAGACTACGGCTATTATTAAAGGAAGCATACTGGAAAATTAGTCTACCAAAATACCCGTGTGCAGCAACGATGTTGTAGGTCTCTTCTTCCTGACCAAATTTGTATCCATAGTTTTGGGACTCTTGTTCTGTAGTCTCTCGAATAAGCGATGAGGTAACCAACGATCCGTGCATAGCACTGAACAGAGCACCACCAAACATCCCGATAACACCCGCCATATGGAATGGATGCATAAGGATATTATGTTCCGCCTGAAAGACAAACATAAAGTTGAACGTTCCCGATATCCCCAACGGCATACCGTCA
>MDTE01095462.1_pt1 | contig 64905 bp, 78 predicted proteins | sample 811231 | NCBI WGS metagenome assembly MDTE01 (sample SAMN05326651, study PRJNA326480) | marine metagenome | isolation source: seawater | place: Indian Ocean: Red Sea | collected 2010
CGGGAAAAAAAAATTGAAATATTAAGGTAAAAGGGGGTGAAGGTAGTAAGAGATGGAAGTATCAATGTTAGATTCGACAGAGGAAAATTTGAAAAAGATAATGCAGCGAGTGGGAAAAGTGATAGTAGTAGAATTGGGAAAGAAATATGGGTTCGACATATCAGAAGGATTGAAACATGTAAATTTGGAGGAAATAAATGTGCAAAGTGAGAGAAGGGAAATATCAAATAAAACGCGATCGAAGATTCCACTACCATTTTGCAATAAAATAATTAAAGGAAATTGTGAAGCAATTAGACTAAATCATTGTCTCTATACTCAATGCACAAATGATTCCACTATAATGCACAATGATGGAAAAATTACAGCATATCTCTGTTCAACATGCTTCAAACAGACAGAAAAAAATTCAAATGGAAAACCAACCTATGGATATATTAATGATCGTATGGAAAATGGAAAAAATTTTCGCGACACAAAGGGTAAAGCCCCACTAAATTATGGTAATGTTATGGAAAAACTTAATATCACTCGTGAGGAAGCAGAAAAAGAAGCCGCTATTTACGGTTTAACTATTCCAGAAGACCAATTTGAAATTAAAAAAGCAACCCGTGGTCGCCCAAAGAAAGATGTATCTGCAATTGATACTTCTGGAAGTGAAGATGGTGCATCTCTCAATGATGAACCAATTAAAAAGCCACGTGGAAGACCTAAGAAAGAGAAGATGGTTGTAAGTTCTATCGGTGATGAACTTATTAAAGCACTTGTTACCGGAGAGAAACTACCTGAAAAACCACCTGAGAAACTACCTGAGAAACCACCTGAGAAACTACCTGAGAAACTACCTGAAAAACCACCTGAAAAACCTCCTGAGAAACTACCTGAGAAACCACCTTCAACAAATATTACTACATCATCATCTTCTAATTTGGATGATAATGATGGCAACAAAAATGTAGATGATGATTCTTACGATGATGATTCTGACGACGATGATTCTGACGACGATGAGGAACTTGCTGTTAGTGAGTTCTTCATTTCAGGAATTAAGTATTTGAAGGCTGCAGATAATAGTTTATACGATTTTAAAACACATGAGGGAATTGGTATGTGGAATCCAGATACAAAACAAATCGAAATAGATAACGACGATTAAGCCTTAATGTGATTTTCCTTGTATATTTTCATATATTTTCATATATTTTTTTGTTACTCATTTCTCAATTTGTCACTCATTTCTGAGTTTACTATAATAGCTAGATTATAGGGTGAAACACATAATATGATTGGTGAAGTTAAGGGATCCCCCCTACTCCAAGTCCACCATCTTTTATTATCTTTTTAATCACTTTATTTTCTCTATTATTTTCTTCTAAATTATCTGTACAGTTTTTAACTAACATTACGTATTCGTTTTGTAATTCTGGATTACCTTGCCAATTAGGATGCTCTTCAATCCATTTATTTATATTTTTTTGCTGAACATGCGCAACATTTTTAATCGCCTTCTTTAACTTTTCATTTTCTATATCTTTTTCCCATTTTGGAGTATCCCCATTATCTCCATCCGATTTTATATATACGGTTTCTCTCTTCGTATCTGTACAGTGTATCGGTCTTTCATAGAGAGAAAGCTTATTCATATTTTCTATAAATATATTCGATATACCTTCATTTATTCCTTTATTTTTTGTTAACAACAAATTAGACATCGTAATCTCTATTTTCTCTATAAATTGCTCCATTGTTATTGCATCCTTACATTCATCATTTAAAAATACATTAATATTAAATTTCTGATTTATATTATTATTACCAATCTTCGGAATCATTTCATTTATTTGATTTCTTAATTCTTTATTTTCCAACAAAACTGTATTTCGTAGTTCCTGATTTTCATTTATTAATTTCATTATTAATTCTCTATAATTTGGTTCCAATTTTACTTCATCATAGTAAGAACAGTTTTTTTTATGATTATATAGAGACGCTCGATGGTTATAAATCTTACCACAATTACAAATAAACCGAACTTTTTCTGTTGTATTTTGTTGTTGATTTGTTGTATTTGCTAATTTTTTATGTTTCAGTGTGGATAAATGACGCTCATATTGACTCTTTCTTACTGTATTATAATCACAAAAACTACATTGATATTTTATTAAATTTTTTGGAACTTTTTTATTAGACATGTTGTATAATATTACAACAAAAATAGTTCCTAAACTTTTTTTGCAAAAATAAAAAAAAATTATCATAACAAAAAAAATAACTAAAATACCGATTTAAGAGCATACCAGTAACAACGTGTTTTTAAAAATTCTCAAATCCATATTTTAAAAATGGACATAAAAAAGAATGTCCATTTTCGATTTTTTCATTTGAGAATTGATAAAAACTTGTTACTGAGAAATAAAACCTGAATTTCTTTATATTTTAAGGGTTGTTTACAGTAACAACTTAAAAAAAAGCACTTTCCAAGTGTCAAAGTGAAAAATCATTTAATTTTTTAAATATAAAAAATTTTTTATATTCTAAAAAATGGAATCTTTACCATATGAATTGTATAGGATAATCTATAGTTTTCTCTCTTTAAAAGAAAAAATTATCATGAGAGAAGTTTCAAGAAATTTAAAATCGTATGTAAAAAACAATGACTATATTCGTTATATATTACGTAATGTATTTACAATAGAAAAAAAAACCCGCGGAGATCTTATATTACCAATACATAATAATAATTTTTTGTATTCAGATATAAATTACGAGTCACAAATTGGCGTTCATACACTATTTAGAATAACTAAACCATATAATATAAGGTATAAACACTGTATAAATGCCGATTGTAGTAAGAAAATGTTGGGGGTTATATATTGTTCAAAAAAAAAACTACAAGCAATAGACAGCACCTTTTATCAATATGATTTGTATGTTAAACGCACAATACCATACTGTATTAATTGTTTTAATACATGGAATTAAAAGAAAAAATAGGCGACTCGACTGTCCAACCCTGGTTTACGCTTTGATTGAGGCTGCCCCCCAGGATTGGACTGTCTAGTCGCCTATTTTTCCCCCATTTGCACACCTCGGACTGTCCTGAGGTGCACACGCCTGTGGTTGCCAGACGCCAACTATTAAAGCTTTTTATATAATCGGGTTTTATAAATGGGTTTTATTAAATCGGGTTTTATAAATGGTTTCTTATTAATAAGTGGGCGGGAAAACCCCCATACCTTGGCAGATATGGTCTTAACCGGAGATCTGGTGCATCCAACCACAGTTGAGCTCACAGGGCGTTATTGGTTGCTCCGGAGGGATTTGAACCCTCCATCACCCACTCCAGGAGAACATCCTTGCTTTACACCAACCTCTAAATGAGCAGGTAGATTTTACACAAGGCAATAACCGGGCTAAAGTCCGAGTAGTGGCCTACTACCCGCCATAACGCCCCCGTCGTGGCTGTCTTCACTCCGTATACCCTTTTGTCCTCCAACACCGCATTTTCTGACATCATGGCAGTTAAACACGGCTGGGTATCTAATTATTAAGCTATCTGTTAGAGAACATCACTTTCCATTTTGATGTCCTACTAGTTACTTCTCTATTCTAGCAAAAATCAGTTTCAATTTTTTTTTATTTTATCATTTTTTTTATCACAATTTATCATTTTTTTATCACAATTTATCAATAAAAAATGAAAAAAGTGGGGCACATCACTTTTTTCAAATACAAACAACAAATTTATTTTTTTTTGGGTTTTTTCGTTTTACTATGCTTGACAAAGATTATATTCACGAATCACTGAATGGCTCAACTACCGCATTCTTCTCTTTCGAAGCATCCACTGATGTGATCTCTTGACGACGACGAGGCAAAGGTGATTCTGTTTTATCAGTGTGGGTAGTTACCGGAAGAGATCCACTACACGTGCTATGACCATCAAAGAGAATATAGGGCGCAGTCCGTGGCGTGGAACGTTCGGGTTTCGGAATACGACTCGCTGCGCACTTCCAAAACCATGGATTGTCGTAGACAATCTTAATTGTCTCTCCAGCAATCAATCGTTCACGCAGGGAAATCATATCGGGAGTATTAGGCCAGTATCGGAAATGCACAAAGATGCGACAGAAGGGTTGGTTATCACCACTATTCTTAGACACAATATCAACCCTCTCAACGGTTCCCTTTCCCATAATCTGTTCAAACGTTTCTTTCACCTGAAACCAGGTGACATTTGCAAGAGTGCGCGGAATGCAGATAGAAGGTTCATTGATAAATGACATTGGAGGAGGATTTGATGACATTATTTTATACGATAAAAACATTTCAATTTTTTTTTCTCTCTTTTCTTGCGTGAAAAAAAGTGGGGGATACCACTTCTTTCCATGTTCTTTTTGGGATTTTTTGGTTTTCACACTAACACATTGACCACACGAATTTTGAAGATATTTATGCAATATCTTCATCTGGGATACTATCTGCTTCAGAAGCATAATATCTTATAACTTCTTCAGGTTCTTCTTCTTGATCACAAGCGCGGCATATAAAGCGCGCAAGATGGCGACAATCACAATTACAATGATAAATAAGATTGTTACTATTATTCCAAGGCGTGTCTACCCAGGGAGCTAATACTCGTGGCTTGTTAATTTGGTGTCTTTCGCAACAGTTACAGTTAGCCACATGTTGAAGCTTTTCGCGCAAGTTCGAACCAGGGATAAAATCTAAGAATGACATTCGCACTCGTTTACTTTTTCTCTCTCTTAACTATTAAATGAAAAAAGGATGTAACTCCAATTTTCCATGCTATTTTTAGGGTTTTTATTTATATACTAAGCACTCTAGCCAAAGATTTCAAATATTGACTTTTCCTTGGAGGCGGCCTTGGAATTCCAAGAAGCGCGTTTTGCATCCGTCAGCTTTTTCCATTCCTTGGCACATTCTGTAATTGGTTTTCCTTGATCTTTAACAAACAGATTGTAGCCACTAGGAGCACGGCCTCCACCTTTTGACTTCTTGGCCTCACTCTTCGGCGTCTCCTGCTTCTTGGTTTTATTGTCATTCCGGGGGGCACGAGGTTTCTTGACATCCTTGCCACATTTTGAACCTGTACAGACGTCATCGTCGGAGTCCGTGTCGACCTTCTTGGACGGTCGACCACGTTTCTTCGGGTCGGAATGGCCAAGAAATTTCCGGGCCTCATTGTAGTCGAACTCAAACTCTTCTGAGAGTGCCTGAAGCTGCTTGAGCGTAATCGACATACTGTTAGCGGCCTCGATACAAACTATATTGAGTGCAAAAGTATTTCAATTTTTTTTATTGTTGACTAATAATATAGTAGTATATATGTAATTATCACTCAGTGAAAAAAGGATAAACTCCTAATTTCTCATGCTGTTTTTTTGGGTTTTTGGCTTTTTATAGTCATTAATTATGGCTTGTGGTGTGCTCATTCAACCAGCTGCTGAACCCAATACTGGGTTGTGATAATCCTCCGACGCTTGCTATTGTCGGGAAACTCCTTGATTATCCAGGACATATCGGTGGCTTGTCCCCAGATTGTTCCATTTTGCCGAACTGGCATGGGTGGTTGCAACCATCTTGGGACAAATACAGGTGCATTGGGATTCAAATCTGAGCTATGAGTGTGAATATTGTTGATCAAAACATCATGGATGGCGTTCATGATTGTCCGGGTTTTTTTTTCACGATAATTATATTTTATAAAAAGCATTTCAATTTTTTATCACTCTTTTATTACGTGAAAAAAGTGGGGTTCACCACTTTTTTCCATGTGATTTTTAGGGTTTTTTGGTTTTTACACTAAAACTTAGATCTACTGATCGTCGCTGTCCTCATCATCATCAGATGATGGTGGTGTCTCCACCTTCTTGGTCGCCTTCTTGGATGGCTTCTTCTTCTCCTTGGGCACCTGGACCACTGGAGCCGGATCATTTGCGACAAACATCTCATCATCGCTAGAGTCCTTCATCGTCTTAGCCTTGGCGTTCCAATGATCGCGAACCTCCTGGTCCTCGTCCTTCCACGCCGCCGCAATGGCTACGACGACTGCCTGTGGCTTCAGTTTATCGCCATCCTCCAGCTCATTCAACAGCCTGTTCTTGATCTCGGCACGCATCTCGTCGGCATAGAGGAGGTAGCCAGTCTTGCCGCGCTTGGTCTTGGGCTTATCGTCACCCGTGTCCTTCTTGGCCTTGGAGCTTGACTTAGTCTCCTTGTCATTCTTGGGAGATGGACCGCGCTTGCGAACAATCTTGATGGCCTCGGTGTCGAGAAACCGGTTGGCTTCGTCGGCATCAAAGCCATACTTCTCAGCAAGGGCAGCCACGGTCTGCGTCATGGTATCGCCGCACATCTCGCGGATAGCAGAGTCAAGCTGCTGGGGCATCATGATGGTCGCCATTTGAGTGATGAGCTAGTTAGTTCTTTGGGTGTAGTGCATTTAGACCATCTTGGATAAAAAGCATTTCAATTTTTTTTTAAGATTGAAATCGTGACTCATTTTTCGGTTTGTCACTCATTTCTTAGTTAATTAATGAGTAATTAAATTGAAGTATATGATATAAAGTGAAAAAAGCGGGGGATCCGCTTCTTTCCATGCTGTTTTTTTGGGGTTTTAGGTTTTTAGCACTCATTTAACGCCTAGTCCGAGTCATCACTGGAGTCCTTCATCGCCTTAGCCTTCTCGTTCCACTCATCCCGAACCCCCTGGTCCTCCTCCTTCCACGCCGCCGCAATGGCTACGACGACCGCCTGTGGCTTCAGCTTGTCACCATCCTCTAGCTGAGAAATGAGTGTGTTCTTGATCTCGGCACGCTTCTCATCGGCATAGAGGAGGTAGCCGGTCTTGCCACGCTTGGTCTTAGGCGTGTCGGCACTGGTTTCCTTCTTGAACTTGCTGCTCTTGGTCGACGTCTTGGTCTCCTTCTCCTTCTTGGGAGAGGGACCACGCTTCCGGACGATCTTGATGGCCTCCGTGTCGAGAAACCGGTTGGCTTCATCGGCATCAAAGCCATACTTATCGGCCAGGGCAGCCACTGTCTGAGTCATGGTCTCAGAGCACATCTCGCGGATGGCAGTGTCAATCTGCTGAGGCATCATGATGGTCGCCATTTGAGTGATCTGCTAGCTAGTTCTTTGGGTGTAGTGCATTTAGACCATCTTGGATAAAAAGCATTTCAATTTTTTTTTGATATCGATATTGAGATAAAATTTTTACTCATTTCTCGATTTGCTACTCATTTCTGTATTAATGACTCATTTCTTGATTCGCCGGTATAATAGACTAAGGTAACCACGCCAATTCAATTCACCAATCCGGTTGCGCAAACTTTCTCTCAATATAGAAAAAAATTGATTTCCATTTTCTTACCCATTTAAAGTATACGAATCAAAGTAACTTATCAATCAAATGCCGCTAAAACGTGGAGCTCTTGTTACCATTTCCAACGCGTATGGAGACCACGTGGATGGAAATGGAGGAATATATTGGCTCGAGGGCCGGGTTGGTTCAAGAACGATAAATGGCTGGGTCAAAGTGAGACTTTTGTTGACGGGAGACCAGATTGTTGTTCGAAACAATCCCAAGCATATTCTCAAATTGCCACCCAAACATGGAACTCGTGATTGGATTGAGACGATTGCTGATCCCGCTGCTACCACAATTCATCGATTTGCCCGAGGAATGATTGCAAGAATTCAGTCAAGAAAGCTTGCGCAAATATGCAAAACATCTGATCAAGCTCTGGATTTACTGGATAAAGCTACTGAAGTCACTTTGAATGCTTACTGGGATGAGGTTGTGCAAGAAACAATTTCTGCATCAAATGAAAACAAGTCAGAAGATGAAATTGACTCCATCAGTGACTCAGACAACGAGATCGAGATAGTTGATCCACCAGATGATGCATATGGAAATTTGACAACTGACCAACAGAAACTTATCAGGCGTTTGATTGGAGAGTTCACAAAGATGAACAAATCGACCGGTGATATTTAAGTAAAATCATTTAGATCGGCTAGTCTATAAAAAGAAAAACCCAAAAAAAACAGCATGAGAAAAAGGTTGCTTTTTCTATCGAGATAAAAAATTGATATACTTTTTTCTCTCTAATAAAATAAGCGCGGCGGCCAATACGCAAACAATGAATCGTTTAGAATTGCTCCCTAAGGAGATCTCTAACTATATCTACTTTCTACGAGATACTAATGCGATAATAAAAATTCAAAAAAGATGGCATAAATATCAGGCCCCCAAAATTATCGCGATGACATTGGCATCCGGTTGCTATTCGTTAATTGATTCGATGCCTGACATTAGTTCGCCACACACTGCTAATGTAATAGAATATATGGTAAATGTTTTGTCTGGAAGAGAAGAGGGTTGGGATTCCTTTTTCATTGATATGGAACAGGTATTATGGAGAGATGAATATATGGGGGGTCCAGGGGCAATATATTATGATCGCATAGAAAGTGGATTCATGAAAATAAAAACAAAGTTTATGGTTACACCAAGTTATTATTAATATCGAGGGCTTCGATTAATTTGGATCCTATAATTGATAAATATTGCGGTAAAACCAAAACACAAAAAAATGAACCAAAAAAAGTGAACCAAAAAGCAAGTAAAAAAACAAATAAATTTTGTAACTTTGTAACTTAAAGAAATAGATCTTTTTTTTAATATAAAAAATAATTTAAAATAATAGAAGCATAATAAAGTATATGGAAACAGTAGAAGAATCTAACACGATTAAGGATAAAAAAGACACTGCAAAAAAAAATAATTCAACGGAAATTAATTTTGACGCAGATATTTCACAATTAATGAATTTAATTATTAATTCATTTTATAGCAAAAAAGAGATTTTTTTACGAGAATTATTATCTAATGCAAGTGATGCTTTAGAAAAGATTAGACATGAATCTTTAACCGATAATGAAGTATTATCTGCAGAACAAGAATTAAAAATCAGAGTATGGGTAGATGAAGAATCAAAAAATTTAGTTATAGCTGATACAGGTGTAGGAATGACTAGATATGATTTAATTCATCATCTTGGAACAATTGCAAAATCAGGAACAAAAACCTTTCTAGAAAATGTGGGTAATAAGGATACGGAGCAGATAGGTCAATTCGGCGTCGGATTTTACTCCTCATATCTTGTAGCCGATTCGGTAAAATTATATACAAAACATAATAATGATGTAGAATATATTTGGGAATCAACATCGGATAAGACATATACATTATCAGTAAATGATAATCCAAAATTAACAAGAGGCACAGAGATACATTTAACTTTAAAAGAAGATCAGAAACAGTATCAAAATATCAATACTGTTAAAGAAACGATAAAGAGATATACTGAATTTATTAATTATCCAATCGAAGTATTAGAGAGTAAAGAAATAGAAGTAGAGGAACCAATTGAAGAGGAGGTAAAAGAGACATCTTCTGCAGATATAGAGGAAGGGGGTGTTTCAGCATCGGATGAACCACAAATCGAAGAATTAGATGAAGATGACGAAGAAAATGAAGATGCAGCATCATCGACACCTAAAATAAGAAAGGTTAAACAAACAGTAAAAGAATGGAAAGTATTAAATGAGCAAAAACCATTATGGTGTCGTAAACCTGATGATATAACACCGGATGAATATAATACATTTTATAAGAAAGTAATGTCAGATCATTCTGATCCACTAACATATAAACATTTTCATACAGAAGGACAATTAGAATTAAATTGTTTATTATATATTCCAGAAAGACCGCAGTTTGATATGTTTGAATCTAAACAAACAAAAAATAACATTAAGTTATATGTCAAAAAAGTTTTTATTATGGATGATTGCGAAGATTTAGTTCCAGAATGGCTTCGATTTATGAAAGGAATAGTAGATTCGACTGATATTCCATTAAATGTATCAAGAGAGATATTACAACAAAATAAAGTAATAAAACAGATAAAAAATACGATAGTTAAAAAGAGTATTGAATTATTAATGGAATTAAGTGAAGATGAAGATAAATATAATAAGTTTTATGATAACTATAGCAAGATGATTAAATTGGCAGTTCATGAAGACACAAAAAATCGAGACAAATTAATAGAACTACTAAGATTTAATAGTTCAAATAATATGGATAACTATATAACATTAAAAAGTTATGTAGAAAACATGAAAGAAGATCAATCATCAATATACTATATAACAGGTCAAAGTAAAGATGCGATGTCAAACTCACCATTTATAGAAAAAATTAGAGCTAATGGTTATGATGTATTATATTTTACAGATGCAATTGATGAGTATATGATCCAAAATGTAAAAGAATATAATGGGAAGAAGTTAGTTGATGTATCAAAAGAGGGAATTAAATTTGATGAGGCGGAACTTACAAAAAAGAAAGATGAGAATGAAGAACTTCTGAAATTTATAAAAGAAAATTTAGGTGATAAGGTAACAGAAGTAAGACTTTCTGATAGATTAAAATCAACTCCATGTGTATTAGTTACTGCAGAATTTGGTTGGACAGCAAATATGGAAAGAATAATGAAAGCACAAGCGTTAAGAAATAGTCAGATGGATCAATTTATGGGAGCAAGAAAAATAATGGAAATTAATCCAGATCATAATATTATCAAGACATTACGAGAAAAAATATCAGATAATGCATCTAAAAAACAATGCACTGATATAACACAATTACTATATGATAATGCAATTCTGAACAGTGGATTTACTCTTGAAAAACCAAGTGAATATGCAAATAAGGTTAATAAAATGATTGAAATTGGATTTTGCAATATAGATGATGAAGAGGAAAATGAGGTGTTAGTTGGTGATGTATCCCCAGAAGAGTTAGGGGATGATGTGTCTACCTCCAAAGATACAAAAATGGAAGATGTAGATTAAGGGTAAAAAGAAAATTAAATTGCGAGAAAATGGATGCATGATGCATGATGTATAAATTTTTATATAATAAAAACAATATTATATAAAAGAATTATATGAATAATGATTTACGCAATACATTAATATGTTCAGATAATATTATTATACAAAGACAACAACAAGATGAATTGGATTTCTCTCAACAAGAAGATATAATAAAAGAGAGAGAAGAAGGTATTAATCAATTAGCAATTGATATTGGACATATAAGTGACCTTTTTTCAGACTTAGCAATTTTAGTTAATTATCAAGGAACCGCTATTGATAATATAGAAACAAATATAGAAAATAGTTCAAATAATATTGGAAGAGCAAATAAAGAATTATTAAAAGCAGATAGATATCAAATAGCAAAAAATAGATGTTTTTGTCGATGTATATTTTTTTTACTTATAATATTATTAATATTAGTAATAATAATAATAATTAAAAAATTGATATAATTAATAATAATTAATTATTATTAACTATATTATGAATTTAACATCATATTGGGATATATTACCAAATGAAATTATAATAATTATTCTAGAACATAAAGCAGCTCTAACAATTCAAAATATCGCAGTAAAAATGTTTTATAAAAGATATGGTAAAAATTGGAAAGAAGAAATACAAAATTATGAAGAGAATTTAGATTATTTTTGTTATTTAACAGGTATAAATGATCCATCACAAGATTATATTAATTATTTTAGGTAACTCTTTTTACAATTTCCAAAATAATATCATCTGGAATAACCCATATATTATTATTAAAAATTGGACTAATCCAGCGTTGCATAAGTGGTGCACAATTAATTTTAAAATCACGTCGAGTAACATATTCAGCCAAAATATCGATCATCATTACATGAGAACACCAATTATTGCTGGACATAATTGATTGACAAAATAAACAATTATTAATATTTGGAATATTACCATACCAATAACGAAATAATAGGGGCCTTTTAATAATACAAAACGCCCAAGCAAGAAATATATTAGACATAGAATTAATTGCACATTTTTTATCATAATTATTATGTAATATGGATACACACCATTTATTATATTTAATAGTGGGGGGGTAAGCAATAGATAGAGGAATTACTCTAAAATATGAAAGCACATGATTATGACTAGCATTATCATTATCATTAGTAACAAATACTGATGGTGGTTGAAATGGATAATGAGATGATATAACAATTTTCAATTCCACCAAGTTAGTTTTTTTATTTATAACACCAATTTGTTTAGAGACAATATCATTACCAAGTGCAATAAAATAAAATTTATCATTAAAATTTAGATGCAGCATTTTTTCTGGTATTTGATTGTGTAATTCATACAAAATTCTTTTGTAACATGCCATAGTATAAATTATATTAGCGTATAATATTTAAATTTAATGAATTTATTGTATAATTTTCATTAGGAAAAGCATCTCATATTATTTAAAGTATTAGTTAAAATCATATTTGCTGCAACTTTATTTTTAGTATTTTTATAGTGCTCTAGATAAGTAAGCGTCTTTAAATTATTTTTATTTTTTCCACTTAAGTCCATTGAATTTATTATCTTTTTATGAGAACTAATAATGGCATGAATATTTTCACCTTTTTGTAATCTATCATAACATTCTAGTAGATGTGCTTTTATATAAATTCGTTTATTTTTATTAACATATTCAGAAAACTGTGGACTATAATATTTCATATAATGATATAGTAAAAAATCTTTAAATAAAAAATTTAGAAAATTACAACAACAATAAAACATTAGTTAGGTGTTTCTAAGATTTAAAATATTTTAACCATATAAATTGTAACTAATATTGGGATCAAGTCCTTTATATTGAAAACTCTTAATTGAAGTAACTTCTCCAGAAGTTCCACTACGAATAATGCAACTACTATCAATAATAATATCACCAGTGTCCCATCCAGGCATTTTCATAAGATCATTAATAACAGCCGTAGTTCCATAGTATTTATTTTGTAAAATACCAACATTATATCCATGACCGAGTGTAATACACCATACATTATTAACCATAAATGTATGAAATCCATCAAGCACAATAGTATATACAATGCCACAATCCTCGAATTTTGCATCTTTAACATGTGAAGGATAAATCCACTCGCCATTATAAATCATTGGATGCCATGGAGTAATTTTGAGACCATTATCAAATGTAACTAGATGAGTTTTATCACCAAGAATAAATGTCTTAAGAACACAGACGACTTTAGTGTCGACAATAGAACTTTTAGAATCATATGGATTACTAAGAGAACAAATCATATCTCCCTTGACAAGATCTTTAATTTTTTTATTAAAACCATTGGCCATAAAAACAGTACACTCGCCAGCAAAACACGGGTTGCTTTGATTATTATAAGCAGCAAGAGTAGAAATTCGAGTTGGAATAGCTGTAGCTCCGTTAAGGGTTGCGTTTTGATTTCCAGAGAATGATCTATAAGTAGCATGTGTAGTTTGAGTCTGATTAATAAGAGATGGTTCAGGTGGCTCAAGAGTATCAAAAACATCACTAGCTTTATCAACTAGATCAGTAAAGATATCACCACCAAAAAGACATCCCTGATCTTTAAAATTAGGCTTAATTTGCTGATTAAGAGAACGAGATAGTTGATCTAGATAGAACTCACCCCACTTTAAATAATAATTATTATTATTTACAGTAAGTTTAACTTGATCAGTAATATTCTCAAAAATACCCTTAGAAAGAGGATCTTGCATGTTAGAGGAAGTAAAATATTTTTCAAGTTCATTATAACATCTTTTAGCCTGATCATCTTGTCTAGTGGATTTATAATTAATAATTTTACGCAACATTTCAACAGTATTACATCTAGAATTGTGAATATTAACTTCTTGCTCATTGAGATCACAATCAGAGAGATTAACATCAAGAACTTTATCACTTGTAAATGATTGTCCACCAATTTTATAAGTATAAAAGTAGCTAAATGAATTTTTAAGATCATGAGTATTCATAATAATATTTCTCATCTGTCCAAGTTGCACAGTTCCAATATCAACAATTACAGTGCGATTAGAAGTATCGGTAGTATCAATATTATATGCAAAATCACCCATTACAGGATCTATTTCAGCAAAATTAACATCCTCTGAATATGTAATATGAAGTTGTAGATTAAGAACAATTGTTGCCATAATTGTTCCTAGAAAATTACAAAATACAGTAGCAATCATACCACCATCCGGAATGTGTCCATTACCACCATTTGCATATTTTGCAAGATTATAAAGTAGACCACGTTGAAGATTATAACCAAAACCAAATGTATAAATTGGTGCAGTAAAATTAATACTCTTTCGAAGACGCTTCAATGTTTCAATTTCTCCACGTGAAGGAGAAATATTAGGACATCCATCTGTCAACATCATAATATGACCATTTCTGGTCTTATCTTCACGATCATTAAGCATTTGAATAGCAGATTTTAGTGCATCCCATATATTAGTTTGTCCAGATGGCTTAATTGTTGAAATTTTATCACATGCTGTAGAACTATTTCTCTCAGTCATTAACATTAGATTAAATAGAGTTTCAATTCTATTATCAAAAATTACTACACCAAGGCGGCTGTTTTTATCTAGAGTGTTTGCCACAGTTCGAGCTGCATGATTTACGATATCTTGAATAGAAAGACCATTTTCAAGATTATCACCATTTTCATTTTTAGCTGTAACTGCGGAATCCATAGAACCAGAATGATCAATAACAAGAACAACATCTTGAGAAAGATTAGCTTGTTGTCCTTGAATTGATTGTGGCATAGAAGATTCATCAACATTAAATGTAAGCATTGTTTTTCCATAAGAGTTCTTAGAAATAGTATGATCAAGCCTAATTTTATGAAAAGATATTTTTGGTGGAGTAGTATCCCTATTAGTATGTTGACCAAAAGCACCTTGATGATATTTATCACATAGAAATCGAATACTAGCATTAACCTTAAGATCAGATAAAGTCATTGGAGCACGAGTAATTGGAGATTCTTGTCTAATACCAAGAGCTTGAATAATGGCTGCGCGCTCATAAGTCTGTCCATCATTTCCCTGAACTGGATCACTCATAATGTCACCTGTGATTGGGCAGGTAATTGATTCAATAATAACCGAGATATCCATTGAGGAAATGGTAGTTTCGTCCATATTACATATTTTTTTATTAGTTTCTCTTTTTTTTCAATTTTTTTATTTTAAAAAGAAATAAAATTATAATAGAGATATTATTAAATATAATAGTAATGAAAAAAGATGAAGATTGTCCAATATGCTTGGATAGTTTAAATAATAATACTGAAGATCTACCATGCAATCATACATTACATAAAAAATGTATAAAAAATTTAGTTATAAGTAATTGCCCATCAAACCATAAATGTCCAATATGTAGATGTCCTTTTATTGATGAAAATAATATAACTATACCAGGATCAGTTATGTCAACTATAAGTGGTTTACTACCAATAGAACCACAAATAGAATCACAAAGATCTCAAGATCAAAGGCAAATACCATTACCATTAATTCAAGCAATGTTATTTTCTTTACCAAATTTAAACTAAAAAAATAGAACCAAAAAAAAAGAACCAATATTTTTGAATTTAATGCTTCTTTAATGCAATAAATGCAATAAATTTATAGTATAAAAAGTGATTTAAAGATATAACATGTCTCTATATGTTTGGGATGCACATATTTCTATAAAATCCCCATGCTCGCATAGCTCAGTTGGTTAGAGCGTTGGTCTTATGAGCCGAAGGTCGGCGGTTCAAGCCCGCCTGTGAGCATAATGCTCCCATAGTGTAATGGTTATCACGAGAGATTTTGATTCTCTAAATTCCAGTTCGATTCTGGATGGGAGCTAAATTCATAAATTATTTCTTATATGAATTTAGCTCTAATATTTTTACTTTTACCAACAAAGAGCATCACACCACTATCGATAATTAAATGTTGGTAGAAGAATTATTAAAATAAAATAAAATAAAACAAACTAACTTACAGCAAATTATTAAAATCTTATTTATGATTAAAAAGGTTAGTTGCAAAATTTCTAACACACAGCAAATCCAAAATTATCATTTTTTAGATAAAAACTGTTAGAAGCAAAAATTTATTCAGCACGAGTGCCCGAGCGGTTTAAGGGGGTAGACTTAAGATCTACTGACGAAAGTCTCACGGGTTCGAATCCCGTCTCGTGCATTGCTCTGTTAGCTCAGTTGGTTAGAGCGTGCGGCTGTTAACCGCAAGGTCACTGGTTCGATCCCAGTACAGAGCGATAATCCAAAAAAATGGATGCAACCTTTTATTTGCCCCCGTGGCCAAATTGGATAAGGCACCAGACTTCTAATCTGGGGATTGCGGGTTCGATCCCCGTCGGGGGTTTTGTGGATTTTCCACATTTTTTTAACATTTTTTTTCAAATACTTTTAAAGCATCGTTGGTGTAGTGGTATCATAATCGCCTTCCAAGCGATTGACCGGGGTTCGATTCCCCGACGATGCATATTTTCAAATAATATATTATATATAATATATTATTTACATTTTAATATTTTTAAAAACTTAAAAATATCCTAATAACTTATAATACTAATGCCATCATTACGTATACAAAAAGTTGAGAATAAAGCCCAACCAATAAAATCAGTAGAACAAAAAGAATTATCTATTGAAGAAACAATTGCAAATACAATTTATAATTTGAAACAACAATTTGGAGAGACAAGAATAACCGCGGCAACAATACATTTGGTTTTAAAAGAAACAATAGAGTTAGTAGAAAAATTTTCATGTCCAAGTGCAGAAAAAAGAGAACATGTTGTAAATATTGTAAAATCATTAATAATAGATTTAGTTGATGATCCAAATGAAGAAAAAATTCTTCTCGAAATTATAGATAGAAAAATACTGGAAAATACAATAGATTTAATTATATTAGCAACAAAAGGAGAATTAAATATTAATAATAAAGTAGTTCAAAAAAAAGTGATTTCATATACAAAATCAGTATTACCAGTATTAATAGATGGATTAGTGCATTTATTTAATTCTTGTAAACCAAAAAAATCAAGTAATAAATCAAAAAATAAAGAACCCGTCGTTCCAAGTGATACATCAACCAATAATGTATAAAAATAATTTAAAAATATATAGATTTAAGATTCTATCTATATATTTTATGTTAAACTGTTATTTTTAGTTATATAATTTAAAATGAACCATCTATTACTAGAAGGAGTATCATGAATTTGTAATTCACCATTATCTTCCATCTCTGAGATGCAAAATTCACATTGGATAGATTTATCCTTATATTCTGATTGATTATTACTAACATCTGTTTGAGTTTCTTTATTTAGTAATATATTATCTATATGATTTATATTATCTATTTTATTAAAATAGATAATAGCCCCAATAACCCCAATAGTTCCAATACTAATAGAACCGATAAATAAAAAATTATTTATAAAAAACATATTATATATAAAAAAAGAAAAATATACAAAGTAAAATACAAGAATATACTAAATTTTTTTTTTGTTTTTTACTTTAAAATAATAGTTCAATAACTATTCATCATCAGAATCATCTCCCCAGCGAGAAGTAAACTGAATTCCAAGTTTATCTTTAAGCGCCTGAATATTATTTGTCTTTGAGATAACAGAAGGAAGAGAGTTACTAAATTGATTAAAAGTAGAGGAATCAGAAGATAAAATTTTCTGAGAACAAGTTTCTGAATCAGAATCATAATCTTCAACATCAAGAGCACCAAAATAACTATTAAGAACCTCAACTTTCTGTATTTTGCTATTATGTTGAATATTTTTGTTTTTTGAACTTCGATGAGAAATATGTGTGAATCCATCACTATCAATTACATGATTACGCTTAGTGTTTGAAGATACTTCAACATTAGGTTTTACATTAGAATGACTTTGTTTATTTGCTTTCAAAACTGGACAATAACTAACTGTATGTCCTTTTTTGTGGCAGTAACCACATTCAATTGCGAGAAGTTTTGGACAAATTATAGGTTTGTTTGATTTACTTAAATCACGAATCATATGATCATGTGGTAATGGAATTTTAAGATTTAAACAAAAGGAACATGATAATGTATTTGCGCTGATATTTGAACAACTCATTAGTGATGTAACAAGATTATAATAATACTTAAAAGAATATAAAATAAAGGATTTCAATTTTTATTTTAATAAAAAAAAATTATTGTTTTTTACATATATCTGGAAAATTCATAATTTTTTGTAATAATTCTCCGCCGGATTCTTCCACCCGAATATAATTATTTGGAATACAAAAATTTTTACATGTATTAGGACAACATAAAGTAGAGACATAGTTAATAAAAAAAGACAAACAATTTTTTTTTCGAATTTCAGCATTAGCAATTTCTTGTAAAAATATTTTATCTATAACAGAAAATGCAGTATTCAAAAATAATATAGTATTAATTACTTCTTTTTTTGCACAAAATAATTTTTTTAATTTTTTATTATATTTATCTTTTAAATTATAATTATATTTTTTTTGTATTGCATTAATAAATCGAATTTCATTTTTAATATTTTTTAAATTAGTAATAGTTTCTATTTTATAATCATCTATTTTTTTTATAATAGAAAAAATATTAGTATTATAGATAATTGGATATCTACATCGAACATTGCGAGGAATAATAAACTGATTTGTTTCTTTTATATCTGCAACTTTTTCTTCAATTTTCGATATTTTAATTTTTAAATCATCCATTAATTTTTTTTTTTCATCTAATTTTCTAGTAAATAATTCTTTTTTTTTATTTAACATCATATTATTAAATATTAGACTATTTGAAATATCTATATTTGTATTGTTGAATTCATAATCACTATTTTTATTAATCATCATAAAATAATATTCATCTAATTGTTTTTCAATATTTTGTTTAGAGAGAAGAGGATCACTAAATAATAAAATTTGTCCAGATTGAAACTCAACATAGGATTGTAATTTATCATATTGATGTGAAGATATTTTATGTGCTTCAGATACAGCATCTAATTTTAAATAATTAACAATTGCTAATAAAAATGCAATAAAAGCACTTAATCCAGACAAGAAAACAGAGTAATATTTAATTGAACATAATTCTTGTTGAGCAACAGATAATACTCCACTTAAAAATATTGAAGGTAACATTAAATAATTCAAAAATTTAATAGTATATGACCTTGATTCCATATAAATAATTTTTTGACCTTTAAGGTAACTAGCAAGTATATCCAAAGCAGATGAATATCGATGTACCGTATCTTGTTCATAATATTTATTTATTTTTGTTTTAACATCATCAAAAGATAATTTTTTATATGTAATTCTTTGGCCAGATGAAATTTGACTATCAGTATCACTTGGTTCACTTCCAAGCACCATGTCATCTGTTGTATATTCTAAATGATTATCATGATCATTATCATGAACATTATCATGATCATTATTATGATCATTATCATCATCATTATTCTTAATAATATTGTTATCATAATGTTTGATATTAATTGATATACTATCTATTTCATTATCATTTTTTTTAGAGGACATACCTAACTCCTTAATATTATTAGATATGTCTATATAATTATTCATTTCAATATCCATATATTTATGTTAATATTACATTCTAGTTATTAAGAAAATGAAATATTGTTAATTTCCAAAAAATAAAACTATAAAAACTATTAAAACTATAAAAAACTTAAAGCCAAATATCCCTATTTAATTAATCTTCTCATAGCTCAGTTGGTAGAGCGGTGGACTGTAAAGGGTTGATCGTAGATATCCACATGTCGTGTGTTCGAATCACACTGAGAAGATTCAAAAATTACATAATTATATATAATTTTTTATATATAATTTTTTATATAATAAAATTAGAAACCTATTCTTTTAGGGATTGCATCTCCGGTAGGAGATCTAGGACGCTTAGGTTTAACAGGTCCAGAAGGAATCGAAACAGTTGATGAAGGCTTCTTGCATATTGGACATACATTTTGATAGATATTTCCTTTTTGTGCCATCCTCCAATTATCAAGGCAATGTCGATGCATCTTATGTTGACAGGGTAATATTTCACCAGGAACATCTTCGAAATCATCTAAACAAATAGGACATCTATCTGCATCTCCTAAAACTACAGAATCATTAGCCTGAGGATTACGTGGTGGAGTTACTCCAGCAATTAATTTTCTACCTCTTCTACTTCTTTTACCTCTTCTATTTCTTTTACCTCTTCTACTTCTTTTATCTCTTCTACTTCTTTTACCACCACCACTAGGACTAGAATTCGGTTTGCGTCGTCTAGCTTGCTCAGCCAACATAAGTAAATTACCTATAACCGGAGATTTTTTAAGAGTAGTTGCTTTAACTGGTTTATTAACTTTGAATTCTTTATTTAATTTCTTATTTTTTTTAGTAATACTTTTCATATATAATATATTGATAAATAAAAAAATATTTTATAGGTTTAAAGTAACTAAATCTTTTTTCTTTTTCATCGACCAGTAGAACCAAACCCAGAAGTTCCACGCGAAGTATCGCCTAGTTCATCGATATTTTCAACAAGAATAGGATAAATAGGAAACATAATATTTGGTCCACAAATTTGAACCAAACGATCCTTAATAGAAATATTATAATTATTCTCCGTAAAATTATCAAATAAAGCTATGATATTTCCTCTATATCCAGAATCAATAATTCCCACAGAATTAGATAAACGAAGAGGAGTTTTTGAACCGGTGCTTGAACGAGGATATAAATAAAATGCTGTAGGTTTTTTATTATATGTCATTGCACATTTAATACCATGATCAAGCTTATTACCTAATGTTTTATTTTGAATAACAACACTATGAGGACAAAATAAATCAAATCCAGCATCAATATATAAAGATTGCTGTTTTCCAAGTAAAAACATATCTTGAATCTCCAAAATTTTTTTTTTATATTTTTCAACAATTATATTATTACAAATAGAGTGATCAAGATAAATTTGTAATACATAATAAGATTTACAAGACTCAAGTGAAGTTTCCATATAATTGATATATATAATTTAAAATTATTTATATCAATTTTTATAAAAAAAAAATTGATATAAATATTTTGCATGAAAACATATAAATCCAAATATAAATGGCTATCCTTAGCGTAACAGATCAAAATTATCTAAATCATGCTGCATATGAGGCAAAAAAATCTATTCTTCTATCTAAACACGGATGTGTTGCTGTCGCAAATGGTAAAATTATAGGTCGAGGACATAACTCTTCGCGTACACAATCATCAGATGGTTTTATATGTAATACTTGCTCATGTCATGCTGAAATTGCAGCATTGCGAAATTTGTTCCATTCCTGCTTCACAAATACAAATGGAAAATATATAAAACAGATAAAAGGCCAGCCGTAACGAGAAAATATTGAAAAAAACAACTCTATATGTTGCAAGAACAGATACGGATGGTAATTATAGAAATTCAGCACCATGTATTAATTGTTTTAATGTAATATCTCAATTAAATATAAAAAAAATAGTTTTTACTTTAGATAATGATTATAAAATTTATAAAACTGCAGATTATCACACAGATCATATTAGTCATGGAAATAGATATTTACAAAATAAAGGACTAAAATCTATAAAAATGAAAAGTTAGATTTATAAATATAAAATGCACATTTCTCCCTATTTCTCCCTATTTCTCCCTATTTCTCCCTATTTCTCCCTATTTCTCCCTATTTTTCCTATTTTTATATTTATAAAAGATGCTATCTCCTGTAAATATATTATATACACTAAGCTTTAATTATAAAAAAAAAGGGGTGATTAGCAGTTAGGAGACATATTATAATATATATAAGACTTTAAATTAAAATAAATAAAATAAATAAAATAAATAAAATAAAAATAAAATTGATATTATTTAAAATTTTTTAAATATTTATAAAATATAATAGAAAAATAAAAAATGAACAACCGTTTTGACAGTCTAATATCATCAACCCCACAAACAAAATCCTCATATAAATCAAATTCAAAAAATTATTCAAATAATTCGAACAATCCGAATAATTCAGATAGAGTAAATACTTTTAAACAAAAAAAAACAAATCGAAATGAATACAAATATAGAAATAATGTAAAAGAAAATAATCCTTATAGATCAAAAAATTCATTTGTAAAAGCAAAAATAGAAGAATTTGAAATAAAATCAGAAAATTTTCCAACCTTAAATGGTAATGATAATTGTTTAAGTAATACAAATAAAAATTTAGATGAATTAAATTACCTTGAAAAAACGAAATTATATAAAATAGAAATGTCTCAAAAACAATTAGTTTCACCTGGATGGAAAATTCTAACTATGAGTAGTGTAGATCATTTAAATACAAATAAGCCTAAAAGTATAAATAATGTATCAGATAACCAATCTGAATATTATAATCCTAGACTAGCTATGTCTATACTATATAATCGTGAAAAAGAACGAGAAGAATTAAATGATATATTAGGTGATATATCACCATATTGGAATATTCATGAATTATATGAAGATGATGATGATTATGATGACTATGATGATTATGATGACTATGATTCATATGATGATGAATATGTAGATGATAGTTGGTAAAAATAAAGGAAAAAAGTTTCTTTTAAGTAACAATATCAAAAAATAAATATATTAAATAATACAAAATGATAGATCAAAATTATATAAAAGAATTTGAAGAGAAAGAAGAAGAATATAAAGAATTTTACAATAATGAAATAAATATGATAAAACTTTTTTACTTATATATAAATGAAAATAATGAAATTTATAACATAAAATGTGAAGATGAAATGATAGAAAATAGTTGTTTAACTAAAGAAAGAATATTATATTTGATAAAAAAAAATCAATTTAATTTAATAAAAAAACATAGATTAATAAGTTTGTTAAAATTTAATATAGATTTAGATCATGCTGAATTAAATAATTTTATTACAGATAAATTAAATACTAATTATCTATCATCATTAAAAATAATTAATTCTGTTAATTTTAATGACACAATAAATATATTACATGATTTAAATTGTATAATTTTTATTTTTACTAATAACAAATGTCCAAATTTAAATACAACAAAAAAAATACATATTAAAAAAATTCATTCCAAAACAAGACGCAATAAATGATAAAATTATTTTTTTTAATAGCGGCCTTACCATTTTAAAAGGACTTAAAGGACACTTGCAAATATACATATAAAATGTCCGCACTCGCCACCGCACTCGATAATAAAATGATAAGTCTTCAATTAGGTGAAAATAGAAACCCTGAATACTCTTGGTCAGAAGATGTAAATGAATTAATTATTCAATTTAATTTTCAATTAACTAGAACATCAAATTTAGTTAATTTAGAGAAAAAATATCAAGAACTACTAACAAAAATTTTTAATTTATCAACTACAACTAATACAAATATTGAAATGGAAAGAGAAACTTCATGGGAAAAAATAGAAAGTGGCACTACGGGTATTTCAATTGAACATATTAAAATTATTTATAAATTAATTGGTTATACACGTGATATTATAGCTGGAAAAGGTGAATATAATTTAACTTATATGTTGATTAGTGGACTATATAAATTTTCAAAATCTCAGGATTGTCCAGAAAAATATAAACTTAAACTTTTAACTATGGCAACCAGTGCATTAGAAAGTTTAATTCGCACAAATATTAATGAGCATCCATATGGCTCTTGGAAAGATCTGAAATATTTTTGTAATTACCATATTCCAAAGGGAGACAGAATTGAAAGTAAATTAAATGAAATTAATGATCCATTATTTAATAAAGTGGTAGATATGATTATTGGACAACTTAGATGCGATGAACATGCACCAATGAAAACCTTACTTGCAAAATGGATTCCAAGAGAAAAATCGGATAAATTTGGATGGATTACACCAATACTAGCAACAAAATACTATAGTGAGTGGTATAAAGATCCGGATAAGGGTGCACTTACGCATTCCCAAAAAATGGCAGCACGACGAAAATGTCTAACACATTTTAGACAGTTAATATCAAAAATTAATAAAGAACTAAATACACCACAAATTAATCAATGTAATGGAACATGGGCGAATATTGATTTTGATAAGAATGTAACAAGTATTACTCTACGAAAACAATCAAAGGCATTTCAAGGAATTCATAAAAATGGAACTACACGCGAGAATATATTAAATAATGAAGATCGCATGAAATGTGCTGAAAATTATAAACAATATGTAGATAATTGTAAAACAGGTAAAAGTGTTGCAAAAGGTAAACGAGTATCAATTATAGATTTTGTAAAAGATGCTATAAATATTACCAATAATGTATGTTCTGTAGAGAGAGACATTATTAATGCTCAGTGGGAGGATAATGCAAAACAAAATTTAGCATTAGAAGATTGTATTGCCATGGTAGATACATCAGCATCAATGGAAAGTGAAAATTGTGTTCCATTATATTCAGCAATTGGATTAGGAACTCGTATTGCAGAAAAATCAAAATTAGGTAAAAGAGTTCTAACATTTAGTTCATCACCAAGTTGGGTAAATTTAGAGGATTGCCCTGATTTTGTATCAAAGGTCCATAAAATTCGAAAAGCTCCATGGGGTGGAAATACCAATTTTAGAAAAGCATTAGATCTTATTTTAGATACGGCTGTTACAAATAATATTTATCCAACACATATGGAAAAAATGGTTTTAATTATTTTATCAGATATGCAAATTGATTATGCTGATAATTCAAACGATAATTCAACCATGTTTGAAATGATGAAACAAAAGTATCATGATGCAGGAATAAGAACAATATATAATCAACCATATAAACTTCCCCATATTATTTTCTGGAATCTTCGCTCAACAACAGGTTTTCCATCACTTTCTACAATGGAAAATACAAGTATGATGACTGGTAATAATGCAGTTTTACTAAATGCATTTTGTAATGATGGTATTGATGCACTAAAAAAAGTGACACCATGGGCAATGTTAAGAGATCAACTAGCAAATAAAAGATATGATTATCTAGAAAATATTATAGATAATCTTTGGACTGTAACTTACTAATATTTTTTTAAAAATTATTAATCTTTGCTGTAGTTTAAATTTGCATAAAAAAATATTTAAATATTTTTTTAATACGAGATATATAAGAAATGAACCAAGATCAAAATCAAGATGAAGTAGATGAAAACGGAGTGATTGAGCCTATTTTAGAATTAAATGATGAAAATGAACAATCAGAAGAATCAGAACAAGTAGTACAATCAATTGAATTTGAAAATGAATCATATGATGAATTAGAATCAGAAGAGGATATTGATGTTAATAGTAATATATTATTAAATTCAAATACTTATAGTTTTAATGATTCATCTACGCGTATTCTAAATAGATTATTGTTGTCTACTTTTTATGATAAATCAAAATATAAAAATGTTCTTTCAGAAAAAGGAAATAATGATCTAAAAAAAATTATTTATATAAATAATTTAGGAGTAAATACAATATGTCCAATATATCAAGTTGAATTTATTGAAGGAATGGAAGTAATTCAATTACCATGCAATCATTGTTTTTGCCCAGAAGCAATAACAAAATGGTTAACTAAAGAAAAAGCAATCTGTCCAGTATGCAGATTAACTTTAGATTCTATTGAAATTGAAGATAAAGAAGAAACAATAACTACAAATGTTTATAATTTACCATTATCAGATCCAGTATGGAATACAAATACCATATTAAATATACCAAATTTAAATACAATAACAGATTCAATATCAGATCAAGATACAACATCAGATCAAGAGACAATCTCGAATTTAGAACTACAATCAACAAGTAATTTTTTAAATAATATAATGAGTCAGCTAATTGAAAATCAATATGAAGAAAATATACAAAGAGCTATATTAAATAGTTTGGATACTGAAGAAATAACATCTTATCCGCCGTTATCACCATCACATTTACCACCTCCAGAAGTTCCACCATCTTCACCACCTCTACTATAATTTTTAGAGTTTTAAATATCATCAATATTAATTTTATCAATATGATTTATAATATTATTATGAAAATCTGGTCTATCTAATTCACCTGAATAATTATGATACCACTCATTCTCTCTATCCACATTATTATCACTATTACTCTTCACTCTCCCATCTTCTTCTTCTTCACTATCATCACAGTTATCACTATCTTCATAATGTTGATTTTCTTTATGAAATAATTGTTCTTCTTTTTCTTGTTCTTGGTCTTCTTTTGTATTTATAAAATCAATTTGATCATCATTCATATTTAATTCATCAGTTACTACAGATAAAAATATTCTAAAATTTTCTTTTGAATTTCGAATAAGTTTATCTTTATCGTTATCATTATATACTTCCAATAAATCACATTTTTCTTTTACTTTACTTGTTACTTCCCAATTTCTTAAACCAACTAATATCCATTTACCCCGTGTTAACCAGTTATCTCTTTTTCCTTTTCCACAAAATTTATTTCGTATTACGCATTGTCGAGTCTTTCCATCAATACATAATACCTCACAATTAGTGCCTCCTAACATTTTAGTAACTATAGCATAAATTTCATCTGTTTCAATAGCATATCTAGTAGCTCTATCAGATATATTAAATGACTTACTTGCAAATTTTTTAGCCTTATTACCTCCATTATTCTTTACCATATTATATAATATCGCAAGATATATTTAATCACTTTTCACATTTTATATATTTAGTAAAATTTTCTAATGATAATATATAAAGATGAAAACATGGAGAGAAGTTGTAAAGAAACATGTAGAGGCGGCAAAAAAATCTGGAAAACCTGCTATATTAACAAACATTCTACCAGAAGCAAAGAAAGAGTGGGATCAAATTAAGAAAAATTTAGGATTACCTCTTAGTAAATCTAGTAAATCTAGTAAATCCAAAAAAGTTGGCAAATCAAAGAAATCACACAAAGTTAACAAATTGCATAAGTCTAAAAAATCAAAAAAGTCAACTAAGTCAAAAAAACTACGTAAATCAAAAAAATCAAAAAAATCAAAAAAGGGAAAAAAAGGTAAGCGAGGAAAAAAAGGAGGCGCATGTAATGTTTGTGAAGGCGGAGGTGAGTCACCCGCGGTAAGCCAGACACAGGTTCCTCAAGATAATATATGAGCTAAACGATAACTAATTAGCTATTTTTCTAGTATACTGAAAATATCTATTTTTATATGTCTTCTTAATTTTAGAAGAAATATAATCTTTATCAAGTTCACCAATATCTTTTAAATATTTTATTTCTTCTGCCAAAATATCACTATTAGTTTGACAAAAATTATCAAACCCAGAGGCTGGTCTATAATTCTCAGTATCAATATTATTCAAAATATGTCTATCAATAGCATCTAAAAATTCTCGATTTAATGGTAAATACCTTCGCTTCTTTACATCATCAAATTTAACCTCTTCTCCAGTTTCATAAGTTTTCTTCTTTCTAAAATAATATCTTGCGGCCTTATACATTTTATCTTCAATATTTCCAGTATATCCTAATTCTGTAATTCTATCTGCTTCTTTCTGCAAAATATCATTATTTGATTTATACCATACTTTCCACGCCTCTTTATAATCATTTCTGGAATCATATTGATGCAATTTTGCAAAATAAGTAAGAATATTAATAGTATCCTGATTAAATTTAAATCTAAAAATTTGAGGAGAATACCTATTCAACTCTCTATTATCCTCATCATCTATTACTTCAAAAGTGTCTATCATATAATATTATCTATTTTTTTACATTTAAAAGCATTCAATTTTATAAAAAAAGATCTTTAAATTATTATTATAAATTAATAATTTTTAATTTGAAAAAAAAAAATTAATAATTTAATAAAATATTAAAGAATATTTTAGTAAATTAATAAAATGGAAGAATTTCAAGAAGTCAAAACGATCGAAAGAAAACCATTACTTGGAAAGTCTGATTTATCAATCTCATCAACACATTGTGAAAGTAATAATATAAATAAACCATATGAAAGTTCACTAATAATAGATACAGCTGTCTATGATGAGGTAGTGCAAAAACTACGTTCATTTTTTATTTCACGTGGATTTCTAGAAGTATCAACACAAAATAGATTAAGTATATTAGCTGCATGTGAAGATCCTTTTAATGTTGGAGTATTTAATTATGCTGGAAGTTGTTGGCCATTACCCCAAACAGGACAAATGTGGTTAGAATATGAAATATTAAAGAATCCTAAACCAGAAGGATATTTTTGTTTAACAACAAGTTACCGTATGGAAAAGAATCCAAAGGAAGGTAGACATGATTTGATTTTTCCATTATTTGAATTTGAAATGAAAGGTGGAATGGATGCACTTATAGAATTAGAAAAAGATTTACTAATACATTTAGGTTATAATAGCGATTTTTTTATGGAAGAATCATATGAAAATATTGCAAAATTATATAAGGTTAAAGAATTAGAACATGAACATGAAGAACGATTATATAATGAATCGTCTCCTACATTTTTTATAAAAGATTTTCCAGAATTTACAAGTCCATTTTGGAATATGAAACGTAATACTAATGATATATCCAATAAAATAGATGTAATATTAAGTGGTCAAGAAACAATCGGTTCTGCGGAGAGAGAAACAAATAAAAAGATAATGAGAGAAAGATTTGAATCTATTATGGATGGAGCATATAAAGATAAAATTTATGAATTATTTGGTAAAGAACGAACTGATGCTGAATTAGAAGACTATTTGGCATTCGATTTTTTTCCAAGATGCGGTGGAGGCATTGGAATGACACGACTTATTCGTTCAATGAAAAAGGAAGGATTAATTAAATCGAAAAATTAATATTATTTATGACATTTAAAATCTTTAAGTATGTAAATTCTTTTTATATATAATATTTTCCTTATTTTAAAGAAAATATTAAATTATCTTTTTCTTCTGTTTAATTTTCTCTTTGATTTTTTTCCACCAACAGAAGGTATTGATTTACTAAGTTTCTTTGTAAGCCTATCACTTTGACGTTTATATTGATCTCTAATATGTGGAGCTAATTTACCAGTTGTTCGACTGGTATCATCTTTTAAAGTATCCTGTATTTTTTTTAGTCTCTGTGTTTGCGCATTCATACCTGATGATAATAATGATTCCGGAGCACTTGAAATACTATTAATATTTTTTTTTATATTATTATATTTTTCTCCAAACTTATTAATACTTTCATTTGCCGAACTTACTCTATTTCCAATAACTTTTCTGGTTTGATTAACAGCATTAACAGCAAGTGCTGTCTGTTCTAAACCTCTACTCGCTATTCTAGTTCCAGCAGGTATTACTTTTCTATTTAATGTATTTAAAACTACGATAGGAATAGCAAGAAGTGCTCCAACTACAGGTATTGATCCAATAGCACGAGTAGCTACACTCCATATTACACTCATTCCTGTAGTTATACCAGTTCCAATAATATCAGCTATTTGTTTACCAACAAGTCTAGTGCTTCTAGTTAACGTAGGTTTAACAACTTGCATTGTGTCAATAGCTACATTAGTAACATCTTCAAATAATTTTCGAACTATTTGTAATAATTCTTTATCTTTCTTAATATAATCAAATATTTTACCATATGTTGCAATTGTTTTTTTAAGTTCCGGTTGTAATTCATTCCATGGTTTATTTGCAAGATCACCACTAATAAATACTAGAAATTGATTAACTGTTCCTTGAACGCGTTGAATTGTAATTTTAGCAAGAGTCATAGGAACTTTAAATACCACTCCTAATCCTAAAGCTTCTCCAACTGTTTTTAAATTTGTTACACTATTACCACTAACACCACTTTTAACACTACTAATAGTTTGTGCTTTTTTACCACGACCGCCACTAATAATTTTAATGTTAAAATTATTTTTTAATTTAAAATTTTTATTTATAGCATCAGTTATACCTTTTGTTGCTTCTTCAATAATATGGGTTAATCCATTTATAAATTTTTTATTGTGAAATTCTGATTTATTTTTAATTGTATGCATAACTATATTATCATAAGGTTTTTTTTTCACTCCTTTCAGAGATTTTTTTAAATGAAGAATAATCTAAATGTTCAAATTCATCACTTAAATTATTTTCTTTATTAATATATTCATCATAATCTATAAGTTTACCTTTATATGTAAAATGATTTGATTTTTCGGGTAAAATATTAGTTACTTTATTAGATGATAATTTTTTATTAAATTTCGAAAATTCAACTTTACTATTATTAGTTGATTTATTATAATTTTTAAACTTTGCAAATACATTATTACGCGGTTCATTTTCTTCATTTATTTGCGTTTCTTCTTGTTTTTCTTTCTTTATTTCTACATGATAATCAATATATATGCTTTTACAATTATTTTTAATAACAAATAATCTTGCAACTGTTTCTAAATATTTATATGGTATATCTTTTGTATCTGAAAAATATATAAAAGAATTATTATTTATATCACAATCCATTTTAACAATTCCTCGAGGTGTCTTTTCTTCGATAAAAAAAGTTTTCTTATCATTAATAGATATATCTTCTAAATTATTATATTCTTCTAAATATTTATCTTCATATTTTTCATTTGTTTCTTCATGTTCAGAATCTGAATTCGATTCAGAGCTAAAACTACTATCACTATCTAATTCTAGAGATTGATTATCTTTATTTACATTAGTAAATAACGCAACAAAAACAGTAGCAATAGTAACAGAAACACCTATTGTTGTAACAAAAATCATAAACTCTACTATACCAGAATTATGAGATGGCATCTCGTTTATAGTTAAATTATCTGTAATATTAAAATTCATATTATTTAACATAATATATATATATTTTTAAATCATTAAAAGTCTATTTTAAATGATTTTCTAATTGCGATTCTCTTTCTAAAAATAATTGTGAAACTTCACTCTGGAGATCTACAACAGGAATACGTAAATATGATTTATTCTCAGGATGTAAAACAACCAAATATAAATTTTTAATATTCATACCATAATTTCTTGTTAAAATTGCTTTATATGTATTCAATTGCAATGAATAATGCCAATAATTAGTATCTGGTAAATGAGTTACAATATTACTTTTAATCCATTTATCCCATTTGCTAACTTTTAGTATCTCTTTTGAACGTTTCCAATCATATATTTCAAAACTACCATCTTGACACTTAAATATCATATCAATAGAACCAGAGAGTTTTAATTTTTCATCATATACTAACATCTCGGTTCTATATGGTTGTAATTTATTAAAATCATTCTTGAAATTTAAAAAGTATTTATATTCAAGTGAATCATTTACAACATTCATATTATTATATGTGCATTCAATATCATAATGTATTTTTGTTCCAGCTAGAGCAGCACTATCTCGATTATTATCCCATAATTGTTTAATCTCATCTTTTGTCATACCATAATACTTATTATTAGACCATTTTGGAGAATTCATCATATTATCAATTATTTTATCAGGGTCAAATTCCTCAAACAATGAATGAATCCATGTTGTAACAGATGTATAATCAGTGCATCCTTTCACTGTATAAATATGACCTTCATCTTTAAATTTAATATCATCATCTTTTGGATGTGGATTTAATTTCTTTAAATAATCTAAACTCATTATAAATAAAATAAATAACATTACTTTATTTATAATCAATTTTTTTAATCTAATAAATTAAAACTAATATTGCAATTGTAATAAGTAAAATTTCAATCAACATATATAATTATTAAATTTTATATTTTTTTATTAAATTTATTATTTTATTTAGAGAATGTATAAATGGGTTTAACAATTGAAGTAGCATTTAATATTTGTAAAAATTCTAATGTAACAAGCATTAAACAACTCCTTTCTAATCTTTCTGAAAAACATAATTCAATAAATAGTTATTTTATACACGAAATTGAAGGACATAGCACCATTACAGATCGTCATGATTGTATAAATATTATTGAATTTGATGAAATTGATATAAATAATGCAATTAATTATATCAAAGATATAAATAAATTAAATTATATTAAAATTGAATGCATTTATCAAGACAAAGGTGTTGTTAATATAATATATGCTTCAAAAAAATATTTATTGAATGCAAATTGTTCAATAGTAAATTATAAACCCACTTCTACTAACAAAATTATTGAATTAATCCGTAATACGGTCAATGTGGTATTTTGATTTTCGGTTAGTCCGACGTTTTTTTTTCTTTTTACTATTTTTTTTTTTCTTTTTAGACTGTAGCTTTTTATAATCAGCTGCCAAAGGAAACATTTCAAGCATACGATCAACCAATTCTGTTTCTTTTGCAGGAATATTTAAAATATTCATTACCTCATCATTATGTTTAAGAGAGAAATTTATTGTATTACCATCTGATTCAGCTGTATATCCAACATCATGAACTAATTCTCCATTTATAGTTGCATATGATTCTCCAGAACTGTTAATATATATTTTACTCATTATATATTAATAACTAAAATTTTTTTCATTAAATTTCTTAAAAAATTGATATTAATAAAAGATAATTATTATTATAAGGGTAACTGTCATGAAAATCATCTCCTGGAATGTAGCGGGTCTAAGAGCAATGCTGAAAAAAGGCAATCTAGAAAAAATTTTACAAGAAACAGATTATGATATTGTATGTTTACAGGAAACAAAAGCAGAAGAACATCAAGTAAAATTATCTCCTGAAATTGAACATAAATATCCCTTTCGATTTTGGCATAGCACCAAAGGAACAACTCAACGAAAGGGTTTAAGTGGAACAGCTATTTGGTCAAAAACACAACCAATTAATATAATTAATCCACCCATAATAGATGAGGAGGGTCGTATTACAACTCTTCAATTTGATGATTTCATTATTGTTTGTGTATATACACCAAATTCTCAATCTTTAGAATCACCAAGATATAAATTTAGAATAGAAAGTTGGGATAAGCATTTCCGAGAATACATTGTAGCCCTTAAAAATATTAAACCAACTATTATCACTGGAGATCTAAATGTTGCACATAATGACATTGATATTTATGATCCAAAAAGATGTAGAAATAGAATAGCTGGGTTTTTAGATGATGAGCGAAGTGAATTTCAAAAACATCTAGATACCGGATTTGTAGATATATACAGACAGCTATATCCAACAAAAGTAGGAGCATATACATTTTGGAATCAAATTAGACCTGAAAATCGTATAAATAATATTGGTTGGAGAATTGACTACTTTCTTCTGGGAGGAGATGAAAAATCTACACTTGATATTATAGATTGTAAGATATTAACAGATGTATACGGATCAGATCATTGTCCATTACATTTAGAGATGGATAAAAAAGTGCCACAAGTTTAAAATTATTATATAAATTTATATATAATAATATGCCAAATTCAGCTAGTAAATGTTTTTTATCTGGCCCAAATCAATTTAATTCAAGTAAAGATTATATAGATAGAAAAAAAGCACAAACCATATATCAAACAACTAAAAATAGTGAAATATTAAAACAAAATGGAACTCAATATAATGGGCCAATATTTGTTAACACTAGTGGTTGTTTAGGAGCGATAGGTGGATATAATTCTAATAACTATGACTTATTACTTAGTATTACAAAGGGGAAATATTATACTAATCCGCCATGTGTTATTATTAATGGTTCAAATTGTGGAGAACAGAATTCATTATGTAATAGTGTAATCGCTAATAGTGATGGTTCTAATTGTTTTATTCCTAATTTAACCAGAAATTTATATGAAGGACCTTTTATAACTCAAAATCAAAAAGAAATAAATGATTTATTAGAAACAAATCAATGTGAGAGTTTAACTAATAATGATTTATTACAAATAGATCCTTCAAATGTTTGCACAAATTCATTTAAGAAAATAGTAAATGATGATAAATTAAGAAACTTCCATTTCCCTTTAAAATTTAAGATATAATAAAATTGATATAAAATAAGTTTAAAGTATAAATCATAAATGACAACAATAAATTCTGAGATTAAAAGATTTCTTCCTATAGAACAAGAATTAGCAATTAATAAATATATTTCTGGAGAAAATGTATTTATTACTGGACCAGGTGGAACAGGTAAAACTCATATAATTAAAGAAATAGTAGATCATGCAAAAACAAATAATAAAGTATATAAAGTATGTGCACTAACTGGTTGTGCTGCTATTTTACTTATGTGTAATGCAATAACTATACATGCTTTTTCTGGTATAGGACTAGCAAGTGGAACAATTAATCAAGTAGTAGATAAAGTAATCAAAAACAAATATAAAACATTAAATTGGAGTAAAGTTGATATTCTAATAGTAGATGAAGTAAGTATGCTCTCTCTTAAATTATTTAAAATTTTAGACATTATAGCAAGAAAAATCAAGAGAAAACCAAATATACCCTTTGGGGGTATACAATTAGTATTTTCGGGAGATTTTTATCAATTACCACCAGTGGGTGATGTAAATGATCCAGAATCAACGCAATTTTGCTTTGAAACTCCATTGTGGAATGAAACATTTCCAATTGAAAATCAAATTCAATTTAAAACAATTTTTAGACAAACAGATCCAAAATATATAAAAATTCTGAATAATATTAGAATCGGTAAAATTACGAAGTCAACTATTAAATTACTAACAGAATGCACTAAAAAAGAATATACATACGAAAATCAACCAACGAAATTACTACCTCGTAAACATGATACTAATATAATTAATAATTATGAATTCAATAAATTAGATGCTACAAATGAAAAAACATATAGTTTATCTGTAGTTTCTACAAAAGAATTGGAACTCACATGTGATGAAATAGATAATCTATCTTTATTTACAGATAAAGAAAAAGAATATGAAGTTGAATATTTAATGGATAATATTATGGTTGAAAAAGAAATAAAATTCAGAATTGGAACAATTGTAATGTGTGTAGTAAATATGAATTTAGATGATCCAACACCAATTATAAATGGAAGCCAAGGAATAATTACAGAATTTGTGGGTAATTATCCAGTTGTTAAATTTAATAATGGAATAACGAAGGTAATGACTGAACATATTTGGAAAAGTGAAAGATTACCTGGAATAGCAGTAAAACAGATTCCATTAATATATGCATGGGCTATTACAATTCATAAATCTCAAGGATTAACATTAGATAAAGCACTAATTGATATTGGTTATCAAATATTTGAATGTGGTCAGACATATGTAGCTCTTTCAAGAATCAAATCTCTTGAAGGATTATATCTCAAGGGATTTGATTATAAAAAAATAATAATTAATAAAAAAGTGCAACTCTTTTATTCAAAATTAGACAATAATATAGTTTCCTAGAAATTATAATAAAATACGAATTGAGTGAACATAAAATAATGAACCAAAAAAAAAGCACTAAATTAAAGTTTTTTGAGGTTAGAGAGAAAATCTATCAATCGTATAACACATCAAAAGTTAATGCACATGACCAATCCATATTATTTAAATCTACAACACGACCATATTCATCTAGAATTTGAAAATGAAGTTTCCGAATATCAACAGGTCCAAAATATTCTCTTGTTCTATTCATTAAATCACTATTAATATCATCCTCAGCAAATACATATGATCCACCAGATCTATTAACTAATGCTGAATAATTAATACGAGCAAGTATATGTGGAGAGAGAGTAGATGAAGAAAATGCGGCTACATAATTATTATTGCCAGCATTTGTATAATCATTTACACAAATATATATATATTTAGGCCCAGTAACAGCAGAAATACCTTCAGAAATTAGTGACTCGCCATTATTAATTTCATATGATCCAGATCTAAATCCTAACATCCAACCTAATTTTAATGGAAGCGGTGTATCTAAATCATTATTGCCATGAAAATCTTTATTAAAATATATAGTTCGACTAGAGCTACCAGTATTACTAATATTCGTTTTTCCTGTTTTTTTGTCAATTGAAAAACTTATATCAGATATACTAGAACTACTTACTCTATCATTTATATGAGTTATTATACTCTCATCGTAAAATTTATCATCATTTGATAATTTATTTTTATTTGAAAAATTTCCAGAATCCAGAACAATATTTGAAGTATCTATAGTAAAACAATTATTACCTAATTTTCTATTAACAGCATATATACTAAGAGGAAGTTCGAGAGAAGATAATCTCATACTTAGAACTTTTTTAAATGATTCAGGAAGAGTGACATTAAAATCAGTGCTTTGAGTAGCATAATATGGATCACGAAATCTAGTATCAACATTAACTGTTTTTTTAATAGTCCTTATATTAATTGGATTAATATATCCAGGTGGAAAGACTTTTAAATCAACATTCTTTCCTTCATATGATTTTGCATCTATACCAGCTATACTACTTGGATTTTTAATGATAGGATGATCTAGCGTTGGCCCATTAACTAAATTATTAGAAACTGAACAATAATTAGAAAAAGAATTTGAAAAAATAGAGGTTTTATCTAAAGATTCAGCAAGTTTTCCTATTACATTATTTAAAAAATTAATTATATTATCTTTCTCTCCTAAACTCAAAGTTTCGTCGGCAAATATATTATTTTTATATTTATTAATATGAGTTTCAATTTGTTGTAAATTCGAAATATTTTGAATATTAAATATATCCTTTAATTCATTCTGTGAATATTTTGAAATATCTAGGTTGATTTTATCCATTTTATATAAATTATAACTTTATTTTTTATAACGGAAATTTCCCCCTTTAAACCATTTAATTAAGTTAAAATCCCTTTAATATATATTTATTATCAATGAAAGCAGGAGACATCATTCTTTTATAGAGGAAGAAGCAGAAAGAAGTGATACTGGAAGAGGAAGATTATGTGGTTCTGGAGGAGAATCAAGCAACATAATTGCCATTGCAGCATAATTATGTAAATCTAAAAGAGTATCTCGAAGTTTCTCATCTTCAACTAAATTAATACCTTTTGATGTAATAGATTGAAGACGATGAATTTTATCCCCCAATCTTACTAAAACACCAACCGTTCCATATGTTGCAAATGCATCACCATAATCTTGATTTTTTTTTCTAAACAATTCTTTTCCTTCATTCTGAACTGTTTCAAATTGTTCAATACGATTATTCTGCGACATGTTAAATAATTCAATATAATATTATTTATTATATTCAATTTTAAATTTTTAACGCGATTAAATGCAACTTTTACAATTTTTAATATTAACAAGGCTGAAACTATTAGAGCTATCTTTTGCAGAAGAAACAATATGTTTACCTTTTATTTTACCTAAACGTCTTTCATATGAACCATGTTTAACAGCAACCGCTTTTTTACCAGTTAAATCTCTTTGATTAAAATTATTTTGAAAACTTAGTATATTTATAGCAGTAGCTGTATTTGATAATTGAGATGAAGAAACTCCTACCTGATTTTGTATACGTTTTTGTGTCTGTTTTTTGTTAAAAGATGAAAGTGAACCATTGCAACTTTTACGTTGAACAACACTATTTTGTATTTCGCCAGTATCACAACCGCATAGTTTTTCATCACGTCTGAGTGAGTCTTCGCTCATATATATATATATATAATATTATAATATAAAATTGAAAAATATATAAACCATAATAATATCATAAATTATTAATATGACATCATTAGAAGAATACTTAGATACTATGCCAACTCGAATAAAAGTTTCTGCAACTCCTTTACTTAATAAAATTACAGAAAAGATGAATTCAGATAAAGGTTATGATAATCATCACTATTCTTTTCGTCAATTAACACAAATAGTTACTGAACTAATAAAATCAAATAATAAATTACGAAGTGAGGTAGCGGACTTAAAAAGATGGGTTCAAGTTAAAAAAAGAAAAATAGTAATAGTTGATTGGTTAAATGAAAATTACCAGATAAATGAAAATTATAAAGAATTTGTTAATAAGATAGTAGTTACATCAAATCTATTAGAAATAATTTTTCAAACAAATTTAATAGAAGGAATTCAAAGAATTTTTGAAGAATATATGAGTAAAATGGAAGATCAAAAAATACCATTTAAATCATTTGATCAAAAAAGTAATACAATTTATGTTTATAATGAAGAATCTAAATGGGAAGTTCTCTCATCAGAAGATTTTAATAATATAGTTTCTATATTATCAAAAAAGATTCTTGTTGAATTTAAAATTTGGCAGGATAAAAATCAACATCAATTATATACAGATGATTTTTCAGTAATATATATTCAAAATACAAAAAAGATAATTGGAGGGGATATTCCACTTGAAAAACTGCGTAGACAAATTCATATAAATCTATATAAATATTTAAAAATGAATTTACAAAATACTATTGAATATGAATTCTCTTAAGAGGATACCTTATAAACAGCAATTTTTTAAAACATTCGTTATTTTATAATATTCATATTAGCTTGTATAATAAAATGATCAGATAATTCTGTATTATTAATACTAATACTATTTATCCTAATATTACTTTTTAAAGTTATAAAGATAATACTATCATAAGAATGTTTAATAGAAACCATCTTTGCTGCTGCTGCTGCTACTTTATGTTTGATTGTTTCACAATGCATATATTTTGCATCATGTGTTGGTGTATTATTACAACAAATTTCATATATAGATTTATTATTTAAAGTTTCTGAACCAGCATCTTGTATTAATTGATATTTGCTACTAATATCATTAAAATCACCAGCTAAAAGAATATCAATATCTTGATATTTATTTTCACGATTATATATATTAATCTTGTCAAAAATATTTTTAAGTTCAAAAACATGTTTAGCTCTATTAGCACCAGCCTTAAGATGTATATTTACAACCCACAATTTATAATCTTTAAATCTTTTATATTGATACAATACACACATAGTCTTTTTAACTCGAGTATTATCACTACTTAATTGATCACTGTCTGGTTTATCATCTATTTTTCTATTTACTAATAAAGTATAAATATTATCCCATTGATCTTCATCGTATATAATAGCATTTGTAAAATTATCAGTTATTGGTTTGTATTTATCATTAACATTTTGTAGTATAATATCTATATTTTTATTAATATCATTTTTAGATTTTGAAGAAAGTTCTTGTAAACATACAAAAGATGGATTTTTATCAAAAATTAATTGTTTAAATGCATCTGATGTTAATGGATCATATGTCGTTCCTACTTTGTAATGACATAATTCTTCAAGATTAAAAGATATAATATTTATTGGTATATTTGATACTCCACCAATTTTAAAATTATCTTTAAGCATATGTTTAGTTCTTGATTTTCTAGATTTGAATTTTCTAGATTTCATTTTTTTAGATTTCATTTTTTTGGATTTCATTTTTCTGGATTTTATTTTTCTGACTTTTCTTTTTCTATATTTTATTAATTTATTGTTTTTTTTTGTTTTATTCATTATATATTTTGTATATATTTAAATTTATAATAAGTATAAAAAATATTATTATAAATAAAAATGCAGCCCAGTGCTGGAGTCGAACCAGCGACCTTCGCATTACAAGTGCGATGCTCTACCACTAAGCTAACTGGGCTAATGGAGATGGCGGGTTTTGATCCCGCTACCTCTCGCATGCAAAGCGAGCGATCTACCAATTGATCTACATCCCCATTGAACGACACCGACAAGATTCGAACTCGCGAACGTATAACGTATTCGATTAGCAGTCCAACGTCTTAACCACTCGGGCACGGTGTCATTGTATAAATATAGAATATATATTTAAGTTAATTAAGTTAATTAAATAGTTATTTAATTAATAAAAAAGAAAAATAATTATAGTGTATTTGTTAAATTAAAATTATAAATTTCTAATATAAAAGAAGAAACTAAAATTAATAAGAATGAATTTACTTAATATGTCGCGATTTACCTCCACATTTTTGATTATTAATCTTTTTCCATTTTATAAGTTCTTCTTGATTACGAATATGCTTACTAGAATACTTTCCAGTTGTATCGTTATGCTTTGCACGTTTGCTATGTTTACGTTCACGATTTGAAAGTGATTGCTTATTTTGCATATTTTTTATAATAAAATCAATGTAAAATAAAAGCATTTCAATTTTATTTTATAAAAAAAATTATAATCTAGATCTTTTTAAAAATTCATTAATTGTAGGATTCCATTTTTTAAAATCTTTTAAATATCTAAGCATATGAAATCTTCCAATTAAAACTCTTATTCTATAGCAATTCCATACAGACTGAATCTTTGTTGCTGCTGGATGATTACACATTAAAAGTTTTCTAAAAAAAAGAATATATCTAACTAAATCATCTGGTAAATTATCCCAATTCATTTATAATAATTAATATTAAATATTATTATAAAAGGATAAAATCCTTTTATAATATATGTCATTTTTTGTATATTTTATTCAATCAACATATGGAGCAACATATATAGGTGCTACAGTAGATTTAGATAAACGCATTAGACAACATAACAAAGAGATTAAAGGTGGAGCAACAGCAACATCTAATAAAGTTGAAAAAGGAGAGATATGGTCATACATTTGTTATGTGGAAAATTTTCCATCATGGAATGAAGCTCTAAAATTTGAATGGAGATGGAAACAAATATCAAGACAAATACAAAAATCAAAACCAAAACAAAAACCGATAGAGAGACGATTAGAAGCATTAAAAACACTTTTGGCGTTAGATAAACCAACATCAAAAGCTATACCATATAGTGAATGGGAAATTCCTCCAAATATTGTTAATATTTAAAATTGAAATTGAAATTAAAATACTTTTTTTTATAAAGAAAAGAAAATAGATTTTTAAATGGTTAATAGTATATCGGAATCTATAATAATTTCCATGTATACATTTTATTCAATAATTAGTAATAAATTATATTTACCACCAGAAATTATAAGACTAATTTACTCATTTGTTTTAATAGAGCATTATAGAAAAATAATCTATAAACATTGCTATAATTCTACTATATTATCTAAATTAATTAAATATATAACAATAAATGTTACAGGAGAAAATATAGATACTATTATAGAATCTTCAAATATAGACGCATTGCGTATTATAATAAACTCGCATATTCCAAGGAAATATAGTTTAAACTTTTGGGCACATTACCTTCAAGTATTATCAACAAATATAAATAGATTACGATTTTCTCATAGAGTTAATAATATTAGTTTTCGTTCAGTTAATGGTAAAAAACTCAAATTACTTTTAGATTTATGGTTGCAATTATGTAAGAAATTTAATTTGAAAATATTTTTGCAAACAAAAAATTTTTCAAAATATATTAGAGCAAAATATATATTAAAAATTAAAAATTATGATCAATATCTTATTTCACCAATTATAATTCAACCCTTTACACATGAAAATTGGATTAATTATGATCAAGCTATAGAATTTTTAAACAATAGATTAGTTATTATTTAATATAAATTTATTAAACTCTTCTCGTGATATCCAAAATGTATAAAAAAATGCATTTACCAATACCCATTTTTCATAAATTATAAAGTTTTGATCCATTTTTTTATCTATTTTTTTTTCATATGTTACTCGATACATTTGATATTATATGAAAATAAGTTTTTATACAGCAAAATATTTATTTGTAAATTCATTTGGTGTCATTATAGGAAGTCCTAATTTTTTTGCCTCATCTACTTTACTAGTATCGACATCCTTATCTTTAACAAGAACTAAAAATGTATTTTTACTAACAGAAGCAGCAATTTCTCCACCAACAGATTTAATTTTTTCCATTAACTCTTTATCTCTAAAACCAGTCATTACTATTTTTTTTTCCCATAATGGATTCTCTTCATTAAATTCTGTTTCTTTTGTAGAAATATTAGAGGAAACATTATATAAAGTTCCTTCTAATCCAGCATCATTCATAAACTCAATAAAGTTAGGAATTTTTTCTACAAAATTTTGAGCAGTCTTATTTGCTAAACCGTCTATTTTAATAAGCATATTGATCTTCTCTTTATCTGAAATATTAGATATCAATATATCTGGATATATTTTAAGAATAGTTTGAAATCGTCGTTCTCCAAATCCTCTACCAAATATATTAGAAGCAGCCATTAGTTCAACTAAACTTGCACCATCTACTTTTTCTTTAATTCCATTAAAGATTTTACTAGCTAATTTCTCCTTAAATCCTTCAACTTTGAGAAAATCTTTTTTATTCATAGCAATGATCTTTGGAACAGTATCAAATCCAGCATTAATAATATTTTTTATAATTCCAGAACCTAATCCAGTAATTTGAAGACCTTTAAAGAAACTAGTTATATTTTTTTCTCTAACAACACTATTATCATCTTTATCAATTAATATAGCATCAACACCCGTGTCATTCCATTCGAAAAGACCATCTGGCATTTTTGGCATCTCTGCCGGCTCAACAACTGATACAATATGTGGAATAACATCTCCACTTCGCACAATGCTAACTAAAGCACCTATACCGATATTATTATCCTTAATAAATTTAGCATTAAATCCGGTGGCATATTCAATTTTTACACCACCTAATACAATTGGTTCTATTCTAACTCTTGGTTTTAGATAACCATCTTTACTTGGCGTCCATATTACATCTACTACTTTAGCTTCAGCAATTTGATCAGATATTACCATCTTAAATGCAAATGCATATTCGGGATTCTTTTCAGGACGAGGATATATTTCATCATTTACAACAATAACTCCATCAATTTCATAATCATATTTTTCTCTCCATTCCAGAAGTAATTCTGATAAATTTTCATTAGATATTTTTCTTTCTATAACAAAATTTACGGGAGGAGAAACCCATTCAGATAATAAGAATCCCATTTGTTCTGATGGTTTTATTTCAGGTTTAATAACTTCATATGGAACAAAATCTAAATCACTAAGAATATCATGATTTATACTTTTTTTATTAACAATTCCAGCTACAAAATTACGTGGATTAGCAAATTTATCAGCATACTTTTTTTCAAATACAGACTTCTTAATTATAATTTCTCCACGAATTGCAAAGGATATTTCAAAATCATTAATAGATTTATTTTTCCAAATAATTGATGGAATTAAATGAGTAATATCTTGTCCATAAATTCCATTTCCTCTTGTATATAATTTTGCCTCATTAGATTTTTTTCCAGAAATATATAATGCACTAATTCCATCTAATTTACATGAAATAACATATGGACCAGAATACTTTTTTATCCATTTATTTACAGCATCTGTAGTAGGTTTAAGTTTATCCATTGACCATAATTCATATGGTAACTTAACCTTATTTTTTTCAACAATAACATCACAATTGGTGTGTCCTTCTTTTGCAACAGTATTTTTTGGATATTTTTCTAACATATATTCAATTAATATATCATACAAATTATCAGTTAAAATTGGTTCTTCATCACAATAATATGCATTATTTGCAGTATGAATAATTGTTGTAAGTTCACTTTCAGTCATCATTTTAAGAGCTGAAATACCTTCTTTCTTAAATTTATTAATATTATCAGTAACAGATACAATCTTTAGTTTTTTAAGTGTTTTATTATGTAGGGTTGGACCCTCTAAACCACCATCTTCTTTTTTTTCCGGCGGGGGTATAATATCTTCCTTAAACTCAATAGATTGTCCATCTATTCTCTCTTCCGGTTTTTTATATTTCATACCAAGAAAGTCAAATATAGATTTTTCATCTGGAAATTCTTTATCAACTTTTGAACCTTTAACTCCACCTTTCATATATGAAAGGCCATGTTCATTAAGTGTATATCCCAAATCTAAAGCACGCTGTCGCATTAATGTATTAAATATTTTACTACCAGTAAAATACAAAACAGCAAATGCATATTCCTCAGGTGGTGCATATAAGAAATCTACCCGCCTTGCCAAAGTATCTTTTTTATCAGGATATATTTTTGCAATTACAAGACTCTTTACTTTTCCACGAGATAAAACTTCAATAATAATGCCATTTTCAATTAACCTATCAAGAAGTTGATTAAATACAGAATTATTATTTTTTTCATTAGTAATAATTACATCAATATCTCCAGAATTAGCAAGACCACGTCTATAACTTCCAACAATATCAAATTTAGCACCCATTGGTGCTAATTCTTCAAATATTAAACTTAATGTAATAAAGAAATCATCAATTTCAGAACGCGGAATACGTTCATTAATATCATCATAATATTTAAGTCCTACTTTCTGAATATCATTTAAAACATTATTATTTTTGCGCAAATCAGAAATACTTGTAATACCAGCTTTTACAAGTTCATCAGCTTTTTTTGGACCAACACCATAAATTTTTGTAAAGAGATTAACCGGATTATTTTTCTCTCGCTCTAAAATTCCAAGTGTTCCAGTGTTTATATATTCTTCTAATTTTGAAAGAATAGTATTACCAATACCGGTCTTTCCTTTTAACTGTTTTTCAGGATCTGTTATATCTCCTTTAAAAGCAATAATAGTTTCTTGAGCTTTTTGATACGCTTTAGCTCTAAATGGTTCAGATTGTCTAGTCATAATATCTGTTAATTCACCTAAAATTTTTATGAAATCTTCATTATAACGCATTTTATCAACAGTCTCATAATTTCTAACTAACTTTAATTTTTTCAATTTTTTTGATTTTTTTAAAGTTTTATTTTTATCATTATTCATATATAAAAATATATATTTTTTATATTTTAATACATATTTTCATTTAAAGTATTTTTAAAATTGAAATACCTTTTTTTCTCAAGATATAATTATAAAAATACAAATATGGTTGTTATGAAACATGCAACATATACTACTAGATGTCCTTTTTCAAAAAGATTAATTAAGCCAACAAACAAAATTTGTTTATTTAATGAACAGCAAATGGCCGCTTTTGAGAAAATAGTGAATGAACAACTAATAAACCGTCTTCCTGAAGAGATAATTAAATTAATAGTTGAAAAAACAGGATACAATAAATTAATTGGACAATTTGGACATGCTGGATTTACTCACTGGACTGTAAAGTATACAAAAAGTGGGCGAAAAAATGTCGCACCCTTACGTTTTGGAAATGACCGAACATATGTTAAAGGTAGTGGATTTAAGGGATGTGATCAATATGATCGCGGATATAATGGATCGGAAAAAAATTATCATTTATACGATGTAGTAGAGTTAAAAAATAAAAAAGAGATAAGTGAATTTATTGTAAAAGATGAAGAATATGAATCGGAGGAAAGCGATCAAAGCGATGAAAGCGAAGAAAGCGAAGAAAGCGAAGAAAGCGATGAAAGCGAAGAAAGCGATGAAAGCCATGAAAGCGAAGAAAGCGATTAAAAATTAAGAAAAAAAAATATATAATAAATATTTACAATAAATTTTTTATTTTTTATTTAACACTATCGAAAATTACATTTTGGATCTCTTAACATTATAATAGTCATCTTTGTCATCTTCATTATAGTTCACCCGATTACATGGTCGTAGACGATTATTCCATTCGTGTGAACAAATCTGCCTAGTAATAGTATTACGTGTTCGCAACCGATTGCTCCATATATTTGAAATATTTACACTACTATTATTATATTGGTCGTTAGGAGAAGGTGGTGGTGGTGGTAGTGTTGTCGTTTTTGAATTGGATTGTGAAATTGGAATTGCTTGAACCGCATTATTAAACTTACTATTCAAGAAATTAATATTAATATTATTTTGATGGATCCACCACTGCATTTGTCCAATTGTTGTTTCAAGAATCATATTCTTTTGTTCTAGGGTATTAATCCGCGCGCATAGTAGTGAAAGCTGTTCTGAAAAATTTTCTGGAATAGGTCGTTTATTGCGCAATAGAACCCAATAGTGCGGATCATCATGCACAATTCGAGCTTCATTATTTTCATCTAGAATTCTTTCTTGAAGATTATGAACACAAACATTATTAAACCACCTTTCCATATGGACAAATGCAACTTTATCATCTGATGTATCCAAATATACATTGGTTTTTGGTTGAAAATCAACCCGTTTTACATCACCAATATTTAGATAATAAAATATATTCCGAATATATTCCTCATTTGCATGTCGATTTTCAACATATGGAATATAGAGAGAAAGATCCTGATCAATATTCCATTCCATAGTAGATTCTTCCTCTTGTGTAAAATTGTGAACAACTGACGTTGGTGATTCCGGGGACATGATTGTAATTATTTCTTTAAAAAAAATATTTTTCAATTTTTTTTGAAAAAAAAACATAAAATCGCGCACCAAAAAATAAGAACCAAATAAAAAAATTAAAATAAAATAGATCAAGTTATTCTTTTCTCAAAATAGTTGAAAAATTATATTTTTTTTTACTAATTTCAATAATACTACAACTAAAATAATATTTATTTGTAGTATATTAAGCAAAATTTTTTATTTTTCTAATTTATGATTCGAAATTATAAATTAGAGGATATAGATAAAAATTGGTCGTCCTTACAAAATCAAAAAAAGAGTGTTACTGTTTCTACAATAAATAAAGAATTATATGGTGAAGTATTTACACCATTTTCCCTAATAAATAAAATGTTTGATATTATACCAGTAAAAACATTTGAAGATCCTTCTTTAAAATGGTTGGATCCTGGAGCAGGAACAGGAAACTTTTCAATTATTCTTTACTTCAAGTTATTAGAACATTTAAAAGAAAAAATTCCAGATATTGAAGAAAGAAAAAATCATATAATCAAAAAGATGATTTATATGATAGAATTAAGATGTGAAAATACTGAGATATTAAAAAACTTATTTGGTTCAGATGCAAATATATATGAAGTAAATTTTTTTAATTATGAATGTGAATTTTTTTTTGATGTTATAATTGGAAATCCACCATTTAACAACAATGGTTTAAAAAAAGTGCCAACAAATAGTAAGTCAAATAAACTACATGATGGATATACATGTTGGTCGGCATTTATAATTAAAAGTATATTTATGATGAAACCAACTACAGGACTTTTATGTATGTTTATACCTTCAATATGGTTGAAACCAGATAAAGAAAAAATATACTATTTGTTAACCCAATATGATATTAAGAAGTTAAATTGTTTCTCTAATACAGAAACTAATAAAATATTTAAGGGCAATGCACAGACGCCTAGTTGTTTTTTTTTATTAACAAAAAAAGCTACAGATAATATTATAAGTATTTTCGATATACATGAGAATGACTATGTAGATTATGATTTAAAACCAGAAATACCAATACCGGTATGTAACATAAGTATTATAAATAAAATAAATAATCTTGTTAAAGGGGTCGTTTGTCCCTTAAAAGTAATAAAAACAAATATGCCACCAAAAAGAACTATTTTCTCTAAAATAAAGTCCAAAGAAACTCCCTATCCAAATATAACAACTTGTCTACAAAATAGAAAAACAAAAATGCCTGAACTGATAATTAATTATAGTAATAATCCTTTAATTGGAGCAAATAAAGCGAAACTAGTATTAGCACATAAAATGTATGGTCTGCCATATTTGGACATATCAGGTGAATTTGGTATATCAAATCGTGATAATTATATAATTTATAAAGAAAATCCAGCTGATCTTATTAAACTTCAAAAATTTCTCTCTACAAAAATAGCATTATATGTATTTGAAGCCACAAGATATCGTATGAAATATTTGGAAAAATATGCTTTTCAGTTACTTCCAGATATTACAAATTTACCAGATTTCCCTACAGAAATAAATGATATAACTGTTGCTGATTATTTCCAATTAAAAAAAATATAAATTTTTTATATAAAAAATTGATCCTTTGACTTTTTAAGAAGTTTCTCCTTATTTATAATATGTTAATGATTACGCATTTTAATAATAATACTTGGAATGAAAATTGTAGGTGGAGAGACAAAAATCAATTTTGTGGATGTGTATATAATTCACCAGTTTATATTAAAACAGAGATACCTTTAATGATAACAATTTATGTAATAGAAATGAATAATGATGTAAATAAAATAATGGGATTTGGAAAAATTATAAATAAAGTGTATACAGATAGAAAATATAATATTTATGAAGAGAGAAATTATAATAGATTTACCTATAGAGGTAAATCTAGAATAGATGCATCTGAAGTAGAATTGAAGTCGGAGTTAAAAGATAATTTCCTTAAATTAGAAAAACGATTATTTAAAGGAAAATCACATCTTAAACGCGGACAAGGAATTACAAAAGTGCCACCAGATGTATATAAAGAATATGCATCTATTGTAATGAATTTATTTAACATCTGAAATATTATATTTCTTAGATTCAATTTCCCAAAAATTATTAATCCAAGTAGTTTTCTGATTATAAGTCACGCTAATTTTACTAAATTCTTTATTACAATAAATTCTTAGATTATTTAATTCTAATATTTTATTATTAACAATATCTATATAATTTGACATTGCAAGTGTTTTACGATCTAAAAATAAGTTAAAAGTCTCAATACCAATTACACTCAACAATTCATATATATGAAGCAATTCATTATTTTTTTTTCTTTGGACATCTCTCTTATAAATCAGTGTTTCAATTTGCTTTTTATCCTTTTTTCCAAGAATATAGTCAATTCTTAAATCTTCTGGATCAAGTAACTCCCTTACCCTGCGACGGGTTGGTGGTAACTCATAATATGTAATATGAGAAATAGTGCGATGTATATCACTTAAATATTTAATCAAAATATTACGTTCATCTACATTCATCAACAATGCAGTAAATCTTGGATAAATTGTATTGTAAAGTGCTGTAGGCGCGCAAAGACCACCACATAAAATATCTTGAGGATTTCTCGGGGCGTTACCATTATTTTGCTGAGCTAAATGTTGATAATAATGTGGATTATGGATAACTCCTCTATGATCAATTCTTAGTGTGATATAATCAAATGCTATTTTACATTCAGTGCACCACATTTGATTACAACCACTTATTTTATGAATTCGAACACCACATTGAGGACATGGTTTTGTATCTTTTTTAATAAATTCAGCACTTGCAACACTATCAGGATTACAGGTATGTTCATCTGTTTTATTATATCCAATAACTTCTAAACAATGTGGACAAGTAAATAGCTCACATAAATCACATTTATATTGAGTAGATAGATAACCTCTACATAAATTATTAGGACATGCCATAATAAACTTACGTTTTTGACTAGTATTAGGATCATCCCCCCGCCGAATTCGCTGTATTCTATTATGGCATTCATGATTTTCATCTTTTAATTTTTGTAATTGCACATTCAATTCATGTATTTTTTCTTTTAAAACTTTAGATTTTTCTTGTTCAACTTCAATCTTTTTCTGTTTCTCGGCAGCTTCCATTGTTTCAGGTAGTTTACTTATTTCTTTATCAACCAACATTTTTTTTCTATGACTTTTATATTCTTTATCGCAAAATGCGCGATTGAGATTAGTTACAAGAAATTTATCATTCCATGGTTTTTTACATTTCATACAATGAGGATCTTCAGTTGTTCCCATTAAATATGTTCGAATACATGTTTTACAACACGTAAATTTACAATCTGTATATTCACATGTAATCTCTTTATGAAGAGTGAGATTATATTTTTCACAACATATATTACATTCTTTTTGTTGAGACATATTTGTGTAATAAATACTTTGTATATAAAAAAATAAAGAATAAAAATCAATTTTTTTTAATTTAAAATAAATAAAATAACAGATATATATTAATATGTGTGATGTAGTTAGTCATTTATGTGACGATTCTGATAATATTGATCTGTGTATAGATAATTATTCACGAGAAGAATTATTAGAAATAATTGATTTAGATTCTAATGCAAATAATCGAAAAATAGAAACACATGTAGATAGAATAATTACTAAATATACTTTATCAAATGACAAAAAATGTGTAGATTTTTTTATTAAAGTTAAAAAAAAATTATTATATGAAGATTATTCAACTTTAATATTAGATAATGAAATTCCAACAATGATGAATAAAGAAATTCCAAATATAAATAACGCCTCTGCTTTAGAAATAGAAGAGAATAATAATAATAATACCACAATAAAACATATATCATCAAAAGTAATAATTATAGATAGTCAATTTAGACCAAATATATTACCATATTCTAGTGATCCAAATAGTTCTACTAGTTCAACTAATTTTACGTGCACATTGACTGAAAAAATAAAAAATGTGATGCGTTTAAAACTACATTCTATTTATATACCTAGAACCTGGTATACTTTTGATATATTTAATTTCAATACAACCTTTAAAGTTTATAGAGGCAATATAATTAATGAAACACCAACTTCTATTATAACAATTCAAGATGGTAATTATACCACAGATAATTTATTAGTTGAAATACAGAATCAATTAAATTCTGAAACAGATCTTTCGGGTTTAAATATTAGAGCTAAATCGTTACTAACAGAAAATACAATAGTAGAATTTTTCAATACAAATACTGACGTCTCTTATACTATACTGTTTTATTCAAATAAATTATCAGAAAGTGGTGCAAGATATGATCAAAATTTAGGTTATTCATTAGGATATAGAGTAGAACCAGATGAGAATCATAATATGAAGATATTTTTGGATAGATCAGGAACAGAGGGAAATATAGTTACAGCTGAATCTCCTGTTAATATAGATGGTCCACAATATTTTATGCTTATAATGGATGATTTTAATAATATAAATAATAATGTGATAAATATAGAAGATAATCAAAGTAAATTACCGTTACCAGCCAATTTTTGTATAGACAAAAAAGTTCAATTAATACCAATATTAGAATCTGATTCTGGACGGCAATTTACACAGGCCGAAATATATTCTATAAATGAAAAGATAAATAGTCAAAATGAAGTAAATAATAGAAAAAAAAGTCCAAATAATTCAAATGTATTTGCAGTAATACATTTACCAAATACAAATAATAAAACAATAGCTTTAAGTTATTCTGGTTTATTTAATGAAATAATGAATGAAAGAAAATATTTTGCTCCATGTAATATTGAAAAATTAAAAATATCTCTTTTAGATGATAAAGGTAATACTGTTAATTTACATGGACATAATTGGTCATTTTCTATGATAATAGATGAAATATATCAATATTAATAAAGAGAACACTCCTTAAACCCCATTAATAATATTTTTGTTTATTTAAACAAAAATATTAGAATAAAAGATTCTTAAGCAGAATCAGCTGTATCTGCATCTGCTTCAGCTGCTTCAGCTGCTTCAGCTGCTTCAGCAGCAGTAGTAATTTCACTTGAAATTAATTTAATTCTATTTAAACATCTATCAGAAAAATTCTGATTTTGTAATAAAAATTTGCCAAGCCGAGTAATATACGCATCAAACTCTAAGATAAGTTTCTGCTTTTGTGCTTCTAAATTCATTATTAAATTACCAACACTGAATCCGCGACTTTCACGTTCTGTTGCTCTAGAAATTTTAACATCAAACGAACCAATATCTTCAGCTAATTCCCGTAGATTACTAGTAGTGCAATTTATAAGGGCAAAAATCTCATTCATATCGTATTTAGCAAGTGGATCTTGAATTTCAGCTGGTTCTCCTTCAACTGGATTCCCATCTGCATCTAGATGTTTCGGATTTGGGACCATGGGTGGTGGAAAAGGTGTCATATTTCTAAATTTACGCTCTTTAATAGACAATTTATCCATTCCGAGTGGAATTTCTTCTATTGCTAAAGCATTTTCAATAATACCATCACAATATTTATATAAATCACCATATAGTTTTTTAATATATACAGTTTTCATATGTGTAAAAAAGTTAAGATCAATAGTTAATGAACTAGATTGAAATTCTAAAGTATCTAATGATGTTCCTACATCATAACCGCGCGCTTTGTCTGCAAGAACATCTTTTTCAAAATCTTTTACTGCTGTAATATCACTTTGTAAATTTTCTATAAATTTATCCATTTCTGCATATTTAGAATTAATTACATTTAGTGTAGCATTATAGCCATCTGAGTCAATTTTATCACGCAAAACACTATTTGTTGGTTTAATCGCTGTCATATTATAGTATATATTTACATAAAATAAATACCATAAAAAATAATTTTATAGAAAATTTAAATAATAATACAATTACAATTAAAACATCTTTTTTTGTTTAAATCAAAAATTTTACCATAAATAGCTAAATCATCATAAACAATACATAAACCATCAATTAATTTTATTAGTTTAACTAATTCGGGGATAGATAAATTCCCCTTTTTAATAAAAAAGCCTTCATATTTTCTTTGGTTTTTTTAATTTCACTAAGTTTATTTGCTATATCAATACATTCATTAGAATTAATTAATTCTTTATATTCTTCCTTTTCATTTTCTAACTTTTCATTTTCTAAACAAACAGCACTAATTTTTTCAGTAATTTTATTAATTTCATCTAATTGATAAACTATTTGATTTTTATTTCGCGAAATAAAATTCTTAACATATTCAATATTATCATTATGATTTTTATTTTTTAGAATATCATTTAATTCGGTTTGTTGAAATAAAATGCTATTTAGATCACTTAAATAAGTATCTAAATTATCTGAATTATATGATGCTAATTGTTCTAATATATTTGGTTTATTATTATTCAAAGAGTCCATATAATATTTATTAATATTATTACTGTTACAAATATTATAATTTAACAACTTTTCCACCACAATGCTTTTCACCAAATACACCCTGTGGGCTTGGATAGCCATCATACTCTAATATTTCCTTTTTATCTTCTAAAAATTCTAAACAAGCGGTTTCACATCCGGGTAGGCGACTCCAACCACAATCGTCAACAATAACAATACCACCTCGCTGGATTTTATGAAATGTTTTATTAAAAGAATCAATAATAGATGTATAAAAATCACCATCAAAAAAGGCAAAACAAATTTGATCAGGATATTCCTGATCAGGAATTTCACTAAACCACCCTGAATGAATTGTTGGCACTTTTAATCCACGAGAAACTAAATTATATTTAAATTGTTGTTCACTTGTTTTACATGATCCCTTATTAAATCCACCTCCTGTTAAAGCTATATCCTTTGAATGTAATTCTGGTAAACCTTCCCAGCTATCATAAACATGATATTCTTTATCGCTTTCATATAAATCTAATAATTTACGAATATATATACTAGTTGTCCCTACATTACATCCTAATTCAACTATAGCGCCTGGTATATCTTTTTCTAATACAATTTGTAAACTTGTTAAAACACCAACAATTTGCCAGTATGTCATCATACAACTTGGTATATCATCTTTATTAACAATATCTCTAACATTTATATTTTTTTTTGGCATATAAATGTTATAACTATATATTTTTAAATGTAAATATTAAGAATTATTTATTTATTTTTTTTTTTTTGGTATCATTATCGGTTGTTTAATCGCATTTACATTATTAAATAAACTTTGTTCTTTTATTGTAACCGGTTTATTAACAATATTTTCTGTAGTAATATTTCTACAACATTTACAAACAATTTTTCCTTTAAATATCTCAAGGTCCATAATATTTATTATTGATATTTTTTATTTATCCAAAAATTTTATAAATTTTTAATATCATTATTAAAGTTTATTTTTTGTATATTTTCCAATATAGCCTCTTCTTGTTTAATGAATTCTTGTTTTAGATTTTTATATTTAAGTTGTTCTCGATTAAATTCTTGTTCTTGAAGACGATATTTTTCTTTATCGAGAAAATCTTGTTCCTTTCTAAGTTTCTCTCTCTGAAAATGTTGAAATTTATTTAAAGTCAATTTAATTGCTATTTCTTGTAATTCTGTTTCAAGTCGTTTTTGTTGATCAATTAGAACTTCAATTACTTCTTCTAGACAATTTTCTTCACTTTCAAGTTGTTGTTTTTCTTGTAGATATTTTTCATCTTCAATCTGTCTTTTTTTGTCTTGTATACATTTTTTCTCCTGTTGAGCTTTTTGATTTTTAATAAGTTCATTTTTTTGGTTATTATATTTATTATCTCGTATATTCTGCGCTTGTCTCAAGCGTTTAACTTCTATATTGAGAGAATCTAATTCAAAATAAATTTCATTTTTTCTTATTATATACTTTATAAATAATCTTCTTAAAAAATGAAATGCCTTTTTTATAAGATTATATATATTCAATATTTTTTGTTTCTCTTTATTAGTTCCATTTGTAGCACCACTATCTGATGTTTCCATTATTATAGGCATTATTATATATTATATAATATATTATTTTTCCCAGAAAAAATAATTACAATATGTATAATGGTTTATATTGAAAAAAATAATGAGGGAATAAAATATTTTATTTATTTAATTAGTAATAATAAAATAATTCCATATATAGATACTGATATAAGAAAAATAATATGGAATTTTCTTACTACATCGTATATAATATTAAATGTTAATAATATACAATTAAAATTAAATATATATATATAACAAGTTTAATTATTTTATAAATTAATTAAATATATATATTTATATATACTAATGTTAAATAAAAATGAGTATTATGCTATCCTAGGATTAAATAGTAATGCAACGGAAGATGATATTAAAAAAGCATATAAAAAATTAGCATTTAAATATCATCCTGATAGAAATAAAGAACCAGAAGCAGAAACAAAATTTAAAGAAATTTCTGAAGCATACCAAGTGTTAACAGATAAATCTTCTGCACACCAAAACAATGGTAATTTTAGATATGTAAATCCGAATGATCTATTTGCCCAATTTTTTAATAGTTCAAATGTTTTTGTAAATATAGATCCTAATAATATATTTAATGCTAGCATGATGAATGGCAAACATACAAATACTAATGTTTCAAATATACCTAATATAAATATGACACATATAAATATTGGTAATAATAATAGAAGATCAACAGTTCAAATTGCAAATGGTAAAAAAATACAAACAGTAACAGAAGTAGTTAATGGTAATATAATAAAAAGAACAATAGTTACTAATTTCAAATAGAATTATTAGTATATTTATCAAACTCATTATATAATTTAATTTTGATTGATATATAATTTGTTAAAGTTAAAATTGCCCCAAATACTATAAATACCATAAAAAATTCTTTCCACAATTTAATCATATATTATATATAATATATTATAATACTTTAAGCTTTCGCTTTTTATTAATATCAATCTTATCTATCTTATCTATCTTATCTATCTTATGAATTTTATTACTTTTATAATATAATAAATCACTATTTCGTTTATTCGATGTGATTATTCTTTCTGTTTTTGATTTATATATTAAACCATCTATTATATATGGTTGTTCCATATATAAATATACATAGGAAATATTTATATATATAAATTAAATAAAATTAAATAGAATTAGATGCTAATTCTGAATATGAAATTTTATCTCTATAAAATTCTACTTCATTTCGCGCTTTAAGTAATTCATGATTAGCCGATTCATATTTTTCTTGAGCAGCATGTAATTTTCTTTTTGCTACTTCTACTTTATTTTCAGCTCTATCAAATCGTTTTTCTGCTCGTTTAATTGCATTTTTCTTAACAGTAATGGCTCTTGTTCGCGCTTTTCTTCTTCTACTACTACTACTTTTTTTAGCTCTACCAGCTCCAAATTTTCTAGTTAACCGATACATATATATATATATATATATATATTAAATAATTTTGAATACTTTTTGTAAGTTTAGTTATTATTATATTTTTTCTTGTATTATTATTATGAAAGAGAATATTAATTTTTTTTTTGGTTTATATAATTATATAATTTTCTTTATTAACAATATAATGAATAATAGCGATAAAAAAGATATACAACGATTAATAATACCAAAACACTTAAAAATAACTGTTCAAAGTCCCTCAAATAAAGATCATATTATAGATAAAATGGAAAAGGGTTATGTTAGTAAGACTAAATCCTATATAGCAATTTGGAAGTAATTATATTTATAATCTAAATAGTGAATTTTTTACTCTATTTTGATTAGCGTTTTTTTCTACGAATAGAATGTTTTTTCTTTTTTATAGTTTTTCTTTGTTTTCTTTTTGTTTTGCTTTTCTGTTTTCTTGATCTTCTACCACCAAAAAAATAAAGAATACCAAATTGGTCTCTTATTGCATTTACTCCGGCATTCGGATCATTCATAATTTTATTCATAATTAATCTTTGTTCTAATGGAGTTTTTTCATCATAATCAAATTGTTCTTTAGAGTAATCAATGTAACTATTCATTAAATTTGGATCATCTTCAGTAAATGGATCATCTCCACCTTCTTTATGTATTTCTAACCACTCTGCTAATAAAGTTTTCATGGTAAATGGAGGTGATATAAGCATTAAAAGTTGAGTATATTCTTCTTCTTTGTCTGGTTGATTATCTTTAGTAACTTCTGCCGACTTTCCAGTTGTAGTAATTAATCTTTCAACTATTCCTTTAATACAACTGAATGCTGCCCCGTGACCTTCTGCACTATCAGTTATTAATATTTGTATATAAATATCTTGAAATTCCTTAGATTGATTGTTAACATACTGTAATGTTGGATAAATTAATTTATTCCAACTTATAGGAGGTTCAACACCGGGTAAAGTGTCTGAATAATTCCATGTATCAAGTCTACCTCGGATGCACTGATTCAATCGTTGAGTTAATAATGTCTTTTCATCAGATACTAAATTGTTTAGCCATTTATTCAAATTATTACTTATATAAGTAATTAATTCAGCATTATTCATAACTGGATCAACATCTATTCCCAAATTTCTATAAAATTCAACTAATTGATGAAATTCAATATCATTAAAAGCTAAATGTGTATCTTGTGCTCTACCCCGTCTAGCATTTCTTGGAATATTTCTAGCATCCATCCAATTCTGTGCAACTCCAACTAAAACTGCATTTTGTAGATTTGATCCTTCAAAATCAGCTCCCTGAACATCAGAAAATTCAAAAGTTGCTCCTCGAAGATTTGCCCTTCTAAAATTTGTTCCAATTAGATTACAACCTCTAAATTGAGCTCCTTCTAAATTTACACCTTCAAAATTTAAACCACTTAATCCATCAGCAGATTGGAAATCAACATTACTCATAATAGCACCCGTAAAATTTGTTTCGTTATTAAAAATTGCATTTCTGAAATTAACCCTTGTTAAATTTGCGCCTGCAAAATTTGTTCCTTGAAATCTTGATATTCTAAAATCTGCGTTAGTTAAATCTACATTTGTAAATATTGCCCTTGTATAATTAGATGAATGGCCAATTAAATCTTTCATATTTGAATTATTAAAATTAGTTGAGCCGCATAAACTTTTAAAAATTTGTGTACCTTCAAAATTTCCGCTATCAAAATTTGCTCTTCTAAAATCACAATCATAAATAAACAGTGTTCGACTTGCTTCTAACCTCGGTATAGATACATTCATAAAATTACAATTACGTACTGTAGAACCAATTAAACCTATACCTTGTAAATTAATGTTAGCCATATTCTCAAAATTTATATTTGTAATAGTGGCATTATAAAAGATTGCATTCTTAAAATTTGTATTTTCATTTACAATAAGGTAAGATAGAGATGATTGCGTTAAATTTGCATTTTCTAATATGGCATCTGATAATTGTGTGCTATGAAGATATGCTGAATTTAAAATTGCTCCAGTAAAATCTGACCCTTTACAATTTGTTTGATTTAATTGAGCACCAGTTAAATTTGCACCATTTAAAAAAGCATTTGATACATTTGCTCTTTTTAACTCTGCATTTTCTAAATTAGCACCTTGTAAACGTGCTCCACTTAAATTAGTATTTGCACCATTAAATAATGTTTTTCTTAGATTTGCATTCTGTAAATTTACACCAGCAAGATTTTTTTGGGATAATGCTAAACCAGTTAATATACAATTAGTGCAATCATACGCACTAATAGCTGCTAAATAATCGGCTTTTTGTTGTGTGGTTTTTCTAGGCATTTCTAACAATCTAAGAAATTCTTTTGTTTTATCATCTAAAACTGTTTGATCAAAGCCACGTTGTTCAGAAGCACTTGGTTTATGCGTAGTATTTTTTCTAGGTGACATACCTCCATTTTTTTTTTTATTATTTTTTTTTTTTATAGTATAATTCATTATATATATAATGATAAAAAATAGTTAATTAGTTAATTTAAAAATTATTAATCATCTTGTAAATTTCTATATACTTCAAGTGTTTGTTTATATTCGTTAGTTCCAGGTTTAATACCAGCATTAATCATTGTTGTAATATAATCAAGCTCTTCTTTTTTTTTGTTGTTAAGATTATTAATTTGATCTTGTTTGTTTTTTTCCTGTTTTAAAATATTATTATTATCCATTTTATAAAATATAAAGAATATTTTATTAAATCAATTTTATCAAACTATTAATATTTTATGTTATAATTAGTTTCTGATATTATCATAGTAGTTTCATCAGGTTCAAATTGAGTAAAGTTTTTATTTATTAATATTGTAGACTGATCTACATATGATGATACTATATAATATTTATCCACATTAGATAAAAATTTTCTTATATGTTCTTCTAATTCATCTATACAATTAGATTTTTTTACAATCCATAAAATTTCACTATTTCTCAATTTATATAGTAAAAAATAATAATAAGTTAACGTATCCAAATCATCCATAATATAATTAAATAATAATATTTATATAAATAAAACTACAAGAAATAAAATTTACTTGTCATCGATAAAAAAATGTGCATTTTTATACTTAAAAAAAATAACCGAAAAAACAGAACTTTTAAACAAATTAATAAAACGCACGATATATCATGAATAAAAAAAATAACATATATTGAAAATAATTCTCAGTAATAATTTTTTACCAATTCTCAAATCAAAAATTAAAAAATGGACATGCTTTATTTTGTCCATTTTTTAAAAATGGATTTGAAAGTTAAAAATAACATAAAATTTACGTTTTTGACTTGTATGCTGTTAATTTTTAAAAAAATGACAATAAAAGCGTGATGATAAAAAAAATATTTTTAATGATGATAATTTAGAAGTTTTTTGTGTAAGTATATAATACTTACAAATGTCTTCTGAAAAAGCTGAAAAAAGTTCTTTTAAATTTTTTTGTAAAAGTTGTAACTTCAAATGCTGTAACAAACAAGGATATGATAGACATATACTGACATCAAAACATAAAATACTTACAAATACTTCCGAAAAAGTTACAAAAAGTGTATTTTTATGTCAGTGTGGTAAAGAATACAAACATCGACAAAGTTTATATAATCATAAAAAAAAGTGTCACTATATAGAAGATAAAAATATAATTATAAAAAGTGATAATAATGAAGAAAATGATCAATTAGACTATAAATCAATGTTTATTAAAATGATAAAAGAGAATGAAGATATACGAAATACATTAGTTAGTGAAAATAAAAAATTACGAAGTCAAATAAGTGAATTAATTCCAAAGGTAGGTAATAATAATAATATAATTAATAATAAACAAAGATTTAATATTAATATATTTTTAAACGAAGAATGTAAAGATGCATTAACAATGAACGAGTTTATAGATAAGATAAAGGTAACATTGGATAATTTGATGATAACTAAAAATAAAGGATTAACAGAAGGAGTGTCAAATATATTTATAGAGAATATGAATAAACTTTCCATTCATGAAAGACCAATGCACTGTACTGACGTAAAGAGAGAAACAGTGTATATAAAATGTGGAGATCCTGAAACTCCTTATGGATGGTTAAAAGATGAAGAAAATAAAAATTTTAAAGAAGCAATAAGTAAAATTAGTCATGTTCAGCAAAAAAATATAGATAAATGGACAAAAGAGCATCCTGATTGGAAGAGTAATCAGGCTTTACAGGAAGAATATTTAACTTTAATTAAGAATTGCACTGATGATTTAAAAGAAAATAAGAGAGAAGAAAAAGTAATAAAAAATGTATGTAATAATGTTTATTTGAAAAGTTAGTAATCAGATATAAAATATTAATTTATAGGTTTAAATTATCAAATTTACGCGAAAAAGAACCTTCTTTATGCCGAACCCCAGCCGGTGTTCCCGATTTTGGTTTCTTTAGTCTATCTAAAAGAGGATTACGAAGTGTTGATTGTGGTTGTGGTTGTGGTTGTGGTTGTGATTGTGATTGTGGTTGTGATTGTGATTGTGGTTGTGGTTGTGGTTGTGATTGTGGTTGTGGTTGTGATTGTGGTTGTGGTTGTGGTCGTGGTCGTGGTGGGCTTCTACTTCTGCTTCTGCTTCTGCTTCTGCTTCTGCTTCTGCTTCTGCTTCTGCTTCTGGTTCCTGCTTTTCTTTTTCTGGTTCCTATCTTTTTATTTTTATATTTTCGTTTAGTTCCGCCGGTGCTACTTTGACTGCTTCTGCTTCTGCTTCTGCTTCTGCTACTTCTTTTTCTGCTTTTCATGCTTCTTCTTCTTCTACTTTTTCTACCTTTCTTTTGGAGGTAAACATCTGTTTCAGTTGATAAATGTTTGTGAATATAATGTAATTGTGATTCTGTAAATGGCTTATTAGTATCTGGATTCTTAAAATTAGGATCATTCATAGCAGTTTGCATCCACTCATCTCTAGTTGAGTTATCAAGTGATATACCAAGAATGTGATCAGCATATCTTCTTAAAACTTTTGGATCAAACAATATTTTTCTATTATTAGTTGTTATTTCTAATAGACCAATTTTTGGTAATCTTTCAAGTGTTATAATATCTTCATAATGACCTAGATGATCTTTTTTATTACCAATTATAACTTTATGTTGAGACATAACTATTATATATATATATATATATAATAATAATAATTTTTGGATTTTTTAAATTATTATGTATTGTATATTATGGGAAATTTTCACAGTTTTTTAAAGAAGTTAGATATTAAAACCTTAAAAAATGAAAATCATATTCTAAAAGCTGAAAATGCATTATTTTTAAAAACAATAAATAAATTAAAAGAAGAATTAAGATTAATACAAAATAACTCAAGTTTAAGTGATGAATCAATAAAAGCATTGGAAAATAAATTACATATATCAGTAGAAAATTTGGTTAATAACATATTAGATAATGAAAGTATTAATAGTAGTCTTATACCAGATTTTATTGAAAGAAAAATATATACAAATGTCTTTACAATACTTATAAGTATTATGAAAGAAATAATAGAAGATACAAATATTAACATATTAAATCAAAAAATTACATTAAACATGAGTGCAAATAATTTGTAAATTACTTATATAATTTAAAACTGTTATTAGTAACATAGCTTTATAATAATTTATTAATTTTATCCAATAAATCATTTAGATTTGGTTGAGGTAATTTACTATAATCTATAGTATAATTATCATTGTTATAATAATTATAAATATTTGGCTGAAGGGAAACAGGTAACATTGGATAAGGAAAATGGTTTGTAGTTCTTTTTGTGTTAAAATAATAATTTCTTTTATATTGTTCATCTTGATTATTTTTATCATTATTTTTTGGTAGATAGCATAAATATTGTATGAGTCTTTCTTCATTACATGAAGAGTCTCCACAAGTATTTTGATGAAAAGTGCGTGAATCCCACAAAACAAGTGATCCAACTTCAACTTCTAAAGTTCTTTTTTTATCTTGTATAGATTCTATATACTCTTTTTCAATAGGATACCAATCACTTGGATTTTGAATATTATATATAGTTGAATGATGTTCATGAAGTTTATGACTACCTTCATAAACTATAAAGGTTCTCTCTTTATTTGAAGTTAAGCTTACAAAAGATTGAATACAATTTAATCCTTTTTTTAGTGATGATTGATCGCTATGTATCCAATAAGAGGGGGTTCCAGTATATTCTTTTGGATAATAGCAACATCCATCAAAAGAAACAACTAGTTCATCTGTATTCCATAATGATTTGAAAATATTAAGAATTTTTGGATTAGTTCTAATTAACCAGGCAAATCTTTGATGTCCGACTTCATAGTATTTAAAAATTCCATGATAATCAATTACATTATGTAAATAGTCTAGATGTTCAACACTATCCATCCATTTGTTAAATTCATAAATATATTCAATAATTTCATCATTGTTTAATACATTAGGAATAACAACATATCCTTTTTCTTCAATTTCTTGTTTAATATGATTCATATAAATATCAGTATCCATTAAATAATAATAGTTATTAAATTTTATATTATAATAGAGATAAATAATTTAAAAAGTATTTAAATTGTTATATTAATGACATCGTGCCCGAGCGGTTAAGGGGACAGACTTGAAATCTGTTGTGCATAGCACGCGCGAGTTCAAATCTCGTCGATGTCGTTCATGTGGGATTCAAATAATTTAATTTTTTTAATTTAAATTATTTATATGTTATAAAGTTTTTATGTGATATATCCAAAACTTAATATTAAAGTGGGCGACGAATATGAGAGTATAAAAAATTATTATTCCAAGAAAGATTTTCTAAATTAATAATTCTATTTTGATTATCATAAAAAGTTAAATTATTTAATTGTGTAATAATATATTCTTTTGTAATTAAAAAATTTGGATGATGATCTTCATTTTTTAAATTCATAAAATGTTGAAATCCTTTTTTAATAAAATCATTTCTAATATCAATAATATACAATCTTTTAAAATTATAAGATTTTATAATTGAAATTAATTTATTACAATATATATACCATAAGTAGAATCTTTCATGGTGTGAAATAACATCATAAAATATAGTATTATTATTATTTGAAAAATTTTTCATATAAGATTCAGAAAGAGGAAGAGGTATAAAGGGAAATGTAATAATTATATGAAAATTAATATTCTTAATTTTTTGAAGATTTTTTTCAAGTAGTATATATTTATCAATAATGTTTTTAAAAGAATTAATCATTTCATCAATAAAAGTATAAGTATCTGGGTTTTCTTTAAGAATAAATCTTTTATAACTTAAGTTCCATTCAATATCAACAGATCCAAATGTTAAAAAAATAAATACATTTTCAATATTACTAGATAAATCATATAATGGTTTAAATAAAATATCATGATATTTTGTTTTATTTAAACCACGAAGTGACCAACCAGATCTCCATCCGGGTGAATTAATATTAGTATATTTTATATAATTAGTATTATAATAAAATATATAATCGTAAACTTCACCCTGAGAATCACCAAAATTTAGTATTAAAGTATTATCCATTAATATTAGTGAATAAAATATATTTATGAGAGAAAAATAACATTAAATATCAAAACAGTTGCTTTGCAACATGTCAACGTAGTTGACTGTTTTGATATTTAACTAAAAAAAGTTGAGAAAAAAAATTTTGCTACAAGTGGAATTAAAAATGTAATTATAAATTTTTCAGGTGCTGTAATTAAAATTATTCAATAGTAATAGTTGGACCTGACTCATTCAGTTTTGATTTTTTTACTGAGCATCCTCTAAGATGAGCACTTTTTGCAGCAGCATTTTTAGCAACAAATCCACAATATTCACAAACATATTTACTAGAAGAGGTAGCAAATCGTGTAGAAAGATAATCTTCTAATGAAGGAATTTTAATATCTTCAATTTGTTTAAGAAGTTTTTGATTAAAATCTTTAACCAATTTAATAAGAGATAATTTGGATGATACAAATGCTTGAAATTCAGTATTAATAGACGTAAGCTTCTCTTTAGAAATAGAATCAACTTCACTATCAAGATCCAATTCATCTAGCTGTTCTTTAATATGGTCTACTATATCAATAGCAATTTTTATTTTTTCTGGATCATTTTTAGTTTCATGAACATAAACAAGAACATTTCCATCATGAATATTAATTTCAAAATTTTCTTTATTAGCGATCCCATAGTTTTGCGATAAGAATATTCCACAGCATTTTTGGGTTTCGATATCATGTAAAAATTTTTTAACTTCTTCTTGTACAACATTTTTACCCCAATCTTTATTTTCAACAAGAATTTTTGGTTTATCTTTTCTAGATAAAATAACATCACCGGTTTCTTTAGTTTGACCAACATGATCAATTTGAGAGGCAGGATATAATGAATGAAGAATATTTACAAGAATATTTTCAGACATTTTTCCTTTTGCAGAAGAATTTTCCATTTTTTTAAGAAGTTCAGAAACTGAAGAATTGAGAGAAGTAGTAGAAGATAATTGTGAAGCTGTTTTCTCTCCAATATCAGAAATTTTAGATTCAAGTCTTTGTTCAGTAGAAGTAATAGTATTATGAAAAGTAGAAGATAATTTAGTTTCAACATCGGAAATAAATTTATTGAGAGATTGTTCAGTAATAGAAGTTTGCATTAATTTTTGTGTATCAAGAGTAAGAGAGTTAGAGAGAAGTTCCATAGATTGTTGAATAGATTGTTTAATTTCA
>MDTE01001531.1_pt1 | contig 64759 bp, 64 predicted proteins | sample 811231 | NCBI WGS metagenome assembly MDTE01 (sample SAMN05326651, study PRJNA326480) | marine metagenome | isolation source: seawater | place: Indian Ocean: Red Sea | collected 2010
ACATGGTCAAGCCGTCTTCCGCGATCGGCAGTTTCCCAATCGCGGGCGCGGTAGCTCCACCAGGAGAAGAGCTTTTCTTCCTCCGGCACGAAATGACGAACGGCGTCTACCCAGTCATGTGACGTGTAGACGTTGTCAAGGGCATTGACTTCGACCGGTGTATGGCTGACGACTTTTAGTAGTTGCTTGTGAGACCAAACGTCTGTTTCCAAGGGCGCTACATTAAGGTCGCCGAGGAGAACGAAGCGATTGTTCTGGTCGTACCTTTTAGTGAACCAGTTGGCCATTTCGTCGAGAAACTGGAGTTTGTGGGCGAACTTTTCGTTTTCCTCCGGGTCCGGTACGTCGCCGCCAGCAGGCACGTAGAAATTGTGTACCTCAATCGGCCTTCTGTCATTACGGGGTTTGACCGTAACCCAGGCGTGGCGCGACTCCTTCCTGCCGCACCAATGGCGAGTTTTGCTCTCAGAAAAGGGCAGGCGTGAGAGGAAGGCAACGCCGTGATAGCCCTTTTGGCCATGAACATGCTGGTGATTGTAGCCGAGTCCCTCGCCGATATTTTGCGGGAACAACTCGTTTGTTACCTTGATCTCTTGCAGACAAAGAATATCGGGTTCGTGTTCGTTGAGTAGGCGCTCGACCGCGTTGCGGCGAAGGCGGACCGAATTGATGTTCCAGGTGCAGATGCGCATCGGTTCTCTATCGTTTCTTTTGTTGTTGCTGGCAAAGTGACAGATTAATTTTCCGCTGGGGTAAACGGCACTTTGGAGAATTGAGACGAAGTATTCGCTTCATTGATTAGAGGTAGATCAGTGCAAATCCCGCAAACATCAACTTCCAGGAGATTGGTCATGTACTCCCTCTGGTTATTAATTAGGCGCCTTGCTGGCGCAGTATTTCACGGACCGACACGAGATGAAATGCAGTTGCAAGGACAAACACGGCCATCCAGAAAATACGGACTCGCCAATATTGGTAAGACCTTGAATAAGGTTAAGCAGCCCATGCTTGTGCAAGCGAGCCAATGACATAGTTTTTGGAGAACGATGGACATTAGCTGGCCGTTAATTTCTGTCTGATTTCGACGTTCTGCTGATACCGATAAATAGCCTTTAAGTGCTGCCTCTTTTGTTTGGAGGCATGTGTGATGGTGTGGCGAGCGTACTAAAAATTTACTCACCGCAGAATTCATTGTTGCCAAAAATTAATGATTGGTTAACCGTCGATTTGTTTATGTCTGGCTGGATAACCGCCGATGGTTTACGGGTTAACTCACCGATCGCTCTTTGGCGTAAGCCCGGGCAGCGTTGCCGAAAGCAGTGAATATGGCCATGGAGAAGTCATTCTCAAGCACCTTCCATTCTGGATGCCATTGGATACCGAGGCAAAAACCGGCGCAGCTATCGCCACTTACTGCCTCGATCTGGCCGTCTGGTGCAGTTGCTTCGACGCACAAATTAGGTGCGATTCTATCGATCCCCTGGGCATGGAGCGAATTGACCTCCGCTAACGGTCTTGGCCAGATGGAGGCCAGCAAGCCTCCGGGTGTGAGCAATACGTCGTGTGCCGGGCCGTATTGCACATCGCGTGACTGACTCTTGTCCTCTCGATGATCTATTCGCCCCTGCACCTCATGCACAGTCTGATGCAGAGTACCGCCAAGAGCTACGTTGAGCTCTTGGCACCCGCGACATATAGCGAGCAGTGGCATACCAGCCGCTACCGCGTCACGAATCAGCGGCAGGGTAAATGAATCGCGCTGAGTGTCGAGCATGGTCTCCCGCGTGCATGCCGGACCGCCATAATGATGTGGTTCTACATTGGACCGGCTACCGGTGAACATTAATCCATCGACATGTGCCAATATCTCTGCAGTGTCGGTGTTCTCAGCGAGTGAGGGTAGCATCAACGGGAAGCCATCGGCGCCGTCACGGACCGCTGTGAGATATTTCTCGCCTACCACATGGAAGGGATGAATGTCGATTTCGCGTACGCAGGCGGAAAGCGCAATAAGAGGTGCTGTCACACTGTTCGCCATAGAACGCTCCTAGCGCTGCCTGCGCTCATTGCGTGGATCATCAAACACGAAGAGCCCCGCGTCGATCTCGACATTGGTTTCAAGGTTGAATAGTGCGACGGTAGTCACTAATCCCTGAGCATCAACAACTTTCCACTGCTTGAGCTCCATCGGTTCCTCGCTGAAAAAAAGCGTCAAACTGCCGAGCAACGGGTCCTCGCGCTTTACTAAGCTAATGGCCAGGGCGCCTGATCGGCGCTGGAATTCGGTAACGATGAGATCTTCGTTAAATTTCACTTTGTCGTCACTGATCGTGCCTAGCGGAGTATCGAAGATCGGCCAGTCGCTTACTTGGCCAAGCTCGGTATCGTGAAAATGCAAAAAAACTCCGTCGCCGACTATCAAAAGCGGCGTCGGAGGCAGATATTCTACCCGCAACCGACCCGGCCGACGCAGATAAAAAAGTCCCTCCGCTCCAACTCCTTCTGACGAGGTTTGGAAAAATTCAGCACGGATCGAAGAGATCGCGTTGAAATAATCCTCGGCGCGTATCAGCCAAACGCGGTCGTCCTCGCTGAGCTTGGCAGGCGCGATGTTTAGTACATCCTCCTCCTGAGCCTTTGCGGGTGCAAGGGTGAGTAATGCGAGGAGGACAAAGAGGAGCAAAGGTCGAGTCAGAAAAGTAAAGATCATGATGTTGTTATGTAAGCGCTGAAGTCCTTCTCGCCAAGCTCATATAAACGGTGAGAGCGCTGCGTGCGTTGGGTTCGCCCCCTGCTCCCTTATTCATAATCACCCGAATGAGGGCTGTGTAACTTTAGTGCTCAGGGTCGTTAGATGCGGTCGACCAAGACTTCTCTTTTGCCTGCGTGATTCGCTTGGCTGATAACGCCCTGGCTTTCCATGCGTTCGATCATGCGGGCGGCGCGGTTGTATCCGACTTGCAGGTGACGCTGGACGAAGCTCGTTGAGGCTTTGCCCTCGCGAGCGACAAGCTCCACCGCGCGATCGTAAAGCGGGTCGTCAGCCGCTGCGTCGGCGGTAGAGGGAAGCTCGGCATCGGGCTCCTCTGTGATAGCCGTGATGTAGTCCGGCTGTGCTTGGGCGCGGAGCGCGTTTGTTACCGCTTCGACCTCGGTGTCGTTAACGAGGGGGCCGTGAACCCGGGTAAGACGGCCACCACCTTCAAGATAGAGCATATCACCCTGGCCGAGAAGCTGCTCGGCACCGGCCTCACCGAGGATAGTGCGACTGTCAATCTTGGATGTAACTTGAAAGCTGATACGGGTTGGGAAATTGGCCTTGATGGTTCCGGTGATGACGTCGACCGAAGGGCGTTGGGTTGCCATGATAATATGGATTCCGGCGGCCCGTGCCATCTGTGCCAGACGCTGCACTGCGCCTTCGATATCCTTGCCGGCGATCAGCATAAGATCTGCCATCTCGTCGACAACGACGACGATGAACGGCATCGGAGAGAGATCAAGCGGCTGATCCTCGTAGACGGGTTCGCCGGTCTCGGCGTCGAAATGGGTATGAACGCGTCGGCGCAGTTCCTCGCCCTTACGGCGTGCCTCGGCGAGGCGTTTGTTGTAGCCGGTGATATTGCGGACGCCGAGCTTTGACATCGCCTGATAGCGGTTTTCCATTTCTCGTACAGTCCATTTCAGTGCTATCACTGCTTTGGAGGGGTCGGTGACGACCGGTGTCAAAAGATGTGGAATATCGTCATAGATTGAGAGTTCGAGCATCTTCGGATCGATCAGGATCAGCTTGCACTGCTCCGGCGGCAACCGGTAAATCAGTGAGAGGATCATGCTGTTGACTGCGACAGACTTGCCCGAACCCGTCGTACCTGCAACCAGGAGATGTGGCATGCGTGCGAGGTCAGCAATCACCGGCGCGCCGCTGATATCTTTGCCAAGGGAGAGTGTCAGGCTGGCCGCAGTGTTTTCGTAATCTTCGCTCGCCAGTAGCTCGCGAAGATAAACCATCTCCCGGTCGTTATTAGGTAGCTCAATGCCGATCACATTGCGTCCGCGAATGGTTGCAACGCGCACGCTCACCGCGCTCATCGAGCGCGCTATATCGTCGGACAGTGCGATCACCCGAGCTGTGCGGGTGCCCGCACGAGGGATAAATTCATATAACGTCACCACCGGTCCTGGACGTACTTTGTCAATTTGGCCGTAGACGCCGAAATCTTCGAGCACGGTGAGTAACAACTCAGCATTCTGTTCGCGCGCGCTTTTTGCAAGGGACGGTTTATGGTTTTTTGAAGAAGGTTTAGACAGAAGGTCGAGAGCAGGTAATTCGAATTCGTTGTTGGATTGGAGGTCAAGGGTGCGCTGGCTTTCGCGCTCGGCGCGGTTTGACTGCCTAGGTTTGCGCGTTTTTGGCTCGACCACCTTAACTGCCTTGCGCCTAAGCAGGTTGGGCTCGTATTTTTTACTGGCTGTTGGCGCATCTTTGACGATGTCATCATCATAGAGAAGTGGCTCGGCGCGCAAATTGCTGCCACCGCCAATTCCTAACGCGGAGAGCTTTAAGTTCGGTAAGTTCGCCCACCAGTTGCGTTGCTCGCGGAAGCGGTACGCATCTTTTTTCTTTTTGTCGGAGCGCCGTTTGCCTTCGGTGTCCGATTCGGCGAATTTTGGCGTTGTCTTGGCATGCACCCAGCGCATGCTTCTATAAAGCCCGACAGCTGAGCGCACTAGCAGGAGCCAGCCGCAGCGAAGAATAGCGCGCCATTCGCGCCAGGGCAGGCCCAGGGCAAAGCTGGTGGAGATCGCAGCGAGGGTAAAGGCGATGATTGGCAAGGTCGCACGCCCGGCACCCCATGCAGCCAGCTTTTCAACTACAGGCTGGGCGATCACTGCGCCGCCGCCGCCGCCAAAACCAGCTACCACCGGCCAGCCCAGGGGTTCGGTCAGGCTAGCAAATCCGGCGGCTGCCATTACGATACCAAGCGGAGTCAGTGCCACGCGCAGCCAGAAGAAACGCACCCCCCGACAGCAAAGAAGCGCCCAGGCCCATGCGGTGAGGATCACGACGAGTATGGCTGAGGCCGCGCCGAAGGCTTGTAGCAGCAGATCTGCTGCATAGGCGCCGACTAGGCTGGCGGAATTAGTGATGGAATTGCTATTTGCGGTATTTAACGAGGGATCAGCCGGGTCATAGGTGATCAGGGCGAGTGCAAGTACCCCTGCTACACCAAGGACAATGAGTCCGGCGAGCTGGATGCTACGTCGGCGCAGGAACTGGCTCGCCGCCTGCGGTAGAAACGGAGCGCGTTTTGCCCCTTCGCTACTCGCTGTCACGGTGTGGCGCCCCTATTTGGCGCCCCCTAGTCGGCGTGATCAAACGTGCCTCCTGCCTTTAATAACAATGGTTTGTGTATTGCTTTTGCGAATCGAGCTTAACAGAATAGCAGAATCGTAGGAAGAAGTTAATTCACTCGAAAAAACCGTCTGTTTTGGGCAGAATTCTGCCGATTCAGTATGATTTGGTGCGGAGGATGGGTTCAAGCGCTGCGGCCATGCGCAAGAGGCGCTTCTCCCAGCGTGGTGGTGCCATCAGCATCAGGCCGGTGGGAATGCCGTTATCGTCTTTGCCGCAGGGCAGGGAAATTGCTGAGCAATCGAGGAAATTGCTGAGTCGTGTGTTCCGTAGAGCCATGATATTGGCCTCCGTCCACGCTTCCATGTCGTTTTCCAACTCGGCGATGGGTGGCGGGGTGATGGCGACGGTCGGCATTGCTAGCACGCCTACTTCGCGGATGCGGGCATGGATCGCGGGGGAGATTTGTCTGAGCGTTTGTTTCGCTTTTTCCACCGTATTTGCCAGCATCTCGCTGCCGAGGCGGATGCGCTCAAGGATTGGTCTATAGACGAGATTGGGCTGTGCCTCGATATATTCGTGCCACATGGCATGGCATTCAGCGGCATGAAACGGACCGAAGTGGCTGATCAACTCCTCTACCTCGCTGAATTGGGAAATCTCAGCCTCGCTTACCGTAACTCCGGCGGCTTCGAGACGCGCTATCGCGTTGCGCGTCGCATTCTCTACGCCGGGATCCAAATTGTCCCACACTAGATTGGAGGGCATCGCAAGGTGGACTCGCTTAGGGTCGCTGCCATTGAGATCCGGCGGGTGTGCATTGCCCTCGCCATAGTGTCCTTCGAGCGCAGCAAAGACCGCTGCGGCATCGGCCACGTCGCGGCAGAGAGGGCCAACCGTGTCCATGCTAGTAGACAGAGAAAGCACGCCGTCGAGTGGCAAAAGACCAAAACTAGTCTTAAGTCCCACGAGCCCGTTCCACCCCGCCGGTACGCGTACAGAGCCGCCAGTGTCTGATCCGATGGCGGCAGCGGCAAGACCGCGCGACACTGATACTGCACCGCCCGAGGTAGAGCCACCAGGCAGGCGCGCCACACTGTCGTCGAACGGATTAGCTGGGGTGCCGTAATTGCTATTAATGCCGAGGATCGAAAAAGCAAACTCAGTTTGATTCGTTTTCCCGAGGCAGACCAACCCGGCCTCGGTCGCGCGCGCCACCACCTTGGCATCCGCTGCGGCAACCCGCTGCTGCAATACCTTGGCGCCATGGCTGGTGACGTCACCAACCGTGTTGAACAGATCCTTCCATGAAATTGGCACGCCGTCGAGCGGGCTGCGGCGGAGACCTTGGCGTGCGCGTTCAGCAGCAGCTTTGGCCTCAGTCTGCGCGCGCTCTGGTGTAGTACGGAGATAGATTTCGTGCTTGGTATCGATGTGTTCGATACGTGCAAGAAAATGCTCGGTAAGTGTGACCGGATCAATCTCGCCACGGCCAATGGCGTCGCCGAGCGCGAGCGCGCTCATCTCATGCCACGGCGTATTATTGTGTGTCGTCATGCCGCTTATGACTTTCCTTCTTGTGCGCTATGCTGCACGAATGAACTAGGCAACAAGTTTAGGCATATGACGACGGACGGGCAAATCATTGCAGATGTTGTGATCGCTGGTGGCGGGTTGGTTGGTCTCAGCCTCGGCGTTGCACTTGCGCACACCGGTATTCAGACGATGGTGCTTGACAGTGAGGAATCGGTGCAAATGAAAAGCATGGATTTCGATGGCCGCGTCAGTTCTATTGCCTATGGCTCGAAGCAGGTGCTGGAGGGCATCTGCGTGTGGGCCGCTATAAAGGATGCGGCTGAGCCGATCCTCGAGATCCGAGTCACTGACAAGAACGGACCCCTCTTTCTCCATTATGATCATAAGGAAATTGGTGAAGATCCGCTTGGCTGGATCGTTGAGAACCGCGTCATCCGCACAGCGCTTCTCAATGTTGCTAGTGGCTGCCAGAGTTTGCATCACATCGCGCCGGTTTCTGTCGAGACATTTACTCCCGACGGCGAGCGTATTACCGCGAACCTTGCTGATGGTAGACGTGTCTCAGCTCGTCTGGCGGTCGCTGCCGATGGCAGGCGTTCGCGATTACGCGAGGCCGCTGGCATCAAGACCGTGCAGCGATCCTACGGTCAAAGCGGCATTGTCTGCACAGTCGGCCATGAACGTCCCCATCGCGGCATCGCTCATGAGCGTTTCCTCCCCGCCGGCCCCTTTGCCATTTTGCCGATGACTGGAAATCGCTCTTCCATAGTTTGGACCGAAAACACTAACCTTGTGCCACACCTCTTCGCGCTGGAGGATTCTGGCTTCCACGCTGAGTTAGTGTCCAGATTCGGCAATTTTCTTGGCGCGTTGGAGACCGCCGGTCCGCGTTGGACGTACCCCCTCGAGCTTACTCATGCAGAGCGTTATGGCAGCGAGCGATTGGTGCTTGTCGGCGACGCCGCTCACGCGATCCATCCCTTGGCCGGTCAGGGCTTTAATCTCGGTGTGCGTGATGTAGCGGCGCTGGCCGAATTGATCGTCGATCGTCACCGCCTTGGACTTGATATCGGCGCACCTGACTTGCTCGTGCACTACGAGCAATGGCGGCGTTTCGATGCAACTGCGATGATCGCTGTCACCGATGGACTCAACCGCCTATTCTCCAACAATATCAAACCCTTACGTTTAGCGCGTGACATGGGTTTGGCGGCGATCAACCGCGTGCCACCGGTAAAGCGTCTGTTCATGAGGCACGCAATGGGCGTCGTCGGCGAACTACCTCGCCTCGCCCGTGGCGAGCCGCTCTAGCCGCGTCATGTGGTATTGTTTATATAGGATGCAGGAAGCAAGAGGAGTTAAGTTATGAGCGAGAAAGCAACGTTCGCCGCCGGGTGTTTTTGGAAGCCTGAATATCTCTTCCGCCAGGTCGACGGAGTGACCGCCACCTCGGTCGGTTATATGGGCGGGGATTCGGCTAATCCGAGTTACGAGGAGGTTTGCACCGGTCGCACCGGCCACGCCGAAGTGGTTGACGTTGAGTATGACCCGGCACGCATCAGCTATGAAGATTTGCTCGATATCTTCTGGCAATGCCATGACCCGACTCAACTCAACCGTCAGGGCCCGGATATAGGTACCCAGTACCGATCTGCCGTATTCGCGCATGATGATAAGCAGGCGGCGGCAGCCAAGGCGTCGCGTGACAAGTTGTTGGACTCTGGACGGGTGGTTACCGAGATTGTCCAAGCTGGCGACTATTGGCCGGCGGAGGACTATCACCAGCAATATGTCGAGAAAAGCCGGCAAGGCCGGTTCGGCGTTCGGTAGGTGGCCATGGATACGTCACTCACAGGCAGGCGTGCGCTGGTCACTGGTGCGGCAGACGGAATAGGCCGTGAAATCGCATTAGCCTATGCGCGTGAAGGGGCCACGGTGGCGGTGCATGGCCGCAACGCTGAACGGATTGCCGGCACGCTGGAGGCGATCGAAAGTGCGGGCGGCAGAGCGACAGTGGCTATCGCTGATCTCGCTAACGAAGAAGCCATCAATACCATGTGTGCCAAGTTGCTTGATGACCTCGGCGGGCTCGACATTCTGGTTAACAATGCTGGCATCTGCACCTTACAAGATACCTCCACCATGGCATCTGAGACCTGGAATTTGATCATCTCGACTAATCTCACTGCACCTTTTCTGATCACGCGCGCGCTCTACTCCGCATTGGTTGACGCCCGCACCGATGGACGCGTGATTTTCATTTCCTCCATCGCCGCAGGTGCCCATGCCTCCGGCTGGGGTGCTTATGCTGCGTCAAAGAACGGCCTCGATGCCTATATGCATTGTCTCGCCGACGAGCTCGGCGCCCACGGCGTGCGCGTTAACACGATTTCACCAGGCTGGGTCGAAACCAAGATGGCGAAAGGATTGCATCAGGGCATGGCAGAGGATGCCGGTGCGGCCTATGAGCCACTCTACGCCGACAATATGCGCGACAATATGCTCGGCGAGTTGCTGACTGCCGATACCATCGCTGACATGGCCGTATATCTTGCCAGTGAACGCGGCCGGTTTATCGCCGCGCAAACCCTAGCTGTTTGTGGTGGCTGTGTGCCGGGCAGCGGTGGTGGCCGTGCCGCCGAGGCGGGCACCTAAGCGGCGGCAGGTTACTGGCGCGTTCCAGGTGCGCGAGGTTGAGTACAACACTGAACTGTTGACCAAATTCCTAGTGATAAATGGGTCATTTGTGTTGCCAGTGAAAGCAGCACGCGTTCCATGTTTTGAGAATACCCTGCTAATTCAACGTAGCGGCTGGAGCGTTTTTCGGTTGGGCGTAATTTTACTTCCTACAATATGCTTTTGCATTCTAGAGAATCTAATCACGTGTCCGAGTAAAACTAGGTAGGACAGGGAATAGGGGGCGATTTCTAGGTGCTGGGGGGACTACGGATCCCGGCTCAAGCCCTTTTCTTCCAGGTTGGCAAGATATTGTTCCCATATTTCCTGCTGCTTCTGGCCGAGATAGTGGAGATACGTCCAGGAATAGATTCCGGTGTCATGCATGTCGTCAAATTTGATGCGTACGGCGTAATTGCCAACAGGCTCAATCTCCATGATGCCTACATGGCGTCGGCCGGTGATAATGGTTTTTCCCTCACCGTGTCCCATGACCTCGGCGGAGGGCGATTCTACGCGAAGCAGTTCCGCCGGATAGTGGAAACATTCTCCATCATCGAAATCGACTTCCATGGCCTTTTGGTCGCGTTTGTAACGGATTTCGGTCGGCCAGGGAGTTGGGGTCTGAGACGAAGCCATCGGACCGCTCAGTCGTCTTCGATGGCGCGGGCTTCATCAGGCAGCATGATCGGAATGCCGTCCCGGATAGGATAGGCCAGTTTGGCCTTTTCGCTGATTAACTCCTGTGCTGCCGCGTCATAGGTCAGCGACTCCTTGGTCACTGGGCAGACCAGAATTTCCAAAAGCTTGGGATCCACCCCGGCGCTGGTCTCACTCATATGCTCTGCTTCCCCTCTACGCGGATCATTATCTATTGCGGCGCTCTCGCTCCGTCCAAGCCATCATGTTCATGTGCCGCCATTTCTAGAAGTGTCTGAAACATGGAGTTGCGTTCTGCTGTCTCGCGACATTCCAAAAGTGCCTGTTTCTCTCTCGGTTCGAACGGGCAGGCCATAGCCAAGCTAGTCATTAGATCCTCATTCTGTAAATCGTCTATCGCCGACCAATCTGCATCAATACCGCGCGCCTCAAAGAATCTCTTGAGCGCCACAACTAGGCGGTCGCGTTCAGGTAAAACGGCATTCTCCCCATCCAAATCACCATGATAGCCACTGTAATCGGCGGTAACGCGACGATATTGGAGGCCGTCATGTGGTAGCTCGTTCTTTACTTTGAAGCGGCACACGCCAGTCAATGTGACGAGGATGCGGTTGTCAGCAGTCTCCTCGAATTCAGTGATCATTCCGGCGCAGCCAGTGCCATAGCACTCAGGCTCAAATTCGCGGCTTCTAGGGTCGGTCGGTTGGATCATGCCGATCAGGCGTTCCGCTGCCATAGCGTCGCGCGTCATCTCGAGATATCGTGGTTCGAAGATATTTAGCGGCAGGCGCCCGCCTGGCAGCAGTAAAACGCCGATAAGCGGAAAGATCGGAATGACCGGTGGTAATACTGCCACCGTCCAATCAGATGCCCCACGGCTGAAGCCGATACCCATATTGGTCATGTTACGTCGCTCGTCGCGCGATTAGGAAAAAAGTACCGACGATAATTTCCGTCGGCCGCTGATGGCGAGCTCATGAGTTGGCCCGAGAGCGTCAAAGATTTGCAGTAACATCTCGCGTGCCGCCTCTTCGTTCCAGGCTCGCTCGCGGCTTACGATCTCAACCAGTTCGTCGATCGTCTCCTCATTGCGCGCCTGGGCGTAATAGGCCATGGCAAGATCGTAGCGCGCCTGATGATCGTTGGCGTTAGCTTCCAGGCGGGCGAGCAACTCCGATACATTCGCTGCGTCGCCCGTGTTCTCCGAGCGCTCGGCAAGCTCAAGCGCTGCCCGTGCGCCTTCAATTTCAGCATGTTTGACGAGTTTGTCATCCACTGCGTCGAGCACTTCACGTGCGCCCACACCGTCGTTTAGGCCTAAAAGGCTTCGCGCCATACCGGCTACTGCCGCCGCTTCGTCCGGCGCGTGCTTGAGGACTTGGCTGTAGAGATTAGCTGCCGAATTGAAATCTTCGGATTCGAGCGCCGCCTGCGCCTGTTCCAATGCCTGCTCGACTGGAGTTGGGCCAATTGGTCCCGTGAGGCGTTCAACGAAGCTCTTAATTTGGCTTTCAGATTGCGCGCCAACAAAACCGTCGACCGGCTGGCCGTTCTTAAAGGCGAAAACCGCGGGGATCGACTGGATGCGCATTTGCATCGCGATTTCCTGGTTCTGGTCGATATCGACTTTGACCAGCTTTATCTTGCCTTGCGCTGCGTTGACAATCTTTTCTAGGAGCGGTCCGAGAGTTTTGCAGGGCTCGCACCATGGCGCCCAGAAATCAACGATGACGGGTAACTCCATCGATGCTTCGATGACGTCGGCGACGAAGGTCTGAGTGGTACTGTTCACGATCACGTCGGGCGTGCCCGTATCCTGTCCGATAATATCTGTCATGCAGGCTCCAATCGATTAGTCACGCCGTTGTTAGCGTTATTTTGTCGTCGGTGCAATTACGCCCCATCCTCTTCGTCGAGCGGAAACTGCAGATCGCGTGCCTCATGGCCGCAATCGGCAATGAAACGGCGCAAATCCAACGGCGCGATGGCCGTCGTAGCATCATTGCGGAGTGGGTGAAAATTAACCAAATCGGCGGTCATCATCTCAGCGTCGAGGAACACGCCAACTCGTTTCTTGCTGTCATTGATCAGGCCGAAAGGCGTTACCGCGCCGGGGATAACACCAAGTACTTCCATTAGCAATTCTGGCTTGCCGAAGGAGAGCCGTGCTGCGCCCATTGCCCTCTGCAGCGCCTTCATTTTCACCTCTCGTTCGTCGAGCATGACAGCGAGCCAGAGCGCCCCCTTCTTATCTTTGAAAAACAGGTTCTTGCAATGGGCGCCGGGAAGGTGGGCGCAGTGCTGCTGCGCCTCCTCCACGGTAAACACTGCTGGGTGGTCGTGGGTCTTGTGCACGATGTCCAATTGCTCAAAGCGGTGAAATAGTTCTTCGCTACCAGATGGCATAGTTCTATTTATTCCCAGACGTTAACGAAACACTATAATTGCATGATAGCATTGTAGCGTCACAGGGGCTTGAATGCTCGGTGGCTTGACGTAATATCCAGACGGGCCAAGTATGGCGCGGACGCGGGTGTAGCTCAGGGGTAGAGCGCAACCTTGCCAAGGTTGAAGTCGTGAGTTCGAATCTCATCACCCGCTCCATTTTTCTCACTGAAGGTGTAAATCTCGTTTTTGCGACCGGCCTTTGGCACTGACGCATTCCATCGCCTCGACTGCGCTGGCGAGCTCTACCAGCATGTCGGTGCCCATGAGACCGGCGTAAGCGTTGGCATCGGCGTGGTATCACTAGTCTTTGCTCGACTTTCTTTACCAAGGTCCGCCTGTTGATCAGGTGGGGTATTTCTAAACGTGTGTTCAAGGACCAGAAGTTTCTAGCGCTAACCTTTGACGAGCTCATTTTTTACCAAAGGATAAAGGGAGCTTGTGACAAGGCAGTGTGTTTTGGTGCTCACTGTATTAGTTCGGGCCGGCGCCAATGATGGCCTCCGCATCTATCTCTACCAGATATGCGGCATCCACGAGGGTGCTGACGCCGATTAGTGTGGAACAAGGAAAGTCGCCTGTAAAGAATTCTTGGCGCACTTCCAGTACCGCTGGTCGGTGGCGGATGTCGGTGAGGTATATACGCACTCGGGCGATATCGCTCATTTTGCCGCCGGCGGCTTCGATATAATGTTTCATGTTGCGGAAGATCACTCGGGTTTGCTCTCCGGGGTCGTTAACGCCGAGCACCTTGCCGTCGTTCGACAAAGACACGAAGCCTGAGATAAAAACCTGATTTCCGCAGCGTATGCAGTTCGACCAAAGGCCGGGCGCTGGCTCTTTGACATGTTTGCTCAGGATTCGTTCAAGTTTTGCCATGATGTAATCTCCCTGGAGGTCTCGATGTTATCGGATACAAATGTGTCGTTGCGGGTGATAGCACCCGCTTGAGATTTGCTCTAGCCGGTCTTTTCGAATTTGACAGGGAAATCTTTCGGAACTTCTGGCCGCCAAACTTTAGAATTTTTCTTCCAGGGACTAGTCTTTCGCTTCCCACGCCATAATTTTCGTTTTGTCTGCATTGTGAACAAGGGAGGGCGGGCGACGAAGCAGGGGGTATTTTCCTCTACCTTAAACTACACTCCGGCATTAACTGGTTTCTCGACACAGGGAGATAGCGCAGATGGGGAAGTGGCAGAAAATTAACGTCGGCGCAACGCGGATGCCACTGGTGCCTACTGCCATGCTCTTTGCATGCGGCATTACTTGGGGCATGAGCTTTTCTCTTAACAAGATAGCCATCTCCTCGGGCATTCCCTTCGTCGCTTATGTCTTCTGGCAAAGCCTTGGCGCTGGGCTGATCCTGTTGGTCCTCTCTTTTGCCACTGGCCACCGGATGCATCTGAGCCAGGCACATCTCAAACTTTATGGCGCTGCGGCACTGTTCGAGTTCGTGTTGCCTTTTCTAGCGCTCAATTACGTTGCCAATAAGTTGCCCGCCGGGGTGGTCGGTATTGGCCAGTCATTGGTGCCGGCGTTGACCTTTGCTTTCGCTTTAGGGTTCCGCGTCGACAAATTTCATATCCTGCGTTTCGGTGGTCTCTGCATTGGACTTGCTGGTGTGTTACTAGTGTTGTTGCCAGAAGAAAGCCTGCCTGAGCCAGGCATGATTGGCTGGGTGTTGATCGCGCTTCTCGCGCCGCTCTTTTACGGCCTAGCCAATATCCTTGTTGCGATAATGCGCCCCCCAAAATCTCATTCCCTGCCGCTTGCGGCGGGACTCTTACTCGGTTCGTCGTTGTTTTTGCTGGTGGTCATGGCGGCAACTGGGTCGTGGTGGTTTTTCGATGCCGGGTTGGACGATGGTGGCTTGGCATTAATCGGTGTCACCTTACTCAACACAATCTTCTGGTATCTCCTGTTCGAGATTATTCACGTTGCTGGGCCGGTCTTCTTTGCTAGCTACAATTACATATCGCCTTTGGCTGGTATTGGTTGGGCTGCAGTGTATTTCGGAGAAAGTCACAGCGTCTGGATCTGGGGTGCTCTAGCGCTAATGTTCCTCAGCCTTTTCTTGGTTACTCGGCGAGTAAAAACAGACTAAGAAATTCTGGGTGAGCGGTACCGCCCGTGACGTTACGTTTACGGCAAAATTTTCAGAGTAGTGGGTTGTCGACCTCCAGGCCCAGGGCGGCGCGGCCATACGTGGTTGCGTTGGCCTCCCAGTTTTGAGTGATATGGGCGCGCCCGGCATGGACGTCACGGAAGGCGCGCGACAGGGGATTGCCGTCATAGAGCCCGCCGCCACCAGATGCAGTGAAGACGAGATCCACCGCGCGGCAGCAGAGCTTGGCAGCAAAGGCTCCTTGAGCACGGTAGCGCGCGCGCTCCTCTAAGGTGGGCATGCTGCCAGCCTCGACGATCGCGGTCGCTTCATCGCAATTTTGCAAGTAAAGGCGGCGCGCCATGTCGACTGAATTCAGTGCCTCGGCGAGATTGACCTGTACAGTGCCGTAATCGGCAACACGTTGGCCACTGTAGTTGGCGAGTCGGTTTTTGGTAGCGGTGACGTAAGCTGCTACTGCGCCCTCGGCGGTCCCCAGCACCGCAGCGCCGACCCAGGTGAAGAACATCGAGAACAGCGGCAACTTGTATACCGTAGCGGTATTGACCGCGTTGCCAGGAGCGTTGCCATCGCGTGTATCCAGGGCTCGCAGGCGGCGATGGTCAGGCACGAACTTGTTATCCACTTCGACGTCCTTACTGCCAGTGCCGCGCAGACCGGCGGCGCGCCAAGTGTCGATGATGGTGTAGTCGGATTTTGGAACCAGAAACATGGAGAGCGTGCCATCCTCTTCGGTCGCAGCAAAGAAGTTCCAGCCCGCGTGGTCAATGCCACTGCCGAATGGCCAGCGGCCGGAAAGTCGCCAGCCGCCGTTGACCTGCTTGACACGTCCGGCTGGGAAGATCAGCGTGCCAGTGAGACGCGTGTCGCGGGAATCGTTCCACACCTCGTCCTGGGCTTCTTGTGGCCAGAGGGCGAGTTTAAATGTGCAGCTGAGGAAATTGCAGGTCACCCAGGCAGTCGAAGCACAACCCTGGGCAAGAGTCGCGACGATTTCCATAATGGTGCGGTAATCGATCTCGCTGCCGCCGAGGCGGCCGGGAAGCGTGGCGCGCAGAAGTCCAGAGTTGATCAAATCCTGGACTGTTGCGTCGGGTAGGCGCCTGAGTTCTTCCGCTTGCGCGGCGCGTTCGCGCAAGCGCGGTACTAGTTCCTCGGCGGCGGTGAGAAGCGAATCGCGGGTCATCGATGAATCCGTCATAAGAGAGCTACTCGGCTGCTGCTTGTTGCGAAGCTTGGCTACGTGCCCGCGGGCGTTTGTGATAGGCGCCATCCTTCATAATCATCAGAATGTTAGAAGCATCCTGAAAGACCGTGAGATCGGCTAGTGGATCGCCGTCGATCAGCAGGAGGTCGGCAAGGTAGCCCGCTGCAACTCGGCCTAATTCCTCGCCGGCGCCAAACGCTTGGGCACCATAGGCTGTTGCCGCGCGCAATATCTCGTAAGGCTTGAAGCCGAGGTAGTTAGTGAAATGCTCAAAGTCGCGCGTTTCGGTTCCGTGTGGTGTCCAGGGGAAGCCATAATCGCCGAACGGCAGCACCTTGATACCGCGTTTGTGCATCTTGGTGAGCGTCTCAGCTCCGATTTCGAGCTCGCGCACGAAACCCCATTCTGCCGCCGTCTCCGGCGGGATACCGTATTCCCCAGCTTCATAGGCGGTCGCATGGGTAAAGCCGATTGCTGGTGTGACCCAGAATTCGTCTTTGTTGGCTTCCAGAAGATCGAGTGATTCCTCGTCAGCCAGGGTGCCGTGATACACCAGTGAAATGCCATATTGGACGCAGCGTTTGATTGATTCGGGATTACGCGCATGTGCTGCTAGCATGCGCTTTCGCTGATGCGCTACAGCGGTACCGGCGGCAACTTCGTCCTCGTCCATGGCACTCTGATCGGCGTCGCACATGCCGGGTATGAGATGATCACCTGACAGCATCAGCTTGATCACATCGACCCCTTCACGCACCATCTCCCGGCAAACTCGGCGAAGTTCCTCCGGCCCATCGACATAGAGTGAGAGATCATTGTGATATTTGTGCATTTGACGAATATCACCGAGACCACCCGAAACAGTGATTTCTGGAGTTGCCGCACGGTAGCGAGGTCCAGGCGAGTGGCCGGCATTAATTTCGTTGCGCGCCACGATATCGAGGCGCGGCTTCGCTGCGCCAGCGCCGATCGCGGCAGTAAAGCCGTGATCGATGATCGTCTTTGCTTGGCGCATGGTCAGCAGCATGTGTTCCTCTACCGGAATATCGCCCATGCTCTTAGGCCCTGTATAACTCATATGGCAATGGGAGTTGACCAGCCCGGGCATCAGCGTCGCGCCACTGCCGTTGACGACGGTCGCACCCTCTCGTGGCAATTTCTTGCGCCCCTTTGTAACGCTTTGAATGCGGTTGCCCTGAACTAACACTTCGCCTGGCGTTGCAGATTGCCCTACCCCGTCGAAAATTCGGACATTGGTGAATAGTGTTCGTGGCATGGCTTGAATCTCCCCCACAAAAGAGCCGTTGTTCAGGAGAGATTGTCACCACCAGCAAGCGATGCGTCAATCCTGGTAATCGTGCCAGTTGACTGCACCGACGTGAGATATAAGCTATTGCGACCGTGCACAAAGACACGGTGGCGAAAAGGTATAGGGAGGGAGACGTGAAACCGGCAGCATTCGAATATGTCCGCGCCGACAGCGTCGATAACACTTTATCGGTCCTTGCGGCTAATGCCGAGGCCCGCGTGCTGGCTGGCGGACAAAGCCTTATAGCAATGATGAATCTGCGCTTGGCCAAACCTGGTTGTCTCATCGATATCAACCGCCTAGCCGAGCTAGACTATATACGGGCTGAAGGCGATGAGCTGGCAATCGGCTCGCTGACGCGCCACACTACGCTAGCCAGTTCGGTCGAAGTTGCAGAATATTGCCCGCTCATGCGGTCCGCTTATAGTCATATCGCGCATCGCGCAGTACGTAACAGGGGGACGGTCGGAGGAAATCTATGCCATGCCGACCCCGCCTCGGAAAATCCCGCCGTTGCCATCGCCAGCGGCGCAACACTAGTGCTCCGGAGCACGGGCGGTGAGCGTCGCGTTGCGGCGGAAGATTTCTTTATTGGTCTTTATGAGACGGCTGCGGAGCAAAACGAATTGCTAACCGAGATCCGTTACCCCAAAGCGCCACAAGGCCAGGGTTGGTCATTCCAGGAGACCAGCACGCGCCAGGGCGATTTCGCGCTTGCTGGTATTGCTGCTACCGTCGACGCCGCCAATGGCACTTGCAGGGATGCCCGTGTCGTTGCAGTTGGCGTTGGTGAATATGCGACGCGGCTCACCGCCGCCGAGGAAGCAGTCAGGGGGCGTGAGTTAGGGGAGGACACCCTCAAGGCTGCGGGCGACGTGGCACGCGATACGGTTGATCCGCCATCGGATTTTCACGCCGACGCAGAGTATCGCCGCGATCTCGTCTGTGCCCTCACGAAGCGGGCGCTGGCCGAGGCCCGCGATCGCGTAGGGTCGGGAGGATAGACAATGGAAAATGTAAAAATCACAGTCACTGTCAACGGCCGTAGCTATGAGCGCGAGACTGAGCCGCGCCGGCTGTTAAGCGATTTCTTGCGCGAAGATCTTCGGCTTACTGGCACCCATGTTGGTTGCGAGCATGGCGTTTGCGGGTCCTGCACGGTGCTGATGGACGGGCGATCCACGCGTTCTTGCCTTACCTTTGCTGTTATGGCGGACGGCGCCGAGATTGATACGATTGAGGGCCTCGGCACCATTGAGGACATGCACCCGCTACAGGCGGCATTCTGGGAGAAACATGGCCTGCAATGCGGCTTCTGCACGCCGGGTATGCTGATGACTGCGGTTGAACTGCTGCGTGAAAGCCCTGATGCAGGACGCGAGGAGATTCGCGAGGCGCTGTCGGGCAATCTATGTCGGTGCACCGGCTATCAAACCATTGTCGAGGCTATCGAATTAGCGGCTGAAAACATGCGGGGGGGCAAGTAAATGAGTTTGGACGCATATATTCCGCCAAGCCGGCAGACGGAAAAGCCGCGCGACTCATATAACTATATTGGCAAAAGCATGAAACGGGTTGAGGATCCGAGGCTTTTGGTTGGCGGCGGGATCTACGCCGATGACACCAATGTTGCTGACATGGCTCATGCAGCCATTCTTAGAAGCCCGCATGCACACGCAAAAATTGTCAGTATCGACAAAACAAAGGCAGAAGCGCTGCCCGGTGTGCTTTGCGTCATGACCGGTGATGAGGCGGCAAAAGAGACAGGACCGCTCCCGAGCTGGGCCAATCCGCCGGTAAATCAATATTGCATAGCGCTTGATCGGGTACGCCATGTTGGTGAGGCCGTGGTAGCGGTGGTTGCCGAATCGCGCTACATCGCTGAGGATGCTTGCGATCTGGTTGAGGTGGAATATGAACCGCTGCCAGCAGTGGTTGACCTTGAGGAGGCCCTGACTTCGTCGGGTGATGCGGTTTTGCATCCCTATCGTGGAGACACCAATGTTGCGCTTGCGCGCACGCTTACCTTCGGAACTGTAGAAGAAGATTTTGGTAAGGCTGATCGCATAATCGAGCGGCGTTTTCGGTGGCCTCGCTCGGGCGGTACGCCACTAGAAACCCATGGTGCGGTTGCAAGCTTTGATCCAGCGACCGGAAAGTTCACGATTACCGCCAATACTTCGATGTATAATTATTGTGGCTGGATGATTGCAGATTCTCTTGGCGTTCCGGCTCACAAGCTAAACATTGTTCCGACCTTGGCAGGCGGCAGTTTTGGAGCCAAATTATTCAGCCATAAGCCTTGTGTATTGGCTGCAACCCTGGCTCGCGCTGTTGGTCGTCCAGTAAAATTTATGGAAGACCGTATAGATAATACGACGGGCTGTGATGCCCATGCTTCGGACAGAGTTTATTATGCCAAGCTTGCGATTAAGGATGACGGCACCTTGCTGAGCCTAAGAACGCATATCATTGATGATTATGGCGCTTATTTTCAGTTTGGAGTTGGCCAGCATGGTAATGCACTTTCACAATGTGTAGGCCCTTACGCCATTAATTCCGTTGAGGTTGAGCTTGAGGCGGTGCTAACGAACAAGTGTCAGCAGGGCGCGTATCGCGGATTCGGTTCTGAGGTCGCTAATTTCGTCATTGAGCGTTTGGTTGATGGCGCGGCAGCAGAACTTGGCATGGATCCCGTAGAGATCCGGCGCAAGAATTTTATTCAACCAGATCAGTTCCCATATCTCATACCGACCGGAAACATGTATGACAGCGGAAATTATGCCGCTGTTCTCGATGAAACCTTGAAGATCGCCGAATATGACGTTTGGCGCGCAAAGCAGGAAAAGATGCGCTCTGAAGGCCGCTATGTGGGCATAGGTGTGGCAACTTGCCAGGAGCGAAGCGTTTTCAGCACTACAGAGTTTTGGATGTGGAATCTTGAGCCCGGCGGTGAATGGACCAGTTCTCCCGATGCGGTCTCGCTCAAGATTGATCCCACTGGTAAGGCCTTCATCACACTCCACTCACCCTTCTGGGGCAACAGTCCCGAGACCGTGGCGGTTCAGGTTCTCGCCGAGCAATTGACTCTGGACCCTGAGAATATTGAGGTTACTTATTCTGATTCTGACCACGGCTTTAATTCCACGGGGCCCGGTGGCAGTCGTTTCACAGTGATGATTACAGGCGCGGTCGTGGGCGCAGCTGATCAACTGAAGAAGAAGCTATTGCGCATCGCGGGCCACCTGATGGAGGCGGACACCGAGGATTTAGAATTTCGTGACGGTGCGGTTTCCTTGAAAGGCGCGCCTGATAAGCGCCTGTCAATCGCCGAGCTCGCTAATACCGCGCACTATTTTCGTCTCGATCTTCCGGAGGATATGGACCTTACTAGCGGCCTAGATGCGAGCTATGTCTATGACCATCCGGTCACGACACTACCGGCTGAAGATAATTCCCATATGGGTATTTTTTATCCCATCATGGGCCATATGTGTCATATCCCGGTCGTTGAGGTGGATATAGAGACAGGCAAAATCAGCTTTCTTAATTACGGCTGTGTGCATGATTGTGGGACGATGATAAACCCCATGACTCTGAAGGGCCACGTTCGGGGCGGTGTGGTAAATGGCATTGGTAGCGCGATCCTCGAGCACTATCATTACGATGAATCGGGGCAACTTGATAACGCGCTCTTCACCGATTACCTGTTGCCCTCAACCCTGGAGTCTCCGGAAGATATCAAAGTCGGTCATGTCGTGACTCCTTCTCCTTTTACAGAATATGGCGTTAAGGGCGGAGGAGAAGGGGGGCGCATGGGCACGCCGCCGGCTTTGGCTGCGGCGGTTGAGGACGCACTCCGTCCGTTTGGCGTGCAGATTGATGAATTACCTATAAGCCCCAGCCGTCTACGCCGCTTAATTCGTGAAGCCCAAGCGGAGAAATAATACCACCACATGATCGCTTTTCTGTTCGATTGTGTATGGGATATGCGTTTCGGGATTACTATTGGCAAATATGACTTCCCGTAATGGCTGCTAAGGGATTTGGTACAAAAATTGGTTCACAATTTCGCCTCGACAAAGAGGGTGAGGCTTGATTGAATGCTGCACCGCTTTTCATTTTGGATCAGAGAGACGAATTTCTTAATGCTCGTTTTTGGCGGGTCCACATCAAGGGAGGTATAAATGAGACTTTGGAAACTATCCGTCGCAATCGCCTTCGGTACGGCGTTTGCGCTCAGTACTCTGGCTCCGGGCCAGGCAAAGGCAGAATCGTGGTCGCAAGACATCCAGGTTTATAACCCGGCTTGTACGAGCGGTAACGAGGACTGCTGGGCCGTTGCGCAGGGCGCGGGCCTTGAAATCGTTACATACACGGCCTTAGAAAAAGCTGATAAGAAACATCATATTTGCGTTTCTTTTCCTCACCTTAAAGATTCCTACTGGGTAGGCGCAGCTTACGGCATTATCGAAGAGGGAAAACGTCTCGGGCAAAAGATTACTTTGATGGAAGCCGGAGGGTACACCCAGCTCGAAAAGCAAATTGCTCAGATTGAAGACTGCATTGCTAACGGTGCTGACGCTCTCGTCATGGCTGCAATTTCCAATGACGGAAACGTCAAGCAAATCAATGAGATTCGGGCGAAGGGTATTCCCGTGATTGATTTGATTAACGGTGTTAAGACCCAGGTAGATGCGAAGTCTCTGATGAGCTATTACTCAATGGGTCATACGTCTTGCAAGTGGGTGGCAGACCAGCATCCTGCGGGCAGCGGCAAAGTCAAAATCGCTTGGTTCCCCGGACCTCCGGGCGCGGGTTGGTCCACTGGCGGTGATGCCGGTTGTAACGACGCCGTGGCAGGAAGCGATGTCGAGATTGTCCAGACCAAATGGGGTGATACCGGCAAAGAGATCCAGCTCAAGCTGGTGGAGGACGTAATTCAGTCCCAGACGTTTGATGGGGAAGTTGATCTAGATTACATTGTTGGCGTTGGCCCAGCAATTGAAGGCGCGATCGCAACCCTGCGTGACCTCGACCTATCTGGAGAGATCAAGCTGGCCTCTTACTACTACACGCCGGGAATGCATATGTTCCTGCAACAAGGCCGGATGGATATGGCCCCGACCGATCAGATGATCATTCAGGCGCGTATTTCCATTGATCAGGCTGTAAGGCTTCTTGAAAACAAGGGCTATGCTACGGGTGGTCGCCCGGAGTATGAAAACCCGTCACGTTTGGTTGAGCATGCTCAGCCTGTAGCCATCAGTGTGACGCCTGCTAACATCAAGGACTTCGATACAAGCACTACGTTGGCTCCGAAGGGTTGGGTTCCATCCTTCAGCGTCGACTAAGTGACTGTATTTTCAAGAAAACTTAACTGATGAAAGACCTTTAACCGATGGTTGAAACATCAGTAGCAGAAGGTACTGCGTCCCCGGAGTTGAGAAGCTCCGGGGACGCAATTCTCCGTCTCGAAGGAATTTCCAAGCAGTTCCCCGGAACGCTAGCACTCGATAACGTGAACTTCGATGTGCGGAGCGGCGAGGTACATGTGTTGTTTGGTGAAAATGGCGCTGGAAAATCGACACTTATACAGATCGTCGCGGGTGTTTATAGGCAATCTTCCGGTTCAATGACCTTGAATGGCGACACAGTTTCGCTGTCTTCCGTGAAGCATGCCCGTGAATTAGGCGTAAGCGCAGTTTTCCAGGAATTTTCTCTTGTTCCCGAGCTTAGTGTAGAAGACAATCTGTTTCTTGGATCTGAGCTGACTCGCGGCCCGCTATTAGACAAGGTATCGCTTCGCAGACAGGCTAGGGAAACACTTGATCGGCTTGGCTTTGCGCTCAAGGCCAACTCTATCGTCCTTTATCTTTCCCGTGCCGAGCAGCAGATGGTTGAAATCGCAAAGGCGTTTCGAACCAAACCTTCGATCATGATTTTCGACGAGCCGACGGCTTCGCTTACTGAGCGTGAGACGGAACGGTTGTTTCAATTGATCGAACAGCTGAAGTCCGAAGGCATTGGCATTATTTACATCACTCATCGAATGAATGAGATTAAACAAATTGGCAACCGTATAACGGTTTTGCGTGACGGTAAGTTCATCGACACTATTTCGGTGGCAGAGGCGACCGATCAGAAGCTCGTCGAATTGATGACTGGGCGCGTCATCGATCAGGTTTTTCCAGAGATTAAGAAGAAACCTGGCGAGGGATTGTTGACGATCGAGAATTTGGACGTTTTTGGTGACGACGCTGTAAACAACGCCTCGATCAACGTACGGCGGGGTGAAGTAGTCGGGATTGCAGGGCTCGTAGGTTCAGGCAAATCTTCAATCGGACGCTCTTGCTTTGGGCTTGAGCGCATTGTGGGGGGTAAAATTACCTTTAAGGGGGACGTGATATACGACCGCGAATCGCGCGTTAATAAACTCGGACCTAGGCGCATGCTTGATCGCGGATTATACTACCTGCCCTCTAACCGCCGAGCCGAAGGCTTGGTGATGTTGCAGAATGTTCGAGAGAACGTCACCATAGCATCGTTGAATTTACCAAAATTTTCGAACAAGCTTTTCCTCAAAAAGCGAAATGAGCGCAACGAATCTAAATCTGTCGCGCAGCGCCTTGATTTGTCGCCCCCCAACATTGAACGTGATTTAGAGCATTTCTCAGGCGGTAATCAACAGAAGGTCATGATCGGCAAATGTCTAGTGCGAGACGTAGACCTATTTATCTTTGATGAACCAACCGTTGGTGTAGATGTTGGTGCTAGGGTAAAAATTTACGAGTTCATTCGGGATCTATGCGAGGCTGGAGCGGGTGTTTTATTGATCTCATCGGATTTACCAGAGATCCTGCATCTTACGCACCGCAGCTACGTTATGTATCGCGGTGAAGTGAAGGCAGAACTTGATAAGTCAGAGATCAGCGAGAAGGCGATTTTGAACTATTTCTTCGAGAAATCGGCTTGAGAGCTTGAATAAACCAACGATTCGCGAATCCGGGAGAGTCTTCAATGGCGAATATTTCGGCTCCTAGGGAGGAGTCACTTCTTTCCAAAATTGAACAGAAAGCAGCCGTCGTATTCGTTAAGGGCGGTGTTTTACCCTGGTTTCTGGTTCTAGCACTTGTAGTGTTCTGGCTCTCAACCGACAACTTTCTGTCGGGTAAGAATATTCTCAGCATGCTACGGCAGGCTACATACCTGACCATGGTTGCCATGGCACAGATGGTTGTGCTGCTTACTGCTGGCCTTGACCTATCGGTTGGCGTCATGTTCGCCATTACCTCGGTTATTACCTCTATGGTGATGGTCGCAGTTTGGTCCGGAGATTTTTCTGATCCGGGATGGTGGGCTATCGCAGTGGGCTGCGCGGCAGGCATGGGCGCTGGTACTTTGGTTGGTGTCTTCAACGGAATTGGCGTAGCCGTTTTCCGCGTACCACCATTCATGATGACGCTGGCTATGTCATCGATTGTTTTCGGTATAGCTCTCACCATTACCGGCGGCACCCCGATATACGGTATGCCGACTGCTTTTGCTGAAACTTTTGGTTACGGCAAGTTTCTCTCCGTTCCGGTGCCGATCTGGTTGACCATTGGCTTCATCATCATAATGTACGTTTTCATCAACTGGACGCGCATGGGCCGCTATCTTTATGCGCTTGGCGGTAATCTGAAGGCGTCACAGCTTTCTGGCATTAACACAAGGCTTTATCTTTTCTTGGCCTATGTGGTTTGTGCCGCGATCACGACATTTGCAGCTCTGATGCTGACGGCACGGCTCGAAAGCGGCGAGTCAAATATTGGTACTCATTATCCGCTGCTCTCGATTTCAGCCTGTGTTATCGGCGGTGTGAGCCTCTTTGGCGGCACCGGGCGGCTGCCAAATGTGGTGCTTGGTGCTATTTTTATTATCTTGGTGCAGAACGGCATGAATTTGCTGCGCATCAATTCATATCTGCAGATGGTTGTGATAGGCCTCTTGCTTATCCTCGCCGTTATTGGCGATAATTATCGGCAAAAGGTGATGCTGACGCTGCGCGACTAGACCGAGGGTGGCTAAACCTTAGGCGGATCCATCTATGCTTAGCGAGTACCGAATTAGGGGAGGTTGAAATGATTCCGAATATTCCCGAAAGCACCGGCATTCAAGATAATCGAGGTCACTCGTTGACCGACGATTTCATTACCCGAACTTACGTTTTGCCAATACTGACTGATCCGGAGAGCAAGGCCCGGATTATAGAAGAGCATAAGAACAACCCGATCGGCGTTCCCGGCAAGGCGGGCAAGGAGGCGATCGGCCATAGCGACGATCTTTCTCGCGTTCTTGATAAACTCCGCCGGGCGCCAATGACTGGAAAATACGTCCGGATCGCTGTAAAGCCGCATGAGGGCTACAATATTGGCATCGTCTCCGGTGTGCGGGGCGCCCCTGTTAAAATTTTGGAGGAATCCTATCCCAGCGAGGAAGCGTGTGAGCACGCAATTTTTGTACGCCGGGTGGAGGATTTGCTCGCTTCTTACGGGTTATCCTGAACGCCTAAACAATCAAAATAAATCACGTGGAACACGCATTCTGAGGGAGAATAGGTGATGTTGCGGATTACTGGTTATAGCGATTGCTATTCACTGTGTCCCGGCGACACGATTAGTTTCTATGTCAATTCGGAAAAGGGCGAGAGCTACCGAGCCGATATCGTTCGGATGATCCATGGCGACACAAACCCGGACGGCCCGGGCTTCAAGGTAGAGGAAATCGATACCCCTGTAAGCAAGGAATATCCCGGGCGCAACCAGGTCATCCATGGTGGCTCTTACATTGTCGTGCCGCAGGATCATCGTATGGATGTTGAGAGTTTCACGCTACAGGCCTTCATATTCCCGACAACGCCCGGCAAGGGCCCACAGGGTTTGTTAACAAAGGGCGTCGGCGGCGCTGGCTGCGGCCTGTTCATAGACGAGAATGCCAATCTCGCGCTTTGGATCGGTGACGGCAAGGGCAAAGTTGAGACCATCTCGAGTGGTAAGCCGCTTCTCCGCAAAGTGTGGTATCTTGCCGCTGCTTCCTACGATGCGACAAGCGGCGAGGTTCGGCTCTACCAGGAACCAGTAGTAACCTCGGCCAATGGTGGCCTCGGAATGGCGCTCCTCCACCCTCAGGAGGAGACCTCTTCAGTAGTTGAGGGTAAGTCTGCAGTTGCGCCGGCGGCTAATGATGCGCCATTTGTTATGGCAGCGAACACGGAGGTTTCCGATTCCGGTCGGAGCATTCATGGCGGTCACTTCAAGGAAGCGCGCGAACCCATCGCCTTGCCACAGCAGTCCGATGTTTATAACGGCAAGATTGATCGCCCACGCTTCTCCGCCCGCGCCCTCGCCAAGAGCGAAATAGACGCGTTGGCCCGCGGCTTTAAGGGATGCCCAGCTGAACTGCGCAAAAGTGTCGTCGGCGCGTGGGACTTCCACGCCAACATAACCGATAATATAGCCTCGACGCAGATCATTGACACTTCACCCAACGTGCTGCATGGCTATATTGTCAACCTGCCAGCGCGTGGTATGACTGGTTACAACTGGACCGGAGATGAGATCGTCTATCACCACGCTCCCGAGGAGTATGGCGCGATCCATTTTCACGATGACGATATCGACGACGCTCGCTGGGACGTTGATTTCAGCTTCACCGTGCCCGAAGGCACCAAGAGTGGCGCCTTTGCAGCGCGTCTCAGAGTCGGTGGTGAAAGTTCACCTGAGACGGAGGATTTCATAACCTTCTTCGTCCGCCCGCCACAAGGCACCGCGACTTCAAAGATCTGCCTGATCATTCCATCTGCCAGTTATCTCGCCTACTCCAATGACAATCTCTCGACCAACTCGGTAGTTGCCGAACTTCTTGCCGGCAAGGTACCGATTATGCAGGCCTCGGACCTTTACCTGAACGAGCACCGTGAATACGGCCTTTCAACTTATTCGCTGCATTCCGACGGTTCGGGCGTGTGCTATTCCTCGCGCCTTCGCCCGATCCTCAACATGCGGCCAAAATACCGCCACTGGCTGTCGCCATCGCTCTGGCAGCTCAACGGCGATCTTCATCTGACTGATTGGCTTGAGCAGAAGGGCTTTGATTTTGATGTCCATACCGACGAGGATCTCGACAGAGAAGGTGTCGATCTTCTGAACCGGTATCCTGTTGTACTAACCGGCAGTCATCCGGAATACTCTTCGGAGAAGATGATTGACGCCTATGAGGCCTATCAGCATCAGGGCGGCCGTTGGCTCTATCTCGGCGCCGACGGATTCTATTGGATCACGGAATTTCATCCAGAGAACGGTAATATCGTCGAGGTGCGAAAGGGCGAGGCTGGTACCCGTGCCTGGACGGCCAATCCAGGTGAGTACAATAATGCCTTTGACGGCAAATATGGCGGTATGTGGCGCGCCCGCGGCCGCATTCCGAGCAAAGTTTGTGGCCTCACCTTCACTGCCTATGGCTTTGACGTCTCGTCTTATTATCGGCGTGATGTAGACAGTTTCCGCCCGGAGTGCGAATGGATGTTTCAAGGCATCGGTGAGGATGAGATAATTGGCGATTTCGGGTTGGTCGGTGGTGGCGCTGCCGGCCTTGAGCTTGACCGCTACGATCTTGAATTCGGCACACCGCATAATGGTTATCTTCTAGCGCGCTCCGAGGGTCACACAGATCTGATGATGCAGGTAAATGAGGAAATTCACTTCACCGTTCGCGGCTATTACGGTGGCGGTGACGAGAATCCGCAGGTCCGCGCCGACATGATATATTATAAGACGCCGAATGACGGCGCGGTGTTTGCGCCTGGCTCACTTGCTTGGTGCGGTTCACTTTCGCACAACAATTACGATAACAATGTCTCGCGCTTAATGGAGAACGTCATCAACGGCTTTCTCAAGGAGGGGCCGCTGCCCTAGGCAGTAGCCCCAAAGGTAAGGAGGCCAGGTAGGGGGGACATGTCCGACAAAACCCGCTCCTCGCCTATGCCGCTTATAACTCCGCCGGTTGGCAAAAATATCATGCCAACCCGCGCGGAGCCTGCGAGCGCCCTCGAGCAAACTATCCTTGGCGGTCTTGATCGAGAGAAGCTAAGTGACCTCGCCGAGGTGCTATTCGCTATCAACAAGCATCGCCATGGTCCGATCCCTGGTTTTTATGTCGTGGTATGTACAAAGGCGGACAAGGAATGGTGTGTAGGGCAGCTCAGCGCTGACCGCGAGGTTCCGCTTATCTTGCATGAAGACCAAATCTTCAATTCCCCCGAGGCAGCGCAAGAAGCTGCTGAACGTATGAAGGCTGCGGATCCGCCAGATGATCAGCCGGGAAGCTCCATGTTGTAGAACCGGGCGCAGTTCCGAAAAGTGATATCGTCCCGTGTCTCCTGATCGAGATGGCCGAACACCTTATCAATTACGTCCCCTGTGTTTGGGTAGGTGCAGCGCGCATGTGGAAAATCCGAGCCCCACATGATGGTTTGGGGATCAATTACATCTAGAACCTTGTCGAGATACGGGTCATCGATTAGGCCGTGATAGATCTGACACATATATTCTTCGACCGGTTTCTTAATCTCCGGGATATTCATGGCTGGTCCAAAATCATCCTGGATTTGCTTTGTGCGGAAGAACCAATAGGGCAACCACGAGACTTCATATTCTGAACAAACCAGTTTGAGCTTTGGAAAACGGTCTAGCACACCGCCAAAGATAAACTCGTTGGTCAACACTGGTCCGGCTTCGGAGAAGACGCCGATGGTGCTACGTGGCACATTTATACGGTCGTCCCCCTGTAGTACGAACAGATCTATCTCGTTACCAGTGATGATATGCAGAGTTACCGGCTGATCCAGTTCTACGGCTTTGGCCCAGAAAGGGTCATATTTCTTATCCTGGTAAGGGGCCCATTCTGGCCGAGCATCACAATTAATGACGCAGCTTTTTAGTCCCTTCTTAGCTGTGCGTTCCAGTTCTCGCACCGCCCAATCGACATCTGCCATATGAATCATCGAAACACCGTAGAGCCGGTTTGGTGCGTGGCTGCAGTATTCGGCTAACCAGTCGTTGAACACTTTGCAGCAATCTTCGACCATGCGGTCGTTCCGCGCGCGCATTGCGTAGAGCAACCAAGTTGCGTTTACGATTTCGCCCCACACGCCGTCCTCATCCATACACTGCAACCGCACAACAGGGTCAGTGCCCGATGCAATCAATTTTTTTTGTAGTTCTTCGTCACCTTCGACGACTTCGTCAATGCGAATATATTCAATGCCTGTGAAATAATGATCAGCTTTCTCCCCCTTATATTCATTCAATATCCTGGGTAGAACATCTTCCCCGTATTTTTTGCTCAAAGCTTTGGTAAATAAATCGGCGGGTTCAATCACATGAGAGTCGCCAGAAATTATAGGTTGAGACATTCTTGAAGTTTCTCCGTTAGTTACAGGTTCTTAACTATTCTGCCGCCCGCTGAGCCTGGCTACCTACCATGCCTATCTCTGCGATGCGCTCTTGGGTGTAGACGTCGCTCCACATGTCATAAGAAAACTCGGTGCGCAGGCGACGCGCATGCGTGTTTATATCAAGTTTAACCGTCTCGCCGTTCTGGACTATCTCGCGGATGCGCGAGCGGTCCTGCAGCACGGAAATATCTGCCAGAGGATCGCCGTCGATCACCAGAATATCAGCCAGCTTGCCGGCTTTGAGCGCGCCGACTTGGCCGTTTTCGCGCACAAATTCACTATTATTAACGGTCGCACATTTGAGCGCCTCTGCTGTGCTGAAACCAAGGTATTTGACATAATGCTCCAGTTCGCGGGCATGCCATTCTCCATAGGGCGTGACGGCAAATCCAGAGTCCGTTCCCAGCATGAATTTGACCCCGGCTTCCCGTGCTATGGGAAGACTTTTACGAGCGCAATCTAGCTCGCGTTGGTGGGCATCAGGAAAGCTTGGATAGCACCCATCACCGGGGCGTGTAAAATCTATATCGTTAACCACTAGGCTCAGCGATGGACAGAGAGCGCAGCCATTTTTGATCACAGCTTCCAAGCCTTCATCGTCCATCCAGGCCGCATGAAAGATGACATCTGCTTTGGCGCGCGCTGAATAGAGTACACCCTCTGCGCCGCGCGCGTGAACCACCACTTTCTTTCCAAGGCGGTGGGCCTCTCTTACCATTGCTGTCATCTCATCTTGATCGTAGCCGGCAACCAGTACATCTGTCGTTGGGTTCATAGAATCGCCGTCAATCGCTATTTTAATGAAATCAACCCCATCCTTAACTTGGAGGCGGATCTCCGCGATGCCCTCTGCGGCATCGCGGCACAGCACGCCGATTGAGGTATCCGGTACACCGATCCAGCTCGGGTACCAGTCCGATAGCCCCTGACGGTTGGTGATTTGCCGGCCCGAGCTGGAAATCCGCGGGCCGGGAAAGAGACCGGCATCAATCGCATCTCGGATAGCTAAGCTGACATGTCCGGTAGTGGTGGGATCAGCCATAGTCGTAAATCCAGCTGCGAGTACTCGCTGGGCCGCTTCCAAACCTCTCAACGCGCGAAATTCAAGAGGCGCGTAAAGATCTATGTCTTCTTCCGATTTGGCATTGCCGTAAGAAAGATGGACATGCATGTCGATCAATCCGGGCATCACAAAATGATCCGAATGGTTGGTTACCTCGTCGCCCGGCGCTGGCTTTGGCGCCCCGGCGCTGGGACCGACATAGCGGAGAGTGTTACCTTCCATGACGATTGTTTGTCCCGTTTCGGCTCCGTCACCAAGGCCGGTAAACAGTTTTCCGCACGTAATATGTCTTGCCATGCCGTATCGCTCCTATGCCGCATGTTCGTGAGGCCGAGTTGCCTGTTCTTCTGACGAGGCCTCTATGAAAAGATTTTCTAACCTAGCGTAATTTTAATAAATTTAGCGGGGAGCTTTCAACCGCAGGCTTCAACTGCTCGTTTCGCCATTATGCCAATGAGATGGGCACGATATTCTGCATCCGCGTGATTATCGTCATTAATGTTATCCGGAGAGATATTTATTCCGGCGATGGCGTCCGGGGAAAAACTTCCCTCCAGGGCTTTTTCCATCTCCTTGACTCGGAATACGCATTCCCTGGCGCCGGTCACCGCTACCCGAACGTTTTTCCCGCTAACGGAAATCATCACAGCAACGATCGCGAAACGTGAGGCGAGATTAGGAAATTTTGACCAGCCAGCTTTTTCCGGCACCGGAAAATTAACTGCTGTAACGATCTCGCCCTCGTTCAATGCCGTTTCATAGAGGCCGATAAAAAACTCGTCCGCCGCGATAGAACGCTTGTTGGTCAAAATCGTGGCGCCGAGACCAACGAGCCCTGCCGGATAATCCGCCGCTGGGTCGTTAAAGCAAATGGAGCCGCCTATGGTACCGCGGTTCCTGACCTGAACATCGCCGATGCCGTTAGCGAGCGCTGTCAACGCCGGTATCGCACCTGCTACCTCATTTGAGGCAGCGACCTCCGCGTGGCGCGTCATTGCACCGATGGTGAGCGTGTTGCCGTCCCGAGAAATGCCCTGGAGATCGCTCAGTCCGTTAAGGTCAATCAATTCACCAGGTGACGAAAGACGTAGCTTCATTGTCGGAATTAGTGACATGCCGCCAGCCAAAACATGGCCCTCGGATGATTTTTGTAAAATGTGCGCGGCTTCGTCGATTGAGGTTGGCTTGTTGTAGGTAAATGCATACATGGCTTTCTCTCCCTCAACCAGCCATTGCTTTGGCACCGGCCGCGATGGCCTTGACGATATTGTGGTACCCAGTACAGCGACAGAGGTTGCCCTCAAGCTCGTTGCGGATATCCCCTTCCGTGGGCGCACCGCCATGGCGCTTCGCGATATCGAGTCCCATCATTACCATGCCCGGGGTACAGAAACCGCATTGCAGACCGTGCTCTTCTTTAAAGGCCGCTTGCATAGGATGCAACGCCCCACCTTCGGCCACGCCCTCGATGGTCGTCACCTCGGCGCCTTCAAGCTGCACGGCGAAGATGGTGCAAGATTTGACCGGCCTGCCATCGATGTGAACTGTGCAGGCGCCGCACTGGCTGGTATCACAGCCTACATGAGTGCCCGTCAATTTTAAGTCCTCGCGCAGGAACTGGGCAAGCAGTGTTCTCGAGTCGACTTCCGCCGATACTGCCTGTCCGTTCACCGCCATGTTGATCTTATTGCTCGGCATTGGTGCCTCTTTCACACTAATTGATTTGTTGCTCTACCGTGTAACACTTTCTCGAAGAGCTCTAGCGCCCTTTCGCTTCCTGAATGGCTCGCCAAACCTTCTTTGGCGTCATGGGTTGGTCAACCTGTCGCACTCCTAGATGCCACAGCGCGTCGATAACACCGTTACTCACGCAGGCTGGGGCGCCAATGGTACCGCTTTCTCCAGCCCCCTTGATGCCGAGCGGATTACTTGGCGCTGGCGTTACTACCGTGTCCACCCCAAAGGAGGGTATGTCGGTGGCACGAGGCATGGCGTAATCCATGAAGGTACCGCTGATATATTGTCCCGTTTCTGCGTCATAGGTGCAATCTTCCATCAGCGCTTGACCAATGCCTTGGACTAGCCCGCCGTGTATTTGTCCCTTTACAACCATTGGGTTGACCAATGTACCCACATCGTCGATAGCCCAGTAATCTCGCAACGTCACACCACCGGTGTCCGCGTCCACAAGGACCACGCAAATATGGATCGCCGATGGGTAATTGCAATCTGTTGGGTCATAAAAATGGGTTTCTTCTAGGCCGATCTCAAGTCCCTCAGGCCGGTCGCCACTATGATAAGCAGCATCAGCAACCTCGGCATAGCTCATAGAGCGATCTGTACCTTTCACAGAAAATTTGGAGCCAGCAGCCTCAATATCGTCAACGGCGCATTCCATTTTATGGGCGGCTATCAGCTTGGCTTTATCGAGAACCTTGTCGGATGCAACGGCAACAGCCATGCCGGCAGTCGAGAGAGATCGCGAGCCCCAAGTGCCGATGCCGAAGGGCACGCGGTCAGTATCACCTTCAACAAGTTCGGTATCCTCAATATCGCAGCCCAGCCTATCGGCAGCAATTTGTGTCCAGGTCGTGGCGTGGGCTTGACCGTGAGAATGGCTGCCGGCGAATACGGTAATTTTACCGCTTGGATGCACACGAACACTTGCGACGTCATAACAACCAATCTTTGCGCCCAGCGAGTTCATCATCTTTGTTGGGCCGGCGCCTGCCATGTCAAAGAAGCAGCAAGTGCCGATCCCCATTAATTTACCGCAGGCGCGCAAACGCTTCTGTTCCTCCCTGAGATCTACGTAACTGCTCGTCTTTCGGATAGATGCATAGAGCTTTGGCAAATCAGCGATGTCGTAAGTAATGCCGGTTGCCGTTTGGTATGGGAAATCGGCGGTCGGGATGAGATTTTTTTCGCGCAGATCGAGCGCATCTATGCCCAGTTCATGAGCGCCGTTCTCGATCAATCGTTCGACCTGATACACTGCTTCGGGTCGCCCTGCGCCGCGATAGGCGTCGACCGGTGTGGTGTGCGTATAGACACTTTTGACTTGTGTGAAGATGGCCGGAATAGCATAGCCGCACGACAGTAGGCAATAGTGGTAGGCATTGGCGATGCTCGCTTGGAACTGGCTTTCATAGGCGCCAAATGCTGCCATGGTCTCGAACTTTGCGCCGAGAATCTTGCCGTCCGAGGCAAATGCCATTTTGCCCACAGTGAAGTGATCGCGCGCGTGGGTATCGGAGGCCTGTACTTCCGTTCGTGTGCCGGTCCAACGCACCGGGCGTCCGACAATTTTGGAGGCCCATAGCACAGTTGGCTCTTCCGGATAATGGTATAGCTTCATGCCAAACCCACCGCCAACATCAGGCGCTATCACTCGGGATTTATGTTCGGGAATGTTCATCGAGACCGCCAGATGGCGCCGTTCCAAATGCGGCGCTTGGGTGGCAGACCATAGCGTGTAGTAATCGCTTTTAGCGTCGTAATGTCCAAGATACGATCTTGGTTCTATTGGCGCTGCCGTTACTCGATTGGTCGGCACCTCGCATTCTGTGACATGAGACGCCTTTGCGAAAGCCTCGTCGGTAGCAGACTCGTCACCATGAATTGTTTGTAACACCAAATTGTTGCCAAATTCTGGATGCACTAACGGAGTATCCGCATCAAGTGCACGCGCCGTAACCGTATTGGCATTTAGTGGCTGGTATTCGACCTTGACCGCTTCTGCTGCATCCAGAGCAAGATAGCGAGTCTCTGCCACCACCATTGCTACGCATTCGCCGACATAGCGCACTACGCCATCGACTGCGAGAAACGGACGGTTAACAGTATTCGCCGGAGCGCCGCTCATATCGTCCACTGGCCATACGCCCTCCGCTTCGCCATACCCGGCTTCCAACCAATCTGTTCCGGTGAGAACTGCCAGCACCCCAGGGATAGTTGCTGCACGCTCGGTTGAAATAGAAATTATCTTTGCGTGTGGATGTGGGCTGCGCACATAAGCCGCATGCACAATATTCTCAGGCAAGGAGACATCGTCGACATACTCGCCACCGCCAGTTAAAAATTTATTGTCTTCACGTCGCTTGATTGATTGTCCGACATACATGGCTGCAGCCTCCCCCCCTGGCACGGTTTTAATACTTTACACCGTTTCCTGTTGACTTTAGCAACAAACAGACGTTTTAGATAAGTCCTACGGTCCTTTTGGATTTCTGTACGCTATTCCGCTGCTTCCGGACGTGATGCCATCCAGGTTGGCTTATTTGAAGCGTGTTCTCGCACAAAGTCTTGAGTTGGCATGCGTGAATCGCGCCAATAGAGCATCGGTTTCTCCCAGGAATAGATCGTGCGTTCGGGCAGCGGTGTCTTGGTGTCGATGACCTCTCCACCTTTCATGATCATGCTAAGGCGGGCTTTATCCTGCAATACTGAGATATCGGCAAGCGGGTCGCCATCAACCACTAGAATGTCGGCAAGCTTACCTTCTTCCAAAGTACCGATCTCATCTTGCATACCCAGAGAGAAGGCGGCATTTATGGTACCGGCTTTAACTGCTTCCATGCTCGTCATACCAAGATAGGTCATTAGATGTTCCATCTCTCGAGCGTGCCATTCGCCATAAGGCACAGCACCCTGACCACTGTCGGTGCCTGACATCATCATGATACCCGCCTTGTGAGCCTTGCTGAGACCAGTGCTGGCAGCCTCCAGTTCCTTTTTATAATGATCTATAACGTGTAACGGGATACCGAGGTCTGGACCCCAGTCGATGGTGTTAGCAATTAGGCTGAGAGTTGGGTTGATCGGTGTTCGGTACTTGATGATGGTTTCGAGGTGTTCATCGTTCATGAACGAGGCGTGGATCACCCAGTCGAAGCCAGCCTCTGCCGCGTCCGCCGCAGCCTGGCCAGAGCGTGCGTGGATCGTACATTTTTTACCCAAGCGGTGGGTGGTCTCAGCGATGGCGCGCAAATCCTCAATGCTCAGACTTCCGTGCCAGCCATCATCATGGGTGAGTACGTCGCCATCACCGGCCACCTTAACAACGTCGACGCCGTCCTTCACTTCGCGGCGGACTTCTGTGATCATCTCGTCTCGGGTATTGCAGAGGACGGCGAACGAGGACGGCGGATGCTCCATCCAAGTTGGCCATGGTGAACCGATGGCATTATAGGTGGTGATATAGCGCCCCCCTGCGACAATGCGAGGGCCTTCGATCATGCCGCAATTAATTCCGTCGCGGAGGCCAACATTGATGTTCCAAGTGCCGCCTGGTGCGCAGATGCTAGTGACGCCGGCACGTAAGACCTGGCGGCAGGCGAGCGCTCCCCTAAGGGTACGGAATTCGACGCTGGTGTAGAGATCAAGTTCCTCGAAGGAGAGTATGTCGCCGTAGGAGGGGTGAACGTGACAGTCCACCAAGCCCGGCATGATCGTTTTACCATTGGCGTCGATCGTCCGGTGTGGACCGTCTGCCTGGGCGGCAGATTCAATCGCCTCGGCCGGGCCAATTTTGGCGATTCGTCCATCTTTGACGTAAAGACTGGTATTGGCTTGGCGTGGGCTGCCCGTAGCGTCCAGCAAATGCCCATCTTTGACGACACACGCTGACATTTTATACCTCCAAATTGATTAACGCTGTCGCACTTTTTGTTGCTTTATAGCTACTCTAGCAAAGACCCTGCCGCTAACCGAATAGAAGTTTGGCTGCGGCCAGCAATTTCTGAGGATGCTCCAGTGCCGGAGAATGGCCGCACCGCCCGACTAGGATCACGTCGGCATGGGGAATCGAGGCGCTTAAGGCGAGGCTGTTCTCAGCATAGGGAAACGGGTTGTCGTCTCTGCCATGCATCATCAGCACATCGCATGTAAGCTCCTTCAAACTTTCCGTTGGTAGCACTGCTGCATCAACATATTGCTGCTTTAAGCCCGCGAACATAGATTTGAAATAGGGTCCATATACGCCATCGTGCAAAATCTCCATTCGACTATCCAACAGCGCGTCTGTTACTACTGATTTATCGTACACTAGGCATTCCACAGCCGCTCTGAGCTGATCACGAGTTTCTGGGAAGGTCCAGCACAACTCTGTGTTCGCATTGACTGCAAACTTCCCGCCCATTGCGCCTGTGGTTAGTACCTTACTCACCCTGTCATTTTTGGTAGCGAGGCCGAGTGCAAGTGAAGCAGAAAGCGAATGACCAATAATTCCAACTGGCCCGCCATCTAGGCGGTCCAACATAAACTGTGCTTGGCGCTGCCATAGTCCAATATCGAAAAATGGCTCCTCAGCTTTGCGTCCAGACTGGCCAAATCCAATTAAATCAGTTGCGAGTACCTTATAACGCTCGGAGAGTGGCTCGAGTACGAGCCGCCAATTGCCCATCGTTCCCGCTCCTGGCCCTGAACCGTGCAGTAACAAGATCGGAAATCCCGACCCTCCTTCCCAGATATGGACCGAATGGCCCTCGAACTCGATATCCCTATCCTTGACTGCCATGTTTAGATTCCAATTGGTTTATAGATAAAGTGGTGCCCCTGGAGGGACTCGAACCCCCACGCCCGTAAGGACAGCAGATTTTGAGTCTGCCGCGTATACCAATTCCGCCACAGAGGCATTGATGTAAAACTCTAATAAAAGCAATAGGTTAAAGAATCAGAAAACATACACGAACAAACGATATTCCAATCTATGCGCCAATTATGCACGCATGCGTTATACTTTCCCTACAACGACATATCGATAAGGGGGGAGATCATAGCTCTGGGTCCCGAATATTTCCACTGCTGCTACTTCCCAGATCAATTCAACATTTGCACAGATAGGAGTGTATCAACGGAAAAAGACTGGTTTACAATACCAAACGTTGTTTGATGTACAAAATTTCCCAATGTTTGTGTATCTTGAATTTGACTAAAGTCGCTATATTAAGAGAAACGCTACTGAATATCACCAGTTCTCTTAAGTTCTGCATTCCACAAACTCATCCCCAGCATAGTTAAGCATAAAGTATTTTAGTTTGAAAATTGGGTTGCCCATGCTAAGTGAAAAACTTGTTAGAGGTTCAAAGGGTCTCTTTTACTGGGAGTTGGGATGAGTTGCAGTAGATACCTGTGACCATTGATGAAGGTAATTTGTTTATGAAATTCAGCGTGGAAAGGGTCAAATTACCTGTTAAAAGAACTACTAATTGGCGAGGAGCATCTATAACCCATATTGAAGATGTTTCTTATCAGACCGCACCGTACTGTCCTATTTGTGGGAATACAAATACACATTCGTTAATCGCAGTAGGGTCGTATAGTCAAAAGGGTCTTGACCTTCATTTTTGTTCGAATTGTGAACACACCTTTTTTAAAAGGTATCCTGACGATACTTGGTACCTTTCTTATTACAAAGAAGATAAAGATCTTAATATTCAGATAAAGGACAGTTATTATCGCAGCCTGAAACGATTTATACGCAATACACCCGTAGTCTACGACCTATGGTTAAAAAAGCGGGTGTCTACGCATCGAACTAAGGCTACAATCCAATCTTTGTTAAATGAGATTTTGCAAACTTCTGCTAGGGATCATCACGTTAACACGGGTTTATCGTGGTTGGCAGAATCGAAAATCCAAAATGTATTAGATATTGGCTGCGGATTCGGCGACACATTGCTCTTATATAAAAGTCTCGGATTATCAGCTCTCGGAATTGATGCTTCTCCTAAACGTGTCCAGATTTGCCGCAGCAAAGGTCTGAATGTCAGTGAGGTTTCCATATCTGATATAACTAGTATTAGGAATGCAGGCCCATTTGATTTGATTTCTTCAACTCATGTACTAGAACATATTGTTGATCTCTCCCGACATTTAACTCAAGTGTTAGAGTTATGCCATGAAAAAACATATGTTTATTTCGAAGTACCAAATGCGTCCCAGGAAAATTTGTTTTCCCGCGTTCACAACCCCTCTCACGCACACATATTTTCGCTAAAATCCCTCGTTTATTTGTTATCAAGATTTGGATTTAATGCGATTCGCATCTCGCAGGATCTAAACACTCATGTATTAGCTGTGAGGTCAAATTCTGATTATTGTCCATTTTCATATAGTGAAACAGGCGGAAAGGAAAGTTATCGGGCGGCGTTATCTTATCTAAAAAATCACTTAGGTAAAAAGCTGCGAATAAGTTATGCCCTAATGAATTACCATACTGTTATAACTAATTTAGAATCAGGAGAGGAGATATTTCGTTACGATCCCGGTTATCATACTAGGAAATTACCCGAAGGTAATATTATCGAATTAGAGGGATTATTGGAAGGGCACAGGGGCTCTTCACTTGATTCACTTAGAATTTTGCATGACTCTGATAAGGCGCCGATAATTTTGTGAAGGGATATAAGACTTCATATAGTTTTGTAGGCGCAATCAACTGAAATTCAATATAGGAAAAGAGATATTCTTAATTCCGGATGATTTTGATTTTTCCAAGGTAACTATTTAAACTAAATACATATGTAGTACTCTCGCGTAGCTTTGGAAACATGGCCACAGCTGCTGTTCTCACTCTCGTGGAATATAAGTAGGAAACCCTTTGCAATATCGTCCCGAAATTGATGGCTTAAGGGCTATAGCTGTAATTCCTGTTGTACTTTTTCATGCGGGAATAGAGTCATTTAAGGGTGGCTTTGTGGGGGTGGACGTCTTTTTCGTTGTTAGTGGTTATCTCATCACATCAATTATATTATCTGACCTTGAGAAAAATACATTCAGCCTTATACATTTCTACGAACGTAGAATAAGACGTATTCTTCCGGCCTTGTTTGTTGTATCAGCAGTTTGTGTGCCAATCGCGTCGATATGCTTGCTGCCGACAGATACTGTTAATTTTGCTAAAAGCCTTATTGGCGTCAGCACATTTTCATCAAACATTATATTTTGGTTAGACAGTGGGTATTTTGACACTGCCGCCGAACTGAAACCTTTATTGCACACTTGGAGTTTGGCAGTTGAGGAACAGTATTACTTGCTGTTTCCGCTATTCATGATAATCACAGTCCGATTAGGCCTTAGGCGTTCGTTAACGATTCTGGTTATTATATTTATCGCGAGTTTAATATTAGCAAACTGGGCTTCATTGAATAGGCCGAGTGCAGCCTTTTATCTTCTTCCGACACGAGCGTGGGAAATATTACTGGGCTGTTTTATTGCTTTTTATGGTAGTCGCATTTATCAAATCAAAATACCAATAATTCTTCAACAAATATTTGGTACCCTAGGATTTCTACTCATAGTATTTTCCATTTTATATTTTAATGAAGAAACCCCTAGTCCAGGGATTTACATGCTGTGTCCTACGATAGGAGCCGCTCTCGTTATCATATTTGCAACCAAAGGAACCTTCGTACAGTACGTTTTATCTTCCAGACTCATGGTTGGTATCGGCTTGATTAGTTATAGCTTGTATTTGTGGCACCAACCAATCTTTGCATTTTTTAAATATATCAACCTCGATCCTCTTGGGCCCACAGAAATATTGCTGCTTGTGGCATTGGCGTTTATTTTGGCTTATCTAACCTGGCGGTTTATTGAGACACCATTTAGAGATAGGAAACGCATAAACAGAAAAATCACTTTAAGTCTAGCGCTTGCTAGCTTTTTAGTATTATTGGGCGCTGCACTTGCTTTAGTGGAAAAGAGGGGTTTTCCACAGAAGCTTGACAGAATATATAGTGTTCAAGATCAGGAAAAAGAAAACTCACTAAGGGAACAATTTGTTGCATTTACGGGAGGGCCTGAAGAAACAAAACCAATTATAGTGGTACTCGGTGACTCCCATGTAGACGCCTGGTCTATTGGTTTGATGAAACATTTTGATTTGTCCCAATATGATATTATGACTTTGTACTATGGAAGCTGCAACGTAAGTATCAGAGGTATGGCAGTCGCTGCATCTGCAAGAAATTCGATCCACAAGGAAAATTGCTCTTATTTACAAAAAAAACTAAATGATCAGATCTTGATGAGTAGAGTCAAAGCTATTTTTCTCGCTAGTTATAGACCGTTTGAATACGAATTAAATTTATTTAGATTTGGGTTAATAGATCACATTGTAGATTTGGCGAATCAGCCCGATATATTTGTGATCGGAAATTATTTTCAATTTGATGGCAAGAAAAGTGGGCGAACTTGTTTGAGTTTAATGTTTATTACAAGAACTGACGCTTCAATATGCAAAAAATATGCCAACTACCCGACAGAAGAATGGAATTATAAAAACGGTAAACTGTATCCAGGTATGAAGAATGAATTTACGTTCATCGACATAATAAAAATGCATTGCGACGGGGATAAATCTGGTTCATGTAGACACACGTTTAGCGGTGTGCCGTTTATGTTGGATAGCAATCATTTAACGGTGACATTTATAATAGGACTACTTGATCAAATATTCAGCGAAAAATCTGATCTGGTCAGAAATATGGGTCTGACAAAATATCTGAAAAAACAAACCCTACTCATAGATTAGATAAGGAAATATAGACTTCTAACGCGATTTATGATTTAACATATATAAGAATTAAGAGTTTCTTATAGGTTTCCCTATTGAAGCGTATTTAGGGTAGGATAAACCGTGTTTTCATGCTGTAAGGAGCCCCACGGTTTCAAGTTAGCTTGATTTTGCCTTCGCTCTCTGGCACGTAACCTTCATCAAAAAGGGCGGGTCAGGGAACTGGTGCTGCGAAAATTATATGATTGGGTGATGGCATTGGCCGCCAAGCGGCACGCCATTTGGGGCTTGGCGGGGGTTTCTTTTGCCGAGAGTTCTTTTTTCCCAATACCGCCCGATGTTTTGCTGGTCCCGATGGTACTTGCTAACCGACGGTCTGCGTGGCGTATAGCTGGGGTATGTACTATTGCCTCGGTTTTGGGGGGTCTTCTCGGTTATGCCATAGGGCTCTGGCTATTTGACGCAGTAGGACAGCCTCTGTTGGACTTTTATGGTTCAGAGGAAAAATTCGATACGTTTAGCGAATACTACAATGAGTGGGGCGCTTGGCTCGTCGGTGCTGGCGGATTTACGCCCCTACCATACAAAGTAATAACCATCGCGAGCGGCGTCACCAAGCTTGATATAGGTATTTTCATTCTTGCCTCCGTAATATCGCGAGGTTTGCGCTTCTATATCGTGGCAGCACTACTGTGGCGGTTTGGCGATCCCATACGAGAGTTTCTTGAGCGCCATATGGGCAAATTGGCCTTGCTCTTATTCGTTCTGCTGATAGCCGCCTTTCTTCTGGTCAAGGTGCTGGTCTAAGGCGCATATTTCTTCCATGATTAACTCGGAGGTGTTCGTTCAATTTCCCTGGCTGCCAGCAGCGGTGCTGTGCGCCATAAGTGGTGCGCTTTTAGTCACTGCTTTTATGTTTGAGTACATCGGCGGCTTGGCGCCGTGTGAGTTGTGTTGGTATCAACGATACGCGCATATTGGCACCATTATCATTTCGGGGTTAGCGCTTTATTTCCACCGCAACACTAGCGTGGCTGTATCGATGCTGGCTGCTGCTGCGTTAGCTCTCTTCGTCGGTACTGGAATTGCGGGCTATCAGGTAGGTGTCGAGCGAAGCTGGTGGGAAAGTGCTTGTGCTACGCCGATCCGTGGTGAGACGCTTGAGGAAATTCGGGCGAGCTTGATGGCTGCGCCTCTGGTACGCTGCGACGAAATTGCCTGGTCGCTTTGGGAAATATCCATGGCCGGGTGGAACGGGTTAGCTTCGCTCGTTTTGGGTGCGAGCGCGTTGTATGCTGTTTTCATAACGGTGCGGAGTAAGTGACTATAATGAGCAGGCAATCCGAGTGCCCTAAGTGTACGGGAGATGACCGCCTGCCCGGCGATCCTGGCCCAGAAGAAATCGTAGAGCGCATAATTCGTGTCGATCATGCAGGAGAATATGGTGCGGCGAGGATATACGAAGGCCAACTTGCTGTGCTCGGGCGGGATAAGATCGCGCCAGTTGTTCGTGAAATGGCGGAGGCCGAGCAGAAACATTTAAAGGAATTTGATCGCCTAGTTGTCGAGCGTCGTGTCCGCCCAACCGTGCTTGCACCTTTTTGGCATGCTGCCGGGTTTGCTTTGGGCGCTGGCAGCGCTCTTTTAGGCCCACGCGCCGCGATGGCCTGTACCGCAGCGGTCGAAGAGGTGATTGAGCAACATTATGCATCGCAGGTCAAAAAACTTGGCGAGGACGAAAAGGAACTGCGGGAAACGCTGGTCCAATTTGGTTCTGAGGAAACCCGCCACAAGGAAATAGGACTGACCCACGAGGCCGAAAAAGCGCTGGGTTACGAACCGTTCAGCGCTGCGGTCAAACGCGGCACACGTTTAGCCATCTGGTTGTCCGAACGGTTTTGACGGCGCAAGAACTCTGCTCGTTTAGCGTTCATCTAGCTCGGTATCCCAGTAGAGATGGTCGCGCCAGCTTTGATGTAAGAAGCGCGGCGGGAATTCGCGACCAGCTTGGTGCAGGTCGTGGGTGCTCGGCGCGCGAGGTGCTTGGTGCGGATGCAGGCCGCATTCGCTTGGCATGCGGTTACCTTTTGTTAGATTGCAGATGCTACACGCTGTCACAACATTGTCCCAATTGGTATGCCCGCCGCGAGAGCGCGGAACCACATGATCGAAAGTTAAATCCTCAACTGCAAAACGGGCGGCACAATATTGGCATGTAAACCGGTCTCGCAAAAAAACGTTGAACCGGGTAAAGGCTGGTCTTCGGGCCAGCGGAACAAATTGCTTTAGTGCTATTACACTCGGCAGGCGAATTTCGCAGCTCGGAGAATGTACGGAGAGATCATATTCCGAAATTATATTTACGCGTTCGAGAAAGGCCGCTTTCACTGCGTCTTGCCAGGGCCAGAGCGACAATGGGAAGTAGCTGAGTGGCCGGTAATCGGCGTTCAGCACCAAGGCGTGGCAGGATTCCAACTGCATCGACACGCTTATTCCCCCGGTCGGCAAGAATCGGTTCGCAATCATAAACAGGGCTCGGAGGCAAGCAAGTGCCAATCCCAGGTATTCACGCGGCGAGCGCAATACAGCAACTTGGCGGTCTTGGCCCAGGCGCGCCAGCAGGATAGTGTGTTGCTCGCTTAAATTAAATCGGGGAGCCGCTAATGGCCAATACCCTATCCCCTAAGCCCCGCACCGGTCCCCTTTCAGGCTTCCGTGTGCTCGATATGAGTCGTGTTTTGGCAGGTCCCTGGTCGGGGCAATTACTGGCCGATTTAGGCGCAGATGTGGTCAAAATTGAGCGACCTGAGGTTGGTGACGACACGCGTAGCTGGGGTCCGCCCTATCTCAAGGATGGTGCAGGCAAAGAAACGGGGGAGGCCGCTTATTACATGTCCACCAACCGCGCCAAGCGTTCATTTACCCTCGATATATCCAAACCGGAAGGACAACGTATTTGTGCTGACCTTGCCGCGACGGCCGACATCCTTCTGGAAAACTATAAAGTTGGTGGTCTAGCTAAATACGGCCTCGATTATGCTAGCTTGCAGACGAGTAATCCTGGGCTAATCTATTGTTCAATTACGGGCTTTGGACAGACCGGTCCCTATGCCACACGCGCTGGTTACGATTTGATCATTCAAGCGGCTGGCGGGTTTATGAGTCTTACTGGCGAGCGCGATGATCTGCCGGGTGGCGGTCCTCAAAAAGGCGGTGTCGCGGTGGCTGATCTGATGACCGGAATGTATGCCACTGTGGCCGTACTTGCTGCCCTGGCCTGGCGCGAAAAATATGGTGTTGGTCAGCATATCGACTTGGCTCTTCTGGATACGCAGGTCTCCTGGCTCGCAAATCAGGCAATGAACTATCTGGTTGGTGGCAATGTGCCTGGGCGTGCCGGCAACGCACATCAGAATATCGTACCCTATGGTGTCTTCCCTACCCGGGATGGCCATATGATCTTAGGTATAGGAAACAATACACAGTTGATGAAATTTTTGCGGATCGCCGGGCGGCCCGAACTTATTGAGGATCCGCGCTTCAAAACCAACACGCTTCGTGTGGAAAATCGTGAGGCGATCGTGGCAATCATTGGCGGTATTACTGCTATGCGCGATCTTGACGATTGGCTTGCTGAACTCGAACCAGCTGGAGTGCCGAGCGGGCCGATCAACACTCTGGATCGTGTGTTTGACGATCCACAAATCAATGCGCGCGGTATGCGAGTCGCGATCCCCCATGCGCTCGATATTGAGGTTGAGCATGCCGGTAATCCAATCAATTTTTCCGCTACACCCGTCGACTATCCGCGCGCAGCGCCACTGCTTGGTGAGCATACCGAGGAGGTTCTCAAAGAATGGCTTGGCCTTAATAATCAGGCGATCGGCGCGCTGCGCCGCGACAGTGTTATCTGAGGCTGTGGCTTCGAGCGAGGTATGTCGACTATTACACGTTTTGCGCCGAGCCCCACCGGTTATCTCCATCTCGGTCATGCTTATTCTGCATTGAATGCCTACCAGGCGGCGTACGCAGTTGACGGAAAATTCCTCGTGCGTATCGAAGATATCGATAGCGGGCGCTGCCGGCCCGAATATGAAGCAGCAATTTTTGAGGACCTAGAGTGGCTCGGTCTAAGCTGGGAATTTCCTGTACGTCGTCAGTCCGAACATTTGGCAGATTATTGCACAGTGCTCGATACCTTGCGGACGGCGGAATTGATCTATCCCTGTTTTTGCACTCGCCGAAATATCCGTAGCGAAATCGGGCGGGCCGTCGCCGCGCCGCACAGGCCAGATGGCATTGTTTATCCTGGTACTTGTCGCAGACTTTCAACGAGCGAACGAAATCGACGTGCTAATGCAGGTGAGCCGCATGCTCTTCGTCTCGATATGGCCCGCGCTGTTGAGACAGCGGGAATATTAACTTGGTATGATCGGAGACGAGGAGAGGTCACAGCTGAGCCGGCGGTGTTTGGAGATGTGGTGCTGGCGCGCAAGGATATATCGACTAGCTATCATGTAGCTGCAACGCTGGATGATCATTTGCAGAACGTCAGCTTGGTCACGCGCGGCGAGGATTTATTTGCAGCAACCCATTTGCATCGCCTGTTGCAGAAGCTTTTAGGCTTGAACACGCCGGAATATGCGCATCACGAATTATTGTGCGACCCGTCCGGCCGGCGCTTCGCCAAGCGTGACGGCGCCCTGACTCTGCAACAATTGCGTGGCGCCGGTCACACGCCTGAACGCTTGCGTGAATTGTTGAGCGATCCCGCAAAATTATCTGATTTGATTGTTACCTTATGACGTTCACCAAACTATGAGACCATGTGAGATTAACGTAAACACAATTGTGGATCGGTTGGTGCTTCAAAAAGCGCAATTTGCGGTTTCAATCGTGAACGAGCGGCCTATGATCGGCGGACCATCAAGAGTACGGTTCATGTCCGAAACATTCGCAACCATTATCGAAATTCTCGTATACATCGCCATGGGCGCTGTTGTAATTGTTCTGGTTCTCGGTGTGGGATCCATGTCGGGCGGTAGCAGGGGCCCGAAAGCGGTGGCGCGAAGCAACAAGCTCATGAGATGGCGCGTGGGCATTCAGTTTGTAGCAATAGCGCTGCTGGCAATTCTAGTTTTTGTTATCAAGAGGCCCTGAGCACTATGGTCCGTTTGACGAAGATTTATACGCGCGGTGGTGATAGTGGTGAGACGTCTCTTGGTGGTGGCACGCGTGTACTGAAATGCGATATTCGAGTGGATGCTTATGGCACAGTGGATGAAGCCAATGCCGCTATTGGCTTGGCGCGCCTTCATTGTAGCGGTGAAAACGATGATATGCTGGCACGTATTCAAAACGATCTATTCGATGTTGGCGCAGATCTTTGCCGCCCCGAAGATACTAGTAATGCACTTCGCATCGCCGATTCCCAGGTTGAGCGGCTCGAACTGGAGATCGACGACATGAATACTGTGCTTATGCCACTCGAATCTTTTGTTCTGCCGGGTGGTTCTTCCGCTGCGGCGTCGCTTCATTATGCGCGTACTGTAGTGCGTCGAGCGGAGCGTTTGGCAGTCGCTTTATCGCAAGATGAAATGATCAATCCGGCCGCGATACGCTACCTCAACCGACTTTCCGATCATCTTTTTCAGTTAGCTCGACGTAGTAATGACGACGGCTCTGAAGATGTTTTGTGGCAACCAGGGGCGACGCGCTGACCATTTTTTGCTGCGTCGCAACATGTGTTGCTAAGCTGTCCCGAAAACCACTACTTTTCAGGAGCGTTGACGCCGTGCAGCAAGCGCATTACGCTGCGCTCCCCATTTGGCTTGGCCAATTATTGCCAATGCGAAAAAGCGGTCGTGCCAGTGATTTCCGTTCCGTTTTGACGGCGTATTGTCAATTTATCCGCTAGGAGCCAACGCCTTATGAAAGTGCTTGTCGGCATCAAGCGCACGATCGATGCTAACGTGAAAATCCGTGTTAAAGCGGACGAAACTGGCGTCGAAACGGCAAATATCAAGATGACCATCAACCCGTTCTGTGAGATCGCTGTTGAAGAAGCGGTGCGCATTAAAGAAGCTGGCATTGCCGAAGAGGTCGTGGTGGTAACCGCGGGCCCCGAGGATGCACGTCAAACCCTGATGACTGCGCTCGCTATTGGCGCTGACCGGGCGGTGCATGTGATCGTCGATCAGGATATTCAGCCGCTGGCTGTCGCCAAGACACTCAAAGCCGTGATCGAGCAGGAATCCCCTGGCCTCGTAATCCTTGGCAAACAAGCGATCGATGATGATAGTAACCAGACCGGCCAAATGCTGGCGGCGCTTCTCGGTTGGCCGCAAGCAACCTTCGCTTCGAAAATTGTTCTAGGTGATGACGAAGCAGAAGTGACTCGGGAAATCGATGGCGGGCTGGAGACATTGACGGTCAGGGTGCCTGCAGTGGTAACTACGGATCTTCGCCTAAACGAGCCGCGTTATGCGTCATTGCCTAATATTATGAAGGCTAAGAAAAAGCCGATTGAAACAAAGACGATTGAAGAGTTGGGTGTGGATATTACGCCGCGCATTGAAATTCTTAAGGTCACTGCACCTGGCAAGCGTGAGGCCGGGATCATCGTTGAAAGCGTTGCTGAGCTTGTCGACAAACTGCAAAACCACGCCAAGGTGCTGTGATGGCTGTTCTCGTCCTTGCTGAGCATGACAATAATGAACTGAAACGGGCAACGTTGCATGCGGTCACCGCTGCGACCCAATTAGAGGGCGACGTCCATTTACTCGTCGCTGGCGCCAATTCATTAAGTGTGGCAGAAACTGCCACGGCGATCCCTGGGGTGACCAAAGTGTTGCATGCAGAGGATTCCGCTTACGCCCATGGTCTCGCAGAAAATATAGCGCCACTGTTGGTCCAGCTTGCCAAGGGATATGATTATTTGCTGGCCTGCGCCACAACGTTTGGCAAAAATGTTATGCCGCGCGCTGCAGCGCTGCTTGATGTGGCGCAAATATCAGAAATTTCGGGTATCGTGTCTGCTGATACCTTTATTAGGCCGACCTACGCTGGCAATGCCATGGCGACTGTAAAAAGCAGTGATCTGCTTAAGGCGATCACTGTGCGTGCCACTGCCTTCGACGCCGCCGCCGAAGAAGGCGGGACGGCAACGATCGAAGCCGTGAGTGGCCCGGGAGATCAAGGCCTATCCCGTTTCGAACGCCATGAGCTTAGTATTTCTGAGCGGCCCGAGCTAACCAGTGCGAACATAGTTATCTCTGGTGGGCGTGGTATGCAAAGTGGTGATAATTTTCCTCTGGTCGAAGCCGTTGCTGATCGGCTCGGGGCGGCTGTTGGTGCTTCGCGTGCAGCTGTTGATGCGGGTTATGTGCCGAACGATTATCAGGTGGGCCAGACCGGTAAGGTAGTGGCGCCCAATCTCTATATTGCGGTTGGCATCTCCGGTGCGATTCAGCATCTTGCAGGTATGAAAGACAGCAAGGTGATAGTCGCCATAAACAAGGATGAAGAGGCGCCAATTTTTCAGATCGCGGACTTTGGCTTGGTGGCCGATTTGTTCTCAGCGCTTCCCGAACTCGCCGAAGAATTGGACAAACAAAACATCTCCAAGAACTGAGGCCCGTGATGATTCAACAGATCGGTATAATCGGCGCTGGCCAGATGGGCAGCGGCATCGCCCATGTTGGGGCGCTGAACGGGTTTGATATCACACTTGTCGATATCGACGACGTGGTTCTGGCCAATGCATTAGAAACGATCAAGAAGAATATGAACCGGCAGGTACGTAAGGAACTGATCGGTCAGCAGTCCTGCGATGAAGCTTTGGCAAGGATCAAAGTCGGTGCATCCGTCGCGGATTTAAAGGATTCGGATCTGGTAATTGAAGCGGCGGCGGAGATTGAAGAAATAAAAAAACAGATTTTTTCCAGTCTCAAAGGCTTGATCAGGTCGGAGGCTATCATCTGCACTAACACCTCGTCGATTTCCGTGACGCGACTTGCCGCCAGCACGGATCGGCCGGGCCGGTTCATGGGTATGCATTTTATGAATCCAGTACCGATGATGGAGTTGGTCGAGCTTGTGCGGGGTATAGCTACAGAAGAGGAAACCTACCATCAAGTTCGCGACGTGGCAGTCAAGATGGGCAAGACCACCGCCATGGCTGAGGATTTCCCTGCTTTCATCGTCAACCGAATCTTGTTGCCGATGATCAACGAGGCAATCTATGCGCTTTATGAAGGCGTCGGCACAGTGGAATCAATCGATACTGCTATGCGTCTTGGGGCTCATCATCCCATGGGCCCGCTACAGTTGGCGGATTTCATCGGCCTGGATACCTGCCATGCCATCATGCAGGTGCTCTATGAGGGTTTGGCTGACAGCAAATACCGTCCCTGTCCGCTGCTTGCCAAATATGTCGAGGCGGGATGGCTTGGCCGCAAATCCGACCGTGGATTTTACGATTACACTGGCGAGACGCCCGTTCCCACTAGGTGATGCGCCCCAGCGGGTCCATTCTAGGATTCGCCGGGCTCATACAACGAAACGGTTGCGTGCGGAACAAATCGCGCCATTATGCGCGCGAAATGGGTTCGCGACGTCCGAGTCGCACCGAAAATCGACTCAATACGCCGATGTGGTGTGGGGATATGATTAAAAATCAGATGAAAGTTCCGGGCGCTAGTACCATTTGGGGCGGGCGCTTCGCTTCCATACCAGACGATCTGATGACAGCTATCAACGCTTCGATCGATTTCGATTGTCGACTCTACGTTCAGGACATCACCGTTTCCAAGGCCCACGCCGAGATGCTCGTCGCGCAAGGAATCGTGTCGGCCGCGGATGGTGCAAAAATTCAGGAAGGTCTTGATGCTATCCGTGATGAGATAACCGAGGGCCGTTTCGAATTCAAAGCCGAGCTAGAAGATATTCACATGAATATTGAGGCACGTCTTGCCGAGATGATCGGGCCCGCTGCTGGGCGCCTACATACCGCACGCTCTCGCAACGATCAGGTGGCGACCGATTTTCGTCTTTGGGTTCGTGAAGCACTCAAGCGGAGTGATAACGAATTGCGGGATTTGCAAGCAGCTCTCATTTTCCTAGCCGAAGAACATGCAGAGACAATTATGCCAGGGTTCACACATTTGCAATCTGCTCAGCCAGTTACCTTCGGCCATCATCTACTAGCCTATGTAGAGATGCTGGGGCGCGATCGTAGCCGTATTGCCGATGGTGCACAGCGTCTAAATGAATGCCCGCTAGGGGCAGGCGCGATGGCTGGAACCTCTTTTCCGATCGATCGCGAAGCGACGGCTGAAGCGCTCGGTTTCGACAGCGCTACGGCTAATTCGCTCGATTCTGTTTCGGACCGTGACTTTGCACTTGAGGCGTTGGCTGTTGCCGCAATCACGGCGACTCATCTATCGCGATTGGCGGAGGAGCTTGTCATATGGTCGAGCGCGCAGTTTGCCTTTATTCGTCTTTCCGACGCATTTAGCACCGGTTCATCCATGATGCCGCAAAAACGCAACCCTGATGCGGCTGAACTAGTGCGTGCTAAGACAGGGCGTATCAGTGGTGCCCTCGTGGCACTTCTGACCGTAATGAAAGGCTTGGCGCTAAGTTACGCCAAGGACATGCAAGAAGATAAGGAGCCAGTGTTTGACGCTTTCGACTCGCTTTCCATCAGTCTCCGTGCTTCTGCGGGGATGATTCGCGATCTTAAGGTTGATGCCAAAGCCATGGCTGCCGCTGCCGGTGAAGGTCATGCCACGGCGACCGAGTTAGCTGATTGGTTGGTGCGCGAGCTAAATATGCCTTTTCGCGATGCGCATCATGTCGCTGGTCGGGTAGTGCGACGCGCTGACGAATTATCCTGCCAGTTGAAGGAATTGTCACTTGAAGAGTTACGTTCTATAGAGCCAAGAATTACAGAGGACGCGCGCGCCGTACTGTCGCCCAATAAAGCAGTGGAGAGCCGATCAAGCTATGGCGGTACTGCTCCGACACAGGTGCGGGTGCAGGTGGAGCGCGCAAAGGATCGTTTTTTATGATTAGGAAGCTCAGTCTTTTTATGACGATTCTTGCCGCGCTCGGGTTAGTGGTTGCGCTGGCTGGGTGTGGCAAGAAAGGTGATCTTGAATCACCACTACAAACGGCAATCTTCAATCAATTTTATCCCACGGTTTGAAGAAGCGCGTTTATTGGATCGTCGCGACATGGAAAATTTTGAATACCGAGAGGGTCTCCGAGGGCGCGAGCTGTTCGTCGAGAATGTTTCTCTTAGCGATATCGCCGAGCGCTTCGGCACGCCGAGTTATGTCTATTCGCGCGCGATACTGGTTGCGCGTTACCGGGCGTTTGCTGCGGCAGTGGGCGAGGCGTTGGTGTGCTATTCCTTGAAGGCCAATGATAATTTGGCGGTGGTTTGCTGCCTTGGGCGCGAAGGTGCCGGTGCTGATATAGTATCCGGTGGGGAATTGCGTCGCGCACTTGCTGCCGGTATTGCCCCCAGTAAAATCGTGTTCGCTGGGGTCGGAAAGACAGCTGAAGAAATAGCTGATGGGCTAGATGCTGACATTGGCCAGTTCAACGTCGAATCTGAAGCGGAGTTGGAGCTGATTGCTGAGCTTGCGGCAGCGCGTAGTTTGCGGGCGCCGGTAGCACTCCGCGTTAATCCAGATGTTGATGCTAAGACTCACGATAAGATCTCGACTGGTCGGGCTCAGGATAAATTCGGCATTTCTTTCGACCGAGCGGAAGCGCTTTATGCTCACGCCGGGAGCATGGCCAGCATAAATATGACTGGCCTCGCCATCCATATTGGCTCCCAACTGACTTCGATTGCACCGTTTGAGGCGGCATTTTCTCGTCTAGGCGAGTTGTGTCGGAGGCTTCGTCTTGCGGGGCTGAGTGTTTCGCGTATTGATCTCGGCGGCGGGCTTGGCATCGCCTATAACAACGGGTCGGCGCCTCAACTTATGAAGTATGGCGACCTAGTTCGCCGTACAGCGCGCGAACTCGACGCTAAAGTAACCCTTGAACCGGGGCGCTGGTTGGCAGGCCCCGCTGGACTGCTTCTGTCGCGGGTCATTCGTATCAAGCAAATAGGAAATAAACATTTCGCTATCGTTGACATGGCAATGAACGATCTTTTGCGTCCAGCTCTTTATGGAGCTTGGCACGAGGTTCAATCTGTCAGACCGCGGCCCGGCGGCAAAGCGCCGGTCGATATCGTCGGTCCCATTTGCGAAAGTGGGGATGTTATCGCGCCCGAGCGCACTATGCCGGAACTCCGCGCCGGCGACCTCATTGCTGTGCGCGATTCTGGGGCATACGGTTCAGTAATGTCATCGAACTACAACAGTCGGTTGTCCGCTGCCGAAGTGATGGTGCGCGGCGGTGATATCGCGCTTATACGTCCGCGTCTCAATTACGATACGCTTCTTGCACGTGATGCAGTGCCGGATTGGTTCGACGAATAGCCGGATCAGCCTTACAGCGCGGCGTCGACAACGCCACAAATTTTTCAAGATTGAGATTGTGTGGATCGGCAATTCGAGATTATGGGGGCCCTTGCTCAAATCTATAAGCAGCACAATTGGGAAATCCTAGCGGTCTAGCTTAACTTTAATGCTCTTCGCGGCCGACAAACGCGAAATTTAAGGTGTATTCGCCTTCGGGTGGGCTGGTGACGCGGGTTTCAAACTCAGTCTGGCTGTGGGGCCCCAACTCGCTTTGCTCCGCCGCGAAGGTCCAATATTTTACTTCTACATTTTCGGTATTAACTGCCTTGACCCGGATTGGCGGAATGACCCGTCGTTTATCAGATTCGTTACGAACTTCTCCGCGTGCCACCAATATTGGGACGCCGCCCTCAAAAATCAGTTCGGTTGACCGAGCATTTAGAATCAATCCCGAAATATCATTCCGTTCAACGCCTAAGCCAATGATCGAATAGAGCTTTCCCGCTGGTGGCCAAGCGTCGACGATCGGCCCTCGGGCAAAAATGCCAGCAACGATGATGGTGATCACAGCTGCTGCCAAGGCTAGCCAGCCCAGTCGATTTGCCCGCCGCCGCTGCGCTATTACTGCCGGCAGGTTGGAACCGAAAGGAATAGCACGCGGTTCCTCGTCAGGCGGCAGGATATCGACCCGTTTGGGCATGTCTGCAGGCGGTTTTTCGTGCCAAATGTGGTTGCACTTGGCACAGCGAACCCTGCGCCCTTCCTCGCCTAAGGCCGCGGGATCGATCAGATAGCGCGTCGCGCAGGACGGGCAGCTGACAATCATGCGAATAAATCAAGCAATTGTTGTTGTATGCCAAACAGTACCCATTGTATCGCCTGTCGGGCTTTCTCTCCATAGGCATTGCACAAACATCCGGACGTGCATGTACAATGCGGGATGATTATCGATCCGGCAATCGATTCGCTGCATAAAGGTCTCTAGGTTTGGTTCGATTCGAAAATGTGGGTATGCGCTACGGTATGGGGCCGGAGGTGCTGCACGATGTCAGCTTTCAGATACACCCAGGTGAGTTTCGTTATCTGGTGGGTCCCAGCGGTGTCGGAAAAACTTCCCTGATGCGCCTAATGTATCTCGCGCACCGACCGTCACGTGGCTTAATTTCCATGTTTGGCGCGGATATCATAACCGCAAGCCGCCGGGACCTGACGGGACTGCGGCGACGCATCGGCGTTGTTTTTCAGGATTATCGCCTACTTTCTCATCTTTCGGCACTGGAGAATGTAGCGCTACCATTGCGCATCGCTGGTGCCAAAGAAGGTCAGATAGAGGAGCACGTCTCCGAGTTGCTTGCATGGGTGGGCCTTGCAAAGCATATCCATGCTTTGCCCGAGTCGTTATCGGGTGGACAGAAGCAGCGGGTGGCGATTGCGCGGGCGGTAATTAGCCGCCCGCGTCTTTTGCTGGCTGACGAGCCGACTGGAAATCTTGACGAACCTCTGGGGCAGCGGCTGATTCGTCTTTTTGAGGAATTAAACCGTATCGGGACGACAGTGGTGATTGCCACGCACAATAAAACCCTAGTTTCGCGCAATCCTCACCCCATCATGATATTGAGTTCCGGAGAGCTTCACGTCGAGGCGCCGGAGACTGGGGTAATCTGAGATGGCGCAGCGTGTGCAAGCTGTTGTTCCACTCAGGCGCGATGCGCCGGGTCGTTTTCTGCCCTGGATATTTGCGCTGATGGTTTATTTAGCGGCCCTATCATTGATTGGAGTAATAGTCCTGCATATGGCGGTGGAACGTTGGCAACGCGGCGAGGTGGGCACTCTCACAGTGCAACTCTTGCCGGTTGAAGGCATGAGCGAACAAACGCGGATCGAGCGGTTGCGCGAGGTTCTCGCTGATATGGATGGAATTTCACGATTTCATGTGGTTCCGCATGCAGAATCCATCGCTCTTATCGAGCAATGGCTGGGAGATGGGAACTTGCCGGAGGATTTGCCCTTGCCGCGGCTTATCGATCTTGAACTTCGGCCCGGACATGGGCTTGATGCCCACGCTCTGGAAATCAGATTGCAGGCCTCCCTTTCCAACGTCACCGTGGATGATACCAAGCTTTGGATTGATCGTCTTGCTGATCTCGGACGGTCGCTGGAACTGCTCGCTCTTACAGTTTTCGCACTCATACTTTGCGCTGTTATTGTAACGGTAATATTCACCACGCGGATGGGAATTTCCATCCACCGTAACGTGATTGAATTGCTCCATTTAATAGGCGCGCAGGACGGATTTATAGCGGCACAATTTCAGCGGCAGGCTATGATGATGGGACTGCGTGGTGGCGTGATAGGTATCGTATTTGCGGTCGCGACGGTCTATGGCCTGCTCCATGTGTTCAAGCGCCTGGAAACGCCCTTGGTACCAGACATTCCGGCTGAACATTGGACCTGGGTATTGCTAACAGCGGTGCCTATTGCCATGGCTGGGATTGCCATGTTAACGGCGCGCCTCACTGCGCTGCGTGAGCTCGCTAAGCTGCCTTGAGGGTGTTATCTTAAATCACAGAACCATGAAATTTTCCGCCCGTGTCCTGGGCAGTATGATTTTTGCCGCAACCATACTTTGGTCTGCCAGTTTGGTAGCCTTTGCGTCTGCTCTACCGAAGGAAGTCAGCGTTTCACCTTCCTATACCGATGCGATTGTTGTGCCCACTGGCGGATATGGCAGACTTCTCGAAGGAGTGAAGCTACTTCGAGAAGGGCGTGCCGAGAGACTATTTATTTCCGGCGTTAATAACGGCCTTACCTTGCCAATTCTGCTCGGTGAAATTAGCAATGGTCTAGAAGGGTGTTGCGTCGATCTCGGTCATACTGCGCGAGATACCTTTGACAACGCCTATGAATCAGCGGCGTGGATGGCGAAATGGCAGTTTCGCAGCCTTCTTCTGGTGACGGACAACTATCATATGCCGCGTGCGATCCTAGAGTTTCGCCACGCCATGCCAAATGTTAAATTGGTGGCGAACCCTGTATTTCCTGAGCATGTTAAGGTCGACAATTGGTGGCGCTACAGAGGAACAGCAGGACTGGTTGCAAGCGAATACGCGAAGTATCTCCTGGCGTTTCTCAGGGCGCCGTTCACACGCGTCTCCCCAGACAATCATCTATGAATACGATTCGTTCGGCGCTTTGTACGGCGTGTTTTTATGTTTGGTCCATATTTATGGGCCTAGTCATGATCCCTATGGTTATTTTGCCGCGGCCCGCGTTCCGTTGGTTCGTGCAACTCTGGTCTAAGGGAGTGTTCGTGCTTTTCCGTGTCATCGTCAGCATCCGCATCGAGGTGCGCGGGCGCGAATTCATTCCAACCGGGCCGTCGCTTATAGCTTCCAAGCATCAATCGGAATGGGAAACACTAATTTTTCTGCATCTTCTGCATGATCCCGTCTACATCATGAAAAAGGAGCTAGCCTACATTCCCGCTTACGGTACCTATGCACGTAAGATGAAGATGATTTTCATCGACCGTGCTGGCTACGCCAAAACCTTGCGTAAGCTCATTCAGGACGCTCGAGAAACGATCTCTACCGGTCGTTCCCTGGTGATCTTCCCGGAAGGTACCCGGATAGAGCCGGGTGTTAAAGTGCCCTACCACACTGGCATTGCTGCACTATATGACGCTCTCGATCTGCCGGTTTCGCCGGTGGTGCATAATTCAGGTCTGTGCTGGCCAAAGCAATCATTCCGAAAATATGCTGGCACTATTACGATCCGCTTTCTTGAACCGATCCAGCCTGGACTGGAACGCCGCGAATTCATGACGCGCTTGGAACAGACGATGGAAGAGGCATCCAATGAATTGCTTGCAGAATCTGCTTTGCCAAACTAGAACATTTCTAGAACATTTCTTGACCGCTTGAGGCTAATTGTCTTAGACTATCCGGTTCCTGTTTCTTGATATTAATGCAATGCTCGTTAACTCCTTGTTAGGCAGAATTTGCTTGCAATGGCTTTCATGACGCCCATATCCAGTCAAATCTGGGACATGAAATATCGCCTCAAAGCAGGCGATGGCACTCCGGTCGACAAGACCGTCCAGGAGAGCTGGCATCGGGTGGCCCGTGCTTTGGCCGAGCCTGAGAAGGATCTCAGACCCCGGCAGGAAGAGTTTTACCGTGCGCTTGAAAATTTCCAATTTATGCCGGCTGGCCGCATTCTCGCTGGTGCTGGTACCGACCGTCAGGTCACTTTGTTTAATTGTTTTGTCATGGGGCGTATTCCTGACGATATGTCGGGTATTTTTGACCATTTGAAAGAGGCCGCACTCACCATGCAGCAGGGAGGCGGCATCGGTTACGATTTTTCTACCCTTAGGCCCAGGGGTGCGCCCGTATTGGGCGTTGGTGCTGACGCCTCGGGGCCACTTACCTTTATGGATGTATGGGATTCGATGTGTCGTACCATCATGAGTGCGGGCTTCCGGCGTGGTGCGATGATGGGCACTCTCAGATGCGATCATCCCGAAATAGAGGCCTTTATCGAAGCCAAGCAAGAGCCTGGCCGTTTGCGCATGTTCAATCTTTCAGTTCTTGTGAGCGATGATTTTATGGCAGCGGTCAAGGCCGACCAGGCATGGGAACTCAAATTTGGTGGCGTTTGTTACAAGACCGTTTCAGCGCGTGAATTGTGGGATCGAATTATGCGCTCCACCTATTCCTATGCCGAACCTGGCGTGATCTTTATCGATCGTATCAACAAAATGAACAATCTCGGTTATTGCGAAGAAATTTTTGCGACTAATCCCTGCGGTGAACAACCATTGCCACCTTACGGTGCCTGTCTCTTGGGCTCGATTAATCTGGCGAGCCTCGTGCGTGCACCATTTGAAGAACGGGCAGCTCTTGATATTGAAGCGCTCAAGCGGCTTGTCGCCACTGCGATACGTATGCTGGACAATGCGATTTCCATTTCGCGTTTTCCTTTGCAGGCACAAAAACAAGAAGCCGAGGAAAAGCGGCGTATCGGCCTGGGTGTCACGGGCCTTGCCGACGCACTAATCATGTGCCGCGTGCGCTATGGTAGCAAGGCGGCGAACGCTCTTGCTGAAAGTTGGCTGGCTGCGTTGCGCGATGCTGCTTACCGTGCTTCGGTCAGTCTTGCCAAGGAGAAAGGTGCCTTTCCGATGTTTGAGGCCGAGCTTTATCTTGCTGGCGAAACCATCGCCAGTTTGCCGGAGGACATCCGGGCGGAGATATCGCGGCATGGGATACGAAATGCACTGATTACGTCGATTGCACCGACTGGTACCATTTCACTTCTGGCGGGTAATGTTTCTTCCGGCATTGAGCCTGTGTTTAGCTATTCCTACCGCCGTAACTTGCTGATGCCCGACGGTAGCCGCAAGACAGAGACTGTGTCGGACTACGCGTATCGTTTGTTCCGCGAGCTAAAGGGCGAGCACGTACCGTTGCCAGACTATTTTGTTGATGCACAGCAATTGCGTCCGTCTGATCATCTAGTCGTCCAGGCGGCAGCACAAAAATATATCGATAGTTCGATTTCCAAGACAATTAATTGCCCAGAAGAAATTAGTTTCGACGATTTCAAGGATATTTATGCGGAAGCCTTCGAACTTGGCTGCAAGGGTTGCACCACTTATCGACCCAACCCGGTGACCGGCGCCGTAATGGAGACCACCGATCAGGGCACGGTCAAAACAGAAGTACCCGAAATGCAGGAGGAACTGCCGTTAAAGCGGCCCGCAGCCAAACCGCAAGACGCATATGAGGCCGGCGGTGTGATCTATATGACTCAACCACTCGAGCGACCAGACTCGCTGCCCGGCGCCACTTATAAGATTCGCTGGCCTGAAAATGATCATGCAATATACATCACTATTAATGACGTAATACGCGATGGTAGGCGTCAGCCATTTGAAATTTTTATTAATTCCAAAAACACGGAGCATTATGCTTGGACCGTGGCGCTCACGAGGATGATAAGCGCCGTATTTCGGCGGGGCGGTGATATCTCTTTCGTAGTCGAGGAGTTGAAAGCGGTATTCGATCCACGTGGTGGGCAATGGATGGACGGGCGTTACGTGCCTTCGATTCTCGCCGCCATTGGAGAAGTGATAGAGAATCATTTGCTACTGATTGGCTTTACGCCGGCTCAGGCGCCAGTCTCCAATCGCGAACCCACCGATGAAGCCGCGCCGCCGTTAGGCCTATTGCGGAATTGCCCGCGCTGCAGTCAATTCGGTGTTATCCAGCAGGAGGGATGTGATGTTTGTACGGCCTGCGGATTTTCCAAATGCGCGTGAGGCTCTAAGTTTCAGCGTTCACTGCTTCGAGAAGACGTTTGAGACGAGTTACCGGAAGACCCAATTGGCGGAGGTGATGAATCGTGTGGGCCAGATAATCGCGTGCTTCGCCCGATACGCCCTGTCCCTTACGTATCAATTCGACCATGGTTTTATGATCCAGCTTGCCGGCGTACTGTGGGCTCCCGCGGTCTGCGGTGTAGGTGAGTGCAAGGACTCGTGGCTTGTTTTCCCGCCGAGTCAGCGTGACAGGCAGTTGTTGCGCTAGATAAACATGATAGATCATTTCGCGCGCATGGATTTTTTCAAGAATTTCGGTCGCTTCATTCGGCCGCAAGCGGAAGGCGCGCCCGACGCAGGAGCCGCCGGCGTCGAGTCCGAGTACCAGACCCGGATTGTTTGTCGAGCCGCGATAAATGTGAGAATAGATGCAGAAGGCGCGATGATAACCGCGCAAGAGAGCTGGTTCGGATTCGGCGAACTCAAACTCCGGGCGCCACATCAGGGAGCCATAGGCGAATACCCAAGTTTCATCTTTGCGTGTTTCAGTCATCATCGGCAAGATAACGATTGCTGCTCAAGTTTAGACTGCATGAAGGCATGAGCAAGTTGAGATATAGCCGCTTCAAAACTATGCCGCTCGTGCTCAGCATTGTCGGTGGTATTGTGATCGCGATTATTGCCTATACTGCCTATTGGTTCCTAGCGGCGGACGAAATTGGAGAGCGTATCGTTGGCTGGGCAGAGGGGCAGCGCGCTCGGGGCATGATTATCGAAACTGGTGAGCCGGAAGTAGGCGGCTATCCGCTGCAATTTGAAGTTTTTCTTCGTCAACCATCTATTGATCACAGTTCAGGGGGGTGGGCATGGCAGGGAGAAGGCATCACCGTAAGTTTTCACCCCTGGAAGTTCAACGAGTTTGACCTCAAGTTTCGAGGCCGCAACGATATCCGCTATTTTGATGGTGAAATTTGGCATGATATTCATGGTGTGGTCGAGGATGGCACGGCTTGGCTGCGGCTTAATGATCAGCGACGCATTGAGAATGTTCAGGTCAATTTGAGTCAAGTCGATGTCGGGGGGCTCTGGGGTGAGGGTTTGGCTTCCGTTCGACAGTTTCGAGCACGAGCGGAACGTTTCGGCGGTTATGATGAAGGGGAGAGGGCAAACGCAAGTGCTTTTGGTTCGGTGGGAGTCGAGTTGGAGAGTGTCGAGCTACCACCAGGGTTTGGTGAGGAAATGGGGGAGGAGATAGAATTTCTAAATTTTGATTTTAGTCTTTATGGCCCAATACCTTCCGGTGATACAGCCCAGGCAGTGCGGGTGTGGCGCGACGAAGGGGGCACACTCGAACTCAACTCTTTCCGCGTCCGCTGGGGTCCGCTCGGCATAGAGACTAACGGCACTATTTCGCTAGATGGTGAGATGCGACCCATTGCTGCGCTTACTGCTGATATCATTGGCTATGGCGATGTGATCGACGCACTCATCATGAGCAACATGATCCCCCTCGGGGATGCCTTCCTCGCCAAAGTTGCCTTCAATGTAATTGCCGACAAACCGGACGACGGCGGCCCACCCGTTCTACGTTCGGTGCCGGTGACTGCTCAAGATGGTGGCCTCTTTGTTGGACCGGTGACCGTAGCGAAAATACCGTCACTAAATTTCTAAACTTTTCTCGCGGCGATCAGATCACTGCGGATTTTGCGTGTACGCGTGAACAATTCTTCCAACTTAGCGCCGTCGCCCCAGCGGATGGCGCGCTGCAAAGCCGCCAGATCCTCACTGAATCGACCGAGCATTTCGAGTACAGCGTCTTGGTTTTTGAGGAAAATATCGCGCCACATAACCGGGTCCGAGGCTGCAATTCGGGTAAAGTCGCGAAAGCCACCAGCGGCGTATTTAACAACATCCCGATCAGTTACAAGCTCAATATCCTTCACTGTTCCAACGATGTTATAGGCGAGGAGATGTGGCAGGTGAGAAATAATCGCCAGTACTTTGTCGTGATGTTCAGCATCCATGACGTCGACCATTGAGCCGGCGTGACGCCAGAAATCGGTTACTTTTTCCAGTGCCTCTGTGTCGCAGCCCTCGGGCGGTGTCAATATGCACCAGCTGTTCTCGAACAGCTCGGCAAAACCTGCGTCCGGGCCAGAGAATTCGGTGCCCGCCACCGGATGGGCTGGCACGAGATGTACACCATTGGGTAGGTGTGGCGTAACATCGCTTATAACCGCTCCCTTCACCGAGCCGACATCGCTGACGATAGCGCCGGGCTTAAGACTGGTGCCGATCGCTTTAGCTATGGTTGCGTTGGCGCCGACTGGCACACCGAGGACGATGAAATCTGCGCCATCGACTGCGGTTGCGGCATCAAGTTCGGCACGTTCTGCAAGACCTAATTCCATGGCCCTATTTAAGGTTTCCTGGCGGCGCGAATTTATCACGATCTCACCGGCTAAATTATCGCGCTTGAGAAGTCTTGCGATAGAAGAGTTGATTAGACCGATACCGATTAGCGCGACGCGGTCGAACATGATTTTGTTTGTCATAAAATTACGCCATGAATTTCTTCAGAGCGGACAGCAAGGCGTCCATCTCTTCGTTTTGTCCGATACCGATGCGCAGGCAGTCAGGTAGATGATAATTATCGACGTTGCGCGCGAGAATCCCGCATTTAATCAAAAATGCGTCCGCTTCCTTCGCGTTGCGTCCACTGTCTTCAGCAAAGCGCAACAACACAAAATTGCAAACGCTAGGTAGCATCTCGATGCCAATTTTTGGCATCTCTTTGGCGAGGCGCTTTAGCCATTTATCATTATGGCTTCGCGATTGCGCAACATGATCCTGGTCTTGCACTGCAGCGAGCCCGGCGGCGAGCGCGGGTCCGGTGACGTTAAACGGGCCGCGCAATCGGTTAATTACATCGATAACTTCTTTTGAGGCATAACACCAGCCGAGACGGAGTGAGGCCAGACCGTATATCTTTGAGAAGGTGCGCGTCATCACGACATTCTGGGCGTGGCTAACCAATTCTGCTCCTGCTTCGTAATCGTCAGCGGTGACAAATTCCGCATAGGCCGCGTCAATCACTAGCAAGATATTTTCTGGAAGCCCACGCCATAGCTTACGCAGTTCGTTCCGGGAAAGATAGCTGCCGGTCGGATTATTTGGGTTGGCAAGAAAGAGAATGCGTGTTTTTTCTGTCACATGTTCGAGCAGCGCATTCACGTCCGAGCGATAACCTTTCTCTGGCGCTGCGACAGGTGTTGCGCCAGTGGCCTGGGCCGCAAGTTCATAGACGAGAAATCCGTGTCTGCTATAGAGCACTTCATCTCCGGGTCCAGCATAAGACCTGGCGAGTAGCTGTAAAATCTCGTCGGAACCAGCACCGCATGCAATGCGTGCAGGGTCGATTCCATTTAAGACCCCTAGAGCTTCTCGCAAATTGTTTGCGCCACCGTCCGGATAGCGGTGGAGCGACGGCCCGAGCGTTTCATAGGCTTCAACGGCACGCGGGCTAGGGCCGAAAGCGGATTCGTTGGCAGCCAGGCGGATGACATTTTTCTGGCCGTCAACAGAGGATCTGCCGGGTACATAGGGAGATATGCCCATGATCCCGGGCCGTGGCATTAAGTGAGAATTTCGCGTGTTCATTTTGGCTGGCTTCTGTGCAGTCGTTCAGCTTTTCGCGACCTTAGCGGGTTTGGCATAGCAACCGAGATTGATGAAACGCGTTACTTCCTGATCAAGCGCGTTGATCAATATGCCAAGGCGGCGATCGGTTTCAGAAACGAAGCCGTCTATTTCGGCGAGTTGCCAGCGTCTCGCTTGGTCTACCTCCGTCCAGGTCGCTGCCCAGTCGAGGGCGAGGCCAGCATTCTCAGCCTCCCTGCGGATGCGGTCGCGACTGATATCCTCCGTCGATTCGAAGGCGATAACAGAAATATCTTCGCCCGAAGCTTCCGGCTGGAGGCGTGCTACCACCATGGCTCGCGTTGCGTTGGCACCTGCATTGCCGTCATTTAACCAGGGCATAACAGCGACGATGTGTGGGCGCTCGCTACCGCTGGCTGTAAGCGTGTACCACCAGGGTTCGGCGGAAGCTCGCTCGGTTTGGGTATCAGAGGTAATTGGCAGTACGCCAACAGATGCCTTGCCGTCGCGTACGGCGCGGAGCACGCCTGCTTCAGTTTGTGCCTGTAGGATTAGTGTGTCGGTGCCGAAATAGGTTCGCGCGAGAGCGACATAGGCGAGACCGGCCACTAGTGGCTCAGGTACGTAAACCGATACAACGAAATTTTCCTCAGCTGCGAGAGACGCGGAAATGATTTCGCGCCAAATTTTGACGACCGTCTTGAAGGGGAATGGCTCGGAATGGCGAGCGGCGAGACGACGCAGAATCTGCGCTTCGCGTGCAGGCCGGTAGGCGGTGTTCTGCTCGTGGTTTTTACGCGTACCGATTTTGCGTGCCACGTCGATCCGGCGCATCAAGAGATCATGAACTTGATCATCGATCTCATCGATTTGGCGGCGAAGAGTATCTAGGGAATAGTTTCCCTTTTTGGTATCGGCCATAGGTCCGCACAGCGATGAACTGGGAACCGGAATTGGTAGTGCAAGCGGGGAAAAAAATCAAAGAAAACATTGGCATAGGGCTGCAAGTATTAAGCCTCACCGGCTGCGTGAAGATCATAGCGATCAATTAGCGAGACTCTTATGAGTCCAGCATGCATGGCGAGGAGTACAAGACGGGCATCCAAATTGTTACCCACCTCAAGCGCTACTTCGAGGCGTGTCTGTGCGGCGTTCGCCGCGTTTTTGCCCCGCTCTTGGCAAAATTCATGGTCGCCCAAGGCACAATAAGTCAAAATTTCTGCAGCGAGGGCACAAGCTGGAAGGTCGGGGCTTGCACCATGGCCCGCTTCATCGAGGAGCTTGAGCGTCGTGATTTTGACCGCGTCTGGCACGAGGGCAGGATGAAGGCCAGCCGAGCGCAAGGCGTCGTCTAGACGTTTTACCTCACGTGAACGGCCAAAAAGAGTGGAAAAGAAGAACATGGTGCTAGGTTACTGGCGCGTATTGACGACGCCAGCGGGCATCGCCTCGCCGGGTATCGGTATGAGCTCTCTACGACGAGTGATTCGGCCGACGGGGCGGGCTTCGTAAACCTCCTTCTCCGCCTCGATCAACAGTAACCCTCCGAACGGCCGAGCGAAACGCTCGCCCAGTTTCTGCCACAAACTTGACATTTTCAGCACCACGTTTAAGCGACTGGGTGGCACGTAGAGTGTCATTTGTTGGCGCAGAGAGATAAAACCGTGATCGTGCAGCAGACGGGTCAATTGCCCGCCGGTAAATGGATGGCCATGGCCGAACGGCGTACGTTCAGTGCGAGCCCACATACCTCGCCGATTGGGTACCACCGCTAGCAGTCGGCCTTGGGGGCGCAGAACGCGCCAAATCTCGGCCATCATGGGACGTAGCTCCTCGCTGAATTCGAGAGCATGCAGCATAATGATCTTGTCAAAGGAATTGTCAGAAAAGGGTAAT
>MDTE01190893.1_pt1 | contig 64701 bp, 45 predicted proteins | sample 811231 | NCBI WGS metagenome assembly MDTE01 (sample SAMN05326651, study PRJNA326480) | marine metagenome | isolation source: seawater | place: Indian Ocean: Red Sea | collected 2010
CGACGACAAGCCGACCGACGCGATTCCTGACACCGACCTTCGGACCACGCCGGACCTGTTGCGGGGATTCAGTGAGGCGGAATTGCAGGCGGCCAGGCGGCAGATCCCTCAGCGACCGGAGCCGAAACTGGGGACCGCTCGTCCCCGGCTCGTGACAGCACGTGGAACGGTCTTTGAGGATCTCGACGCCGACGGCCAACAGGACCCCGGGGAAGCAGGGATTCCGGGCATCGTGGTCAGCGACGGGGAGCGTCTACATCGCACCAACGCGGATGGCTCGTTCCAGTTCCAGATCCGGATCGACGAGAATCCTCACCATCGATTTGTCGTGGTCACCCGTCCCAACGGATTCCGACCGACGACCGCGTTCTTCCAGAGGATTCCGTTTGACCGGTCCGAGACCTCCTACAAGGTCGCATTCGGCATGGTCCGTGACGCTGCCTCAGCCAAACGCAAGTTCTGGTTCATCTCGGCCAGCGACAGCCAGTTCACCCGGATCACGGAGATGATCCCGACCGCCAAGGACTTTGCCCAGGTGACCTCGGCCCCCGGAAACCCCGCGTTCCTGGCAACGGCCGGCGACCTGACGATGAACGGGTCGCAGTTTGAATGGGACATGTACGATCGGATCCGCCGCTCGTCTCGGATCCCGGTCTACGAGGGGTTTGGTGGGCACGACGGCAACTGCCTCGACCCACGATGCACGGTGAGTTTTGAACAAAGGATCGGTCCCCCGTACTACTCCTGGAATTACGGCGGGGTTCACTTCATCCAGATCGTGACCGAGACCTTCTACCTGCGGCCCAAGGCCCAGTTGCGGCAGCGCGACTGGATGGCGGCCGATCTGAAGGCCCTGCCCAGGGGGACTCCGGTGATCGCCGTGTCTCACTATCCCCTGCCGGCTTCCTGGTTCGACGAACGTCGGGCCGAGGGAGTCAACGTGATTTGCCAGATTGGTGCGCACTGGCACGTCGTTCACGCGGGGAGTCGCCGAGGTGTTCCGGTGTTGAACAGCGCACCGGCCCGTGGCCGCGACTGGGGAGCCTATTCGAGAACCTACCGTTGGGTGTACGTCTCACCCGAGGGCGTCACGTCACGTCTCCGGGTGGCCGGGCAGTACAAGAGGTTGAAGGTGGTCGCCCCGGGGCCGGAGGCCGTCGTGGGCCAGCAACCGCTGGTGGTCCTGGCCTATGACACGGCGTTGACGGTCAAGAGTCTCACGTGTCGCTGGACCGCTCCCGATGGCAAGCGGCAGGTGTCTCCCCTGGAGCAGCAGGGAGACTGGTCCTGGCATGGGACGTTTGCGCCCGACCGCCCCGGTCGCTGGACGTGTGAGCTGGAGGCCGTCGATGTTGCCGGGACTGTGTGGAAGCGACAGCAGCAGATCGAGGTGGCCGGCCGACAGGTCGAGTCGCCTGAAGTCGGCGATGACTTTCCGTTTGTGCTCTCCGGCTCACCGCCCCGCCGCCTGGCGGCCGGTCCCCGCGCGCCGCTGAGGCCGCTGTGGGTGACACACACCGGCAGTGTGCACGTGCTCCACAATTCGCCGGTGACAGCCGGTGGGCGTGTCTTTGTCTCGGTCGGAAATCCCAATGCCGGTTCGCCGGGTGCGGGCGTGCTCTGCCTGGATGCGAAAACGGGAAAGCGTCTCTGGAAAGCGAAGTCCCCACGAGGCGACATCCGGGGACCGGTGTCGGTGCATGGCGACCTGGTCTTCGCGATCCTGGCAGAGGGCTGGATCGCGGCGTTTTCCGTGGAGACGGGCGCGTTGAAGTGGGCGCGGCCGCTGAAGGAGGCTTATCGCGAGGGACGTCCCCTGGCGATCATCAATACTCCCCCGGTGCCCACACCGGTCGGCCTGCTGGTCAACGATTGGCAGAAGCCATTGTCGATTGTGGATTACGCGACCGGTCGCACGCTGAGGCAGTTGGCCGGAGACGTCGGCACGTATGCCTCGTTCGCCACGGTCTCCGACGACGTGGTCTACAGCGTCCGTCGTGGAGGCGGGACGGCGGTTCGGTTGGGCGGCGACCTGCTGTGGACGATCAAGGAGACGTCCCGGTCGACGTCCGCGCCGATCGTGGTCGGTGGCAAGCTGCTCTACACGGGATCTTCGGGACTCAAGGTGAGAGAGGCGGCCACGGGGAAACTGCTGTGGCAGAAGGGTCTCAACGGTGCCGGCTACCAGAACGCGGCCCCGGTGGTTTGGGACGACGTCGTCCTGGCCAACGGTGGAGACCTGAGGATCCTGGATCTCGAAACCGGTGATGGTCGCAAGACCGTGCCCTGCGGCCGCGAGGCAGACCGCTTCATGCGTTCTCGACGCCAGGCCCTGACGGGCAGCTCCACTCCTGTTGTGGCCGGGGACCTGGCCTTTTTTGGCCACGACGACACATCGATCCGCGCCATCAACAAGGCGGGCAACGTTGTGTGGGAGCACCGCGTGGGGACGCCGATCAAGACCTCACCTGCGGTGACCGGCAACCTGCTGTTTGTCCACGATTTTGCGGGCAACCTGTGGTGTTTTGTCGGCTCATCGAATGCGGGTTGAGGGGAATGAACCGAAATTCAGTGCCCAGCCTCCGATGTGACCATCAGAACAAGACATGAACAGCAACCGCCGACAATTCCTCACGTCCTCAATGGCCGGCGCGGGTGGCCTGGCTGCGATGCACTCTTCTGGACCGCCATCGCGTGGTGCCGAGACGGAGCCCGGGTTTGATCCTCGGTGGCAAGCTCACGTTGACACGGGGATCTATCCCCCCCGCACTCATCTCTTTCTCGACGACCACCACGTGGAAGACAGCGACAATGTCCGTCGTCTTGTCCACTGTCCGACCAAGGTCAGTCCCCGGCCCCTGTTCCGTCACGAGATGCCATGGGAAGGCGTTTCGGTCGTCTTTCGCAACAGCGTCATCTACGACGCGTCGGACCGGGTATTCAAGCTCTGGTACCGTGGTTACGACCCGAAGCTGAAAAGCGTCTCGCACTCACGCTGGTGTCTCGCCACGAGCTCAGACGGTCTGCATTGGGAGCGGCCTCAGTTGGGAGCCGTCGCATTCGGCGGGGCGAAGAGAAACAACATCATCTCCTTTGGAGAGCAGAACGACCACAACGCGTTGCTGCACAACGTGGTGCGAGACGATCGGGAGGAAAATCCCGCACGGCGATTCAAGGCGATTGGCATGGATGCCCATCCGGTGCAGGCGGGAGACATCGAGGTCCCGTATCTCAAGAAGACCGGTTTCAAGACGGCGGGTGGTCTGTTCGCGGCGTATTCGGCCGACGGCGTCCATTGGCGGATGCGACCCGGCTGGTTGGCCGGGATGTTTCTTCGCGACGGTTCGACTCTTCACGGTTGGAATCACGAGCAGCGACGGTGGGTCCTGTGGCAGCGGCCGGCATACCGTCGCGGCATTCGGATGATTGGCGTGAGCTACTCCCAGGACTTCGAGCGATGGTCGGTGCCCGAGATGGGACTGGTTCCCGATGACACGGATCCGCAGGGCATGCAGTTTGACCAGCTGACGAGCGTGGCCTCATCGGACGGTGGGTACATCGGTCTGTTGTCGGCGTCTGGATGGAGCGGCCGAGGGTTCAGTTCCGGCGAGGAGATGCCGCAGCTTGTCTACAGCCGTGATCCGCGAAGCTGGACGCGGGTCAGCCGCGAGATGTTCATCAAGCCAGGCAGCAAGGGAGCGTGGGACGAGGGGACGGTGATCCCGGCCAACCCCATCGTCGTCGGTGACGATGTGTACTGCTTCTACTATGGGAAGAACGCTGGAGGGGCCTGGGGCGAGCCGACCAATGACGGTCGGGGCATCACGACATCGGCTCTCGGCCTGGCCAAGATGCGCCGCGATCGTTGGGTTTCGATGTCGCCGACGGGGAAGGACGGGATCCTGACAACGTCAGACGTTTTCTTCTCGGGAGACCAGTTGAGAGTCAATGTCGATGCGAGCCGAGGTAGCTTGAGGGCGGAGTTGGTCGACTATCATGGTCAACCGGTTGAGCCGTACACGCTGGCGAATTGCCAACCGATCACGGGAGACGTGATGGATCACCAGGTGACATGGAAGACCGGCGGCGCCCGTTTCACATCGTCGGTCGGCACGGCGAAACAACACCCGCCGGAGGTCAGCCGGTGCCTCCGGATCCGGTTCGCCCTGGATCAGGCCGACCTGTTTTCCTTCTCGTGCTGAATCGAGACGACGAACGGACCGCATCAGAGGCCGTTGCATGAAAGACCACGATCCTCACCGTGGTTGACCAACGGCAACCTGACGAGCGAGAACACCAATCGCCGCCGCTCAGCCTGACCTGTTTGGCATTCAATTCGTCTCGAACACGATTCGCCCCCGCCGCGCCATGGTCGTGTTTGCCCAAGGGGCATTGAGGTGGGGTGACCATGTGTAGCTGTGATTTTGACGCGTTCGGAGGAGGTCGGCCCGGCACTCGGATGGGGATGCGCCACCGATGGCTGACCTGGGGATCGTCAGGAACGCAGTCCACGCGCCTCGCCCGGTTTGCAGGACCACCGACGAGACGTCTTCTTTCGACACAGATGGCTCGGTGGGGCGGCAGGTGACCGAGACCAGTGGCTTGCCCTTTCCGTACAGGGTCAGAGTGACCGAGTCGTGTTCGCTGGGCTTCTCGGGCTGAAGGCAATGGACGGCGGCGTGGATCGACTTGTCATCCTGGACGATGCGGACCTGGGTCACTCCATTTCCTGGACCAAATCCCAGGTTGTCGGCCGGTACGGTGGCTCGGGAACGACCTCGAACGAGGGTTGTCATCGGCGTCTCCTGCCAGACTGACGCAGACAGGTCTCTCGGCGGTGGTGCGGCAACCTGTCGCACGTTGTAAGTCGGCGTTCGGCCGATCCACCGATGAGCCGTGTGAGCCGCGACCAGAAAGCCATCGTGGCTGCGGTACATGGATCGACGCGGATGGAAGTTCTCCCATCCATCGCGCATCCACGCCACGCGCCGCTGATAGATGGTTGGTGCATCCACCCGGGAGGCCACAGGCGGGGCAACGATCGGTTCGACACTCACTCGAACGGGGCCGGATCCCTCGTTCAGTCCCTCGATGTCGTCACGAGTGGCCGCCTCCACGTTGTCCGTGAAGACGTGGAACACCTGGCTCGTGCGGGCCGCAAGGACGGGAGCGTCGCCTGCGATCCTCGCCGTGACATCTCGTCCGCCGGCCGGCAGGGCGTTCTTGATCTTCGGGAACTCGCGTCGAACCGACAGATCGCCGTACCAGACCGTGCCCTTCATGTTGGAACGATACATGTAAACATGATGCAGCGCCTCGGCGTCGGCCGGAACGGTGATCACTTCCGTGAAGGTGCGAGGCTTCGTGTCGAACCGGTTGTGCACGTGATAGGTCCACTTGCCGGTCGACCAATGCACCGCAACCAGGCTGTTCGCACCGTCGGTGGCCTTGCCGGTCACTGTCAGTCGAAACTGACCGCCGGGGGAAGCCGGAAGGCGCAGGCTGCGGGCCGTGTGGACGACATAGCCTCGTGAGAACGGCTTGATTCCCTCGGCCAACTGCTTGTCGACCGGAATCAGGTTCTCCGGCGGTCGTGGATCCACCGGCAAAAGGGTCGCCACAGGTCCTGGCCGCACCACGAGCTTCTGCCCGCGTACAAGCGTCCCGCGATACATGACTTTTCCGCCGTCCCATTTCACAGTCGGGAATCGGACCGGCCGATCGGTCGCCTCGAGAACAATCTCGAACCCTCGAGGCATCTCGCTCGTGTTGCGTCGAAGCAACCAGCCCTCGTCAGTGAACTCGGCCGGTCGTCCTTCGGGCAGCCGCCCGACCGCCTCCTCCGCCTCGCCAAGTGACTGCGCGATCTGGTCGATGATCGGGGCCGTGTAGGTCTTGCCGTAAAACATCGTTGGCGATGCGTAGCTGGCGTATCGTGACGGGCTGTAGCTCGTCCAACTCGTCTGCTCGTACCGCTTGATCAGCAAGCGGTAGAGCCGCTCCATCGGATCGGCCGCCGGGCCGAAGAACTTCTCGCAGTAGTCTCTGAGGTGAGCATCCACGTCGAGGTCTGGGTCCCACAGCAGGGCAAACGTGACGGCGACCATGTAGTGGTCGGCTTGGATGGTTTCTTCTCCGCCGTTGAGAAACACGCCGTTGATCAGATGACGGTTCTCACGCAGAAACTGCTGCAGGGTGCGTGGGTAGAGTGTCGGCGCACACGACCAGTATTGCGGGTAGCAGGTGTAGTCCCAGACGTAGAGCCGGCTGCGGTCTTTGCCCAACTTGGTGGACCAGTCTCCGAGCAGCCGACGAATCTCGGTACGGGCCGAAGGCTCCTTGTAGAAATTCAGCGGGGCGTTGTGGATGCAGACCTGGACGTCCACGTTGTCCGGCAGGTCCTTGTCACCAGGCAAAATGCGGCCCTGGTACGCCAGTGCAGCAACACGCTTGTCCGGCCAGTGCTGCTTCACGGCTTCGCCGAGATGGCGAATGTAATGATCCCACCACAACCGGGAATGCCTTCCGTAACGGCCACGCGAGGGATCGACCAGTGCCTGGCAGAGTTCACAACGGCATTCCTTCCAGTTGTCGTCCGGCTCGACCGGGATGTACTTCTCATTCGGGCTGCCACCGATTCGTTGACCCGACTCGTAGTAGGTCCTGGTGTGATCGAGTTCGCGCTGCAACACATCAGGGTTGCCGTAGCACAGAAAACGAAAATCGCGTTTTCCGTTCGCCTGGAGCGAGAAGTACTCCGGGTGGGTCTCCTGGTAGAGTCCCGCCCAGCCCATGTGTGTGTGGTTGCACGAGAAGCCGGTCGCCTGGCCCGCCCTCGTGGCCGCCTTCCAGTTGCCGCTGCCCGAATATGGGACGATGGCTCGATAGGGAAACGCCGGCGCCGATGTGAAGTCGATGGGCCCGACGGTGATGGTCCGCTTCCGGGGCACCACAACGCCCAGGTCCGCATCGCGGCCACGTTGAAAATAGAAGCGGAAGCCGAGGTGCCTTTCCAGGAACAGGTAGACGGCATGAAGCGTGCCCCGGTCCTGCGCCAGCGGGCGGTTGTTGGTTCCGTTTGGAGCGATCTCACCGACGATCGCTACGCCGCGTGGAATCGTCTGAATCCGAACGCCCTCGCTCTGACGAGGCACGACGATACCGAATTGGTCCGTCAGGGCACTGCGGCCGACCAGCACCAGCATGCCGTCCCGCGGTGCTTGAGAAGCGGTGACGATCGGCAACTCGGCGGTGCTCGCACGGGTCACGAATTTCTGCAATTCCTCGGCCGCTGTGCGTGCTGTGGCGGCCGGCGACTCCTGCCCGCCTTTTGTCTCAGTTGCCCCGTCAGGCACGACAATTGTCGCAACGGCCCGCCCATCCTCGACGAGAGTCACTTGTGCCGGAACCGAAGGAGTCGAGGAGAACAGCAGCAAACAGAGGACAGCGGCTGTCGCGGCAAGAGGGCGCCCGGTGTGCTGCATGTTGACCTCCTCGATCTGATTCACTCGTACGCACAAAAAAACAGCTCACTGCGAATCATCGCAATGAGCTGTCTGTATTCTCAAGAGTCGGGATGACAGGATTTGAACCTGCGACCTCTGCGTCCCGAACGCAGCGCTCTGCCAGGCTGAGCTACATCCCGAGAAGGGGACGATTCTAGCAGCGCAGGTGCCCCGGTCAATGTCGCCCATCCCGGGGGCGGAATCCGATCCGCCGAGGTGGCAGGTGCCGTTACGGGACTGCCAACTTGGCAGGATTCCGGGCTGTCCCAGTGACTTGACAGTCCGGGCCTAACCCCTCTCAATAGAGGGTCTTGCGTCGCCGTGCCTGCGTTTGGCACGACGATTGCAAACTGAAGCGGGTCGGAGGCGGTCCTGAAGCGGCTGCCAACCCATCGCGATTGATTTGCATCCTGTAGAGCCTGACAGCGGAAGCGTAAGGAACAGACCGTGCCGAAGTTGTTGACATTTGATGAGGACGCCCGTAAGAGCCTGCTTGCCGGAGTTTCCAAGCTCGCCCGGGCCGTCAAGAGTACCCTCGGACCCCGCGGCCGGAACGCCGTGCTCGACAAGGGCTGGGGCGCCCCCAAGGTGACCAAGGACGGCGTGACCGTCGCCGAGGACATCGAGATGGAGGACCCCTTCGAAAACATGGGGGTCCAGCTCGTCAAGGAGGTCGCCTCCAAGACCAGCGACGTCGCCGGTGATGGCACCACCACCGCCACCGTGCTCGCCGAAGCCATCTACCAGTCGGGTTTGAAATACATCGCCGCTGGTGCCGATGCGATGGCCATGTCGCGAGGCGTCCACAAGGCGGTCGACGCCTGCCTGGAAAACCTCGGCAAGATGGCCACCCCGGTCAAATCCAATGACAAGAAGGCGATCGCCACCGTGGCGACCATCGCCGGCAACAACGACCCGGACATCGGCAACATCCTCGCCGACGCCCTCCTGAAAGTCGGCAACGACGGTGTCATCACTGTCGAGGAAGGCCGGCAGGTCAACACCGAGGTCGACCTCGTTGAGGGCATGCAGTTCGAGCGTGGATACCTCTCACCGCACTTCGTCACCGACGAGGACGCCCAGCTGTGCGAGCTTGAGAACTGCCGCATCCTGATCTGGGAAGAGAAGATCAGCAACGCCAAGGACCTGGTGCCGCTGCTCGAGGCGGTCTCCGAATCGGGTCAGCCGCTGTTGATCATTGCCGAAGACGTCGAGGGCGAGGCCTTGGCGACGCTGGTCGTCAACAAGCTGCGTGGCATCCTCAAGATCGCTGCCGTCAAGGCCCCCGGTTATGGCGACCGTCGCAAGGCCCAGATGGAAGACATCGCCGTCCTGACCGGTGGCCAGGCCATCTTCAAGGACCTTGGGATCAAGCTCGAGAACGTCACCGTTGACCAGCTCGGCACCGCCGGCAAGATCATCATCGACGCCGAGAACACCACCGTGGTCAAGGGCGCAGGCAACAAGACCGCGATCGATGGTCGGGCCGAGCAGATCCGGCAGGAGATCGAGGTGACCGAGAGCGAGTACGACGTCGAGAAGCTGCAGGAGCGTCTCGCGAAGCTCGCCGGTGGCGTCGCCCAGATCAACGTCGGTGCGGCGACCGAGACCGCCATGAAGGAACGCAAGGACCTGATCGACGACGCCCTGGCCGCCACGCGGGCCGCTATCGACGAGGGCATCGTCCCCGGCGGTGGTGTTGCCCTGTTGCGGTGCCACAAGGTGGTCGAGAAACTTGACCTCGATGGCGACGAGCAGTACGGCGCACAGCTCATCCTCGATGTGCTCTCGATGCCGATTCGCACGATTGCCGAGAACGCTGGCCAGGACGGCGCGGTTGTCGCCAGCCGGATTCTCAAGGGCAAGGGCACCAACTACGGCTACGACGCCCTCAACGACAAGTACGGCGACATGCTCGAGTTCGGCGTGATCGACCCCACGAAGGTCGTCCGTTCGGCCCTGCAGAATGCCGCCAGTGTCGCCGGGCTGCTGCTGACCACCGACTCGATCGTGGTCGAGGAGCCGGTCGAGGAAGAAGACGATCACCACCACGACGACCACCACCACGACATGGGTGGCATGGGAGGAATGGGTGGCATGGGAGGCGGGATGCCCGGAATGGGTGGCATGGGCGGCATGGGTGGCATGGGTGGAATGCCCGGCATGATGTAGGCCTCGCTCCTGCACCCCTTACCACGACACACAGGACACAACTGGCTCAACCAATCAACACCGAAGTGTGCCGGACAGAAAATCCGGGCACGAGACAACCGGGAGTAAAGTCGAGATGAAGCTGAATCCGTTGGACGATCGCGTTGTTGTCGAACCTCTCAGCGCCGAGGAAACCACCGCCGGCGGCATCGTGCTGCCCGATGCGGCCCAGGAAAAACCGCAACGCGGCACCGTCGTCGCCGTCGGCCCCGGCCGGCTGCTCGAAAGTGGTGAGCGGGCTGCCGTGGGTGTTGTCGTGGGCGACGAGGTCCTCTTTGGCAAGTTCGGTGGCGCCGACATCGAGGTCGATGGCACCGAGGTCAAGATCCTTCGTGAAGGCGACATCCTGGCCAAGGTCGTCTGACGACCCGGCCACGGCCCGAGGGCTGGACCCTCGAGCCAACCACCAGGCCGGCCCAGCCCGGCCCGGATCTCACTGCAGAAACACCCCAGAGAATTCAGACCTAGCGGAAGGCCCCCGGGGCCATCCAGGAGCCAAGACACGTGGCCAAGCAACTGCTCTTCGAACACGCCGCCCGTATCAAGCTGCAAAAGGGCGTCGATCAACTTGCCAGCGCCGTCGCCGTCACGATGGGACCGACCGGTCGCAACGTGATCATCGACAAGAACTTCGGCAACCCCGTCGTCACCAAGGACGGCGTGACGGTCAGCAAGGAGATCGAGCTCGAGGATCCCTACGAGCACATGGGTGCCAAGCTCGTCAACGAGGTGGCCACCAAGACCAGCGACATCGCCGGTGACGGAACCACCACGGCGACCGTCCTGGCCCGGGCCATCTTCGAGGAAGGCCTCCGCAGCCTCTCCCTGGGTGCCAACCCCATGACCGTCCGCCGGGGCATCGACAAGGCCGTCGAGGCCGCCCTGGGCAAGCTCCGTGAACTCGCCAAGCCGGTCACCTCAAAGACCGAGATCGAGCAGGTCGGCGCCATCTCCGCCAACAACGACAACAGCGTGGGCGAACTGATCGCCGACGCCATGGAAAATGTCGGCCGGGACGGTGTGATCACTGTCGAGGAAGGCAAAGGAAGCACGACCACGCTCGAGCTGACCGAGGGCATGCAGTTTGACAAGGGGTTCAACTCGCCCTACTTCGTCACGCACGCCGAGGAAATGAAGTGCATCCTCGAGGACTGCTACATCCTGATCCACGAGAAGAAGATCTCGAGCCTCCGCGACCTCGTCCCGGTGCTCGAGAAGGTCTCGCAGGCGGGCAAGCCGCTGCTGATCATCGCCGAGGATGTTGAGGGCGAGGCGCTGACCGCGCTGGTCGTCAACAAGCTCCGCGGTGTCCTGCCGATCTGTGCCGTCAAGGCTCCCGGGTTCGGCGATCGCCGCAAAAACATGCTCGGTGACATCGCCGTCCTGACCGGCGGCACGCTCCTCTCCGAGGATCTCGGCGTCAAGCTCGAGAACACCGAGATCAGTGCCCTGGGGCACTGCAAGCGGGTTGAGGTCACCAAGGACTCGTGCACCCTGATCGAGGGGGCCGGGGATTCTGACGAGATCGCGTCGAGGGTCGGCCAGATCAAGACGCAGATCGAGAACACCGAGAGCGAGTACGACCGCGAGAAGTTCCAGGAGCGACTCGCCAAGATGACCGGCGGCGTCGCCATCATCTCTGTCGGTGCCGCGACCGAGGCCGAGATGAAGCAGACCAAGGCCCGGATGGAAGACGCCCTGCACGCCACGCGTGCCAGCGTCGAAGAGGGCATCCTGCCAGGCGGTGGAGTCGCACTGCTGCGAACCATCGACTCGGTCGAAGAGGTCAAGGCGAAGGGCGACGAGCGGATCGGCGTCCAGATCATCGCCCGGGCTCTCGAGGCCCCGATTCGCCAGATCGCCGAGAACTGTGGCGAGGATGGCTCGGTGGTCGCCGATGAGGTCCGGTCCCAGAAAGGCGCAGTCGGCTACGACGTCGAAACCGGCGGATTTGTCGACATGTACGAACGTGGCGTCATCGATCCGGCCAAGGTGGTGACCAGCGCGTTGTCCAACGCCGCCTCGATCGCCGCGCTGATGCTGACAACCGAGGTGCTCGTCACACGCACCGATGACCTCGAGGGTGGTGAAAAGCCCAAGGTCGAGGGAGCGATTCGCTGAGCGACTCGTTCTGCCCAACATGACCCCCACCACGGGCCACCTCCTTGCAAAAAGGGGTGGCTCGTTTCTTTGAGTCCCACGACATCTCCGCAACACCATGGCCGAGAAGCGAGATTACTACGAGGTGCTGGGTGTCGACCGCGATGCGAGCGCGGCCGAGATCAAGAAGTCGTACAAGAAAATCGCGCTCAAGAATCACCCCGACCGCAATCCCGGCGACGACTCCGCGGTCGAACGGTTCAAGGAGGCAGCCGAGGCCTTCGATGTCCTCTCGAACCCCGACAAGAAGGCCCGCTATGACCGGTTTGGCCACGCGGGACTGCAAGGGGGAGGTGGAGCCGGCCCGTCCGGGTTCAGCGACGTCGGTGACATCTTCAGCATGTTTGGAGATATCTTCGAGGGCTTCGGTTTCGGAGGGGGGCGACCGGGCGGTGGCCGCCGGGTACGGCGCGGCAGCCATCTGCAGACATCGCTTTCGATCGAGCTGCCCGACGCGGCCGAGGGATGCACGCGGACCATCGAGATCTCCCGGCACGAGTCGTGTGGCACGTGCAGCGGCAGCGGGGCACGGCCCGGCAGTGCCGCTGAATCGTGTGACTACTGTGGAGGCCATGGTCGAGTCGTCCAGTCGCAGGGCATCTTCAGCGTGCAGACCACCTGCCCGGCCTGCCAGGGCGAGGGACAGATCATCCGGGACAAGTGCGACGACTGCCGGGGCGAGGGACGAGTGCCTCAGACGGTCACCCTCGATGTGAAAGTGCCCGCGGGAATCGACAGCGGGATGCGACTGTGCCTGAGAGGTGAAGGCGAGTCCGGATCACTGGGAGGCCCACGAGGTGATCTTTACGTCGAGATTGACGTCGCTGATCATCCGCTGTTCCAGCGCGAGGGACCGCACCTGATCTGCCAGGTGCCCATCACGTTTACCCAGGCTGCACTGGGCGCCATCATCGAGATTCCGGTCCTGGAAGGACGCCACACGCTCGATGTCCCTGCGGGAACGCAACCGGGACATGTTTTCCGGATTCGAGGAGGAGGCATGCCCGACCCACGTGGCGGACGTGCCGGTGATCTGCACGTCGAAGTCCAGGTCGAGGTGCCCAGGAAGCTCGGAGACGAACAGGAAGAACTGCTGAGACAGCTGGCCGAGATCGAACAGGCCAACGTGTCGCCACACCGCAAGTCCTTCCTTGACACGCTGATGGACTGGTTCAGCTCCGATGAGGACGACTGAACTGCTGACCGAATCCAGGCCGCTCTTGGCGGTGAGGACGCATCATGAACGATGACACGCGAGACGAACGAGTCGACACACCCGATGAGGAACAGCCCGACTCCACGCCCGAGAGTGAGTCTCGGGTGCCAGACGATGAGCCTGGCGGGGTGTCTGACGAGCCGGAACTGACGTCTGAAGACGAAACCGCCGAAGGCGGCGATGAGCAGACCGAAGCAACCGAGGCCATCGAGGAGGCGCTGGCGGAATTGTCGCTCGACGAGCAGCTCGAGGCGACCCGCGCGGAGCGGGATGAGAATTTCGACAAGTGGCAACGGGCGGTGGCCGAACTCGATAACTTCCGGCGACGTGCCGGGCGTGATGCCGAGGAGGCCAGGACGTACCAGGCCCTGCCCCTGGCCAGGGATCTCCTGCCCGGACTCGACAACCTCCAGCGTGCCATCCAGGCCGCTTCCAGCAACGAGGCGGCGGCTGACGTCGTGGAAGGGGTCCGAATGGTCCTCGACCAGGTCATCGGAGTGCTCGGAAGACACGGCGTCGAGCCGATCGAGTCCGTTGGTGAGGCGTTTGATCCTGCGGTGCACGAAGCCATCCAGCAGGTGCCCAGCGACGAACACGAACCGATGACCGTGCTGGAGGAGGTCGAGGGAGGATTCCGTCTCGGCGACCGTGTGGTGCGTCCCGCCAAGGTGATCGTGTCGATGGCTCCACCTGCAGCGACTGACGAGGTGTCCGAGGTGACCGATCCTGCTGATGTCCCAGACGAGGGCGACGATTCGGTATAACAGTGATCACTCCTGTATTCCCGGGTCATCCGAGAGACTCCATGCGTAACCATTGGACGATCTTCTGTGCAGCGGTCGTCGTTCTCGGCACAGTTGGGACCACCTGGGGAGCTGAACCCGAGTCATTGGCATTTGAGCGTGATGTGCGGCCGATTCTGAAGGCGCACTGCTGGCAATGTCATGGTGAAGAGACCGAATTGAAGGGCGGGCTCGATACGCGGCTCGCGCGATTCCTGAAAAAGGGCGGAGAGTCAGGGGCGGCCATCGTCCCGGGGCGTCACGGGGGCAGCCTGCTTTACGAACGGGTGGCATCAGGCGAGATGCCCCCGGGGCCAAAACGGCTGTCGCCGAAGGACATCGCCGTCATCGCGCGATGGATCGATTCAGGGGCCAGGACACTCAGGCCGGAGCCTCAGAGTGTGCCTCGAGACGGGAGCTTCACGGCTGAGGAGAAGGCGCACTGGGCCTTTCAGCCGATCAAGAGGTCGTCTCCGCCCCGGGTGGTGCGATCGCTGTCGGTGCGGTCACCGATTGACGCGTTCCTGCTGGCGAAACTGGAATCCCAGGGGCTCGGTTTCGGCCCGGCCGCAGATCGCCACACGCTGATCCGTCGATTGACATTCGATCTCCACGGCCTGCCGCCGACGCCGGAGGCCGTCTCGCAATTCCTGGCCGACGAGAACGAAAACGCCTATGACCGACTGGTCGAGCGGCTGCTGGCCTCTCCGGCCTACGGGGAACGCTGGGCCCGCCACTGGCTCGATGTCGCCGGATACGCCGACAGCGACGGGGTCAACAAGATCGATCGCGTCCGCAGCTGGGCCTGGAAATACCGCGACTACGTCATTCGTTCCCTCAATGCGAACAAACCGTGGGACGAGTTCCTGGTCGAGCAAATCGCCGGTGACGAGTTGCTGCGCCCCCCTTACACGGATCTCACACCGGCGCAGTCCCAGTTGTTGATTGCGACGGGGTTTCTGCGGATGGCTCCGGACGGCACCGAGGGGTCTGTGCCGGAGCCGGATGTCGCTCGCAATCAGGTGATCGCCGAGGTGATCAAGGTCGCCAGCACGTCCCTGCTCGGACTCAGTGTCGGATGTGCTCAGTGTCACTCGCATCGGTATGACCCGATTACCCACACCGACTACTACCGCATGCGGGCGGTGTTCGAACCGGCCTATGACTGGAAGAACTGGCGGGGGCCGGGTGGCCGGCTTGTGTCTCAGTGGACGCGGGAGACCCGTGAGCGAGCGGCCGAGGTCGACCGGGAGGTCGCCAGGCTGAAGAAAATGCACACCGTCGAGCTCGATGCGGCCGCCGACAAGGTGATCGAAGAACGGGTCATTCAGAAGTTGCCGGAGGCCCTGCGGGAGAAGGCCCGCGTGGCACGAAAGACCCCCGAGGACAAGCGGACCGAAGAGCAGAAGGCGCTGATCGAGAAGCACCCGTTTCTCAAGATCAAGGGCATCTGGCTGCAGGAGATTGACGGGGCGCCCAAGGCGGTGATCGACAAGAAATGGCAGCCGATCATCGACGCGGCGGCGGCCAAGCGGCCGCCCCGTGACCTGCTGATGTGTCTCAGCGAGATCCCCGGCAAGGTGCCGAAGACCTTCCTGTTTGCACGCGGCGACTTCAAGCAGCCTCGTGACGAGGTGGCCCCCGGCGAACTGGGGATTCTGAACGCTGACGGCATCGAGATCCCTTCGAACAACCCGGACCTGCCCACGACTGGCAGACGCCTCGCGTGGGCGCGACACCTGACCACCGGCCGCCATCCCCTGGTCGGACGGGTGCTGGTCAACAGGTTCTGGATGCATCATTTCGGAACCGGACTGGTCGCCACACCTTCCGACTTCGGCTTCCAGGGCGAGCCTCCCTCTCATCCCAAGCTTCTCGACTGGCTGGCTTCCGAATTCATGACAAGTGGTTGGGACCTGAAGCACCTGCACCGGCTGATCCTGACATCGGCCGCGTATCGGCAGACCGCGAAGCGACGCGAAGACCTGGAAGCGGTGGACCCGGACAACCGGTTGCTGGGTCGATGGTCGGTGCGGCGGCTGGAGACCGAGGCGGTCCGAGATTCCCTGTTGGCGCTCAGCGGTCAGCTGTCGACCCGGATGCATGGGAGTCCATCACCGGTGAGCCTGGATTCCGTCGGGCAACGCGTCATCATCTCGACCAATCAGTACGATCCCTCGGGACGACTGCTCCGGAATGTGAAGGCTCTGGGTGAGGAGATGGTGAGGCGGACCATCTATGTGCAGGTCCGTCGTTCGATGCCTCTGGGGGTTCTGGTCCCGTTTGATCCTCCGTTGATGAGACCCAACTGTGAACGACGTACCACGTCGACCGACTCCACCCAGTCCCTGATGATGTTGAACGACCCGTTCGTGGTGGCCCAGGTCGGTGGTCTCGCCACCCGCGTGGCACGCGAGGCGGGTGAGGACCCTGGGTCGAGATTCCGTCACGCCTGGCAACTGGTTTACGGTCGTCCTCCCGGAGCCGAGGAGGTGCGGGTGGGGCTGGAGTTCCTGGCGGTCCAGGAATCAGCGGTGCGCAAGGAGACCCCCAATCACGACTCGCCAGACACCGTCGCGCTCGGGCACCTGTGCCATGCGCTGGTCTGTTCGAGTTCTTTCCTGTATGTCGACTGAATCGTGGCGGCCGACCCGCTTGGCCGAATCAAACATGTCGCACTTCCATCGTCGTCACTTCCTGGCACAGCAGGCCTTCGGCCTGGGCGGGCTCGCCTTCGCATCGTTGCTCAACGACGACGGCCTGCTCGCGGCGCCCCCCAAGCCCGTCCTGCAGCAAAAGCCCTTCGACCTGGAGCAACGGCAACCACCGCGGCTGCCGCAGGCGACGGCCATGATCTCGATGTTCATGCAGGGCGGTCCCAGCCAGATGGACCTCTGCGACCCAAAGCCCGAGCTCAAGAAGCGGCATCTGCAGACGTTTGATGGCGAGATCCACTTCGACAACACGGTGCAGAAGAGCCGCAAGCTGTTTGCCGGGCCCTGGAAGTTCCGCAAGCACGGCCAGTGCGGAATGGATTTCAGCGAGCTGTTGCCCCACCACGGGGAGATCGCCGACGAGATCTGCCTGGTCCGCTCGATGCAAACCGGGATCAGCGGTCACGAAACCGGCATCAGCGCGATGAACACGGGGCGACAGCGGCGAGGCCGACCGGTGCTGGGTTCGTGGCTGGTGTATGCCCTGGGATCCGAGAATCGGAACCTCCCGGCGTACATGGTGCTGCGTGATCCAGACAGCCTGCCGGTGCTGGGTGCCGAGAACTGGCAGAACACCTGGCTGCCGTCGGCCTGCGCCGGCACGGTCGTTCATGCCCACGAGCCAAGGATCGCCAACCTGCAGCCGCCTCCATCACTCCGTGGCACCAACCAGCAGCGGATCCTGGCCTATCTCCAGAGGCTCAACAGGCGGCATCTCGAGAAACACCCCGGCGAGTCCGAGTTGGCGGCCCGGATGCAGAGTTACACGCTGGCCGCCAGCATGCAGATCGAGGCCCGCGAGGCGCTGGACATCTCGGGCGAATCCCAACAGACGCAGAAGCTGTATGGGATTGACGATCCGGTGACACGGGACTTTGGCACGCGATGCCTGATCGCCAGGCGACTCGTCGAGCGAGGTGTCCGGTTCGTGCACGTACTCTCGGGTGACCAGGATTGGGATCACCACGGCGGCATTGTCCGGTCTTTGCCGAACTCCTGCCGACAGGTCGACAAGCCGGCCTCGGCCCTGGTCCTGGATCTGAAACAGCGAGGATTGCTCGACACGACAATCGTCCACTGGGGTGGCGAGATCGGCCGGCTGCCGGTGATCCAGAACGAGGCGAACATCGGCCGCGACCACAACGGGGTCGGCTTCAGCATGTGGCTGGCCGGTGGCGGGATCAAGGCAGGCCACATTCACGGTGCGACCGACGAATTGGGACACCGCGCCGTCGAGGATATCGTGCACCACTACGACTACCACGCCACGCTGTTTCACCTCTTTGGATTGGAAATCGACGAAGTCACGTTCCAGCGACCCGTCGGCAATACGACGCTCACAGACGGCCAGCCCGGCCAGGTCGTTGCGGGGATCCTGCAGAATCCGCCAGCAGACGACCGGTCATAAACCACAAGATGTCTTCAATCAGTCCGCGCAGCGCGAAGCAGTGCCGTGGAAGCGGATCAGAGGAATTGCATGCCAACCTACGACTACGAGTGCAAAGAATGCGGCCATCGCTGGGAGCTGTTCCAGCAGATGAAGGACAGTCCAAAGCGGAAGTGCCCCGAGTGTGGCCGTCTGCGGGCTCGCCGGCTGATCGGTCCGGGTGCCGGGATCATCTTCAAGGGCTCGGGCTTCTACCAGACGGACTACCGCAGCCAGGGCTACAAGGATGCGGCCAAGAAGGACAAGCAGGCCGAGACCTCCGCGAAGGAATCCAAGAGCACATCAGATTCCGGATCGAGCAAGACTGAGTCAAAGTCGGACACCTCTTCCTCCTCCTCCTCCAAAGCCGACTGAGAATTGGGGGCAGAGCTTGAAGAGTGAATAGTGGGTAATCTCATCTCCGAAAATCAGACCACACAACGCCACTATTCACTCTTCAAGCTCTGACCCCACCGGACGTGGGTGGTGCATTTGAGCGCCGCAGCCGGGTGCGGATAGAATCCCTGTCATGGATCTGCGCACCTGTTTCCTGATCGTGCTGACGCCCTGCGTCACCCTGGCGGCTGATCCCGCGGTGCCTCACTGGGCCTACCAGTCGCTCGACGCCGGTCGGCCTTCTCGGGCTGCTCGTCCCGACCTGGTGCGGAACGCGATCGATCGATATGTGCAGGCCCGGCTGGCTCAGGAGAAACACGAGCCGGCCTCGGAGGCTGATCGTCACACGTTGATCCGCCGCGTGACACTCGACCTCACAGGTCAACTGCCTGAGCCGGGCGAGGTGGACCAGTTCGTCAATGACACGGCGCCTGGAGCCTTCGACCGCGTGGTCGATCGCCTGCTCGCCAGCCCGGCCTACGGCGAGCGGTTTGCCCGCGAGTGGATGGACCTGGCTCATTATGCCGACAGCGATGGCTACCTGACTGACCAGCTCAGGCCGGTGGCCTGGCGTTATCGCCATTGGCTCGTCGAGCAACTCAATGCGGGCACTCCCTTCGATCTCCTGACGCTTCGCCAACTCGCCGGCGATCTCCTGCCGGGCGCCAGCGACGCGGATCGCCTCGGCACGGGGTTCCTGCGACAGACACTTTCCAATCGCGAGGGAGGAGCGGATCCGGAGGAATTCCGGGTCAAGCAGATTGTCGATCGAACCGAGATGGTCGCGGCCACGTGGATGGGGCTCACCATTGGCTGCGCGAGATGTCATGACCACAAGTACGATGCCCTGTCTCAGCGAGAGTTCTTCGGGCTGTACGCGTTCCTGGACGCGGCGGACGAGGTGAACATTTATTCCACCGACGACGACAGCGAGCGAGCCGCCTTCGAGAAGGCCCTGGCGGTGTACAACAAGAAGCGGGACGAACTGCTCGAACCGCTGGGAGACAGGCTCTGGAACCTGCAGGCCCGTTGGGAAGCCAAGCTGCTGGAAGCGGCGGCCCGCCCGGGACGCGATTACCGCTGGGATCGACGGTGGGAGGTCCTGGGACTCATCTGGGGAGGCAACCTGGGCGAGGGCCAGCTCGAGGGCTGGGAGATCGTGCGACAGAAACGCCAGCTGAGAAGCCGGGACGAGGTGGACCGGTTGCTGATCTATTTCCTGAGCCATGGCAACCTGACCGATCCCGAGCAATTCAAGGAGCTCAAGCTGGGCGAACTTGCAGGCAGGCTGTCGGCCCTGAGATCGGAGGTGCCGTGGCCGACCCGGGCTCCCGTGATGCGTGCGGCCAAGAATCCCAGACAGGCGTTTGTCCACGAGCGTGGTGACTTTCGTGTGCCGGGTGACAAGGTGCATCCAGGAACACCGGCTGTGCTGCCGGAGCTCGAACGAGATCCGGGCAGGGTCCGGACTCCCGACCGCCTGTCACTGGCTCGCTGGCTGGTGTCGAAGCGGCATCCATTAACAGCTCGCGTGATCGCCAATCGTGCCTGGCAGCATTTCTTCGGCACCGGTCTGGTTCGATCGTCAGACGATTTTGGTATCCGTGGTGAACAGCCGTCTCATCCACGGCTCCTCGACTGGCTGGCGATCGAGTTACGAGACCGGGGTTGGTCCATCAAGCGGTTGCACCGATTGATCGTCACCAGCCACACATACCGCCAGTCGTCTGTGCATCGTCCGGCGCTCGACGACATGGACCCCGGTAACCGTTTGCTCGGTCGCCAGTCCTCCCTGAGGGGCTCAGCCGAGGTCATCCGCGATACGGCGCTGCAGGTTTCAGGGTTGCTCAATCGCACCATCGGTGGCCCCAGCGTGAAGCCACCGCAGCCGGACAGCGTCACCAGCGAGGCCTATGGCAACTCATGGATCGCCAGCTCGGGTGGAAACCGTTATCGCCGCGGGCTCTACACCTTCATCCAGCGGACAACACCGTTTGCCCAGGGCAAGACATTCGATGCGCCGAGCCCGGGAAAGAGTTGCACTCATCGCGAACGGTCCAACACGCCCCTGCAGGCTCTGACGCTTCTGAACGATCCGGTGTTTTTCGAATGCGCCCAGGCCCTGGCTCACAGGATGCTCGTCGAGGCGCCCGCAGACGATGAGTCGCGGTTCGGCTGGTTGATGCGGCGTTGCCTGTCGCGCGAGATGGAGCCGGATGAGGAGGAACTTCTTCGTCAGCACCTCGGCCGGCAACGCATGGTGTTCCAGGCGGGCGAGGCTGCTGAATCGGCCGGGCGGGTAGCAGGGGTGGCCGCATCCATGGAGGCTGCCGACGAGGCGGCCGCGTGGGTCGTGATCGCCAGCGTCTTCATGAATCTCCACGAGTTCATCACGCGAGACTGATGGGTCCATGAATCCAGCAGCGTTCCACTCCATCCCTGCAAGCCCACAAGCAGCCACTGGCATGGCGCGTCGGGTGTTTCTCCAACGCACCGCCTGTGGCCTCGGCACGGTTGCGCTGGGGTCGATGCTGGATCGCGAAACCACCGCGGCGTCCCGAAACGAGGGGCCACTGGCCGCCAGGTCCACGCACCATGCTCCCCGTGTCCGGAATGTCATCTTCATTTTCATGGCGGGGGCTCCCAGCCAGCTGGACCTGTTTGACCCCAAGCCGGGCATGAGACCGCTGCACGGCCAGGCAGTCCCTGCGTCGTTTCTCGAGGGACTCGAGGATCCGCTCATCAAGGGCAGCGCGCAGGTGTTCGCTTCGCCGCGTCCCTTCCTGCGGTACGGGGAGTCGGGGACCGAGTATTCCGACTATGTCAGGCACCTCGGTGGTGTCGCCGATCGCGCGTGCATGGTCCGCAGTGTCTTCACCGATGTGGCCAATCATCATCCCGCCCAGTTGATCATGAACTGCGGCACGAATCAGTGGGGTCATCCCTCGTTCGGATCGTGGGTCAGCTGGGGGATGGGCAATGCGGCCGACAACATGCCGGGCTTTGTCGTCCTGCTTTCCAATTCTGGGCACGGCGTCGACGGAGGTGCCTCGCTGTGGTCCAACGGCTTCCTGCCATCGATTTATCGGGGAACGACGTTTCGTAGCACGGGAGATCCGATCCTGCACCTGGCCAATCCGGAGGGCGTGACCGGGGCCGCACAGGCCGGTCGCCTGGGGGCCGTGGCGGATCTGAATCGGCTCAGGGCACGTCGCACCGGCGATGCCGAGATCGCGGCGAGAATTGCCAATTACGAATTGGCGTACCGGATGCAGGCGGCCGGCCCCGAGCTCCTGGATTTTTCAGGTGAATCACGAGACACCCACCGACTTTATGGACTCGACCGGGACAAGACCCGGTGGTTTGGCACCAACTGCCTCCTGGCCCGCCGCATGGTCGAACGCGGTGTGCGATTCGTGCAGCTGTACCACTCGACCTGGGATGACCACTCGAATCTCAACGCCAACCTCAAGACCAACTGCGACATGACCGATCTCCCGGCCGCCGGGTTGATCACCGATCTGGCACGTCGCGGGTTGCTGGACGAGACCCTGGTGGTGTGGGGCGGAGAATTTGGCCGGACGCCGATGCACGAAGTGCGTCGGTCGCCGAAGCCAGGGAGCGAGGGGCGCGATCATCACCGGTTCGCCTTTTCGATGCTGTTCTACGGCGGTGGGATCAACGCCGGGACGGTCGTGGGGCGGACCGATGAACTGGGGTACCATCCGGTCGAGGATGCGATCCATGTGCACGACCTGCAGGCGACGATGCTGCACCTGCTGGGATTTGACCACGAATTGCTGACGTACCGGCACCAGGGCCGCGACTTCCGGCTGACGGATGTCGGCGGGACGGTGGTCGAAAAAATGCTCGCGTAGCTGGCTACAGCCCCTGGCTCATTCCCATCCCGGTCCAGCCGCCATCGACAATGATGTCGGTGCCTGTGACATAGCTGGACGCATCGCTCGCCAGGAACAGGCATGGCCCGAGCAGTTCGGGCGGCTGTCCCCATCGTCCGAGCATCGTGTTGGCCGACCGGGCCTCGCGTCGCACTGGATCATTGAAGCTGCCCTGGGTCATGGCAGTGGCGAAGTAGCCTGGGCAGATCGTGTTGACACGGATATTGTGCTGGGCGAAATCGCTGGCCATGGCCTTGGAGAGGTGTCGCAGCCCGGCCTTGGCAGCCGAGTAGGCGGGGTTGCCGGGCATCGCCACGATGCCCGCGATGCTGGCGATGTGGACGATGGCCCCGCCACCGGTCTCCGCCATCGCCTCGGCCGCGGCACGGGCCATGCGGAATGCGCCGGTGAGATTCACGTCGAGCGTGGTATTCCAGGTGGCGTCCTCGTAGGGAGGAGCTCCCGGCAGCGTGATCGCGGCGTTGTTGATCAGGATGTCAATCCGTCCGAATGACTCGAGAGTTTCCTCGACAATCCTGTCACCGGATTCCGGGTCGGCCATGTCAGCCTGAATGGCCAGGGCGCGGCCCGGTTCGTAATCGGTGACCTGCTGCACGAGACTCTCGCTGCGGCCGGTCAGGACAACACTGGCCCCGTGGTCCAGGAGACCCTCGGCCAGGACCTGGCCGATTCCACGAGTGGCTCCGGTCACAATGGCGATCTTGTCGGAGACGTCAAACAGGTTGTGGGTCATGGGAGCCTCCTGGTTGAGTGAATCGGGCGTCATTGGCTGCGCCCGAGGGTCGCGGCATCATACGTGGTGGCAGCTTGACAGTCGAAGTGGACGGGCTCGATGATGGAGAGGTCTCCCCTCTGGCAGTCCGCGCTGTTGTGGCCGACCCCTCATGCCCTCGCCCTTCATCCGTGTGTCACCGCCCATCGTGGTCGCCGGCCTGGTCGTGCTGGGGCTGATCGTGTGGAGCGGTTGGCAAGTGGAAAGCGTGCTGTCGCCGGCCGAGGCTCAAACGACGATCCTGTTCAACCAGGGCCTCGACCCCGTGGAAACCCGGGCTCCGTCGGGTTGGACCAACCAGTGGTGCGGGTCGTGTCACAAGAAAGAGCACGAGGAGTGGTCGGGGAGCCGGCACAACGTGGCCGCCTCGACCGACAACTTTGCCGTCGAGTGTCTCGAACCTGGTAGCGGGCGGCAGCAGTACTGCCTGAATTGTCATGCCCCGAGAATTCCCGCCCGGGGGTTGCCGACTTCCGAGCCTCCCGGGCTCGACGCCGACTACAAGCAGAAGCCCGAGTGGTTGACCGCGGGCGTGGACTGCCTGACCTGCCATGTCCGAGACGGGCAGGTCGTGTCGACCAAGGTGACCGCCAAAGGACAGGCCGCTCATGCCATGCGGGCGGATCACGCTCTTGGCCAGGCGGAATTCTGCGCCGGCTGCCACCAGTTTGCTTTCAAGGACATTGATCTGCCCGACCGGTTCCATGGCGCGCTGCAGCAAGCCAGCCTCGAGGAATTTCTCGAGTACCGCGAAGCCGGAGGTGTCGAGACGCGCTGCCACGACTGCCACATGCCGCGAGGCGGTCACCACATGCCCGGTGGCTACGACGACCAGATGGTTCGACAGGCCGTGAAGATGGAACTCGAGGCCAACTGGATCGAACCCGGCAAGGTGGCCGAGGTGCGAGTCACGCTGAAGGCCGGCCGGGTGGGGCACCGTGTTCCCGGGGGCGAAGAACTGAGGTTTCTGACCTTGAGAACACAACTAGTGGGCGGAGATGGTCTGCCTGTGGGGACCCCTGAGGCCGTGGAAGAGGGAGCGGCCGAGCTAGATGGATGGCCGGTGGTCGAGACTCTCAGACGACACATGGGCGACCTGGAGCACGGGCGCGACCCGACGGCCGCTCCCGCCCCCGACACACGCCTGAAGCCGATGGAAACCCGGACTTATGTCTACCGGGTGACCATCCCCTCCAACGTGGCCGGGGCCGACGACGGACCGCTGAAGGTCCGAAGTCGGCTGTGGTACCACCTGATGCACGATGGCAAAGCCAAGCTCTTTGGCCATGCGACCAAGGACGTGCAACGGGTGATCCATGAACAGGTAGTGCGACTGCCTGCCTTCAGCAAACTGTCTACGGGTCCGTGATTGTCTCGACCAATTCGTGAGTCCGAGGCATGTGAACCGTGGGCGGCATCCAGTGACGACAGTGTTCCAGGCCCGAGCGTTTCCAAAGCGTGTCCTCGGACCACTCGGATCGAATCCGCTCACATTCTCGACGAATCTCCGACGGCGTCGGCGTGTATTCCTGTCTGGCCATGATGTCCTCCTGCGGGCAACTCGAACGAGTTGAGAAGTGCCTCTCGAAGTGAGTGAGACTGCCATCAGGTCACCCGGTGTGCCTGTCAGGCTGGTCTCTTGAGGAGCAAGAGATGTGCCGAAATGCAGAATTGGCACAAAGCTCTGTCAACCAGTGATTTGCATCACGGGGCACATGCCGGCAGGTGTGGTGAAAACCGCGACAGGTGTATCATTTTGATACAGGTGAGCGGGTTGCGAAGATCCCACTTGGCTGCAGTGCTGACACTTCAGGCGGATCGCTGGTGACTCGTCCAACCTGTTACCAGATTGGCTACATGGCTCGGAGGCCCATTCACAAGACGTCAACCGCGATCGTAGTGCAGTGTCCGTCCGGGCATCGGGCCGTCGAATGTGGCCGGCTGGCCGTCTTCGAGAATGACCTCACCATTGACGACAACCAGGTCGATCCCCTCTGCCACCTGGTGTGGATCCTCGTACGTGGCCTTGTCGGTGACGGTGTCGGCATTGAAGACGACTAGGTCAGCCCAACCTCCCTCTACCACTCGTCCCCGGTCCTTGAGCCCGTAGGCGTCGGCCGACTTGGACGTCAGTTTCTCGACGGCTTCTTCGAGCGAGAAGAGCTGCTTGTCGCGGACGCATGGACCGATGATCCGCGGTGCCGTGCCATAGACGCGAGGGTGAACAGTCCCGCCGTCGTGGTAGATCCCGTCTGAGCCGATCACGCAGCACTCGTGCTTCAGCAACGGCTCGATCCGCTCATCCTCACCCTCATTGAAGACGATAAGTGGTGCCAGCCGCTCCTCGATCAGGAGGCTGTAAAGTGCTTCTTCGACCGGCAGCCCGACTGCCTCGACATAGTCCTCGAGTGTCCGCCCCTGAAATTCGGTGTTTTCCTTGCCGGGGACCCAGGCGAGGATCATGCGATCGAGGTTGAGGGGATAGGATTCGAGTGCCTGTCGGAAGTGAGCTCGTGCTGACGGAGTTCCGAGCCGCGACATGGCTCCGAGCGGACCATCGTCCCATGCTTCGTAGGGAAGCAGGTAGTTGAGCATCGTCGACCCGGGCTGGTACGGGTAGCACTCGTAGGTGAACGGCACCTCCTGGCTCACCTTGTCGAACATCTCGAGTAGCGCATCAACGGTCTGTTCGTCGCGGCCCTTGACGTGCGAGATGTGGACCCGGCAGCCGGATCGCTTGCCGATCTCAACCGCCTCACGGATTCCCTCGAGGATGCCCTTCTTGTATCTCACGTGAGTCGTGTAGACGCCGTTGTATTCGGCGATCACGCTGCAGGCTTCGACCAACTCCTGCGTGTTGGTGTAGCACTGCACGATGTAGTCGAGGCCCGTGGAGATGCCGACGGCGCCGTCTTGCATCCCCTGGTGGATTTCGGCCTGGATGTTCCTCATCTGCAGGTCGTCGACCCATTCCTTCTGGAATCCGCAGGCCAGGGAGCGGACGTTTGCGTAGGGAACGTGACCGATCACGTTCTGGACGGTTGCCCGATCAAACTCGGCCAGGAACTCCCCGATGGTCTCCCATCCGCGATACTCTTCGAGTCTGAGCGCGTTGATGCCTCGGAGATAGAACAACCACTCCCTGGCGGTGTGTGGATTGACGGGAGCATACGAGATCCCGTCGAGCATCAGGACCTCGGTGGTGAAGCCCTGTGATGTCTTGGGAAGAAAGTGAGGTCGCTTGAGGAGCCAGCCGTCGGAGTGGTTATGGACGTCGATGAAGCCGGGGGCGACGATCCGGCCGGAGACATCAACTCGCCTGGTGGCTTCGGCATCTCCGAGTGCACCGATGGCGGTGATCCGACCGTCGGTGATGGCGACATCGGCGTCAAACCGGTCTTGACCGGTACCGTCGACGATCGTGCCGCCGTTGAGAATGAGGTCGGTCATGCTGACTACTTGTACGACTGGGTTGTTGGGATGATGACCAACTCGGGGACGTTGGCCCGGGCCGGAAGCCTGACGACCATCATCACCGCATCGGCACAGTCCTCGGGTTGCAGGATCCGGGCGCGGTGTTCGGCGCTGACGGGCACCGGGCGGTTGTCCAGGATCGGCGTTTCCACTTCGCCGGGATAGACGTTGGTGACCCGGATCCCCATCTCACGGTGTTCCTCGGCCACCGTGATCCCCAGCGCCGACATGCCAAACTTCGACGCGTTGTAGGCCACCCCACCGACCGTGCCGGCCCGGAGTCCCGCGACCGACGAAATGTTGATGATGACCCCATCCTGCCGCTCTCGCATCTCCGGCAGCACCGCGTGGATGCAGTTGTAGGCACCTGTCAGGTTGACCGCGATCAACTTGTCCCAGTGGTCCGGATCGAGATCGGCCACCGCTCGGACCGGGGTGTTGATGCCGGCGCTATTGACCAGGATGTCGATCCGGCCGAGCTCGCCACGTGCCCAGTCGAAGAACGCATGGACGCCGCCCCGGTCGGCCACGTCGCTGGCCTGCGAGAGGATCGGAGTGGCTCCGTCATAGCCGCCGGTGACCTCGTCGAGTCTTTCCTGGCGTCGTCCGGTGATGGCCACTCGGCACCCGGCATCGGCCAGGGATCGGGCGATCGCAGCGCCGATCCCGGATCCACCGCCCGTGACGACGGCGGTGCGGTTGTTGAGGTCGCTCATCAGGGTGTCTCTCTGCTCGTCTCGAGATGGCTGCGTCAACGGCCCGATGCCGAAGATGTCGAAGAGAACGGTTCTACCTGTCGCGCGACAGGCCAGCAAGCCAGCCGGCAGGAGGCCGCGTGAATGGGGTCACTCGACCGGTGGCCAGATCGCCCGGATCACCGCGCGGCCCAGCCGCTCGTGCCCCGACGGAGTGAAGTGGCCGTCGAGTTCGAAGTAGTCACCCCCGACAGCATCGCCCCTCGCCGCCTCTCGGAACTCGGCCACGGGGTTGATCAGGCCGGCGCCGGCCTCCAGGCTGGTGTCGGATACGATGTCCTGAAAGACGGTCGTTTTGCGGAGCCGGGACGACGCGACGTAACCGACCGCTGCCATGCCGTCGGCAGCGGCTGCCGAGACATAGGGGCCGTCGGGGACGATCACCACGTACAGCTCGATCCTGGCATCGCGACAGGCTGCCGCCCACTCGTTGACGCACCGACGCCATCTCGCCGTGGCATTGGTGTGCCACCGGGGGCCCTCATCGAGCGGCGCCTCGAATCGACGCGGATTCACGATCGCGGTGTGGAGCAGCGACGGATTGAGCAAGCCCGATTCGTAGGCCTGCCGTACGCCCGGTGAGAGCGACTGGTATCGCTGTTTTTGTTCGTCGGTCCAGGTCGAGCGGAGGTAGGCCTGGGACTTGAGAAAGACACTGCGGTACGACTCCATCGCACTTGGCTCGGGCCGCAGCCAACGGTCCAGTGTGGGAAACGCGGCTGCACGGACTCGATCGCTCCAGGCCACTTCGGGCGGCTCCTGCTCCACGAGCTGGATCAGGTCGTCACCCTGTAGTGTCCCCACCAGGATCACCTCGGGATGAAACTCCCGGATCGCAGTGCGGATGATCCGCGTGTAGTCGTTGGGCGACGCCCCGGGGAATCCCATGTTGATGACCTCGGTCGTCTCGTTGATTCCGCCGCCGAGTCTCTCGACGACCGACGGCCAGGCCTGCTCGGCCGTCACGCCCCAGCCGAACGTGAACGAATCTCCGATGGCCACCATCCGGGTGCCTCCGGGGGGCGGAGTCGGACTGCGTTGCTTGTCTCGCAGTCCCTGCTCTGAAATGAGGACCTCAACATCAAACTCGCTGCTTTCGTGACGGATCTTGCTACGGGAAGGAAAAAGCAGGTGCCGCGCCGGCAGGCTGAGAGTGGCGTCTGCGAGATGGTCGAGGCCGACAAGGCTCAGTGGGATACCCAACAAACAGATCACCACGAACCATCGTCTGCGACCGGGCCTGCGGAGAGGCCCTGTGGGTTCGGGGCAGGCATCGGGGCGTGCTGGGTCGCTGGCTGACGTCGTCATGGGCGAGTCTCCGTCCCGAGATCCCGTGCCGGATCGGTCAGCCGCTGCAACAGTGGAGCCAATCGCTCGGCGATCAACTGGTGTCCGAGCGGCGTGGGGTGGCAGTCATCGTGGATGAGGTCAACCAGGTAGTGTCGACCTCGTTGTCTGCCGTACTCGGCGAACAATTCCTGCACATCCAGCAATGTTGCGCCGGTTTCAGTTGCGACTTCCCTGACGATCCGGTTGGTGCTCAGTCGTGAGCCCAGGTTGCCGACCATGCGCTCGCGACTCTCGGCATAACTCCTCTCGGCTTCATCGTGCCGCTCGAGTCCCTCGAGGCACTCGGCCTGTAGGTAGTGCAGGATGGCGGGGTGCGGATCGAGCAGGATCGCGCCGACGGTCTCACGCAGCCCGTCCTCGAAACGGCGTTCCTCAACGGCCCTTCTGGCCGCGATGACCGCGGCCGAGACGGCCTCACGATGTTCCGCAATGAACCAGTGCGGCTGGCGGTGTTTCCAGGCCGGCGAGAGCCGGGGATTATAGGGCAGTGTCATCAGCACGACCCTGACATCCTGGGCTTGGGCCCGGGCAACCATCTGCCTGAGATTGTCTCGATAGGTGGCCAGGTACTCTTGCTGGACAGGCAGCCAGTCCGCAGCGGTGAACTGGTTGGGGTCGCTCGGCATGTCGACCGCGTAGCCAGAGCCCACCAGTTCGTGGTGGTGCTCAAACGCATCACGTTGCGTGGACCGTCTTGAAGCGTCCCGGCGCTCTCGCTGCCTGGCGAGCATCCACTGCACGAAGCCGTACTCGAGTGTCGCGAGGGCACGGCTGTGAGCGAGAACACGGAGCGTGGCGATACTGCCCTGTCCCCATGGCTGAGGGGCCGGGGCAGCCGACGCCTCGTCGTGAGTCTTTGAGGTGGGAGGTTGCCAGTGGAACCACTCGTTGTTGCCCACCATCAGCACGATGGCGGCGGGGTCGTAGAATCCGACAGCCTGGTCGACCACGGGTGCGAGTTCTCCGCTCGTCCACCCAACCTCCGAGGCATTCAGGACTCGCAGGGACGATCGCTTCTGCGATTGGCTCAACATGCCGGCGAAAGTATCGGCATAGCGGTACGGAAATCCGTAGGCGGCAGAACCCCCGATCACGAAGACGCGTTGTTCGTCCCCTCGGACCACGTCCTCCGGCAGGATGTTGGACTGTGCCAGCCACGGACCGCCGCCACCAATCGTGACGCCCCCGATGCGATACGGCTCCGCGGCGCCCGGTCCATCTCGCGGGTCCCTGATCACCAGTTCCCGGTCGTGCGACGTGTCGGAGAGAGCCGGGATCGGCTTCGAATCGACACGCATCATGGCGAGTGCCGCGAGAAGTCGCTGGCGGTAGTTGAAGACGTAATCGACCACCCAACCGCCGCCCTCGATCGCGACAAGTACGATCAGCAGGTAGGCGAGGCGGCGCTTCCAGGAGCGACGGCTGCGGACCTCGCCCCTCGGGGACCCCGTGCCCGGGTCCGCTGCGTGATCGGTCCGTGTCGGCTGCTCCGGGGTCTCACTCACGGTCGAGGTACCCCTGCAGGATCATCTGGGCGGCGATCATGTCTCGCCGAGCCTTCCGCTTTTTGCGGCTCATGTCGACAGAAAGTAACACGTCCTCGGCCTGCCGAGACGTGTAGCGCTCGTCCCAGAACGTCACCGGCATACCGGTCACCTCGCGGAGCCACGCTCCGAACGCCTCGGCCTCCTGTGACAACACGCTGATCGTGCCATCGGCGTGCAGGGGCAATCCGACCACCAGGGCCACCACCCGCTGGTCTCGGATCAGTTGCTCGAGGTGACTGACGTCCTCGTCTGTCCGCCCGGTGCGTTCCCAGGTCTCCAGCGGCACCGCGAGAGACTGTTCGGGAGTCGAGACCGCCACGCCGATCCGCACTCGCCCGTAGTCGAGGCCCAGCAGCGAACCCTCCGCCGGAATCTCGTCGCGGATCGGCTCAGAGGTGGCCGCCATGTCCGTGCTCCTCGATCAACTGAACGAGTCTCTTGAGTCCTTCCTCGTCGTCACGTCGAGCGACCAGTGTGGCGTCGGGTGTGTGGACGATGACCAGGTCTTTGACGCCCGTGGCGGCCACCAGGTGTTCGTCGTCGCTGAGGATCACGCAACCTGAAGCTCGGTCCGCGACCACGCTTCCCTGCAGCGTGTTGTCGTGAACGTCGCTACCGAGAGTCTCGGCCAATGCGTGCCAACTGCCGACATCACTCCACGCGAATGGGGCTTCAACCAGGCAGACCCCCTCGGCGTGCTCCAGCACACCGTGATCGATCGAAATGGCTGGCATGCCTCCAAAGACGTCTTCGGCGACCTGGTCCAGCCCGTCGCCGCCTAACTCGGTGCGAATGGTTGCCAGTCCGGTGGCGATCTCCGGCTGGTGAATCGCCAACACGTCGAGGATCCGGTCGGCACGCCACACGAAGATGCCGCAATTCCACGCGACATTGCTCTCGGCGATGTAGCTTTCCGCCGTCGCTCGGTCTGGTTTTTCGTGGAATGCGTTCACAGCGAAACCGGCACTATCACCGCCCAGCGGTTCGCCTCGCTGGATATACCCATACCCGGTGGCCGGGCGTGTTGGTGGCACTCCCAGCAGCACCAGCCGCTGGGAATCCTCGGCCACAAGCTCGGCGGCTCGACTGATCGTCTGTTGAAAGTCTTCCCGGGGGGAGATCAGGTGGTCCGACGGCATGACGATCATGACCGCGTCGGGATCCTGGTCCAGGAGGTGGATGGCGGCGAGGCCGATGCACGGGGCCGTGTTACGACCAATGGGCTCGGCGAGGACCTGTGTCGCCGGCACCGCGGGCAACTGCGAGGCGGTACGACTGTGCTGAACGCGGTTGGTCACGATCCAGGTTCGTTCGGCCGGCACGAGTCCCTCAAGCCGTTCATAGGATTGGGCGAGCAGGCTGGTGTCACCGATGAGCTTCTGCAGTTGCTTGGGCCGATCGCGTCGGCTCCTGGGCCAGAACCGCGTCCCGCTGCCTCCCGACATGATGACCGCGTGGAGCATGAGACTCTCGGATTCTGACGACGCCGGGGGCGTGGCCCGACAAGGACTCTGGACAATCGGCGCACCCACTCGCGGGGCCCTGGTCGAGCATAGACGCTGGCGGGGGGGGTGGTCGAGATGGTCCTTTCCCAGGAGGGACGTCTCCAGACAGTGATCTTGATCAGCGGTCCTGCGAAGTCCTACAACCCCGCCAATCCGCCGGCAGACCATGCCCCTGGCCGGCCGGGTGGCTGTGTCGACGCAGACAGGACGGGCTGATCGGAAGGACTGACATGTCACGGCAAGAACTCACTCTCACGATTCCCCTGGCGATCGCGATCCTGTTCGCCTTGACCGGGCTCCCGCAGGCATCGCGGCTGCACGCTGCAGACGTGAAACCGGACAGCGAACTGAACCTCACGGGGACCGACGTGGATCGGTACCTGGCCGCTGCCAGGACGTTTATCGATCAGCACCGGGAAGACCCCAAGGCCAGCCGGGCTGTGTTGCGCGCGCTGATGGTCGCGTCGGTTTACCGTAAGACTGCTGCGGTCGCGGATCTCAAGGCAATGCTCGCCCTCGACTATGCGCATACGATCGAGGGACGATTTGCACTGACGCAGTTCGCCGATGCCGAAAAGTGCCGGAAGTTTCTCAACGAGCTGATCGAGCACCGGATCGAGACTCTCACGCCTGGTGTCGCCCGCCAGTACATGAAGGCGGTTGCTGCCGCCAAGGTCCACTGGGGCCCCAAGATCATGACCGATGACAGTTTCCTGCTTCGCACCGCGGTCGCGGCAAGCGTCGCAGGTTCCGAGAAGGCCCGGTTGCACTGCCTGGCGAAACTCAATCAAAAGAAACCGGATGTGATCGCCGTGGCCTGGTTGGCGTTTGACGAGAAATTGGGGGATGTCGAGCGGATTGTGAAGATCCAAGCCCTGTCGGAGACTGTACCGGTTGCCGCTGATCTGGTGCGTTACTTCTCAGCACGGCTTCCCGAAACGGCCAGGCAGCAGCCAGAGGTCCTGGCGGTGGTTGCGGAGAATCTCCTGAGGGCAGATCGGTTCGACCAGGCGCGGGGTCTCCTGAAGAAACTCGCGAAGGCGAAACCCGCGACGGGACAATATGTTGTCTGGGAGGCTTGGGCCCAGGCGGTTTCAGGAGACAAGTTGGCGGCCGGCGGAGCCGTGAGCAGTCTCAGGGCTTTTGTCCGCAAGCAGCCTGACTCTCCTTGGGCAGCCACCGCCGAGTTGCTCGCGAGGGCAATTGCCGGCCAATCGGGACGCATGACCTCGCTGGTCGATGAGATCAGTGGAATCACCACTGACTGGTCCAAAGACACACCCGGGCTGGTCAAGCTGCGGCTGGACATGAAGTTGGAGAATGGCACAAAAATTGGAGGCTTCGCGTCGTTCGATTCCGGCACGAAGCACTTCCAGGCAATGGCCGAGAAGAACGGTGCGCTGGTGATCGCGGTCAGTTCCTCGGATTCCGGCAGCCAGCTATTCTTCAGCGAGGAACCCGTGATCTACCGCCTCGACGGGAAGGCCCTGTTTCCGCAACCGCAGGTTTCACTGAACCGAGCCGACGACGGCAAGTTCTCGTTGAAGCTCGGGATGGGGATCGGATCCGATACGGCCGTGCTGCAGAGCATGACGAAGTTGCTGGCGTCGTCTCCATGGCTGTCAACGCGAGATGGGTTGCAGCAACTGGTGGAGCACTCGCTGATCAGCCAGGGGTGGTTTCCGCTCGAGACGACGATGCGCGAGGGCGAGTTGGTCGTCCGGATCGTGAAGCCGCGAGTTACGAAGCCTGGTGTGATCGAATCGGAAGTCCGGATTGACCGCAATCGCCAACGGATCTCCGCCCAGACCGAAAAGTTCCAGGCCGCGCTGGCCTGGGGTGACGAGAAGACGACCGCGTGGCTGCCCGGGCCGGCCTGGCCCGAGGTCGCGGTCAAGAGCACATCCGACGCGTCGATGCTGTTCCGGGTGATGGGGGCGGCGAGCACGCTCCTCAGCGAGCCCGAGACCCGCGCGGCCGGAAAGCCTCGTACGACGCGCTGACGTCTGAAACGAGACCCACTGGCGGTCTAAAAGAGCGGCAATGCCTCACCGACGGTGAGCATGTGCGGACGATTGAGGTTGTCATGGATCTGGGCGTCGGGCCGGATACCCAGGGCCGTGAAGATCGTCGCGTGCAGGTCCGAGGGGCCACAGGCGAGGTCCTTCGGGTGTGCAGCGTGAGCGTCGGAGCTGCCGTAGACCTGCCCACCCTGGATGCCGCCACCGGCCAGTACGGTCGTGTACGAGAACGGATAATGATCGCGACCGGAGTTGCCATTGATCTTGGGCGTCCTCCCGAAGTCGCCGATCATCACGACGAGAGTCTCGTCGAGCTGTCCTCGCTGGTCCAGGTCGGTCAGGAGAGCCGAGGCCGAGCGGTCAAAGACTGGCAGCAGCCGGTCCTTGAGGCGGTTGAAGTTATTGCCATGCGTGTCCCAGTGATCGCCGGCGCCGCCGTTGAGATCACTCGCTGACATCAGCACCTGCACGACGGGAACTCCGGCGTCAACCAGCCGACGGGCCAACAGGCAACTCTGTCCTCCGAGGTGCTTGCCGTAGAGCTCCTTGAGCGCTGGTTTCTCGCTCTCGAGATCGAAGGCCTTTTGAACCTTGTCGCTGACCAGCATGTTGAGTGCCAGGTCGTGAAAGTGGCCATAAGAGCTGCTCGCGGCTGACGACTGGTTGGGGACGGCGCCGGATTGGAGCTGGCCGAGCAGGTCGCGGCGACGACGGAACCGGTTTCGGTCGACTCCGGCGGCGAGATCCAACACCGGTGAGCCCAGGTCTCGAGAGCGGCCGCCGTAGGCGGTGCCCTTGGGCGTCTTGACCACGATCGGGTCGTAGGCTCCTCCCAGGAAACCGCCATACTCGCCGGCCTGCAGCGTCCCGTTGTCGACCATCGGGTACGGGAGCCTGATCGAACGAGGAACACCCGGCTGGGAGTCACGAAAATGCGAGATCATGGCGGGGAGGCCCGGCCAGTCGCTTCGCATGGGAGGAATATTGCCCGGTCGATTGGTCGGCGGTTTGTGTCCGGTCAGATTCCAGTACATCCCGCGGCCATGTGCCGTGTCGGTATGGAACATCGAGCGAATGATGGCCAGCTTGTCGGTCATCCTGGTCAGGTGCGGGATGTGCTCTCCGACCTGGATGCCCGCCACCTTGGTGGAGACCGGTTTGAAGGGGCCGCGGATCGACGAGGGGGCCTTGGGTTTCAGGTCCCAGGTGTCGATGTGGCTCTGGCCGCCCCAGCAATAGAGGATGATGCATGACTTGGCCTGGCCGACCAGGCCACCGGCCGCCCCGAGACTCTGCTGCTGCAACAGGGCCGGGAGGCTCAGCCCAAACAGGCCTCCGGCCTGGAGGGCAGCACGCCGAGACAGGCTGCGAAAGTCGCGGCAACCTTTGGTGGGGGACTGCGTCGTGCAGGTCATGAGCATCGTCCTAGAGTCATCCTCTTGGTGAATCAATCTTCGCTGATGGAATGAGGCGTTGCAACTTGGACATCGGGAGGCGAGCGGGGCGACGGTTCTGCGGCGAGCCGGCCGACCGGGAAATCACTTCGCCACAAAATTAACCAATCGACCGGGGACCACGATCGTCTTGACGACCGTCTTCCCTTCCAGGAACCGTGCCACGCCCTCCTCGGCTGCCGCGGCTTCTTCGACCGCTGATTGCTCGGCCTCGGTCGGTACCGTGATCTTGCCTCTGAGCTTCCCATTGACCTGCACGGGAATGTCGACGGTCGAGGTGACCAGCAGGGCTTCGTCGCATTCGGGCCACGGCTCGTAGGCCAGCGAGTGGTCGTGCCCGAGAATGTTCCACAATTCCTCTGCCAGGTGCGGTGCGAAGGGCGACAGCAACAGGACAAATGGCTCGATGACGGCACGAGGCCTTGGATCGGCTTGTCCGAGCGCGTTGGTGAATTCCATCAGCCGGCTGATGGCCGTGTTGAAGGACAGCTTTTCGATGTCCTCGGTCACTGCCTTGATTGTCTTGTGAAGCAGCCTCAACTGGTCCTCGTTGGCGTCGGTGTCCGAGATGGCCTGGTGGAGTGTCACCTCGTCGGCCCGTTCGTCAGCGATCATTCTCCAGACACGCCCGAGAAAGCGGCTGACGCCCTCAACACCACTCATGCTCCAGGGCTTGGTCGCCTCGAGCGGTCCCATGAACATCTCGTAGAGCCGCAACGAGTCGGCGCCATAGTCGGCGACGATGTCGTCGGGGTTGATCACGTTGCCCCGCGACTTTGACATCTTGTACGCACGGCTGTCGATGACGATGTCGGACTGGTCGGCCAACACGAATTCCTCGCCCCGTTTCTCCACCTGTTCCGGTGTCAGCGACACCCGTTCGCCATCAAATGTCTCGGCGTCGATGTCGCGTGCTGAGACCCACTGGCCCGAGGAGTCGCGGTAGCCGGTCAGCTCAGCTTCGCCGAGAATCATGCCCTGGTTGACCAGCCGTTGGAACGGCTCGGGCGTGGCGACGTGGCCACGGTCAAAGAGCACCTTGTGCCAGAACCGGGCATACAGCAGGTGCAGCACCGCGTGTTCGGCGCCGCCGATATAGAGGTCGACCGGCAGCCAGTTCTTTTCGGCTTCGGCGTCCACAAACCGCACGTCGTTTTTCGGATCGGCAAATCGGAGGTAGTACCAGCAGGAGCCGGCCCACTGCGGCATCGAGTTGGTCTCGCGCTTCAGTCGCGTGCCGTCATCGTCGGTGCGATACAGCCAGTCCTCGGGGGCCTCTTCCAGCGGCGGATCGGGACGTCCATGAGGCTTGAATTCGAAGTTCTCGGGCAGCGTCACGGGCAATTGGTTGTCGTTATCGCTCCTCATCAGTCCGGTGAGGTTGCCGTCGTCGTCGAGCTCGTGCCAGATCGGGAACGGTTCGCCCCAGAAATGCTGCCGGCTGAAGAGCCAGTCTCGGAGCTTGTAGTTGACGGCGTCGGTGCCCTGCCCGGTAGCGACGAGATGATCGATGATCCGGTCTTTGGCCGAGTCGATCTCAAGACCGTCCAGGAAATCGCTGTTGATAGCCGGGCCATCCCCCGTGTAGGCCTGTCCGTCAAAGTCTTCCGGTGGTGCCACCGTCCTGATGATCGGCAGATCAAACACCTCGGCGAATTCCCAATCGCGTTCGTCCTGTCCCGGCACAGCCATGATCGCGCCCGTGCCGTAGCTGATCAGCACGTAGTCGGCGACCCAGATCGGAATCCTGGTCCCGTTGACCGGATTGATCGCGTGCGACCCCGTGAAGACGCCCGTTTTTTCCTTGGCGAGATCGGTGCGGTCGAGGTCACTCTTGGCGGCGGCTTGTGCCTGGTAGGCGGTCACCGCATCTCGTTGCTCGTCGGTCGTCAGACGTTCAGCCAGGGGATGTTCGGGTGCGATCACCATGTAGGTGGCGCCAAACAGCGTGTCGGGACGCGTCGTGTAGACACGCAGCACGTCATCGGGGACGTCGACTGGCAGACCCGAGTCGGCTCGTGATGCCTGCCAGGTGGCGAATTCACTTTCGAGACCGTAACCGGTCGTTTCCGGACCGCCGATGAAAAAGTCGACCTCCGCACCGGTGCTGCGGCCGATCCAGTTCCGCTGCAGGAGCTTGATCGAATCGGGCCAGTTGACCAGGTCGAGTTCGTCGAGCAGACGCTCGGCATATCTCGTGATCGCCAGCATCCACTGGCGCAACGGCAGGCGTTCCACCGGATGTTCGCCCCGTTCACTCTTGCCGTCGATCACCTCCTCGTTGGCCAGTACCGTGCCCAGTGCGGGGCACCAGTTGACTGGCGCTTCATGCTGGTAGGCGAGCCGGTGCCGGTCCTGGTACCGACGGACGGCCTCGGGACCAGCGTCGGAGATGTTGGCCGGGATTGGCAATTCGCTGATCGGGCGGCCGCGTCCGGTCCGCTCGATGCCGTCGGGACCGGTCCACTCGCATGCCGGGTCGTACCACGAGTCAAAGAGCTGGAGGAAAATCCACTGGGTCCAGCGGAAGTAATCCGGATCGGTGGTCGAGAACTCTCGGCTCCAGTCATAACTGAAACCGAGCATTTTCAGCTGGCGGCGGAAGGTGTCGATGTTGCGATAGGTCGTCTCGCGGGGATGCGTCCCGGTGCGGATCGCATGTTGCTCGGCCGGCAGTCCGAACGCGTCCCAGCCCATCGGGTGCAGCACCTGTGTGCCCGTCATTCTGCGGTATCGGCAGACGATATCGGTGGCCGTGTATCCCTCGGGATGACCCACGTGCAGCCCGTCGCCGGACGGGTATGGGAACATGTCGAGAACGTAGATCTTGTCCCGGTCCGGCTCAAATGGCCCCGTCCGAAACGTCTCGTGCTCGTCCCAATAGGCCTGCCATCGAGGTTCAATGCGAGCGGGGTCGTAACGGGGCATGATGGGACCGGAATGGGAGCTTCGAAGGGGTGAGATGGCTGTCGGGGCGACCGATGAGGTCGTGAGTCGCCGCGAGGCGCGATAGTCTATTGATGGTGTCACGATTTGCCAACAAGAGCCCTCGCAGGATACCTCCCATGTCAAGCCCCTCGCGTCCCACTCGTCGCCAATTCCTGGCCGCCTCGGCCGTCTCGGCTGCCGCCCTGGCTCCCGTCGGGGCCGGACGCGTGCACGCCGCTGATCCCCCGTCGAGAAACGGCTCATCTCACATGAAACTCAGCCTCGCCGGATACTCATTCAACCGGCTGTTGCCCAAGAGACCGACACCGGCGGAGGCCAAGGCTGGCAAGATGACCATGGATGGGTTCATCTCATTCTGTGCCGAGCAGAACATCGACGGGATTGAACCGACGACGTATTACTTCCCGCGTGAGGTGACCAACGACTACCTGGTGCACATGAAGCAGCTGTCTTTCCGGCTCGGCCTCGATATCTCCGGCACCGCCATCGGCAACGACTTTTGCGTTAAGAAGGGGCCGGCGTGGGACAAGCAGTTGGCCGATTGCCGGGAGTGGATCGACCACGCAGCCGTCCTCGGGGCACCGGTGATTCGGATCTTCGCTGGCCGGGTTCCCAAGGGCGACACCGAAGCGGCGGCACTGGAGCGGTGCGTCGAGGGAATCAACCGGGCGCTCGACCATGCCGAGGAGAGAGGCGTGTTCCTGGCTCTGGAAAATCACGGCGGGATCACCGCGACTCCGGCGCAGATGATGAGGATCATCAAGAATGTCAGGAAGTCTCCGTTCTTCGGCGTCAACCTCGATGGCGGCAACTTTCGCACCGATGACCCGTATCGGGATATGGCGGTCATCGCCCCCTACGCCGTCAACGCGCAGGTCAAGGTGTCGATCTTCCGCGAGGACAAGAAGGAACCCGCCGACCTGGAACGGGTCGTCGGAATTCTCCGCGACGCCGACTACCGCGGGTACGTTGTGCTGGAGTACGAGGAAAAAGACCCGCTGGGCGAGATTCCCGGGATCCTGAAGCAACTTCGCCAGCTGATCTCCTAGGACCGAGACATGTCCGGGCGTCGATCACCGCCGGTGCAATTTCTGTACGAGACGACCCTGTTCGTGGTCGTCAGCGTCTTCGACATCCTGATGACCCACCGGCTGATTCGCACGGGCCGGTTCCACGAGTCGAACCCCGTGGCGAGGTTTTTCTACGACCACTGGGGCATCAATGGCATGGTCTATTTCAAGATGGCCATGGTCGGTTTCCTGGTCGTTCTGACTCAGCTGATCGCTCACCGACGCCCCGACCGTGCCCAGGGCGTGCTCCGGCTGGCGATTGCCGTCGTCGCCCTCGTCGTGATCTACAGCCTCGTGCTCCTGCTCCGCTCACGCCACATCATTTGATCGAGCACTCTCGGCAGGGCTCGTTGGGGTTCAAATGAGGTCATGGACGATCTTGCCGGGTTGTCCGTCGAGGATCGTCTTGTCCTGCGTGTTGCGAGTGAAGGTGAGCTTGCTGGCGTCGATGCCAAAGAGGTGGAACAGCGTGGCGTGGTAGTCGTAGTGGTTGACGACGTTTTCGACTGCCTTGTGCCCGAATTCGTCGGTGTTGCCATAGGCGAGCCCGCCTCGGAAGCCTCCCCCGGCCAGCCACATGCTGAAGCCGTAGGTGTTGTGGTCCCGCCCAATGTTCTTCTCGTTCTGCACCACCGGCAGGCGGCCCATCTCGCCACCCCAGTGGACGACGGTCGAGTCGAGCAGACCGCGTTGCTTGAGATCCTTGACGAGGGCGGCCGAGGGCTTGTCGACCTTCTGGCACGCCCGCGGCAGGCTCTTGTGGATTCCCCCGTGGTGGTCCCAGAACTGGTTCTGGGTGTAGACCTGCACGAATCGGACGCCTCGCTCGACCATACGCCGGGCGATCAGGCAGCGGGTGCCGTAGTCCTCGGTCGCCGGCTCATCGATGCCGTACATCTTCTGCGTGGCCTTGGTCTCACTGGAGATATCGAGAGCCTCGCGGGCCGATGACTGCATCCGCGCCGCCAACTGGTAGCTGGCCATGCGTGCCGCCAGGTCATCCCCGGCGGGTCGCTTCCTGAGGTGTTGCTGGTTGAGTTTTCTCAGGTAGTCCAGAAACGACCTCTGCACGTCACCTGCCAGGTGAGCGGGGGGCTGGAGGTTGAGGATGCGAGGCTCGCGCGGGCGAATCACCGTGCCCTGGTAGACGGCCGGCAACCATCCGTTGGACCAGTTGGCAACGCCCTCGACCGGCAGCTGACCAGGGTCGATCATCGCCAGAAAGGCCGGCAGGTCGTCGGCCTCGGATCCCAGCCCGTAGGCGACCCAGCTGCCCAGGGCCGGTCGTCCCTTGGTGACGCGTCCTGTCTGGAGGGCGAGAATCGACTGGCCGTGATTGTTGACTCCGGTGTGCATCGAGCGGACCAGGCACAGGTCGTCGACGATCCCGGCAGTGTGCGGAAGCAGCTCGGAGATCTCGGTGCCGCACTCCCCACGCTGCCGGAAGGCCCACTTGCTGTGCAAAACCTTCGAACTGGCCTGCGCGGCATTGTCGTACTTGATCTTCCCGGGGAAGGCCTTCATGTGCCACTTGGCCATCACCGGCTTGGGGTCAAACAGATCGATGTGGCTGGGACCGCCCTGCATCCAGAGCGAGATCATCGCGGTGGCCCGGGGCGAGACGCCCGGTTGCTTGGGCAGCGTGTCGTGGTGCGTGGGTTCCAACTCGGGACGAGCCGGCGCAGCCGTCGCGGTCTCCTGCTGAGACATCCAGGCGGCGGCGAGCGAGCCGATGCCGAGCGAGCCGGAGGCCAGGAAGTGACGGCGCGAATGCGGTGCGTGTGGCGAAGTCGTCATGGAGGTTCTTGATTCGGTGTGTGGGGGGCGCTGTTTGCGATGGTCCTGGATGAAACTTGGATGTCCAGGAGGAATCAGTCGACGTAGAGGAATCGGTTGCTGGCCAGCAGGCCCTGGCAAAAGACGCCCAGAGCCTGGCCGGCGGCCTGGTCCCGGCGTGCCTGGTCTGCGGCATCTCCCTTGCTCTTCTTGTCGGCCGCGAGAGCCTGCTCGATGAAGAGGTTGGTCACCTGGTCCAGGAATGTCTGTGCGGCGGTGAGTTCTTCGGAGGAGGCTGTGGCGCCGTAGGCCAGCCGCCACGCCAGGCGGACCTGGTCATCACGATTGTCTCCGGCCTCGGCTTCGATCCGCCGGGCAAACTGCACCGACTGGGTGACCACGAAGTCGCTGTTCATCATCATCAGGGACTGGCTGGACACGGTGGTCGACACGCGTTGCGTGCAGTTGGGTTCCATCGCGGGGCGGTCGAAGGAATCGAGCACCGCCAGAGGGCGACTGCGACGCACTTCGACCCAGGCGCTGCGGCGGAACTCGGCGCCCTTCATGTCAATCTTGGCTCCCGGGCGTCCCGCGTTGAGATTCTCCTGTCCGATGACCCACTGGCCGACCCGGTCGGCCATCACGGGAACCGGTGGTCCGTGCGGTGTGAGCACGAGCGAACCGCTGGTGGACAGGATCGCGTCGCGAAGACTCTCGGCGTCCAGCCGACGCAATGAAGCTCGGCCCAGCAGCCGGTTGTCGGGATCCGTGGCGTGCAACTCGGGCGTCGCAGCTGCCGGTTGCCGGTAGGTTCCGGAGTTCATCACCAGGCGGTGGAATTGCTTGAGACTCCAGCCACGTCGTGTGAATTCGGTGGCCAGCCAGTCGAGCAGCAAGGGGTGTGTCGGGCGGAGTCCGAGTGTTCCCAGGTCACCGGGAGTCGGAGCGAGACCACGGCCGACATGATGCATCCAGGCGCGATTGACGATCACGCGCGTGACCAGCGGGTGGGTGCCGCTGGTGAGACGGCGGGCCCATGCGAGGCGGCGGCCCGAGGTGGGCAGGGCGTCGTCGTTGGCCGCCACCTCGACAGGTTCGCTGGTGGTCACGGCCAGGATCGACAGGTCCGAGGGTTTGACCTCGTCCCGTGGCTGCTTGATGTCGCCTCGGAAAAAGACGCGGGTTGTCGGGACGACGCCTGGCGACTCGTGCAGCGTTCGCAGGTAGGTCTGCTGGGGCTTGGTGGCCCTCAGGTCGCTGGCTCGCTTGGCAATCGCCTTCAGATCGGCGGCGGCCTTGCTGTCGTAGAGATAAAGTGAACCGGCCGAGACGTTCAGGCTGGGGTATTCCTTGAGCAGCTCCAGTTGTTTGGGAGTCCGTTTCTTGGCTGCCGTCTTTCTCGCCTCACGCGCCGCCCCCCGGATCTCCGCGGGCAACTTCGCCACTTCCTTGTCAAAGGTCTGCTGGATGTACTTCGCCTGTTTCGTGGACCGTTCGGCGTCGATCTTCTTGGCGTTCTTCTCGATCTCCGCCGCCTTCGCCCGGTCGTCATCGGTGTAGAGAGACACAAGGCGCGAGGCGGGTTGAGACCACTTGGCGACGTTGAGTGCCGGCTCGAAGATCGCTCTCAGGCGGTAATAGTCATCCTGTGGGATCGGGTCGTAGCGGTGATTGTGACACTGAGCACAGCCGACGGTGAGACCCAGGATGGAGGTGGACACCACCTGAAGCGTGTCGGCCATCACCTGGTTGCGGTTCTCGGCCGTGTTCGACGCCGCGGTGCCGTCTGGTGCGGTTCTCAGGTAGCCGGTCGCTGTGAGCAGCCGGATCTGCTCGGCGGTCAGCTTCTGAAACGGCTGCTTGACGAGTTCGTCACCAGCCAGCTGCTCGATGAGGAACCGGTCCCACGGCTGGTCGTCATTGTGGGCCGCGATGACCCAGTCACGATACCGCCATGCCCACTTTCTCTGCGGGTCGTTGTTGGTCACTCCCTCGCTGTCGGCGTATCCGGCGGCGTCGAGCCAGTGTCGCCCCCAGCGGGCTCCGTAGTGCGGGCTGGCCAGCAGCCGGTCGATCAAGCGCTCCCACGCGCCCGGGGCCTGGTCGGCCAGGAATTGCTGCTGCTGGGCAATCGTCGGAGGGAGTCCGAGCAGATCGATAGTGGCGCGGCGAAGCAGGGTGAGACGATCGGCGGGGCCCGCAAGCGCGTGGCCGGCTGCTTCGAGACGGGCCTGCACGAACCGGTCGATCGGATTGCGGACCTGCGAGGCGTCTTTTACCGCCGGCAATGCAGGACGTCGGATCGGCTGAAACGCCCAGAATTCGCGGTCGTCGCTGGTGAACTGAAATCCACGTCCGAGCGTTTCGGGCTCGGGACGCTGCGTCCTGGCTCCCGAGGCGATCCACCGCTTGAGCACGTCGATCTGCTCGGGTGTCAGTTTCTTGCTCTCCTTGCCCGGGGGCATTTCTCCTGCGACGACACGCTCGATCAACACGCCCGCGGCAGGCTGTCCTGGCACGATGGATGGTCCAGACTCTCCCCCCTTGACCAGGAATCGCCGCAGCCTCAGATCCAATCCCCCCTCGAGTTTCTCACCTTCGCCGTGGCACTCAAAACAGTGCGCCTTGAAGATGCTCCGGACATCCTGCTCAAAAGTCAGCTGTGCAGGGTCGGCAGACTCGGCGGTGGGAAGACCCGCGAGCAGGACAACGACGGAAAGAGCTTTGAGCGGAGGACTCATCAGGGGAAATCCCGGGAGGCGGGGAGGGCAGTGGGGGCGGGACGTGCTGGACTGTGGTCCAGCACGCATTGTGATTTTCGGTTGCTGTGAAGCCATGGGCAAGGGCAGGCACGCCAGCGGAGTGGACCACCGTATTGCTCACCTCAGGAGCCTCGGGTACATGTAGGGCCTGCTGACTCGTCAGGACGCGTGTCCTGTCACCAGTTTTCCCGATTCCCGGTCAATTTCCGGAGCGCCCAGATGCCGACCCGACCCTCACCTGGTGTGGCCCGCCACCCGTCTCTTGTGCGCCGACACGACATCCGCAGAGGCTCTCACAGCATCACGACGTTTGGGCTGGTGTTCGGATTGGCCGCCGGTCTTCTTGGGCTCCGCCCTGCTCCACTCCTGGCGGCCGATTGGCCCGGATTCCTGGGTCCGGATCGAAATGGAATCAGCGGCGAGACCGGGCTGATGGACAGTTTTCCGGCCACGGGACCCAAGGTGGCCTGGCGAGTGACCGCGGGCGTGGGCATGTCGGGAGTCTCGATTGCCGATGGTCGGGTTGTGACGATGGTCGAGGCCAACGGACAGCAGCAGGTGTGGGCCATGCAGTTGGCGACCGGCAAGCCGCTGTGGCGATCCACGGTGGCCGGTGCCTACCGCAACGGGATGGGCAACGGGGCCAGGGCCACGCCGACAATCGCTGGTGACTCGGTGCTCGTGTTGACCGGCGAGGGCATGCTTGCGTCGCTGTCGGTCAAGACGGGCGTGGTCCGATGGTCACGCAACGTGGTCAAGGGGCTCGGCGGCCAGGTGGCCGACTACGGGATGGCCGGCTCGCCGCTGGTTGTGGGTGAGACTGTGGTGGTGCACACGGGGGCGCCCGGTGCCGCAGTTGCGGCCTTCAAGCTCAACGACGGCAGCAAGGCCTGGACAGCCGCTGATGCCCCGGCCGGCTACTCGTCTCCGGTGCTGCTCAAGGCGGGAGGCCGTTTGCAGGTGGTTTCCTTTCTCGGCGACAAGGCCGTCGGCCTGGATCCGGGCAAGGGCACGATCTTCTGGAAGTACCCTTACGTCACGGACTACGACTGCAATATCGCGACCCCGTTGCTTCACAAGGGGCAGGTGTTTTTGTCGTCGGGCGAGAATCACGGCAGCGTGATGCTCGATCTCAAGAAATCTGGCACCGGTCTCGTGGCCCAGGTGGCCTGGGAATCGCAGGGACCGGGGTCTGTGATGAGAAACGAATGGCAGACGTCGATCCTTCTGGACGGTTTCCTGTATGGGATGGACAACGTCGGCGGGGCCGGACCGATCACACATCTGGGGTGCATCGAGGCAGCGACTGGCAAGTTGGCCTGGAAAGAGAAGCGATTCGGCAAGGGCAACCTGATCGCCGCGGATGGCAAGCTGTGGATCAGCACACTCAAGGGAGAGCTTGTCCTGGTGGCCGCCTCGCCCAAGGGGTTCCGAGAACTGGCCCGGGCCGAGGTGATCGGACCCACGCGGCAGGCACCGGCCCTGTCCGGCGGTAAGCTGATCCTCCGAGACGACAGCGAGATCGTCTGCCTGGAGGTCAAGAAGGTGGCCCCGTAGCGCCCGGTTTCGGCTGACTGTCTACACGGAGCAAACCGACCCATGGCCGCGCAACTGCTCGAACGCGAGGAGTACGTCGAGCAGGCGTACTTTTTCCGGGCCTACCGCGAGCGGCTGGCCGACGGGGTGCCGTCGCAGGAGATCCTCGCACAGGTGCGAGAAGAACTGCTGAGCAACACGCGGTTGCCCGTGGCACTCGAGGTGATCGAGGGCGAGTTGTTGTTGCGCGGGCAACTCGTCGACGGGATGCAGCACCTCGGCCACTACTTCACGCCATTCCAGGTCTTCGTGGTCGGGCAGTCCGAGGACGAGCGGGCCAGGTTTGACCAGTACACGGCTCTTGAAGTGCTGGAGAAGGAGGCCGAGTATCGCGCGGAGGAACCGACGGCGACCGGACTGTTCATCTACCACTTCGAGGCGATCTCTCGCAATCACCTCGGCTATGATCACGGACTCGAGGCCGTGGCGGCCGACCCGATCTATGACCAGGACTTCACCAACTGGATCCTGCGGATCCGAACCGAGCTGGGGACGATCGATTTTGCGGACATGATCTATGTCCGCAGCGAGCAGATGGTCGTTGATCAGCGACGCCATCGCGGTACCGATGAGTGGGAGGCCGACTTTCCCATCCTGTTTGGTCTGAAGGAAGGACGGATCGCCAAGGCGAACCGGGGCAAGGACCCGCTGTACATGTTCGCCGCCCTGCAACGCCAGTTGCACTACCCGGTGGTCCCTCGCAGCCGCAAATCGGATGACGACGAACTCGATCCGGCTCTCGAACGTCGCCTGCAGATGATCGAAAAACGGCTGCAGCTGACCGAGTCGGAGCTCAAGGGAGGTGTTGATCTGACCGAGTTCTATGCCAAGCCGGACGACATCCTCCCACCTCCCCCGAATGAGCCTCACGGATGAACGCCACGCGATCAGCGTACGATCGGTCCGACCTGGAGTACGCCGGGCCGGAGACGCTCGAGGGTCACCTGTATGACTATCCGTCGTACTACGACGTGATCTTTGGCAGCGACTGTGCTGCCGAACTGGCGTTCTTCGAGGACTGTTTCGAGGCATTCGCCGGTCGCACCGTCGAACGGCTCTTTGAACCCGCGTGCGGAACCGGTCGGCTGCTCTTTCGATTGGCCCGATGGGGCTACGAGGTCGCCGGCAACGACCTCAACGAGAAGGCGGTGGACTATTGCAATGCGCGGTTTGAGCGTGCCGGACTGTCTCCCCCAGCGGTGATCGGAGACATGTCTCGATTCCGGCTCAGGAGGTCAGTCGATGCGGCATTCAACACGATCAACAGCGTGAGACATCTGGATAGCGAGGATGCGATCACTGCGCACCTCGAGTGCGTGGCCCGTGCTCTGAAGCGTGGGGGGCTGTACCTGCTGGGATTGCACCTGACTCCCACAAGCGGACCTCGAGACATGGGTGAGACCTGGACGGCACGACGGGGCCACCTGGCGATCGTCTCGAACCTCCAGAGCATCTCGATAGACCGCCGCCGTCGTGTCGAACGATTCGAGATGACATTTGACATCTACACGCCCACGCGACATCGACGGATCGCCGGCATTCTCGAGTACCGGACCTATACCGCCAGGCAGATGAAAAAGCTCATCGCATCGATCCCGACCCTCGAGTGGATCGAGTCCTTTGATTTCAGCTATGACATCGATCGGCCCGTTGAGGTGGATGAGGAGACAGAGGACATCGTTCTGGTCCTGCGGAAACGCTGAGCGATGACGGAAAGTGGGTGCCGAACCCATCCATGCTGATTGACCCGTTTTGGGGGTCGGCCGTAAAATGGGGGAGTCGATTGGTACTCCTTCGGCGTGCCTCTCGATCCCGCCGCCGGATCGTCTCGGTTTGGCTTCGTCCTCACACCAAAACTGTTTTTCCCGCCTGCCATTATCTCATGCCACGTCGATTCAAGACCCGGATCTCCCTGCTGGCCCTGGCCGTGCTGTGGTCGTCGGTGACGGCCAACGCCGCCGGACCGCTGACGGTGCGACCCGAGTCGGTGACGTTGGGTTCGCCGGAAGAAACGGTCCAGGTGCTGGTCGAGTCGACCGAGAAGAGCGGGGTGGTCGACCGGACTCGTGAGGCCAGGTGGACTGTGGCCGATCCGGCCATCGCGACGGTCGACCAGTCGGGGCTGGTGACGCCCGTGTCGGACGGACGCACCACCGTGACAGTGTTGCTGGGGTCTGCGAGGCGGACGGTCAACGTCGAGGTGCGCGGCGTTGCGACACCACAGCCGCTTTCGTTCCGGGACGATGTGATTCCGATCCTGACCAAGGCTCGTTGCAATTCCGGAGGGTGCCACGGGAAGGCGGAGGGCCAAAATGGATTCAAGCTGAGCATTTTTGGATTCGATCCCGAGGCGGATCACATGGCGCTGGCCAAGGAACGTCGTGGAGGTCGGATCTCGCCTGCCGTTCCCACCGACAGCCTGCTGCTGACCAAGGGGGCCGCCACGGTGCCGCACGGAGGTGGCCGGAAGCTCCAACCCAACGGCCGTCGTTATCGCCGATTGAAGCGTTGGATCGCGGAAGGAGCCCGGTTTGACGTGGCGGGACGCGTCTGTACGTCGATCCGCGTGGATCCTCCGCAACGCATCCTGGGAGCCGATCAGCAGCAGCAATTGAGGGTGACTGCCTTTGACGCCGACGGCAACAGCTGGTGCGTGACGGCCGAGGCTGAATTTGAATCGAACAACGAGGTCATCGCCGGAGTGAATCAGCGCGGTCTGGTGATCTCGACCGAGGTGCCCGGGGAAGCGGCCATCCTGGTTCGCTACATGGGCCAGGTCGCCGTGAGTCGGATCACGAGGCCGCAGCCGGGTGTCGTTTTTGCGCGTCCCCCGGAACACAACTTCATCGACAAGCATGTCTGGGATCGGCTCGCCGAACTTGGCATCCCGCCGAGCGAGCTGGCCGATGACACCACATTCCTGAGACGGGCGCACCTGGACACGATCGGCACGCTGCCAACGGTCGCCGAGGTGAAGGCGTTCCTGGCCGACAAGGCTCCCGGGAAACGCGACAGGCTGGTGGCCCGGTTGCTCGAACGGTCCGAGTACGCTGACTACTGGGCGATGAAATGGGCTGACGTGCTGAAGGTCGACAACCAGCGTCTGACACCGCAGGTGACCGTGGCCATCACGCGTTGGCTGCGTCGGCAGATGTCCGAGAATGTTCCCTACGACCGGTTCGTCGATGAAATCCTGACCGTGCGGGGGACGACAAAGCGTGAGACCCCGGCGGCGGTTTACCTGTCGCTGAAGAACGCCGAGGAGATGGCCCGTTCCTACAGTCAGCTCTTCCTGGGCGTTCGCATCGAGTGTGCCCAGTGCCACCACCATCCGTTTGAGAAGTGGGGGCAGAAGGACTACTTCGCTCTGGCCGGATTTTTCACTGGGGTCAACCGCCTGGGGGCTCCCGGCGGTGCCAAGAAGATCACCGACAATCCTGGTTCGGATCTCAAGCATCCACGCAGCGGGGAACTGGTGCCGACCGCGGGGCTGGGTGGCCCCCCGATCGAGCTCAAAGATCCTCTCGACCGCCGCCGCGAGTTGTCGCGGTGGACCACGTCGCCGGAGAACCCGTTTTTTGCCAGGACGATCTGCAACCGGCTCTTTGCCCACTACTTCGGCCGCGGTCTCGTGGAACCGATCGATGACCACCGTGCCACGAACCCGGCTTCCAATGAAAAGTTGCTGGACGCTCTCGCCGATCATCTCCGTAAGTCGAAGTATGATCTCAGGGCTTTCACCCGCACGCTGCTCGCGTCCCGCGCCTACCAATTGTCGACCGTCACCCTGCCGGACAACGAGCTGGACGACCAGAATTACTCGCACGCCCACCACAAGGCCTTACCGGCCGAGGTCTTGCTGGACGCGATCTGCCAGGCGACTGAGATTCCGGAGACCTTCAACGGCTGGCCACGAGGGGCCCGGGCGATCGAGATCTGGGACAACCGGCTCCCGTCTTACTTCTTCCGGATCTTCGGCAAGCCGCAGCGCGTGACCGTCTGCGAATGCGAGCGAGGTAATGAGCCGAGCATCGCACAGGCCTTGCACCTGATGAATTCTCCGGAGTCGTTCGAGAAGATCCGCCATCGCGACGGCCGTGCGGCCCGACTGGCGGCGTCGTCGATGACCAACGACCAGGTGCTCGACCAGTTGTTCCTGGCGACCTTGTCTCGGCTGCCAACGCAGCAGGAGCGGACGTTGCTGGGCGTGGCGTTTCGTGAATCCGAGGGGAAGCGGCGAGAGGCGATCGAGGACGTCCTGTGGACGCTCTTGAACACCAAGGAGTTCCTGTACAATCACTAGGCCCTTGAGGTCGATGAAAGAGACTGGCCCCGAAGGCTGGTTCGTATATCGAGGTGAACGATGTTGAGTTTGTCCGTGGGACGTGGAAATGACGGCTTCTGCGACGGGCTGTCTCGTCGCAACATGTTGCGGCTTGGTGGCACCGGCATGATGGCCGGCCTGTCGCTGCCGACGCTGCTCGAGCTGGAGGCCAAGGCGGCCTCAGCCCGCGGCGCCCAGGCCAAGTCGGTCATCATGATCTTCCTCGAGGGCGGTCCGAGCCACATCGACATGTGGGACTTGAAACCCGACGCCCCCAAGGAGATTCGGGGCACGTTCAACCCGATTTCGACCAAGGTCCCCGGTACCCAGATCGGCAACATCCTGCCCCGGTGTGCGAATCTGACCGATAAGTTCACGATCCTCAGGTCTCACAGCCACCGCGACAACGGTCACCAGACCGGTCGCCATTGGTGCCTGACAGGTCGTCCGCCCACGTTTGGCGACGGCCAGGCCAACTCGACGCCCTTCAACGATCTCTACCCGTCGATCGGCTCGATCATCTCGCATGAGCTGGGGCATACCGGCGACGTCCCTCCTTACATTTGCGTGCCCGAGCCAATGGGGCCTGGTGGTCCTGGTTTCTTTGGCGCCAAGTACTCGCCGTTCGTGATCGAGACCGATCCTGTGCAGCCGGACTTCCAGGTGCGCGATCTGAACTTGGCGGCCGGCACAAGCCGCCGGCGGTTCGACCTGCGTCGCAGGCTGCTGTCGGGTGTCGAAAAGCTGGCCGAGGGGAAGTCGCGACGCGGACGCGCCGCATCGATGTCCACCTACTACGAGAAGGCCCTCGAACTGGTCACGTCACCTGGTGCCCAGCGTGCATTCGACATGAATTCCGAGGATCCGAAATTAAGAGCCCAGTACGGCCTGACCTCGCTCGGCCAATGCTGCCTGCTGAGTCGTCGACTGGTCGAGGCCGGATGCCGGTTTGTCGGCATCAGCCACGGCAGCTGGGACACCCATGTCGACAACTTCACGAGCCACGAGAAAGCACTCGTCCCGCATGCCGACGCGGCTCTGTCCACGCTCATCACCGATCTTTACGACCGCGGATTGCTCGACGAGACCCTGGTCGTGATGTGGGGCGAGATGGGACGGACTCCACGCATCAACGGGAACGCCGGACGGGACCACTGGTCCCAGTGCCAGAGCGTGATCCTGGCCGGTGGGGGTATCAAGAGTGGACGGGTTGTCGGTGCCTCGGATGACAAGGCGATGTATCCGACCACGCGGCCGGTCAGCATCCAGGATCTGCTGAGAACGATTCTCGGTCAGCTGGGAATCGACGCGGATCGCCAGTACCTGACACCTCTCGGCCGACCGGTGCCGCTGGTCAACGGTGGCAAGTTCGTCGACGAACTCGTCTGATCGATTTTCCGATCGACGGACGATTTCCGGCCAGCAACCTACCAGCAACGAGCCAGCACTCGCCATGCGGAACTACACAAGGCTCATGCGTGTCCTGCCCCTGGTGTTGACCGCGATCGGCCTGTGCCCCTCGATGTTGGTGGCCCAGGCGCCCGCGGTGGGACACATGTATCCGCCCGGCGCGCCGGCGGGAACCACCGTCGAGGTGCAACTCGGGGGTTATGACTTCACCCCCGATATCGAGTACTTCCTGCACGAGCCGAGGGCGACGTTGAAGGTCACCGGCGCGATCGGCCGCTACCTGGTCACGCCTCCTCCCTACTGGTTTGGTCCCAAGGGACGCACCACCGCATTTGCGATTCCGCGTGAGCAGACGGCGACGATCACGTTGCCGGCCAACTTGCCACGCGGTCCGATTCACTGGCAGGTGGCCAATGCCAACGGCGCGTCGAGCACGGCGGTGTTTTTCGTGGGGGATGGTCCGGAGGTGATGGAGACGCGACTGCAGGCCGAGTCTCAGCGGATCGCGTCATTGCCGATGACGGTCAACGGGCGGCTGTCTCGCATCACCGAGGTCGACCGGTACACGGTCACGGCCACACACGACGGTTGTCTCACGGCCGATCTTTATGCCCGACGTCTCGGGTCCGACTTCAATGGCACGCTCAAGGTGGCCGACGCCTCCGGCAAGATGATCGGCGAGGCCGTCGACACCCAGGGAGTCGACTGTGCTGTGACCGTCTCGGTCAAGAAGGGAGAGTCTTACACGGTCGAGGTGGCCGACCTCGATCACCGCGGACATCGCGGTTACGTGTATCGGCTCGAGCTCACTCCCGGCCCACGCATCGTGACGATGATGCCCAGTGGAGGCCGGGCGGGCGCCACGATCCCTGTGACATTCGTCGGAGTCGGCCTGAAGACCGGCCAGTCTCGACTCGAGACAGCTACGGCCCAGGTGACATTTCCCGCGGAGTCCGCGAAGCGGGGCTGGTATTCCTACCGGCTCGAGACGCCCCACGGACGGACCCCGTTGATGGCCATGCCGGTCAGCCCGCTGCCCGAGATCATCGAGCCGGCGCCGGGGGCCGCTCGGAATCTGGCACTCAACAGCATCATCACCGGTCGGCTGGCGAAGGTGGGCGAGGTCGACGAGTACAACATGACGGCCAACAAGGGGCAGCACATCCGGATCGAAGCCGTGGCGGCCGACATTGGAAGCCACCTCGACCCGGTCCTCCGAGTTTTCGGAGCCGACGACAAGCAACTGGTCATCAACGACGACTTTGGAGGCTCCCTGGACGCCGGTCTCGACTTTGTCCCTCCAGCCGACGGGACATACCGGATCCGGGTACAAAAGGGAACCGGCGACGACGGTCGGCTGGATTCGGTGTACCGACTGACAGTCACCGAATCCCAGCCAGGATTCACGCTCTCCATTCCACAGACCTTGGTTGTTCCTGTCGGTGGTAAGGCACCCCTGACGGTGACCGCCGTTCGACAGGCGGGATTCGATGCCGAGATCGTGATCACGATGGAGGGTCTGCCCGAGGGCGTGGCGCCCCCCAAGGAGATCAAGATCGCCAAGGGAAAACCGTCGGTCAAATTCAGTCTCGAGGTCGCCAAGACCTCGGGGACGGAAGCGGCCTTCGTGAGCGTCACTGGGACGGCCATGAAGGACGGCAAGCCGCTTGTCGTGAACGCCCGCTCGACCTTCGCCGGCAGTCTCGTTCCACGCAAAGCCACCACCCGCCATGACAACCGGCTCTTGTTGGTGAGGCAGCTGCCGTCGCCGGTGACCCTGGAACTGGTGGACCTCAATCGACAGAGGCCGGTGCACCAGGGAACCACTTACCCGGCGGACTTTGTTGTGAAACGGGATGAGGGATTCCAGGGGCCGATCCGCGTGAGGATGGCGGCCAAGCAGCAGCGGCGAGTCCAGGGCATGCAGGGCCCAGAGCTTGAAGTGCCCGATGGAGCCACGACGGTCTTGTACCCGTGTTTCATGCCCGAGTGGCTCGAGACGGATCGCACAACGCGGATGCTGATTCACTCGGTGGCCATCGTGACCGACGCGAAGGGGAAAAAACGGCACGTCGTCAAGCCGTCCAAGGGCAACATCACGATGATCCTCGAAGGGGCACTCCTGAAGGTGGCCCAGCAGTCACAAGAACTGACAGTGACCCCGGGTGGGAGCTTTGAAGTACCGATCGTCGTGTCCCGCTCGGCGAAGTTACAGGAGACGACGATCGTGAAGATCGAGCCACCCGAGGCGGTGGCCGGGTTGCTTCGTTGCCAGCCCCTGGTGCTCAAGCCGGGTACTGATCGCGGGATGTTGAAGGTGATGAGCCTGCCGGACGCGAAGTTGTCCGGCGACTGGAAGATCAAGATCGTGGCAACTGCCCTGCAGGACGGCCGGTGGCCAGCTGTGTCGATCACGCATGTGCCCGTCCGATTTTCGGCCGGAGCACGCTGATGGGGATGGTGACGAGGTTGGACCGCCGCGAGTTCCTCCGACGGACGATGACGGCCGGCACGGCGGCCGCCGTTGCGGGGGGGATCGGTGCGCTGCCGCTGTCGCTCCGCAACCGCGCCCAGGCTGCCGGCGGACGTCGGCTGAAGATCACGGGGATCGAGTGGGACCAGATCCTTGTTCCCTACCAGGCGTTCAACAGCCAAGCTCTCTTCCGATACCACGGCCTGGATCTTCAACTGCGGACGATCTTCCGTGTGACGACCAACTCGGACCTCGTCGGGATCGGCGAGTCCTGGGGCGGCGCCGAGATGAGCGACGAGGATCGGGACAAGTACATCGGGACCAGCCCCTTCGACTGGATCGGCGATCGGAAGCACCTGTTCCTGAACATGGCGCTCTACGACCTGATGGGCAAATCGCTGGGCGTTCCGGCCTGGCGACTGATTGGCCCCCAGGTCCGGGATCGGATTCCTGTTGCCGCATGGACAGTGTCGAGGTCCGGTGAGGACCTGGCCGAGGAGATCCGGCAGGCGGCCAGGCGAGGGTACCGGTGGTTGAAGTACCACATCGATGAAGTCCACAACGTGATCGACCAGACGCGGGCGATGCAGAAGGCCGCCCCGCGTGGTTTTCGGGTGCAACTCGATTTCAATGCGAACGCCGCCTACAAGGACATCTCGCCCATCATCAAGGAACTGGGACGTTTCCCGGTGATTGGTCGCATCGAGGATCCCATCGCCACGGCGGATCGGGATGGGTATCGCAAGCTGATCGCCGAGACAAACATCGAGCTGCTGATCCACCATGGCCCGGTCGATTACCTGGTCGATCGGGCCTGCGATGGGTACATGGCCGGTCACGCCCCGATCGGGCATGCCATCAAGGTGGCCGGGGTGTCCGAGGTGAGTGGTTTGCCGTTCATGCTGCAACAGGCAGGCGGACAGGTGAACCAGGCGTTCCTGGCGCACGAGGTGGCTGTCTTCCGAGGTGCCACCATCGATCACGTCAACCTGGCACATCTCTGGACCGACGATGTCACAACAAGCACCGCGCGGGTGATCAACGGCTCTGTCGCGGTCCCCAAAGGGCCCGGGCTCGGCCTGACGCTTGATGAGGCAAAACTCGAGAAGTACAGGACCGCTCCTCGGCCGGGCTATGAGCCGTTTCTTGTCGAGATCACCTATCCGGACATGGTGATCATTGTCCGCCATCAGCCGGATCTACCCGGTTGCACGGACAATCTGAGATTCCTGGGCCGGCTGCTCAAGGGCAAGGTCCCCAACAACCGGATCCCGGGGCCGCGGCCAGGCTACGCCAACAAGGTCACCAGTCGATTTCTCGACAAGAAGAACCGTGGTGACTTCGCGAAGCTCTGGAAAGCCACCGAGCGAGGTGCACTGGTCCTGGATCGGCTTGGCCGACCGACGTAGCCAATCTGATAACAGATTGGGGAAGTCACGAGAGACTCTCCTGAAGTGTGACCACTTCAGCTACGTGACCCGGCCAGTCTTACGATCGCTTGAGCCGCCCGGCCCAGCGATTCAACCGCTCGGCATGTGAATCCTGCAGCAGCGTGAACGCCAGCAATACGATCGCCGCCGCGATCACCAGGATCGTCGATTTGAGTGCAGGCTCATGGGCCAGGGCCTCAACCACCGGTCGCAGCGTCCAGGTCCCGGGCACGTCAAGGATCGGTCGCGTGACCGATTCGAAGCGAGCCAACCTGAGCGACGATGCGACCGGGAGGCGGATTTCACCGGGATCGTTGCCCTGGTGATCCAACAACGCCAGTTCTTTGGCGTAGGCCGGATCAGCCTGCAGGCTGGACCGTACCTGTTCGAGGTAGTTGACCTGTGATTCCAACGAACGGACGGCCCTCTGGTTTTCGGAGATACGTTCGGTGAGGTCACCGAGGACGAGGCAGCCTGGCGAGAGGGCCACGATCGCGTATAACCAAGTAGCCGTGACCAGTGCCGCCCAAAAGGCGACCCGGACCCGCCGGAAGTCAGGACCAGGGATGGTGGGCTCGATGGTCACAGCTTGTTGATCCCGTTCCATGAAAAGAGGTGAGTTGTCAGAGAGGATCTAGATGGTGCCGCCATAGATCGCGTTGTTGCCAAGTAGTTCCTCGATTCTCAGCAACTGGTTGTACTTGCAGATCCGATCGGTGCGGCTGGCCGAACCGGTCTTGATCTGTCCGGTGTCGAGAGCCACGGCGAGGTCGGCAATCGTCGTGTCTTCGGTTTCACCGGAGCGATGGCTCATGACGGCGGTGTACCCGTTCTTGCCGGCCAACTTCACCGCGTCGATCGTCTCTGACAGCGTCCCGATCTGGTTGACCTTCACGAGAATGCTGTTGCCTACGCCCTTTTCGATACCGTCGGCCAATCTCTTGACGTTTGTCACAAAGAGGTCGTCGCCGACGAGTTGGCAGCGATCGCCGATCGCGGCGGTCAAGAGCTTCCAGGTGTCCCAGTCGTCTTCGGAGCACCCGTCCTCGATCGAACAGATCGGATACTTATCGACCCAGGTGGCGAGAAGGTCGACCATGCCGGCTCCGTCGACATCTTGGCCCTCGAGATGATAGACGCCCTTGTCGGTGTCGTAGAACTCGGTGGCGGCACAATCGAGTGCGATTTTGACCTGGTCACCAGGCTGGTAACCGGCTCGTTCGATGGCCTCGAGGATCGCGGTGATGGCGGCCTCGTTGCTTTCCAGGTTGGGGGCAAATCCGCCCTCGTCGCCGACAGCGGTGTTGAGGCCCTGTTCGGAGAGAACTTTTTTGAGGTTGTGGAAGATCTCGGTCCCACACCGCAATGCTTCACTGAAACTGTCAAAGCCCAGCGGCATGACCATGAATTCCTGGATGTCGACCGAGTTGTCAGCGTGCTCACCACCGTTGATGATGTTCATCATCGGCGCGGGTAGTCGGTTGGCGCCGGCGCCCCCGAGGTAACGGAACAGCGGCAGAAAGCAGCTTCGAGCCGCGGCGTGGGCTGCGGCCAGCGAACAGGCGAGGATGGCGTTGGCACCCAGGTTCGACTTGTTCTCGGTCCCATCCAGTTCGAGCATCCGCCGGTCAATCTCGGCCTGCTCCGTCACGTCGACGTCTATCAGCACGTCTACGATTCTCGAGTTGACGTTGTCCACCGCCTGTCGGACGCCCTTGCCGAGGTAGCGACCCTCGGCATCCGTGTCCCGCATCTCATGAGCTTCATGCTGGCCGGTGCTGGCTCCACTGGGGACTGCCGCGCGGCCGACGACGCCTTCCTCGGTCGTGATGTCGACTTCGACGGTGGGGTTGCCGCGGCTGTCGAGGATTTCTCGGGCCTGCACGGCCGTGATCGCGGTGCTCATCTCAAGGTCTCTTTCCCGGCGACACGCATCGGTCGCAGCGACTGTGAAGTGGATGGACAGGGCCAGGAGGCCCGAGTGCCCAAGGTAGCAGGTGCACTCGGGGCCATCCATGACGCGTTCGAGGGCCACCGTGTCGCCTGTATCGACCTGTCTAGTGGCGCGGCATCATCCTCGGTTGTGACGCCCTTGCAAGCGGTGTTGTCGTCGAATTCGGCAGGAACGGACACTTCGCCGCAGGTCGCCTGACCCTGTACGATAGTTGGAGTGGACTCGCCCGATGAGCCCGCCAGGCAAGCAGCGAGAGGTAGGATCCCGCCCGATGGGACGCGAACTCGAACCGATGGATCCCCAGCTGACCTCGATTCAACCAGGAGGCGGGGTCGTCGTGTGCCTGGAGAAGGCCTGGGGCTGCTGGCGACGTTGGTGGCTGAAGACGTTTCGGCGTGGCTACGTGAGACGGATGGAGAGCCTCAGGCAGGGAGACCGGAATCCCTGTCCGCACGAGGTTCTCGACCCCAGGGATCTCAAGTTTTACCGCAACCAGCCCGGCTACTGGTGGAAACCCGAGGACGATCCGTTCGTGGGGCGAGACCAACTCCCGTTTGTCCGTGTCGGTCTCGCCGAGTTGATCGTCTTTTCGGTTCTCACCTGGTTCCCTGCGGCGGCGTTGGTGTGCTGGCTGTTCACGGCAGCGCCGGACGGCGTGGTGGCCGGCCTCGGCTGGGCGGCCGTTGTCCTGCTGGTGGTGGCGGCAGGACTGGTGGCCTGGTTCTTTCGGAACCCACACCGGGTGCCGCCTGATGATCTCGATGCGGTTCTCTCGCCGGCCGACGGAAAGGTCGTTGAGATCCGCGAGATTGACCACGACGAGTACATCGGAGGACCTGCGGTGTTGATCGGGATCTTCCTGTCGCTGTTCAACGTGCATGTGAACCGCAGCCCGCGGCCCGCGCGCGTGATCGGTCTCTCCTACCGGCGTGGCAAGTTTCTCAATGCGGGCCGTCCCGAGGCATCCCAGGAAAACGAACAACTGGCGGTGCGACTCGAGGAGACCGGCGAGAACCCCCGTCCGTTGATCGTTCGACAAATCACTGGACTCATCGCTCGACGCATCGTCTGCTGGCTGAAGCCGGGTGACACGTTGTCCGCGGGCGAGGTGTTTGGGATGATCAAGATGGGGTCGAGGACCGAGCTGGTATTGCCTCGAGAGGAGGGGTTGGAACTGGTCGCGGAGCTGGGTGAGATGGTCCAGGCCGGCACCAGCATCATGGCCAGGTATGCGGGCGTGCGGGCCGATGGGGAAGTCGGCTCGCAAACCGCTGCAGGAGACGCATCATGAACCGCCGACGGAAGGTCTTTGCCGTCCTGCCCACGATGCTGACACTCGGCAATCTCGTTTGCGGCTTTGGCTGCATCACGATCTCGGCCAAGCTGGCTGCCAGTGACGCCACGCTCCCTTTCTTGAAGATGCTCGGCACATCGGCCGCACAACAAGGACAGGGCCTGGTCATTGCCGCCCTGCTGATCTACGTCGCCATGCTGTTTGACGCCTTCGATGGCAGCGTCGCCCGACTGACCAACCAGACAAGCGAATTTGGCGCCCAGCTCGACAGCCTCTGTGATGTCGTCAGCTTCGGAATCGCACCGGCATTCCTGATGCTGCAATTTGCCAGAATCTATGCTCCTCATGAACTGTGGGCCGATCAGGCCAGCCACCTGCATCGTCTGTTGTGGGTGATCGCGGCCTTGTTTGCTGTTTGTGCAGCGTTGCGATTGGCGCGGTTCAATTCGGAGACCGACGAGGAGGACTCGCACGCGGAATTCAGTGGGCTGCCGTCGCCCGCGGCGGCCAGCGTTGTGGCCAGCATCCCGATCTCGCACCAGCTGCTCGTCCGGTCCACAGACCAGGCCACGATGACGGTCGCTGACTGGCTCGGCCCACTCCTGCAATTGGCGTTGCCGCTGATTACGCTGGCCACCGCCTGCTTGATGGTGAGTCGCATCCGTTATGTGCATGCCGTCAATCACCTGCTGAGAGGACGTCGGAGCCGGGGACACCTGATCCAGATGGTCTTTGCGTTCGCGGTCGTTTACTGGCAGCACGAAATCGCCATCCCCCTGATCCTCTGCTGGTACGCCTTTGCCCCGCCGGTTCGTGCTCTGCTTGCCGGGGCGGTGCAGCGTGTCACCGGCACGAGCCAGCCGCTGGGGCCCACGAGTGAAGCCTGACCTCTGTTGTGGGACCCGTTGATGTTTACAGGACTCGTTGAAGCACTCGGACGCGTCGACTCTGTGACCGAGATCGGGCCGGGCCGCCGCCTGGAAATCGAAGTGGGGGACGACTGGTCCGACGCGGCATCACTGGGCGACAGCGTCGCCGTCAATGGCTGTTGCCTGACCGTGGTGGAGATCGGCACGGGCCTGTTGGCATTTGAAGCCGGCCCCGAGACCCTCAAACGGACCAACCTGGGACAATTGGCACTCGGATCTCAAGTCAACCTGGAACGCCCGCTGTCTGCCGGGGGCCGACTCGGTGGCCACTTCGTCCAGGGGCACGTCGACGACGTTGGCCGTGTGGCCGAGGTGACTTCCGACGGCGAGTGGGTCTCGATGTCATTCGAGGTCCCCGAGTCCCTGTTGCAACAGATGGTTTCCAAGGGATCGGTGGCCGTGGACGGGGTGAGTCTGACCGTTGTGAATGTCCTGGCCGCTGTCTTCAGCGTGGCGCTGATTCCTCACACGCTCGATGTGACCACACTGGGAGGCCGGAAGGTCGGGGAGACGGTCAATATCGAGACTGACATCTTGGCCAAGTACGTGCAGAGACTCGCCGGCGGGAGAGGTCTAGACGGGATTCGACTCGGCGAGGATGCGGCAACAGAGGGCCAGGCATGAAGCCCGCAGCTCGACAGACGCGGACGTACCTGATGGACCTGTTTTCTCGGCACGGATTCCACCCCCGTACCGACTTCGGTCAGAACTTCCTGATCGATCTCAACCTGATCGATGTGCTCGCCCGCGAGGGCCGACTCGGATCGGATGACGTGGTCCTCGAAATCGGCACCGGGACCGGTAGCCTGACGGCTCAACTGGCGGCTCAGGCTGCCGAGGTGGTGACCGTCGAGGTTGACAGCAACATGGTGAAGCTGGCCGGTGAGGTTGTTGACGGGCTGCCCAACGTCACACTGCTGCACCGCGACGTACTCAAGAACAAGAACCACTTTGCCCCCGAGGTGCTCGACCTGCTGCGTGAGCGCCTTGCCGCAACACCGGGCCGGCGGCTCAAGCTCGTGGCCAATCTGCCTTACAGCGTCGCCACGCCAATCGTCTCGAACCTCGTCGCCAGTGAACTCGACTGGGAACGTATGGTGGTGACGATCCAGTGGGAACTGGCTGAGCGGATGACCGCCTCGGAGGGGACCAGTGACTACGGAGCTCTGTCGGCCTGGTTGCAGGCCCAGTGTCACGTCAAGACTCTCAGGAAGCTGCCGCCATCGGTCTTCTGGCCGCGGCCGAAGGTCCAGAGTGCCATCGTGCGGCTAGCGCCGGATCCGGGCGGCCGACGACGCATCATAGACCGGGCGTTCTACCAGGACTTCTTGCGCCGGGGGTTTCATCAGAGACGTAAGCACTTTCGAGGTGTGATTGCCGGCATGTACCGCAAGCAGTTGTCCAAGTCGGATGTCGACGGGGTGATGGCCGAATGCGGGCTGCCGGCGGGAGTCCGGGCGGAACAAATCGAGGTACCTGGTCTGGTGGAACTGGCCAATCGGCTGTATCAAAGGGTCAATTCCCAGTGAATTCAGACGGGCTCCGGGTGCCCACGTTTGGGTTGGACAGGAACCAGCAGGGAGCTGCAAGCCATGGAAAATCGGATCGCCTATCGCGGCTACACGTTTGACGATGTCCTGCTCGAGCCACTTTACAGCGAAATCCTGCCGTCTCAGGTCGACGTTTGCAGCCGGCTGACTCGGAACATCCCGCTGCACCTGCCCGTCGTCAGCAGCCCGATGGACACGGTGACCGAGAGCGACATGGCGATTGGCCTGGCTCAGGAAGGGGGCATCGGAATTGTTCACAAGAACATGACGATCGAGCAACAGGCGCTCGAAGTGGATCGGGTCAAACGCAGTGAGCACGGCGTGATCGTCGATCCCGTGACATTACCTCCTGGTGCCACTGCGTCGGAAGCCTCGCGGATCATGGACGAACGTAACATCGGCGGCGTCCCGATCACCGTCGACGGCGTGCTCAAGGGGATTCTCACCCGCCGCGACCTCCGTTTCCTGGATTCCCAGGAAACGAAGATCGAGGAAGTGATGACTCGGGACAACCTGGTGACCGCTCCCGAGGAAACCACCCTGGAGGAAGCTCAGCGGATTCTGCTGGAAAACAAGGTTGAGAAACTGTTGCTTGTGGACGGAGATTACCGATTAAAGGGATTAATCACGATCAAGGACATCGACAAGAATCTCCGCTTTCCCCTGGCGTCCAAGGACACTCGGGGGCGGCTCCGCGTCGGAGCGGCGGTGGGTGTCGGGGACTTTGACCGGGTCGAATCCCTGCTGGAAAAAGGAGTCGATGTCCTGGTCGTTGATAGTGCCCACGGGCATTCTCAGAACGTGGTTGAGACGGTCAAGGAGATCAAACGGCGGCATGACATCGACGTGATCGCGGGCAACGTGGCCACCACCGAGGGGGCCCGGGACCTGTTGGGAGCCGGAGCCGACGCCATCAAGGTCGGCATCGGGCCCGGGTCGATCTGCACGACACGTATCATCTCGGGAGTCGGCGTGCCCCAGATGACCGCCATCGCCAACGCTGCCAAGGCGATTGCCGACACGGATGTGCCGATCATTGCTGACGGAGGGATCAGATACAGCGGAGACATCACCAAGGCCCTGGCGGCCGGTGCCCACGTGGTCATGCTGGGTGGGCTGCTCGCCGGGCTCGACGAGAGCCCCGGAGAGCTCATCCTCTACCAGGGGCGAAGCTTCAAGAGATATCGAGGTATGGGATCCCTGGGCGCCATGGTCCAGGGGAGTAGTGAACGATACAGGCAGACGGCCACGGAAGGCGGATCGCAAAAGGCCAAGAAACTGGTGCCAGAGGGAGTCGAGGGACGCGTGCCTCACAAGGGGCCTCTCAACAACTTTCTCTACCAGCTGATCGGCGGCCTGCGGGCCGGCATGGGTTACCTGGGAACAGGAACAATTTCGGAGCTGAGAACGGAAGCTCGCTTCATCCAGGTGTCGCCGGCCTCCGTCAGGGAGAACCATCCCCATGACATTGCCATCACGCAGGAAGCGCCCAACTACACGGCGGAGCATTCCCCGATGGAGTCCACGTAGCCGTGTGGTCGCCGGTGCGGTGTGTGCCATGCTGTTGGCCTCTGCCCCGCTCAGCACTCTGCAAGCCGACGAACCCGCCTTTGCCCCTCCGCGTCTGGTGACGGACGCCGAACCTGCTCCTCCCGAGTCCCCTCCCGCCCGGGCACCGCTGGCAAAGATCAAGACCGTTCAAGAGCAACCGGCCGTCAGGACGGCGGCCCGCGCAGCTGATGCGGCCCAGGACGACCCCAACCAGCTCCGCAAGATCACCTCGATCAGGCCGTTTGCAGACTACTCACCCATGGGCCAACCGATGGTGGCTCGCAAGCCGGACGAGTTGAAGCTTTCGGGCGGTGACTTCCCTCAACGGGACTTCGCGTCGCAGGACTTCCGATGGAAGCCTACCGATCTCTATCATTACCCCCTCTATTTCGAAGACGCGCCGCTGGAACGATACGGACACACGCACCACAGGCTGCTTCAGCCATTCGTCTCGGCTCATCGGTTTGGCACCCAGTTGATCGGGCTGCCTTACCAGATGGCCATCGATCCGATTCGCAAGAAGACCTACACGCTGGGTTGGTATCGACCCGGCGAGCCCGCACCGTTGTTGTTGTACCAGGTCCCCTGGAATGCAGAGGCGGCGGCGGCCCAAGCGGGCGTGATGACTGGGCTCTTCTTCCTGGTGCCGTAGCTACGACAAGGCTGACCTGGCCCGCATCGAGTGCTAGGCTGTCAGAGAACGGAGCGGGCAAGGTGCCGGTCGTCGAGCCGCACCCGATGCAGGGATCAGATCAGCTCAAGGTGGGATCGAGGGTATCGTGGACACACATCCATCAAGCGTTCGGCAGCGGGAGAGCGGTTTGAGCGGACTGGCTGGCGATATCGTGGATCGGATCGAGTCGTTGTTGCTTGATGCCGAGGAGACGACACGACCCCTCGAGCTGGATCCGTATCGCGGCAAGCTCTTCGAATTATTCGTCACGGCGCACGCCGCCGGATTGCTTGACGCAGAAGGCGACGTGGATCTGTCAGCCGATGGGATCAGCGGGCAACTGGCTGCCAGGTGGCAATTGGCTGATGTCGCCCAGGCCTCGGTCGACAACCAGCAAAAACTGTCGACCGAATCGCTCGGCCGGATGCGAATGCTCTGGTCGTTCCTGCGGATGTGGATGGAATGGGGTTATGCGTGGGAGCGGTGGAGCGAATTTCACGCTGACTAGCCCAGCGCGTCGCGCCACGCCCGTGCGAGCCCATCGGCAGCCGCCTCGATCGAAAACCGTCGTGTGACATGATCCAGTGCCGCGAGACCCAACCGGCGTCTCAGAGGCCCGTCAGCTGCCAGCGTGTCGATGGCGCCAGCCAACGCCACAGGGTCATCAGGAGGTACGAGCCAAGCTGATCTGCCGTGTTCAAGAATCTCGGGTGTGCCTCCCACGTCGGTGGCGACGATCGCCCGACCGCAAGCGGCCGCCTCGAGCAACACACGCCCCAGCGGCTCCTGACGTGCTGGGTGCACCAGCAGGTCCACCTCGCAGAGCACCGCCGCCACGTCGTCCCGGTACCCCAGCCGATGGACACGGTAGTCCGGTGACGCTTCGGACAGCCGACGAAACACGGCCTGTTCGTAGCGAACCGTCTCTTCCTTGTCGGACAAGCGTTCCCCGATCACCACGTGGTCGAGGGGATGCTCCACCAAGTGTGACGCCTCGGCCAGGACGTCGAGGCCCTTGCGCAATCCGATCTGGCCGATGGTCGCCACCAGGAGACGGGGGCGTGCGATGTCCAGTTCCTGTCGTATGTTGACCGTCGGAGGCACGTTGCGGCAAAACGAGTCCGGGGCGATGCCGTTGAGGACGACACGTGTACAGGAGCCGTCAAGACCGGCGTCGACGTGGTGCCGCCGTGTCGCTTCGGAGACGGCGATCAACACCCGGTTGTGGTTGATGTCGTCCAGGGCGGTGGCGGAGAGATTGAGAATGTCGCGCAGATGGCCGGTTGTCGGGAGAGGTGCGATGCGGCTCAACTGGCCGGTCAGGCGGCTCATTGACAGGCTGTTGGCATGCAGCAGGGCGACGTTGGTGGCCTGGACCACTTGCGTCAATCGCGAAATGGCCGTCGTGCGATCCTCGCGGACCGAGAAGGCGACTTGACGAACGCCATGCGACCGCAGATCTTCCGACAGCCGCCCGCCGGCCGGGGCAAACACGACGAGGTCGAAACCTCGTTCCCGCAGCGCCGGCGCGAGTGCCAGCAATGAATGCTCGCCACCCCCGGACTCTGCAAATTCACACAACACCCCGACCAACATCCGACGTGTGGGATCAGGGCTTGAATGGTGAATAGTGGCCTCTTCGGTCACTCCAGTTGCTCCGGTGACCCGCCACTATTCAAGTCTGACCCCAGTTCCGATCCCAGCTCTGATCAGAGCTGGGATCAGAGCTGGGATCAGAGCTGGGATCAGAGC
>MDTE01134264.1_pt1 | contig 64611 bp, 61 predicted proteins | sample 811231 | NCBI WGS metagenome assembly MDTE01 (sample SAMN05326651, study PRJNA326480) | marine metagenome | isolation source: seawater | place: Indian Ocean: Red Sea | collected 2010
CCCTCCCCCTCTGCCCAATCAAGATATGGATCAAAAAGAAACTTAGGTTCATCAATTTCTTTCATATAATTTCACCGATAAGAAAAACAAAAACAATCGACACTAAAAATTATTATCAACTCATGTCTGCACATTCATTTGATCATCTATTTTAAAAATGGCCCGAGCACTGGAACAATACTGCCGAGAAAATTCTGAGGCCAAGGAATAGATAATACCCTGTCAAACAGCAGCCAACTAAATCCAGTTACCCCTAAACTAAACAGTGCAGCACGACTCAAGCCTTCTTTTCCCCAAAAACACATATATAGCAGAACAAACAAGAAAACAGCTAACAGCATTCCTGTAACTCTTGCTAATAAAATAAATAACCCACAATTCCCAAAAAATATACACCCCTCGACCATCATATGTTTCGTGAATCCAACTGAAACATCATCTATATTCGATTGAGATGTGTTTTCATTAATATTTGATGTTTTGTTTCCGCTCTGTTGAAAAAACACCTGATTAATTAAACTTAAAATGGCACACATCAAAGCTGTGCAACCTACTAACAAAGGAACTATTCTCGCTTCAAAATTCCATTGTGAAGCAAGAAACACATAAATCGTGAGAAATAAAATAACAATCAATGTAAAAAAAGCAGACATAGAAAACTTGGGCAAGAAGCTCTTAGTCTGATCTGACTTAAACGAAGCCTTAAGATTTCGTAATAGAGGCCCAATAAGACCTACAATAGCTAATGTGAAAAATAAAATTACTAATGGTCTACTCAGCCATGTCCACTCATAACGATTAACTGATATAAATAAATATCGCTCTACAATATCTCCAAGAACAAAACCAAGTATCAATGGTGGCCTAGGCCAACCTAAATGCTTCATAATCCAACCAAGAAGACCGAAGGCAAATAAAACATTAAGGTCTCCCCACTGTCGAGAACCCTGTAATGCTCCAAAAAAAATTATCCCTAGGACAAGTGGAAGTAATACGCTAATACGAATTGATGCAACCTTAGCCAACTGGTTACTCAATAAAAGACACAAACCAGCGCCAAAAACATTCGCAAGCGCAAGGCTCCAAACAATTGAATACGTAACATCCAAATTGTCAGTCAGCATTCCCGGACCAGGAACTAATCCATGCATTGTAAATGCGCCTAATAAAATAGCCATTGAGGCACTGCCAGGAACACCAAAAGCAAGCGTTGGAACTAATGCACCACCTTCTTTTGCATTATTTGAACTCTCTGATGCAATAACTCCTCGAATATCACCATTTCCAAATTTTTCGGTATTTTTTTCTGTCTTGAGAGCATGACCATATGCTAACCAATCTATAACAGCAGATCCCATACCAGGGACAGCACCTAATGCAGCCCCAATCCAACTACACCTTAAAACTAACCACCAATACTGAAGAGTATTCCTAATCCCCTGAAACTGCCCAGAACGGGTATTGACGGAATGAACACGGCCAATACTTTTTTTTCCAATTGCAAGATCTGCTAATTCAGGCAAAGCAAATAAACCAAGTGTTACTGGCACCAGTGGCAACCCATCCCACAAATAAAATGTGTCAAACGTCCATCGCATGGTTCCCGTCTGCGGATCAGAACCAACCATGGCAATCATTAAACCTATACCAGCTGCTACCATTCCTCTAAATACTGCCTTTCCACTCAAAACAGCAACCATAGACAATCCAAAAACACATATTGCCAAAAGCTCCGGCGAGCCAAGATATAAAATCACTGGTCTCAAAGCGGGGATACTCACTGCCAAAAGAAATGCTCCTGCTAACCCACCAAGAAGTGATGCGCTGTATGCCGCACCAAAAGCTCGGCCAGCATGTCCTGTTTTGGCTAAAGGATGTCCATCAAGTATTGTAGCTGCAGAGCCTGTAGTGCCAGGCACGCCAAAAAGTACAGCTGGCACAGTGTCTGAAGTGGTCGTAACAGCACCAATACCTATTAGAAAGGCAAACGCTGAATAAGCATCCATCTCAAAAGTGAATGGGATTAATAACGCAATACCTACAATACCACCGAGCCCTGGAATGACCCCTATTGTCAAACCTACTAAAACACCGGCACCCAAAAGAATAAGCCTTGATGGCTCAAGCATTACACTCAATGCATTTACTGCTAATTCGAGTGCGCCTGCCTCCAAATTATTAATCTCCCGTTTTCACGCTGACACACCAAAGAATTCATTTTTCCTTAACTTTCGAGTGTCATCAATTTTCACTAATTCACATCCCATCAGACTTAACAATTGCTTTAGAGGCAAGACTAACTGCATTTTCAGAAGCATCATAAATACGCGAAATAAGAATATCTATCTCTTCACCAGAAACTGGATTGAGTTCAAGCTGAATACGTGTTGCATCTGCAATAAATTCTGGATCATTAGTTGTTGCCTCAAAAGCATTTCTCAAGGCAGTAAGCCGATCTATAGGAATACCTGGTGGTGCCAAATACGGTCGCCCCATAACTTGACGTGCAAAAATCAATTCCAACGCCATTAGTTCATCATCGTTCTCAGCAAACTCTGTAATTAAGGGGATATGGGGAAGATCAGGATGCTTTTCTAATGCTAACTGCACAAGAATATTTATTCGACCCTCCGCTAACCAGTCACTACTCCTGGAAACAACTGTAGACCAAGACCAACCGCAGCGACCATCTACTTCACCCCGCTCCATTGCTAGAAGCACATCATTACCACCGGGGTAACCTGATATAAGTTTTATATTGGGAGTGATAAGGTTACCCATAACTATAGGAAAGGTATCAGTGTCAGCACCTGAGCCTGTTCCACCTACAATCAATTCATAATTATTCAAGTCCTCCATAGTCTTAACATTTGACTCATACCAGGAAGCGCAAACGCTGACCTCGTTGTTCAAGCTACCAATCCATGAAAACTCGTTAGCATTAAATCTCGTGCCCATACCTGATAAAAGTGGCTCCATAGCCATACCACGAGCAAATGTTCCAATAACACTTCCATCTTTAGGTGCAACGTTATATATAAAATTAGCCAAAGTAAGGCTACCCGCACCCGGCATATTTTGCGGAACAATTGTTGGATTTCCTGGTATGTGCTTACCCAAATGTCTGGCAAGAAGGCGAGCGTAGGTATCATACCCTCCACCTGCACTATAGCCGATCAAAAGCCTTACCTGCCTCCCTTTATAAAAATCTGATACGGCATCAGCCTTTATGGGCACAACAACTAGTTGAGACATCAATAAGCAAGAACAAAACGCAAGCAGGTGTCTTTTTGCTGGCCACATCTCCTAATTTCCTCCCTTTTTGGAGAGATATTATCATCGCCCTTCTGTAAATGTCCGCTGAATATACAGCAATATGATATTGGTCAAAGGTAAACTACCCAAGAAGGTTCTAGCAAATTTTTATAAACAATGAATTAACAGGAATACGACAATGTGTGGTGATATAGAAAGCGATGAAACATTAGCAGAAGACTACTACCAACGATTTGTAGAACGAACGCAAAAATTTCTCTCGTCTACAAAAACAGATAATAGCAACACAACAGATAACTTATATAACTACCTGGATAATTTGTTTCGACAAACGCTCAGCGCAACTACAACTTGCGATGAGACCAACAACGCAATAACAGGCTATGAAAGGATTTCAATGGAACCACTAGTATATGCTCGAATAGCCGGATTTATAGCAGCACATCAACCTATACAGGATGACCCGTTGCGGAATCTAATAGAAGCATTGCTGACTGGCTATGCTGAAGGAGAGTCAACCGCAAGCAATATTAAGAAAAAATACTAACCACAAACTTGCGTCATAACACAAAATAAATACCTACTTCTTAAATGCCGATATTTGTCATCAGATGAGCAAACATTCAAATTACTACAATCCAGATCCTGACCATACGCCTGATGGATATCAGGATGATTCTGATTTACAAAGTCAAGTTGACGAGCACCCTCTTTGGCATCGAGAAAATGTAACTCTCTTCAGTGTTTGTATAGATATAGGATCAGCTGGGACACAAGTTTTATTTTCTGAAGTAAGACTTAAACGCCAGGCAGTTAAACTATCAACACGTTATCTTGTTGTATCCCGCCAGACACTTTTTCAGTCACCAATTAGTCTTACGCCCTACATCAACGATACGCTCATTAACGATAGGGCCCTTGGAGAGATAATTGATAAAGCTTATGCAGACGCTCAATTAAAACCTGATCAAATAGACACCGGTGTAATTATTCTTACAGGAGAGGCTCTTAGACGAAAAAATTCAGAACGTATTGCACGTATTTTATCTGAAAAATGTGGGGCACTAGTTTGTGCCGCTGCTGGCCATCACATGGAAGCAATGTTAGCAGCCTATGGATCTGGCGCTGCTAAAATTTCACATGATTTTAATAATAAGCTGTTAAATATTGATGTAGGTGGAGGAACCACAAAACTGAGCGTTATTGATAAGGGGAAAATACTATCCACTGCAGCTTTCCATGTTGGAGGGAGACTTGCCGTATTTAACAAAAAACAAGAACTAATACGCTTAGATCCAGCAGGAAAAACCCATGCGGTTCGAGCCGGTGTTAACTGGGAGTTAGGAAAAATAATTAGTAGTAATGAGATAAAGACAGTAGCTCAATCAATGGCAAGCGATCTAAATACAGTACTTACAAATTCACCTAAACCTAAAGAATTATTGAACCTTTACCTAACTGATCCAATAACTAACATGGAGAAAATAGATGGCGTGATTTTTTCTGGCGGAGTATCAGAGTTTTTTTATGGCCACGAAAAAAAAGACTATCAGGATCTTGGTTTTCACCTAGGAAAGGCTCTACGAGAACGTATCGATTCCGGAGAACTACCATGGACACTAATAGAGGAGAGCGAAGGCATTAGATCAACTGCACTAGGTGGATCCGAATTCACTGCCCAACTGAGCGGAAATACCAGCTACATCAGTAATCCTGAGAGATTATTACCTCGAAGAAACATTCAGGTTATTCAACCAGACTTTAACTTCACAGAAAACTTTAGTTCTACTGAACTCGTTGATGCCATTCAACATAAACTAAATATTTTTGATATAGATAATCACAGAGAAATTGTTCTAGCTATCTACTGGACTGGAAATCCTGATTTTTCCAGAGTTAAAAAACTAGCCGAAGCCATTCAAACAGCCCTTAGACAAAGAATCAGTCAAGGCAAACCTATTTATGTAATTCTAAATGCAGATATTGCATTGAACCTAGGCGCAATATTGCGAGAGGAATTAGGCCTAATAAATGATATTTTAATTTTAGATGGCCTTGAATTACGAAATTTTGACTACATAGACATTGGCAAACTCAGGCATCCATCATTAACAGTGCCAGTTACAATCAAGTCTCTTGTCTTTAGAGATATCTCAGAGGGACCTCAACGAAAAGAGTATATTCACCACAAACAACCAAGTTAAAAACATTAAGAAACATTATGAATTCACAACCTCTAAGTATTGTTACACGCACCCAAGGTAACAACGCAGCGCTAAAAAACGGCACAATTAAATTACCTGACTTAGCATTAGACTTTATTGAGATTCCAGTTCTTGTAGATGCATTTAGACGAATGGTTAGAAGACTAGAATTCGACATTTGCGAAATGGCTCTTACAACCTATCTATGTGCGCGCGAGCATGGTGTTGAATTTACCGCTATACCGATATTTTTAAAACGTGCTTTCCACCATGGGGCAATTTTCCACAATACAGATAATCCTATTAAGGAACCTAAGCAATTAGAGGGTTGTCGAATTGGAGTAAATCGCGGATATACTGTAACAGCAGGCGTCTGGGCTCGCAGTATTTTACAAGAAGAATACGATGTAGATCTTGACAAGATTACTTGGGTGCTCTCTGGAGATGAACATGTTGCTGAGTACAACCCACCTACAAATGTTGTCCCTTCCAATAGTCCGCAAACGCTAGAGGAATTACTAATTACTGGGGATATATCAGCAGCAATTAATATACAGCCCACCGATCCTCGGGTTCAAAGCTTAATACCTGATGCTTTAGAAAGAGGGCTTGCTGCTTTTTCTGATCGTGGACACTACCCTATCAACCACCTAATCGTAATTCGTAATTCTGTATTGAAAAAACACCCTGGCGTAGCTACTGCTATATTCAATGCTTTTAGTGAGGCTAAAAAATTGTACTTAGATAAATTGAGTAAAAAACAAATATTTTGCCCTTCATCTACAGATAATTTAAATGCTCAAATATTGGAGCTTCACCAAGACCCACTACCGTATGGTGTTACTCTCAACAATTCAATTCTTGAAAATCTTATACAGCATGCAAAAACTCAGAAAATTTTAAGGCACCATGTTGATATCAATTCTCTGTTCGTTTCTGAGACAATTGACCTTACTGGATAATTAATTGTGAAATTCAACCACTAATGAAATTGCTAGGTTTTATCAGACACATCATTTAAAAAATTCAAAATTCTTGTTGGCACATTTTTTTCACTCAATAAGTCTGGAGCAATATCCCAGTATTGAGATAATGGGAGACATTCGTGGAGATATCTTGCTGCTGATGTCGCATGAGCGAGATCTTTCCCTGGAATAATAAGTGTTGAAATATCTAAATTAAGAAGATCCTCTGGTTCTGCCCCTGGCGCAGTATCTCGATCAATAAGACTATGCTGAATGCCTTCTATTATCAGCTTATATTCTTCTAAACTTATATCACTGTAACTTGCAGCAAATTTTTTACTTTGGCGAATTACTGAAGCCCATGGGCCAATACGAGGGTCTTTACCAAAACCAACATTAGTCTCATTAACAAGATTCACAACACCCTCTAAGCCCTCCTTTACAACAAATGCAAGGTGGGTCTCAAAACGTTCTCTTGCTCTTATGCGATAATGAGGACCACCAACAGGCCAAAAGAGGGTCATGCTCAACACCGTCTCAGGATGTTTGACTGCAAAAGCCATCACTGGACAACAACCCATGCAACCTCCTATCAAATGCGTGCGTTCAAAACCCAGATAATCCAAAAGACCTTTCCCTTGATTCACATAATGATCCCAAGAAAGTTTTTCAACTCTTCCGCCAGACAAACCGGTCTCGCGTCTATCAAAAAGTATGCATTGATAGTGTTGCGGCAAATACTCAAGCATTCTTATACGCTCGTAGACACCAAGCGTAGACCATTTATCCAAGGTCGCATCAAAACCACCAGGTGAAAAGAAGAGAACTGGTTGTCCGGAACCAATTATCTCGTACCTAGTACTTATTCCATCAATTCTGGTAATTGGCACTTTATCTATACTACTGAACTTTAACGTATACCGCCTTTTATCTGACGGCCTTCTCTTACATCTTTACTAAAGGCACTGATAGCCTCTAGTGTTATATTAGCTACATTCGCATAGGTTGTAATGTTCTGATCAAGGTTCGCTACACCATAACCTATAGCAGCATGGGCCATGCGAACACGACCATCTAGCCATGGCCCACCACCAAATCCACCTATCACTGGAATAGTCACAGCAGAAGTTACAGCTGGTCCAACATATGGACCAGAGTTTGTAAAATCCAACATGTCTGCTCCAGCAGCTTCTAGAATTTTCGCTTCTGATACTAATTTATTTGTCATTTCAGAAGGAACTTCTGCGTTGGAGAGATCGCTATACTTTATGCCATATTGCTCGGCTGTATATGGTGTCACGCCGAACTGGGCCCATACAGAAACCCCTGCCTCAGTAAGTGCTGATACAGCCTCAGGGCATCCAGATGCCCCATCAAGCTTTACCAAATCAACCCCAACCTCCTGAATCATCCTCAGTCCTGCTTCAACCGTCGCACTGACGCCTATTTCAGATGGATCAAACGGCAGATCGCAACTTACTAAAGCGCGTTGTGTCCCTGATCGTACTGCAGATGCAACTGTAATCATTTGGTCCAATGTCACAGAAAATGGGTTTGAATGCCCCCAAAGATTAACGCCAATCGAATCCCCAACAGATAAAATATCTACCCCAGCACGATCCGCTATTTGAGCAATGTGTGCATCCCATGCAACGACACCAACAATCTTTCGGCCCTCATGCTTCATTTTATTTAGCTGTGGTATCGTTACTTGATTAGACACTGAATCCGTTAGCCTCTTAGTTGAACATTTAACTCATAGGTGAGTGTAACCGATGCTCTCAAAAGAAAGGAATGAACTTCTAACACAAACTGGACCTGAAACCCCTATGGGGAATTTATTCCGTTGTTACTGGCAACCAGTACTTTTAACTGAGGAATTGCCTTCCCCCGATTGTCCTCCTGTGCGCGTACAAATTTGCTCAGAACGTCTAATTGCATTTAGAGATTCTGAAAACAGACTGGGATTAATCGATGAGTTCTGTGCTCATAGGTGCGTATCATTATGGTTTGGTAGAAATGAAGAAAACGGCCTACGTTGTCCTTATCATGGATGGAAATATGATGTCTTCGGTAATTGTATAGATGTCCCTTCTGAAAAAGATCCTAATTTCTGCAAGCAAATCAAGCTTAAAGCCTATTCACTAGCGGAAAAGGGAGGAATACTTTGGGCCTATCTTGGAGACCCTAAAGATAAACCGCCATTACCAGAATATGAATTTTGTAATGTAACTCCTGATAAACGCTTTATATCTAAGCGGATTCAGGAATGTAACTGGCTTCAGGCAATGGAAGGTGGTATAGATTCTAGTCATGTGTCTTTCTTGCATAGTGGCGCTTTGAACACGGACCCTTTATTCAAGGGCTCTAAAGGAAACAAATATAATTTTGGTGATTTGCGCCCGGTGTTCGATGTTTCTGAGAGCACTGGCGGTTTGTTAATTGGTGCTCGTAGAAATGCAGAGAAAGATCAATACTACTGGCGAATCACACAATGGGTAATGCCCGCATTCACTATGATCCCACCTAGAGCAGATCATCCGATACATGGTCATTTTTGGGTTCCGATAGATGACCATAACTGCTGGACGTGGAGCTACGATTACAAAGCTTCAAGAAAACTTACAACTAATGAACGAAAAGCAATGGAAAATGGCGAAGGCATTCACTGTGAGTATGTGCCAGGAACCTTTATTCCAAAGGCTAATAAATCTAATAACTATTTGATGGATAGAGAAGCGCAACGATTAGGCACTACCTATAGCGGCGTCAAAGGCATTGCCATTCAAGACTCTTCACTGCAAGAAAGCATGGGATCAATTTGCGACAGAAGTAACGAAAAGTTAGCTCCTACTGATCGTGGAATTATGTTAGCTAGAAGAAAATTATTAAAAGCCGTAGAAGAATTAGAGACAAAGGGAATACAACCTCCCGGCGTTGACCCTGAAACTCATAAAGTTCGATCTGCATCCTTTCTACTTCCAAAGGGTCAGAGCTATAACGAAACTGCGCAGGGACATCTGCGAGTAAAAACAGGCAAACCTCACGTGTCCATTTAATACAGAACTAGTAATAATCTTTCTTTCACTATGCGCTAAGAATAGAATTTACAAAAATCATTGCCACGGCAATAAAGATACATGGATAACGCCCTCTGACTCCGTTCCACCAACTGATTTAATGGCTAGATCAGTATCCTCCAGACCAAGTCGGTGCGTAGTAATCAACTCTAAAGGAAATCGATTTGATGAGAGCTGTTTAAGCGCCAACTCACATGAAAGGTAATTATGCCCACGAGCACTCTTAATAGTTACATACTTATTAGTCACCTTAGACAAAGGAAATTCAGGAAATTTAGCTACCTCACCCTGTGCTAGCAGTGTCCCACCTTTTCGTTTCAAAGCATCTAAACCAAGAAGAATTGGAACAGTCCCTGCACCTGCTGTGCAATCTAAAGAGACATCTACTCCCTCACCACCCGTGATCTTTTGGATTGCCTCTCTAGGGTCTTCTTCATCCACATTAATCGCATAGTCTGCACCGAGCGTCAAAGCAACTTCTAATCTTGCTTTATCCTTTGATGTGCCAGTTATGATTATGAGTGATGCACCCGCCTGCTTACAGGCCACTGCTTGAGAAAGGCCCTGCTGACCAGGGCCTTGAATAAGCACTCTCGAATCATAACCAACATTACAATCAAACAAAGCCCATTGAATACCATTAGCCATAGGTGTCACGACTCCAGCCAACTCTGGTGTTACCCCACCTGGGACTTTATGAACTACAGAATTCCATGGCAGATACATGTACTGCGCAAACCCACCCCAAAGATGAGGAGCTCTTTCAGCAGATGAATAACCAAATCGTACTGCATCCGGATTTTTACGCCAATCAGTTCCATTGCAGAGTCTATATTCTCCGTTATGACACCATTCACAAGAAAAACAAGGCACATAATGTTCAACAAAGACAAGATCACCCACTTTTACGCCTTTGCGCTTCTGAAACTCTTTACCAGCTTTTGCAATATAGCCAATATTTTCATGCCCCATAATCACAGGATCAGAAATTGGTGGCTTTGCATAGAACTTTACATCAGTCCCGCAAATACCAGCGACTTCCATTTTTAAAAGCGCACTATCCTCAGATATTTCAGGCATGGGATACTCACGAAACTCTGTTTTTTGTATGTCCGTACGTACTGCTGCAACTACCTGTTCACTCATATTTGTACCGTTTCATATCTCAAGCAACGTAATAAAACCAATTCTCTTCTTACCAAACAAAACAAAAACTTCTTTAAGGAAGGGGTGGCAATGTATCAACTTCAAGCTCATAGGCTTCAGTCATTTTTGCTTTTAACCCATGATCTTCCAATGCATCAGCGAACATGGTCCTTACCTCAGGGCTTTCATCGGCATAGTCGATCTGATGCCCGCCAATTCGACGGCTAATCCATGCTTTAGGTACACCCTGAGAATTTCTAATTGCAACACCCTCATATTTAAATGCCAAGTATCTGGCCGGTGTATTTCCTGTATTAAAATGCTGGTGATACCACATATTGGGGGGTGTAATTAATGCGCCTGGCGTCCAATCATATCTTTTTGGCGTTTCTCCCTCTGGCCACATAAGGGTATACCCTTCCCCAGACAGAATAATTACATGTGCTCCAGGGCCATGTGCATGTGCTTTTTTATAAGTAGAAACAGGCATTTGTGATATATGACTATTTAACGAACTTTTCGCCATATTAAATCGGATATGACCACTACCCGCGCCGCGCTCTTTAGCCTCTACTAACGGCAGATTGACTGCATCTGCTACAAAGTTTGTTTCAAGCAAAAAACCACTAAGCTCGTCTTTGGGGGAAAAATAATCGGGTTCCCCTGAAAATCGACTAGCAAAATCAACTGGTGTATTAAAAATAAATTCAGGCTCTTCAAAAACATTCATAATCGGTGGCAAATTTGTTACTGCCACAAAACGAACTTTATTTTTACCCGAACCATTGAAGTGTTGGTGCCACGCATTAACAGGAATCGCAAACAAAGCTCCGGACTCCCATTCAAAAGTAGATTTTTGACCAGCGTCATTCCACACCATAGTAGAACCACGTCCATCCAAAATCATGATCATTTCTTCATACAATTGACGCTGTGGATTTAGCTTACCACCTGCATCAATCTCACAAACGTAACAATCATTTGATGTACGAGAAGCATCATGATTAATAAAAACTGCATGCCCATTTCTTCGAGCCCATGGTTTTAATTTCACAGCATTCAAATCTGGAACATAGATCCCATCAATTAAATCAAGTCCCTCTTGCTTGACCCACCTTGTGTATGGCGTCTCTTTCTCTTTTGCAAATTTCTTAGCAAAATCATCTGCAACAATTGCGTGCTTTTCCATATACTGAATATTTCCTCTAAGATATAAAATTAAACATGATGTTATGACTTTCAAGGATGCTACAATTCTGCCATTGGCGCTACATCTCTTAAACCAGAATCAATAAATAATACAAACTAAACCCCATTCTTGTTAGGAAAACCAACAATTCGATGAAGTAATCATTATGGAATACTATACGTTACTGATGCTCGGTTGCGTTGTTGGTTTTCAACATGCCCTTGAGGCTGATCATTTATCAGCAGTGGCTGCTATGAGCACAAATCGATCATCCCGCAAAGCCTTAATCCTTAGAGGCACCATGTGGGGTCTTGGTCATACGATAACTTTACTAATTATATGCGGCATTCTTCTTATTTTTGGCGAAACCCTTTCCCCAACCACAGAATCCCTACTAGAATTTTTAGTAGGCATAATGCTCATCCTATTAGGGCTACATGTCGTTGCTTCATTACGAGAAAAGAAATCCCATTTTCATATGCATAAACACCAAGATGGTGTCACTCATATGCACGCACATTCCCATGAGAACTACAAGGAACCACATGCAAAAAGTGTACATGAGCACAGACATATCAATATGGGATTAAGTAGAGCATTATTAGTAGGCATGATACATGGAGCTGCTGGTTCGGCCGGTATGCTTGTACTAGCTGCAACAGCACAAACTCTAGCAAATGCTCTAGGGTTCATAATTGCTTTTGGTGCTGGCTCGATAGTTGGTATGACCACTCTATCCTTTTTGGCATCCTATCCGCTTAGAACCATTGAAAATGGAGCGCGCTGGCTGCAGTTAGCAGTCACTGCTTCAATAGGCGCTCTTGCGATAACTGTAGGTGTTATGAGGCTAGTAGAAAACTGGCCGACCATATGACAAATTAAATAAAACCATAAATTTACCTATCAATCTAATCTAAGCTACTAATGTGTATAGTGTATATTTCGATCTGTTTCGCAGTAAGATTGTCGGCAGTTTAAAATTTCATAAAGGATTTGAATGGCAACCCCAAGCACAGATAATAAAGAGGAAGTAGTCTGGGAAAGGTGGACAAAAAAACGAACTTTTGTTCGCGGCCTTGAAGGAACCTATGGAGAGCTTGTTCATGAATTATTCTCACAACCAAGAATCTATTCATCAGGCGACTTAGAATGGAAAGGAGGACCACAAAATTTTGGAAAGAAAGTTATAAATCCGCAGTCTGTTCGCATTGCACAATCCATAGAATCTCATATAGACGTTTTTGCGCCTGGTGGGCATGGTCAAAAGCATGGCCATATGAATAGCGCAGTCTTTTTTGTGCTAAAAGGAAAAGGACATGACATCCATGATGGCCGACGTATTGATTGGGAAGCTGGCGATGCACTATTAGTAGAGAATTGCTGCGTACATCAACATTTTTCTGATGATCATGAAGATGAAACAATTGTGTTAATAATGAAAGCCAAACCTTTATTTCTATTTATGCATCTAATGTTTCAAAAAGTTGTTGAGTACCCTCCGAAAGAACCTGTACCCGGCCAAGAAAACTATTCGCCACCAGACTCACTATGAGAAAATACATTTATAGAGAAAAACAATGAGTGAACAACCTTCTTTTGTATGTGATATTGAACGACAGCGCTCTCGCAGTAAAGTTACAGCAGATTTTTATGCTCAAGCACTAGAAGCATCAAAAACATTTAAAAAGGAATACGCACAGCGTAAAGGCGTTGTCAAAGCTAACGAAATGCCTATGGAACGTACATCAGATGGTCTGATTAAACACATTATAAATGAAGGTATGAATACTGCTGAATGTTGTATTGATATTTATATGCAATTCATCCCATCAAACGGAGCTACTGGCACAAGCCGGCATTTATCTGAAGAAATTGCATTTGTTATAGAAGGCACTGGCCACGACCTACACTACGATGTTCGATTTCAATGTGAAGACGAATTTATTTGGGAATGGGATACAACTCCCAAAAAATATGAATGGGGCCCAGGTGACTATATTTATATTCCACCGTACTGCGCACATAAACGAGTAAACTCTAGTCTGGATACTGAGGCCCGCGTAGTAGTAATAAACAGTCGACTCCTTAAGCCAATGGGCTTTCACTGGTTTGATCAACTAGAGCCAGCAAAGGGATTTGAAGATTTGTGGATACCTCCTACTGAGTAACGGGCAAAACTTGTCCGTGAAAAGCTTCCTACAAAAACTAAGCGCTCTGATAACAGCAAGTATGGTTACATACGTGCTACTTTCTGCCTCTACAATAGATATAAATTATTACGCTGATAAGTCAGTAAGCTATATCGTTGCAACAGATGCTGGTGGTGGTTATGACGCCTACGCTCGGCTAATTGGCGGGTATCTTGAGGAAAAACTTAATGCAGAACATGTAATTATCAGAAATATACCTGGCGCTGGCCATTATATTGGCGCTAATACGCTTGCTAGATCTGATCCAGATGGTTTAACAATAGGAACATTCAACGCTGGATTAATATATGGTCAATTAACTAATAATCCTGCTCTGCAATTTGACCTTCGTGAACTTACTTGGATTGGAAAAGCTGCGGGAGAACCTAGAGCAGTAATTATATCTACAAACTGCTCTATCAAAACTATTCATGATTTGCTTAACGCCCAAGATCCTGTCCCTTTCTCAGGGGCGGGAATAGGTTCTGCTTCCTATGCCGATACTCGTCTACTTTCAGAAGCGCTTGGACTGAACATCAAAATTATTCCAGGTTATGGAGGAACCGAAAGTGAAATGGCAATGATGCGCGGTGAAATTTGTGGACAAGTAGGCTCAACAAGTTCAGCACAAAGTTTTGTCGATGCTGGTTATGGCAACTTTATTCTTTCTGTTGGCGGAACAATTAGCGGAGTCCCTAATGCGATAGATTTTGCAGTTGATAATCGCGCTAAACAAATAATTCAGTTAATAACTGACATGGCAGAACTTGGCAGAATTACCGCTGCTCCTCCAAACATACCAATCAAACAACTTAATTCCCTGCGCACTGCTTATGAGAATGCATTAAAAGACCCAAGACTCATTGCAGAAGCACGACGAATGGGACGACCAATAGAACCTGCTTATGGTGAAAATGTTGCAGATCTTGTCATATCTGCACTTAATCAACCTCCTGAAACATTAGAAATAATTAAAAACGCAATAGGGCTAGGGGATCCCTAGGTAAACAAACGTATCTTTGTAAAGAACTATGGATATCCTGGGTATTTTTGAAGCTCTTATACAAGTAATTGGCACGCCAAACCATATGTTATTGATTCTAATTGCAGTGCCAGTCGGAATGTTTTTTGGGGCTATTCCAGGATTAGGTGGAAAATTAGGTGTTGTTTTGGCTATTCCATTTGTGTTTGGCATGGACCCAATAGCAGGTGCAATATTTCTCATATCTATGCATTCAGTAGTTCACACAGGAGGTGCAATTCCAAGCATTCTTTTTGGTGTTCCAGGAACCGGACCAGATGCGGCAACAATTGTGGATGGATTACCTATGACGCGTAAAGGAGAAGCTGGGCGTGCCATTGGCGCAGCACTTGGCGCTTCTGGAGTAGGTGGTGTAATCGGAGGACTGTTCCTAATTGCAGTTATGCCCTTATTACGACCTGTTGTACTTGCCTTTGGACCTGCAGAATTTTTCTTTTTAGCTTTGTTTGGCATCATGTTTATTGCATTACTTTCTGGTGATTCTCTTGTAAAAGGATTAACCGTTGGCTTATTTGGCCTAATGCTAGCCTTCATCAATTTAGATCCACAAACTGGCGCTCAACGATATACATTCGACTTTCTGTTTCTATGGGATGGGATCGATATTATTACTGCTGTACTTGGAATCTTCGCACTACCTGAAATGATTGCGCTTGGCACTACCGGAGGATCAATAGCTCAAGTACAAGAAAAAGCGACCTATGGAATTAAAGGTGTCCTAAAAGGAGTCCATGATGTATTTTCACATTGGGGCCTAACCATACGCACTTCTATCATAGGAGCCTTTATAGGAATGATCCCAGGACTAGGAGGGGACGCGGCATCATGGATATGTTATGGCCATGCAGTTCAATCTTCTAAAAACCCAGAACAACTTGGTAAAGGTGCTGTAGAAGGAGTGATCGCGCCAGAAACAGCAAATAATTCCAAAGAAGGCGGTTCATTGCTACCAACCTTATTTTTTGGTGTTCCAGGTTCCTCGGGCATGGCTATACTACTAGGCGCCTTTGTTATGCTTGGCTTACAGCCCGGTCCCAGCTTAGCATTGACAGGGATGGAAACGGTGTGGACGCTCATCTGGGCCCTGATGATTGCTAACATTATCGCTGTTGTGATGTTCTTTGCTATAGCCCCCTGCTTTAGCTATCTAAGTTATGTTAGAGGTAATTTACTCATTCCATTTGTCTTCATACTAACCTGTTTAGGCTCTTACCTAAGCCACAGAGCATGGGAAAATCTAATCGTTTTAATTCTCTTGGGTGTTATTGGTCATTTAATGAAGAAACACCACTGGCCGCGTCCACCTTTTGTTATCGGGCTAATTCTCGGCCCTATTATGGAAGATTCATTTCATAAAGCGATGGCTTTATGGGGACCATCATTCGTTCTACGGCCAGGGGCAATAACACTTGTTGCCCTTACAATTATTAGCTTTAGTATCTATTTTTGGCGAAAAGTAGACACGAACAATGAAATAAAATGAAGAAACCATGATTCATAAATTGCCAATAAATAGCCAAGTATTTACCGCATTACTAATGACATTAATTTTCTTATTCATGTCATTGTTTTCAATAACTTTTCCTGGTAGTTCAAAACTTATGCCGTTATTAATTGGTATTCCAGGCACAATCCTTGCCTTGTTGCAACTTTACCGAGAAATCCAATTATCTATTAACTCAAATCAGGAAGAGCAAACTAAAATAAATAAATCCAAATCAGCAGAAAATAAAATGTTATTTTGGATGTTCCTCTTTATCGTGGGAGTTCTGGGATTTGGCTTCACATATGCCACGCCTATTTTAGTATTTAGCTTCCTTTTTGTCGGTAGTAAAGAATCGTTTTTAGTTAGCATAAGCGGGGCAATAGGCGCATGGTTGCTAGTCTTTGGTTTATTTGAACTTATTTTTGAAATTCCACTATTTAACGGGCTGATTATAATGTGGCTAGTAGGGTCTGGATAAACCCCCTTCCAATCAAATCCCTATTTTAACAATTGACAGTTGACTAAAAATCTCTAAGCTTTTGAATAATTCATGAGTTAAATTAAAAAAAGATAGTGTCCATCAAATCAATTTATTATTTCAGTGCGGTATTCTTTTTAAGCTTATCGTTTAATGTCACTAATGCTGAAGCTCAATATCCCGAGAAAGACATAACAGTAATCATTCCCTACAGCGCCGGTGGTGGTTTTGATAGTTACGTTCGAGGTGTTTTACCTGCTATGCAAAAATACCTCCCAAATTCTGTCAACCTTATCCCTAGAAATATGCCTGGAGCTGGTGGACGTAAAGGCGCGACTGCAATCTATCGTGCAAGGCCTGATGGTTATACGATAGGCGCTTTCAATCTTCCTGGGTTACTTCTGCCTCATCTTCTAGACGAAAGAGTTGGTTATGATCTATCAAACGTGACTTGGTTAGGTCGTATGTCTGAAGATCGTTACTTAATGGTTGTATCTTCATCTAAAAATATTTCCAACGTAGATGATTTAAGGGCTTTAGGGAGGCCAATTATGTTCACTGTTACAGGTGTGCATTCAAGTGCTCATGCCGCAACAAAGATTGTAACTAATGTCTTAGGACTCAATGCACGATTTATAACAGGTTATGAAGGCAGCCAAAATTATGTTCTAGCAGTTGTTCGTGGTGATGGAGACGTGGCGCTTGGCCCATCAACTTCAGTTAGAAGTTATACAGATACCGGTGATCTGAAGGTTATTGCAAATTTTAGCAATATAAATTCTATACCAGACACACAGAATGCTGCTGATTTAGGAAAACCTGAACTATCAGAATTAAATGTTCAGCGAATGCTAGGAGGTCCACCAGAAATGGATGAAGAAGCCAGAGCGATTTTAAGTGAGGCCTTATCACACGCACTTGCTGACCCGCAATTGATTGCATGGTCAGTATCAACTGGTCTTCCTCTATCTCCATTATCTGCAAAAGACACGGAAGCTAATGTAGCCAATCAATGGGCACTTTATGAAAATTATAAAGATATACTTTGATAATACCTGAAGCATCTCTTTCATACTGAGCACCATATATTTAAAAATTTACTCACTATCAACAACAGGACATATACAAAGTCATGAAGATTGAAGTTAATAACGCCGTATTTTCGCTTCCTTATCACGTGGCGTTAGAGGAAGGGTACTTTGCTGATGAAGGCATTGATGTTGAGTTAATCCCTGCAGGATCAGGCCGAAACCGTGACAAAGAAGTCCCGTCAGAACCAATCCTGGATCATAAAAAAGTTAAATCTTATGGTTGGCATGAAGGAATAGAAAAGGGTGAATATTCCATGTATCGCGCATGCGAATGGGGTCAAATAAGAAGGACGCAAGATAGCAATGAAGGAGCCCAGGTTATTTCTAAACGCGCAGCTGTTGCAACACAGGCATTAGTTGTTTGTGGCGACTCCTCATACAACATACCATCAGACCTAAAAGGTGTTACTGTGGGTGTAAATATGCACGCAGGTTCACACTATGTAACCCTTGCGTTATTGGAAGGCTACCTTAGTCAGAGCGAAATTCAACCAGGCCACGTTGGTGGGCCTAAACAACGCTTAAAGTTCCTCGAAGATGGGAAAATTGGCGCTGCCGCACTAATGGAACCTTGGATAACCGTTGCAGTTAAACGAGGGCATAAAATAATCTGTGAAGCTTTCTATGAGGGTGCAGAAGTGGGTGTTCCATCATTAGATCCAAAAGGTTATGCCGGAGTAGACCGGGCCATAAGAACTGCAGTAGATAGAATTAATGTAAATATAACTCCATATCTCAAATTTATGGCTCAAGAGGTTCCGCCAGAATTTGCACAAATCAGTGATGAAGATTTCTACTTAGGCAGATTTCGTTATGTTTATCCACGACCTTACACACCAGAAGAATATGAACGTATTTATGACTGGATGGTTGCTCGTGATCTGCTATCTCCTGAAAGCCGCTTTGAATCAATTGTAGATAGCCGTTTGACTGCTTAATTTCTTATAACCCTAAAATACTAATTAGCTCCTCAACTAGTGGCTTAGGAGTGCTAAGTGCCTGGTCAACGTACTGAGCTAATTCAGCTCCAATTATAGGATTTAGCTGTACATGAAGTGCTGCCTCTATGGTAGTAGAAAATTCTGGGTCTTCCACTAGATCAGAGAAAGCTCTCCGTAATATTTCTACCCGGTTAATAGGCACATCAGGTGGTGCAAAGAGAGGCCAACCTAACGTAAAGCCAATCTCTACAAGCTCAACTAAAGCTTTTTGACGTTCTGAATTAACTAACTCAGCTATATGTGGCACACCAGGTGCCCTTTTAGGGTCTGGTGGACCAATTCTCATCAGATGTGTAAGAGAATCATTTAAAAGCCATTGAGGGCGCTGAGCCTCCCAAAAATCTAATGCTATTGCCTGGCCATCTACTTCTCCTCTCTCCATTGCAAGCACAACTGCACTACCACTTTCATAACCTGTCACAATAGAAAAGTTTAAATTAAGTAGTGCTTTTGCAAGTGATGGGATTTGGTAAAGAGGCGACCCTCTGCCAGACGCCCCAAAAAAAACTTGATTCTCTTTTGTGTCTTCCCAGGTTTGTATATCAGCTCTGTTATAAACTGAGATAGTGTTAGTTGTCCGAAAAGCAGAGCCTATCCAATTCAATCTGCGACCTTCATATTTTGCCCGACGAGGCTCAAGGATTTCAGCAGTAACCATCCCTGGAACCGGATAACCAAGAACAGTGCCATCACGGGCAACAGATCTAAAAACATGATTAGCCATAGTGACACTTCCGCCACCAGGCATATTCTGAACTATTACAGTTGGCTGCCCTGGTATATATTTTTCAAGAAATCTAGCAATTACACGTGCAGATGTATCAGTTAATCCACCTGGTCCGGAACCCACCAAAATACTGACAGTTTTCCCTGAATAAAAATCAGCGCTATTTTGAGCCCATGCAACAGACGAAACCAAATACAGATAAACTCCTATTAGCACACGCAGAAATTTAAAAAGAGATTTCACGCTTTCTGATACGTTTTAAAGACTGCAATCTGGTGCAGGATAATCTGGAGGTTCGCCAAAAATCATCCCGGAACGATAGATATCCTTGCAAGTCTCTAACTTAAAGATTCTTGCATGCTCACTTAAATTTATATAGGGAGCTCCACTTCTTACAGTACGACCAGCCACTATAATTGCATCACCAGTTTTTAGGGTCTCAGTAGTCCAACCTATTCTTGCTAAACCAGCTGCATTAGAGAATTCTGCCTGCCACCTGACCAGCTGCCCATTATGTTCTTCAACATCAAAAATTAATCGAGAGTGAGGATTTATAAGCTGTACCGCAACTACAGTGCCAGTCAATGTTGTAATGGCTTCCTCAAAACGCCCTGCATCACCATGATGAGCAAAACTCGTAGAAGTTATTACTCCAAACACTATACCTAAGCTAACAAAAAAAAACTTTTTGGTTATTGTCGAGCACATTGCGTTTTACCGAATAACAAACAAAAAACCTCACCTAATATTGCCATTACTAAGCGCTACCAGACACCAGACCATGGTTTACCAACCATAAAATCTGGGTTAGCTCCTTCACGTGGCCGAAATTTTTGTATCCGACCATTATTTACCGATGCGGTATAGAAGTTGCCTTCCTTGTCTGTGGACATTCCGTGGACGCCCCACATACCACCAGGATACTCGCCCCAACTTCCCCAGGAATAAACAAAATGGCCATCAAGGTCATACCCAAGTATTTTATGAGTACCCTGATCTGCAGCCCAAAGCTTTTGATCACTGGTAACAATAAAACTATGTATATCAGAAGGCTGCCCACGTCTTCCTGACCAAAATTGCCATTCATCTAAATAATTGCCATCTTCATCAAATATTTGAACACGACCATTATCACGATCATTAACATATACCTGCCGTGTTGTTGGGTTAACAGCAATACCGTGAACATTGTTCCAGTATCCAGGCCTAGTCTCTTGACCTCCTCCAACTCCTAACTCACCCCATTGGGCTAATATATTCCCATCCATGTCGTATTTGATTACTCGTGTGTTGTCATAACCATCTGCCAAATACATAGTGTTCTCATCCATAAACACTAAAAATGTTGGCCGCCTGAAATGATTATCAGATTCTCCTGGTTCACCAGGGGTTCCTAGTGTCAATACAAGCTCTGAACCATCATTAGTAAACTTACTAACAAAATGCCCATCTGCATCCACAATCCACACATGCTTATCAGGATCATAAGGACTAATTTCTATATCATGGGGCCTGTACCAGAGATGATCCCACTGAGTCCAAGCTTCAGATATATACCCGTCTCGGTCAATGACCACAACACAATGCGTCCATCTCCAATCGATTCCTGGCCTTCCTCTCCCAGGCTCATCAAGTTGATCTCCATTTGGAATACCTTGACCCGCTTGGCGCAAAGGCAAACGAAAATTAGGGTAGCGTAAACCACGACCAAGCTCTGGCAACCAAACTGAATCTGGTCTTTCTTCAATAAGCGCTAATTCACCCTTTTGGATAAGAAATACCCGATCAGGGCTCTCTGCAAAAACATCCATGGTTACCGACCATGTCCATTCATCATGATCCGGCAAACTCTCTGACATTGGTTTAGGCCAATTTGGAACTACCTCATATGGACCAAATGTATCTTGTCCTCCTCGTGTACCTGGTATCGCTGCAAATCCATCACCAGGAACCTCCTGGGCAATACTCTTATAATGGGTTCCCAACAAAAATACAGCCGATAAACTGATACCAAGAAATAGACTTCTTTGTCTGAAATAGTTCATTAGTTTTACTCCACCCTTCATGTAAGGGACCAAAATTGGATACCTATACAAATCATTTACCAAACAAACCCACCTCGATCTACTTCTTCTCCACGAAGATAAACAGAGTCAATTAGACGAGTATTTTTAATATCATCTAATGGGTTTGCATTTAGAACAATGAAATCAGCGCTTTTACCTTCTTCAATTGTTCCCATATCATCTAATCCAAGAATTGCTGCAGAATTATTGGTTGCTGCTACAATCACATCGGCAGGTGACATTCCGGCTAACACCATATCTTCCATTTCAATATGCGCGCCCCATGGGGTATTACCATCAGTTCCCATGCCAATAATCATCCCTTCTTGACTTAAACGAGCAAGGTTACGAGCTTGTATAGCATGTGCTGATTGAGCTTGTGAATCAGACTCAATATTTTCAAGTTGCTGGTAATCAGCTTCTGGGATTAAGCCTTCTAACCAACTATAGTCAGAAGGAACACCACGACCAGGCAAATTAGGAATCATCACCAAGTCTGGGTTGTCATTTACAAGAATAACAAATTCAGCATCTATATCCCGATCACGCACCCCATGGGCTAAAATATCCACACCAGCTCTAACTAAACCTTTAGCATCATCTAACTCGAATATATGCGCAGAAACTTTCACACCCAAGCTGTGGGCCTCATCTATAACCGCACCATATAGCCCTGGGTTTAGTTTGTCATAAAGTCCATCTCTATCATCTACCCAGATTTTTACAACATCCACTCCTCGAGATGCTTCTGTTTGTACAGCTGCTCGTGCTTGCTCTGGCGAATCAACCCAATGAACCATTCTTCGCCCTGGTTCTGGCCTAGTAATACCAAGTCCAGCTGAAGCAAACCGTGCATGTCCGGGTACGAGTTCGTAACGAAGTTCTAAAGGAGTACCTTCAGGATCTGAACCCATACTCAGTGCAGCTCCCACCCCAAAAAAAGCTCTCCGACGAAGGTCGTTTAGCAATTCTTCCCTAGTAATACTCATGTGAACATGCGCATCAACAATTGCGGGCATGACTGTTTGACCGCTTAGATCAACAACTGTAGCTCCATTTGAAGAAATTGAACCACTAGTTCCAACTGCAGAGATCTGTCCATTATTAACTGAAAAAGCTCCATTCTCTATCACAGAACCATCCCCAATTATCAATCGTGCTCCTTGGTAAACTGTTCCACCACTTTCGACAGAGCTCTGACCACAAGCCACTAGCGCACACAGTATTGGCAAAACAATTACATTTAGAACTTTACTTCGGTGACGGGAATTTATAATTTTTGTATGCATTGAAGCCTCCACAACAACGAATAATGTTTAATACTCAATATCTTACCTCTCAGACTCAGGTTGTAGAAGATAGCAGGCTTAAGTTTAATACCTATCTTTTTATACGTGAAAAAAGATTAGCTCATCATTCATTTTAATTAATATTATTATAAATATCAGTATCTTGCTATCTATTCATTATAATATAGATTATATTTTATAGTTAGGCCTTCTAACATGCTTTGGCGCGGTTAGTACAATCGTCGAGACTGTACGGTAGACTCATTACCTCCACATAAAAGGACTTAAGTATGAGAAAAGAAATTTTCCTGATTAGTCTCCTAGCTACTTCTCCTGGTCTAACCCAACAATCTCCGGATGCTGAAGTAGCTAATGAATATTGTGACAGACTAATAGAAAAATGGGATCTACTCTATGAATGGGCACGCGATTCAACTCCTGACCCAGATATAGGTGCTGCGGACCTAGATGAGTACGCACAAAAAGGTAGGCGGCTTATCGATAATAGTCTTTATAGGTATGAACAAACCTTCCTTGAACGTGCTTATCTTCAAGCTATACTTGTTGCAGTACAACTAGCCATATACCCTGAAGAAGAAGCTGCAAACCTTATAACTGAACTGAAGGAAGGAGCTCGTTCGCAATGCTTTAATGGCCTTCTGGGTACACTTAATGAGATACCATTACCTCCTCAGTTATGAAAATAATCAGCGCCTCATAACTTTTTCATCTGATTGACAGTACTGCAATTGCGGGGTTGTCTGCATCTATATCAGGATGAACAGAGCATCCATTTGTAGATAAACGGTAACGAATTCTCTCACCACCATCATCAAGAAAATGCAATGATTGTTGAAACAACCCAGGTGATGGTGACCTAGCATCGACTGTTGCTTCTAAAACGTATAGTCGGTCTACATTACCGTTCAAATAAATACCTGCAAATGTACGAGAACCATCAGAATTGGAAAGCTGCAACTGAAGACCTTCAACACGATCAATATGTGACCAAGCATCGTAAGTAACCTCACCTTCTCTTTCTCTGAATTGTCTAGCAGCGCGAGCTACAGATGCCCTTTGATCATAGAGCCAGTTACTAGGGCCACTACCCGCTTCGGTTCTATCCATAGATTCATGAATACGTGCTGCATCAGAAAAATCTACAACAGTAACAGAATAATGATTGTTCCCTGCCTCAGCAGTATATGTTCGACCTGGAAATACAGCATTGAACTCTGATATATAACTAAATTCCTCAATTTCAGGCTGTCCAGGAAAATTAACCCCAAAACTGTCAATATCGTCAACAAATTCAATCCAGCCTTGTGCAATGACATGGCTAGCTAAGAATATCTGAATAACTAATGACAACAAAAAAACAAAGCTTCTCATTGATTTTACCCCCGATGATAAGTTCCAGTTCTAATACTACTGGAACTCGGGATTGATGGTAGCGGGGGTAGGATTCGAACCTACGACCTTCGGGTTATGAGCCCGACGAGCTGCCTGACTGCTCCACCCCGCAATCGAGAGGCGGGATGATACTAATGAGTGGACTCAGTAGCAAGGAAGCAACTACTTATACTAGGATTTATAATAAAACTCGACTACATATATCTAATAAAAATCCAGGAAATAAGCCAAATACAAGTAGAGCCAAAACATTTGCGCTAAGCAAAAAACGCAAATCAGGAGATAATTTTATAGTTGAACTATCTGAAGATTCGGTAAAATACATGTACCAAACCACCCTAATGTAATAAAACGCTCCAATTACTGCAAAGACGATGCCAATTATGGCTAACCAGAACAGACCAGCATCTAATACACTTCCCAAGACAGCTAATTTCGCATAGAAGCCCACAAATGGAGGAACACCTGCCATACTGAACATGACAATAAGCATCATCAGAGCAAGCCACGGACTTCTACCATTGAGTCCTTTGAAGTCTTCTAGATTATCTGACTCGAAACCTTTTCGACTTAACGCAATGATCAAGCCAAAAGCTGCTGCAGCCATGAGCACGTAGGTCAATGTATAAAACATAGAAGCTCGCAAACCATCAACTGTCCCTGCAATAAACCCCATTAAAATAAAACCAACATGGGAAATTGTTGAATACGCCAGCATACGCTTAAGATTTGTCTGCGCTATCGCTGCTAAATTTCCAAGGACTAATGATGCAACAGCAAGAACAGCCAGCATGTCACCCCAGCTACCATGCAAACCACCTAATCCATCGATGAAAAATCTCCACGCTAATGCAAATGCAGCCAATTTTGGAGCAGTGCCAATATAAAGCGTTACAGGGGTTCGAGCTCCTTGGTAAACATCCGGTAACCACATATGGAAAGGTACAGCACCGAACTTAAAAGCAATTCCTACTATTATAAAAGCCAAACCTAGTAAACCTAGCAAATTGGGTTGATCTAGTTCAGAGAAATACTGTGAAAGTTCGTTAAGAGAAATTGTCCCTGTTAAGCCGTATATCATTGATATCCCGTAAAGAAGTGTCCCAGATGCAATTGCGCCAAGCACAAAATATTTCATCGCTGATTCAGCAGCTAATCCTGAATTTCTATCAAACGCTACTAATGCGTAAAGCGATAAAGAAAGAAGTTCTAATCCCAAATAAATGATAAGAAGATTATTAGCGGAAATTAAAACCATAACACCCAAAAACCCAAACAAACTCAAAACAAAAAACTCTCCTTTAAATAAACCTTCACGAATTAGATAATCCCGTGAATAAAAAAAGACAATTCCCAAAACCAGATAGCCAAATACCTTTAAAACATTCCCGGCTGGATCCGCCATATAGGCATCATTAATAGCAGTAACTGGTTCTTGAACACCCATAAAAATTGTACAAACTGTAGCACCAACTAATGCGGCTATAGAAAGCCAAAAAGTTATTATCCTTTGCTCTTGTTTTAAAAATGCATCTGCGAGCAAAATCACACAGATTGCTGTTAACAAAAAAATCTCAGCTATTGCTGGAATCAAATCAAGCATAAAATCTATCAATCCTCACAATTTAGATTGAGAAACATGTTCAAGTAACTGTGCTAACGTAGGCTCCATCAAATCCATTAGCGGAGATGGCCAAACACCTAAAAATAGAACTGCAATTGCAAGGGTGCCAAGCATAAAAAACTCTCTATTACTAATATCTTGCAATGACGCAACTTGGTCGTTACCAATCTCACCAAAAATTACCCTCTTAACAAGCCATAACGTATAGGCTGCACCCAAAACAAGTGTCGTTGCTGCAAAAAATGCAATCCAAAAGCTAGCTTGAAAACTACCGAGTATCACAAGAAACTCACCAACAAAACCTGATGTACCTGGCAGTCCTGCATTAGCCAATGCAAAAAAGACCATCAATGCAGAAAACTTTGGCATTGTGTTTACTACACCTCCATAAGCATCTATATCACGACTATGCAGTCGGTCATACATAACACCTACACAAAGAAACAATGCACCAGAAATAAGCCCATGGGAAATCATCTGAATCATTCCACCCTGCAGAGCTAACTGTCCTCCATCTACGCCCACAGAACTAACTGTAATAAAAAATACGACAAAAAAACCTAAAGTCACAAACCCCATATGGGCAATTGATGAATATGCTATAAGCTTTTTCATATCTTTTTGAGCTAGCGCAACAAAAGAAATATAAACAACTGCAATTAATGACAATGCAATCATCATACTTGCTAATGCTTGGCTCGCATCAGGAACTATCGGCAAACTAAGTCGAACAAACCCATAACCGCCCATTTTTAGTAATACAGCGGCAAGAATTACCGAACCACCAGTTGGAGCTTCTACATGTGCGTCAGGCAACCATGTATGAACTGGCCACATTGGAACTTTCACTGCGAACGCTAGGAAAAAAGCAAGAAAAATTAAAATCTGTTCATTAAAACTCAATGAAAGTTGATGAAATTCTTCTATTGAATACCCTCCTGCCTTCAGGGACATATATATCAATGCAATCAACATAAATACAGACCCAAGGAAAGTATAAAGAAAGAATTTTATCGTTGCATAAACTCGTCGCTCACCACCCCAAACACCAATAATTAAAAACATTGGAATCAACATGGCTTCCCAAAACACATAAAATAAAAGAGCATCAAGTGACGAAAAAACACCAATCATTAAGCCTTCCAATATTAGAAAAGCTGAAAAATACTGGTTAGGTCTTAGAGTTACGACTTCCCATCCTGCGATAACAACAAATGGTGTTAAAAAAGTAGTTAAAAGTATCAATGGGACCGATATACCATCTACCCCTAAGTGATAGGAGGATCCATACAGATCTATCCATGGCAAAATCTCAACAAACTGCATGCTCAAGATTTCAGGATTGAACTGCAAATACAAAGGTACACTCAAAATAAGTGTGAGAATTGAAGACAATAATGCTATCACTTTACCCCAACGTACAACACGCTCTTTAGTACCCAGGAAGTACACTATTATCCCAGCTGTAATAGGCAGCCAAATGAGAGTACTAAGAAGAGGTAAACTAGTCACAAATTATCAGCCCAAAATTAAGAAGCCAAGTATGATTGCCAAACCAATAACCATCGCGAATGCATAATGATAAAGATACCCAGATTGTATCGACCTAGAAACAACTGAAAAATATCTAACTACCTGAGCACTTCCATTAACTAGCAGTCCATCTATAAGCAGTTGATCTCCAATTTTCCAGAAGGAATTTGCAGTCAGGCGCATACCTCTTGCAATTACACGCTCATTAAATAAGTCAAAATAATATTTTTTATCTAGAATTTGATAAAAAAGATTGAATCTTTGTTGAATTTTTTCTGGGTAATCTGGTTTTTTTAAATAAAGAAACCAAGCAAGCAAAGCTCCTGCCGCTGACAAATAAATAGCAAATGAAGCAGTTGCAGCATGCGAAATAAATGCCAATGATCCGTGAAAATCAGCACCTAGTTTCTCTATTACATCACGGCCTTGCATGACAAATATTGCATTACCAAAAAAATCCGAAAAAAGAATTGGCTCAATAGTAAACCAGCCTATAAAAATAGACGGTATAGCAAGCAACACAAGTGGAAAAGTAACTACTGCAGGTGATTCTCTAAGGTGTTTTTTAGCAGCAGGAGTTATACGCTCCTTTCCATGAAATACAAGAAAAAACACCCTAAAGCTATAAAGTGCTGTTATAAAAACACCTAGCATTACACACCAATAAGCATAGTTGGCTCCACCTATTTCAGAGAGATGTACAGCCTCAATCAGAGCATCCTTTGAAAAGAAACCCGAAAAACCAGGAAACCCAATTAACGCCAGAGTTCCAATCAAGGAAGTCCAGTAAGTAATCGGCATATACTTCCGTAGCCCACCCATCTTCCGAATATCTTGCTCATGATGTAATGCGATAATCACAGAACCTGCAGCAAGAAAAAGTAATGCCTTGAAAAACGCATGCGTCATCAAATGAAATATGCCAGCAGCATAAGCAGATGCTCCAAGCGCCACAGTCATATAACCCAACTGAGACAATGTTGAATAAGCAACAACTCGTTTTATATCATTCTGGATCACACCCAAAAGCCCTGTAAAAAACGCCGTAGTTGCGCCAATAACTAATACAAAGCTTAAAGCGGTCTGCGAATACTCAAATAACGGTGACATTCGTGCAACCATGAATATTCCAGCAGTTACCATCGTGGCGGCATGTATTAAGGCGGATATTGGGGTTGGCCCTTCCATTGAATCAGGCAACCATACATGAAGTGGGACTTGTGCAGATTTTCCCATAGCTCCCACAAACAAGCATATACAAGCAATAGTAAGTACAGACCAATTATTACCACTAAAAACCTGAAGTGTTTCATCACTTATAAGTTCAGCTTTACTAAAGACCTCATAATAATCAAGCGACCCAGCAAACATTAAAAGAATTGCTATTCCGAGCAAGAAACCAAAATCACCAACTCGATTAACAAGAAATGCCTTCATGTTTGCAAAAATTGCAGTATCTTTTTTAAACCAAAACCCAATCAAAAGATACGAAACAACACCTACCGCCTCCCATCCAAAGAAAAGCTGTAAAAAGTTGTTAGACATCACTAGCATTAGCATTGCAAATGTAAACAAAGAGATATAACTAAAAAATCGTTGATATCCGTCATCATCGTGCATATAACCTACCGTATATATATGCACTGCTAGGGAAACAAACGTTACTACGGTCATCATTAATACTGTTAGATGATCAACCAAAAAACCAATTTCCATAGTGAGCCCACCTACAGACCCCCAATGATAGACTGACTCATTAAAAATTGGCCCTCCATCAAGAGCAATCACTTTCAATGAATAAATAGAAAGAGCAAAGGAAATTGTGACACCAATAATCGTCACAGTGTGAGCTCCAGCACGACCAATTTGCTTTCCCAATAATCCAGCTGCGGCTGCTGCAACAAGAGGAGCTATCACTATGATTAGATAGACCACTTCCATGCTTAACCCTTTAAAGCTCCCAAATCATCAACATTAATACTCTGTCTAGTTCTAAATAAAACGACAAGTATCGCTAGTCCTATAGCGGCTTCTGCCGCAGCAACCGTTAAGATAAAAAAAACAAATATCTGACCAAGCTCATCGCCCAGCATTCTAGAAAAAGCAATAAAATTAAAATTAACTGCTAATAACATCAGCTCAATACACATCAACAAAAGAATTACATTTTTTCTATTAATAAAAATCCCAACAACAGCAAGACTAAATAAAATAGCCGCCAAAACCAGATAGTGAGAAATAGAAATAATCATAGAACTACCTACTTACAAGTCCTTGTTTGGATCGATCTTAACTAATCGCACCCGTTCCTCTTTTTTAGCCTTAATTTGATCTGAAATATTCTGAGCTTTTAATCCTGGCCGACGACGCATCGTTAATGAAATAGCAGCAACAATAGCAAGCAAAAGAATGACGGCTGCCAACTCGAAAGCATACACATGCTCTGTATAAAGCAGACCACCTAAAGCTTTTGTATTGCTATATGTTTCAGAATTAGACTGCGGCATAGATACTGAAAGAACATCCTGACTTCGATACCAAACAACGTGGACAATCTCTATTACTACAATCAAGCCCAACATAAGCCCTACAGGAAGATAACGAGCAAAATTATCCTTAAGTGATTCTGAGCTAATATCAAGCATCATTACCACAAAAAGAAACAAAACCATTACTGCGCCCACATAAACTAAAACTAAAACTATTGCCAAGAACTCCGCTTCAAGCAATATCCAAAGCATTGCACTCTGCACAAAAGCCAAAACCAAAAATAGCGCTGAGTGCACAGGATTTCGGCTTGCAATAACGCCGACAGCAGCAATCACCAAAATAGATGAAAAAGCATAAAATAGTAGTGTGGTAATCAATGTTGCGTTGCTTCCTGTAAATTAATCCGAATAAAGCATTACCTATATGGCGCATCTGATGCTTTATCAGCAGCGATCATAGCTTCATACTTATCACCAATAGCCAAAAGTTTGTCTTTGTTCATGATGTTTTCACCACGATTTTCCATGTGATACTCATGTATTCTTGTTTCTACTATTGCATCAACCGGACATGCTTCTTCACAAAATCCGCAATAGATACATTTAAATAAATCGATGTCATAACGTGTTGTCCTACGAGTTCCATCTTTATTGACATCGGACTCAATTGTTATTGCAAGCGCAGGGCAAACCGCCTCACACAATTTACATGCAATACACCGTTCTTCACCGCTGGGATATCGTCTTAATGCGTGTAATCCACGAAAACGGGGCGACTGCGGTGCCCTTTCCTCGGGATACTGCACTGTTACTTTTCGAACAAAGAGATTTTTAAAAGTTAACGTTAACCCCTTAAGAAGCTCTGTCATTAAAAATGTCTTAAAGAAATTTTTCATCTACAACCCTACTTCAAACTGCCCATGGGCCTATTTCTGCTAGGAACATTAATCCCTCAACACCAATCCAAGTAATTGTCACAGGGATGAAAACCTTCCATCCAAGTCGCATAATTTGATCATATCGATAACGAGGAAATGTCGCCCTAAACCACAAAAAGCAAAACATAAAAAAAGACATTTTTAGTGCTAACCAACCAAAATGAGGTTGGGATAAAAGAGTATCCTCAAAATACATTAATCCGGAAAAAGGTGACAGCCATCCACCACAAAAGAATAATACTGTTAACGCAGATATCAGTATCATATTGGCATATTCTCCAAGAAAGAATAAACCAAATGCTATTCCGGAATACTCTACATGGAAGCCCGCAACTATTTCTGACTCCCCTTCGGCAACATCAAATGGCGCTCGATTTGTCTCAGCCACACCAGAAATAAAATAGACTACAAAAAGCGGGAATAATGGCCACATAAACCAATTAAGAAAACTTGTTCCTGCTTGAGCTTGAACTATATCACCTAGATTAAGACTCCCACTGGCCATCAACACGCCAACTAATGCAAAGCCCATAGCAATCTCATACGCAACAATCTGGGCAGCACAACGCATAGCACCCAGAAAGGCGTATTTAGAATTAGAAGCCCATCCAGCTAAAATAACACCATAAACACCCAATGAAGTAATTGCTAATACGTACAATAATCCAGCATCAATATCAGCAATAACAAAATCTTCACTAAAAGGAATTACTGCCCAGGCTGCAAAAGCAGTAGTTAAAGAAAGAACAGGCGCAACTAGGAAAAGAAATTTACTTGCATTGCGAGGGAGGAGAACCTCTTTCAGCATCATTTTAATTAAATCTGCAAATGGCTGAAGCAACCCATACCACCCAACACGATTTGGTCCCAATCTATTTTGAATAAAGCCAATAAGTCTTCGCTCAGCATAAGTAAAATAAGCAACTGTTAACATGAGCGGAACCAAAACCACCATAACCTTGATTGCAGTTAACACAGTGAACTGCACAGGGTTTGGAAGCCCCAAAATCCCTAATAACTGATCCAACTGAGCAAAAAGATTCGTCATAGCAGTTTAGCCTGACTCTTGTGAATCAGGGATTGATGAGCATTCCACTGTTTGCTGCAATGAAACACCTCTGCGTACTATAGGATCAATTGAATACATAGGAACATCAAGCCCATTAAGCTCAACATCAGTAGATTGAGCACGGGCCTCATAGACGCCATGGTACTGTGTATTAGGCGTCAGAACTCCAACTTTATCGGTAAGCGTTTTAAGAACTTCTTCTGCACTATTAAAATTAAAGCCTGGAAGCTCTAATTGATTACCTAATACACGCAGTATTCGCCACCCCTCTTTAGAATCTCCGACAGGAGTTGCAGCTGCCTCAAAGCACTGTAATAGACCCTCTACATTAAAGTAACTACCTGTTGTCTCAGCGAATGTTGATATCGGCAAAAGCACATCTGCATAACTAAGTAATTTATCTGTGACATAAGGCGTAAAACATATAACAGTGTCAGCCTGCTGAAATGCCTTCTCAGCAAGCATTGCATCTGCTAAGTCGTGCTCTGGTTCTAGCCCATAAAGCAAGTAACACCGTCTTGGATTAGCAATCATTTCCTGTGCATTAAGTCCCACCTTATCAACAACATGCCCACCTAGGTTACGGTGCGGTAATGCTCCAGCTAAGGCTGCGCCAGGAGAATTTGCGCCTTCAGGAAGATATCCAAGAGTAGATTCAGTAATTTCACAGATTCCTGCTGCTATAGCACGTATATCAGCAAAGTGTGGATGCCTTAATGCCATTTGCCCTAATATTAATAATGACTTTTGTTTATCAATTAGAACCTTTGCAGCATTCTTTTCATCTTCATTACTATCTACACCACTAAGCACATTCTCTAATCCCTTTGGTATTTTTTTGCCCGTAAGCTCAATAGCGGCAGCTAATACAGATACAAGAGATTTTGAAAGCAAATCAAGCGTAGTGTTCAAATAAGAAGAACAAGAAAAATGATATTCATAAGTAACAGGATTTATAAAACCAACAGAGGCACCCTTATTAGCAGCTTTACGCACTCGGTGAGCAACTATCGGTACTTCTCTTCGTAAGTTCGATGCGACAACTAATAACCCATCTAGATCTTCTAGATCGGCTATTGGCATTCCCAGAGATAGCCATAACGGATCTGCCTCTTGATCACGAAAATCTCTTGATCGCAACCGATGATCAATATTATTAGTTCCTAGTTGACGAGCTATTTGTGCAAATAGAATAATTTCTTCTACAGTGGAGCTAGGTGATATCAACGCACCAAGGGATTCTCCTTCTTGGGCAACACTTGTACGAATATACCGGGAAGTTTGATCTATAGCCTGATCCCAAGATATTTCAGACCAGCCCTTCTCAGTTTTTAACATTGGTGCTGTCAATCGATCCTCTGCATATATTCCCTCAAAACTAAATCGATCTCGATCAGCTATCCACGTCTCATTAATTGACTCATTTTCACGAGGTACAACACGCTTTAATTTGCCTCTTAAAATATGCCCATAGAGGTTAGATCCCACACAGTCATGTGGCGAAACCAAGGGCTTTGCTACCATCTCCCAAGCTCTAGCACTATAGCGATAAGGCTTATTGTTGAGAGCCCCAACCGGGCAGAGATCAATAATATTTCCTGAAAGCTCATGATTTACGCTTTTTTCAATATAGGTACCGATCTCCATATTTTCACTACGACCTGTAGTTCCTAACTCTTGGATACCAGCTATTTCCTGCCCAAAGCGAACGCATCGAGTACAGTGCACACATCTAGTCATATCCGTAGAAACTAGAGGCCCCAAGTTTTTATCTTTTACAACGCGTTTTTTTTCTACATAACGTGAGACATCACGCCCGAATCCCATAGCCATATCCTGAAGCTCGCATTCACCCCCCTGATCACAGATAGGACAATCAAGTGGGTGATTGATCAGCAGAAACTCCATAGTAGATTTTTGCGCTGCGATTGCATTAGAAGAGCGCGTATGGATCTTCATCCCCTCAACAACTGGGGTAGCACATGCTGGAAGTGGCTTGGGTGCCTTTTCAACCTCTACAAGACACATTCGACAGTTTGCTGCCACAGAAAGTTTTTCGTGATAACAAAAACGTGGCACATACACTTCCTGGCGATCCGTAACTTCAATGAGCATTTGTCCAGCCTTAGCCTGAACTGGAATACCATTAACCTCAATAGTGACGATTTTGTCTGTCATAAGTTATAAGCTCTAATTAAGCAGCAGATTCCAAATCATCAACTACACTACGCCCACCATTCTTAACCATGAACTCAAATTCGTGCCGAAAATGTCGAATAAAACTTTGTACTGGCCAGGCAGCAGCATCGCCTAAAGCACAAATTGTGTGACCTTCAATTTTATTTGCAACATCAACAAGCATATCAATATCTTCCTGAATTCCATTACCTTCCAAAATTCTAGTTAGCACTCGATACAACCAACCAGTTCCCTCACGACACGGAGTGCATTGCCCGCAAGACTCTGCGAAATAGAAACGACTTATACGTCTCAAAACACTCACCATACATGTCGTTTCATCCATTACGATCATTGCTCCTGTACCTAATCCAGATTTGGCATCACGGAGTGTGTCAAAATCCATTGTCAGATCCATGGCCATATCTGCTGGTAGTACAGGAACAGAAGAACCTCCAGGTATAACCGCTTTTAGTTTTCTACCTCCAAGAACACCACCAGCAATACCAAGAAGCTCTTTAAATGGAATGCCTAATGGGAGTTCATAATTACCTGGTTTTTCCACATGCCCAGAAACAGAAAAAATTGCAGTTCCACCCGAACCCTCAACCCCAAGATCTGAGAACCACTTTGCTCCATTCCTTATGATTGCCGGCACAGATGCCAAACTTTGAGTATTGTTAATGGTAGTTGGAGAACCATAAAGCCCATAGTTAGCCGGGAATGGAGGTTTAAAACGAGGTTTTCCCTGTTTTCCCTCTAATGATTCAAGAAGTGCAGTTTCCTCTCCACAAATGTACGCCCCAGCTCCAACAAAGGTATAAATATCGAGATTAATTCCTGATCCCTTAATGTTCTCTCCAAGATACTCAGACTCATACGCCTCCCTTAAAGCTGCGTCAAAACGAGGCACGGGCTCTCCCAAAAACTCACCCCGAATATAATTGTAAGCTACGGTAACTCCCATGGCATAAGCCGCAATCGCCATACCCTCAATCAACGCATGTGGGTTATAGCGCAGTATTTCACGATCATGACAAGTTCCAGGTTCACTCTCATCAGAATTACAAACAAGGTATTTTTGAACACCAAGATCCTTTGGCATGAAACTCCATTTCAGCCCAGTTGGAAAACCTGCACCACCACGCCCTCTAAGCCCAGAGGCTTTTACCTCTTCTATGATTGCCTCTGGTGTCAACTCGCCACGAAGCACCTTGAGCCATGCCTTATATCCTCCTATCTCTATATAATTACCCAAGGACCACGGCTCATTCTCGAATCCAAGCGTTGTAAAACAAACCTGATTAGCGTTACTGATAGTCATCACTAATCTAGTTGCTCCAGAATTTTATCGACTTTCTTAGGTGTTAGATTTTCATGGTAAATATGATCTACCATCATCATTGGTGCTCCACAGCATGCAGCAAGGCATTCTTCTTCTTTTTTAAGATAAAACTTGCCATCTTCGGTACTCTCTCCCAGCTTTACTCCTAGCTTTTCTTCTAGATGTGAAACAATTTCATCAGAACCTCTCAACATACAGGAAATATTTGTACATACAGATATGCAACGAAGACCCACTGGCTTTGTCTCGAACATAGAATAGAATGTTGCAACTTCATATACCTGAATTGGAGGTAGTGACAAATAATCTGCAACGGCGTTCATAATCTCTTCTGTTAAAAACCCTTTATTTTCATGTTGCGCTGCTTGCAAAGCCCCAATGACCGCAGAACGCTGACGCCCCTCTGGGAATTTTGAAACCCAATCATCAATTTCTTCACGCACATGTTCTGATAGTGTTGGTGAACTCACCGATCGGTCTCCCCAAAAACAATATCTTGCGTGCCAATAACAGCAACAACATCTGCCAACATATGTCCCGTCACCATTTCACTCATTGAAGCCACATGGGCAAATGTCGGGGTTCTTACCTTAAGACGATAGGGTTTATTTGCACCATCAGATATGACATAACAGGCAAACTCTCCCTTTGGATGCTCAATCGCTGCATACGCTTCTCCTTCAGGCACACAATAGCCTTCTGTAAAGAGCTTGAAATGATGAATTAATGATTCCATATCATCTTTCATTTCAATTCGAGACGGTGGAGTAATTTTATGATCGTCTAAAATAACTGGACCTGGATTGTTCTTAAGCCAACTCACACATTGTTTAATAATCTTATTTGATTCTCGCATCTCCTCCATTCTCACAAGATATCGGTCATAGCAGTCACCATTAACTCCAACTGGAATATCAAAATCTAACTGGTTGTAAATCTCATAGGGTTGCATTTTTCGCAAATCCCACACAATCCCAGAACCTCTTAACATTGGCCCTGAAAACCCAAGTTGTTTCGCACGATCTGGAGACACTACACCTATATTCACAGTTCTTTGTTTCCAGATGCGGTTATCTGTGAGCAGTGTTTCATAATCATCAACACACCCTGGAAACCTCTGAGTAAAATCATCTAAAAAATCGAGAAGGGAACCACTTCTATTTTCATTCATACGGCCAAGGGCTTTATCTGATCTATGAGGTGATTTTTGATATTCTGGCATCTTCTCTGGAAGATCTCTAAAAACACCCCCTGGACGATAATAAGTAGCATGCATCCGCGTACCAGAAACTGCTTCATAACAATCCATCAGGTCTTCGCGCTCTCGAAAACAATAAAGGAACATTGTCATAGCTCCAACATCTAGCCCATGACAGCCTAACCACAAGAGATGATTCAATATACGTGTTATTTCATCAAACATTGTACGTATATACTGCGCACGTATTGGAGGCTGAATACCAAGGAGTTTTTCGACGGCTAAAACATACCCGTGTTCATTGCACATCATAGAAACGTAATCTAGTCGATCCATGTATCCTATTGACTGATTAAAAGGCTTGGTTTCTGCAAGCTTCTCAGTTCCCCTGTGCAACAAACCAATATGTGGATCTGCACGGTGAACAACTTCACCATCCATCTCAAGTACAAGTCGTAATACACCGTGAGCCGCAGGATGTTGCGGACCAAAGTTCATTGTAAAATTCTGTATTTCAGGCACTTAAAAACACTCTATACACTTTCTACTTATTCTTAAGGTCACTTGTATATCTGTTATCGTCACGAATTGTTTTAGGAACAAGGGTTCTTGGCTCTATTGTGACTGGCTGATAAACAACTCTTCCCTTTTCAGAGTCGTACCTCATTTCCACATTACCTTCTAAAGGAAAGTCTTTTCTAAATGGATGCCCAATAAACCCATAGTCAGTTAGAATGCGACGCAAATCTGGATGACCACGAAAAACAATTCCATAAAGATCAAAAATTTCACGCTCATACCAATCTGCTGAAGCCCAAATACCTGTTATTGAGTCAAGTACTGGTCGCTCATCATTTTCGCAAAAAACCTTTAGACGCAAACGAAGATTATTTGCTATTGAAAGCAGGTGATACACAACAGCAAATCGGCCAGGAGGCTTATATTGTGTGTCAGCTAATGACTCATTTTCAGAAGGATCAATGGCCCTAGATACTCCACGACTAAATCCAGTATTTGTGGCAGATAAAGTCTCCCACTCATTTTTGCCGTAACTCAGATAATCCACACCTGATACATCCATCAACATATCAAAACCAAAAACATCAGAATCCCTTAACAACTCACAACAATTGATGAGATTATCGGCCGTAACAGAATAACCAAGTTCAATAGCTGGTTCAGAAAGCAATTTCAAACTATTGCCAAACTGAGAGTTTATATGCTCAGAAAGTTCGACATATTTCTCATTTAGTTGGATCAAACGACAAACCCTTTGTAAATAGCTTTCAAGATATTTCCTTAAAACTTATAGTCAAAAAAAGACCTACCTTGCTATAGATTCCGTTCGACGAATCTTTTGCTGCAACTGAAGTATTCCATACAAGAGAGCCTCAGCTGTTGGTGGACATCCAGGAACATAAACATCAACTGGCACTATACGATCACATCCACGGACTACAGAATATGAATAATGGTAATAACCCCCACCATTAGCACATGATCCCATAGAAATCACCCATTTCGGATCCGCCATTTGATCATAAACGCGTCGTAATGCAGGGCCCATTTTGTTACATAAAGTACCTGCAACAATCATAACGTCGGATTGTCTTGGGCTTGGACGAAACATAATTCCAAAACGATCCAAATCATACCTAGATGCCCCAGCATGCATCATTTCTATCGCGCAACATGCAAGCCCAAAAGTCATAGGCCACATAGATCCTGTTCGTGCCCAGTTAATCAAATCATCAACCTTGGTTACAACAAAGCCTTTCTCCATAACCTCTGGAAAATCAACTGGCGCTTTTGAAACTGGAAATTCATTTAGCGTTTCCTGACTTAATCCCATTCTAACGCCCCTTTTCGCCACTCATAAATAAAACCAACAATCAGGACAGCCAAGAATACTGCCATAGAAATCAAACCAAACAATCCGATTTGATCGAGAGAAATGGCCCATGGAAATAAAAACGCTATCTCTAAATCAAAAATAATAAATAAAATTGCGACCAAATAATAACGAACATCAAAACGCATGCGTGTGTCCTCAAACGCTTCAAATCCACACTCATACGGAGCAGCCTTATCTGAATCTGATTGGCTCCTCCCTAAGGCCATCCCAATAATTAACAGCACAACACCCAGACCACCTGAGACACACAAAAAGACGAAAATTGGAGCGTAACTAGCTAACATTATTTACCTTCTTTAACCGGCGCGGATTGTACCAATACTTAAGCATTCTGTGACTAATATTTAAGTTCGTTTTTAACATGGTGCCGATGGCCGGACTCGAACCGGCACGGCTTGCGCCACTGCCCCCTCAAGACAGCGTGTCTACCAGTTCCACCACATCGGCTTATAGATTCTTGGTTCGGCACATATAAATGTGCGAACCGCACTAATTTTCACCACCCTGTTCTTCTCCCTCGGAAATACCTGGCAACTCTGGAAGATTAGGTAATTCAGTAGGTTCTAATGATGAAGGCAAGTTCGGCACTATTTCGTTAGACTGCTGAACCATCTCATCTAGGATAGTTGTCGGTACCGTCGTCTGCCCCGCAAGATAAGCTAAGGTTAAACTAGTGGCAAAAAATACAGTTGCTAAAACAGCTGTTGCTCGTGAAAAAAAGCTTGCCGAACCGCGCGACCCAAAAACTGTGCCAGATGCGCCCCCACCAAAACCAGCCCCCGCATCCGCCCCCTTACCTCTTTGCAGCAATACCAATACAACTATTAGCAGTGCTACCAACATATGGATATAAAGAATTATTGATTGCAGAGACATTATTTTACTCTCATGTATAACAACCCAACATTAATTAGGCTGCCTGAAAAATTGATAAAAACTCGTTGACATCAAGCGACGCACCACCAACCAAACCACCATCTATATCATCCATGTCAAATATCTCTCTGGCATTGTTGCTCTTTAAACTACCGCCATAGAGGATCCTAAGGTTATCAGCAATTGTAGCATCCTCCTCAGCTATTAAGGCTCTAATTATCGAGTGAACTTTCTGAACTTGATCTGGCAAAGCTGTTTGACCAGTACCTATTGCCCAAACTGGTTCATAAGCAATAACAGCCTCACTAAACGCAGCTAACCCAGCACTTACCATCACTTCTTTAACCTGCCTCTTCACTACATCGCTGGTTCGATCTGATTCGCGATCTTCTAGAGTTTCACCTACACAGAGTATAGGCTTTAAACCCTGTTCCTGTGCCACAATGAACTTCTTTGCGACTAATCTATCTGTTTCACCGTATAACATTCTACGTTCTGAATGACCCACAATTACATATTTACAACCAAAGTCCCTAAGCATTTCACCAGACACTTCTCCCGTAAATGCCCCTGAACCACTTTCTAATGCTAAATTTTGGCCTCCAAGCATGACTGGCTTTTCTTTTATAGCATTCGCTGCTAGTTGCAAATAGGGATAAGGTGGACACAGGACCATTTGTCGGTCGTCGTAAGAATCTACCTTGGCACACAATTCAGATAAGAGCTGATGGCTACTCTGAACAGATCCGTTCATTTTCCAATTACCAGCAATTAGCGGAATGCGCATTACCACTTTATTCGTCTCCTTACAGGTCTATTAGTCTCAGGTCGCATGAACAGGACGCTCGGATCTATGAATAAGGAGCTTAAGATGGTCCTAAAGCCAAATCAATCTTCCAAAATCAACTACTTACTGCTGCCTGTACAGAATTAGCCAGATTATGCGCTATTGAGTTGACAATTTCTTTATCATCACCTTCAACCATCACACGGATGACTGGCTCTGTGCCTGAGGATCTTAATATGACCCTACCTTTTCCTGCTAACTTATTCTCTGCATCATCAAGCGCTTTATTAAGACTTATATTTTTTAATGGCTCAAAACTATTTGGAACCTTCACATTTATGACTGTTTGAGGGTAAAGCTGTAATCCACTAACAAGTTCTTTTAGTGACTTTCCAGTTCGCACCATAACTTCAAGAACTTGTAAAGCGGAAATCATTCCATCACCTGTGGTTGCCTTATCAAGGCAAATTAAATGTCCTGATGTCTCTCCTCCTAGAGTTCCACCATTTAGTTTTAACATCTCCAAAACATATCGGTCACCCACCTTAGCACGCAGGAAATCAATACCTAGATTTTTCAATACCAACTCTAGACCTAAGTTTGACATAACTGTGCCAACAACTGGTCCCTTCAATGTACCCTGATTCAATTGATCTAGTGCAAGTACGTAAAGCAGCTGATCTCCATTAATCAAACATCCATCATGGTCAACCATTAATACTCTATCTGCATCACCATCCAGTGCAATTCCAACATCTGCTCGCACCCCTGGAACGGTTAGCTTCAGAAGATCTGGGTGAGTAGACCCACAACCTTGGTTAATATTTCTACCATTTGGAGAACAACCTACTGGAATGACCTCAGCACCAAAATCATTCAGAACATGAGGAGCAACCTTATAACCAGCACCATTTGCTGCATCAATTACAATTTTTAATTTATCAAAATTTGTTTTGTCTGGAACTGTGGATTTACAAAAACGTTGATAATCTATCCGTGCTGATGAAATGTGTTTAGCCTGACCAAGAGACTTTGAAGAACTAGTAATAACATCATCATCTAAATGAAGCTCTATGGAGCTTTCGATTTCATCAGAAAACTTTTTTCCCTCACGATCAAATAGCTTAATGCCATTATCATAGTAGGGATTATGAGACGCACTAATTACTACTCCAAAATCAGCATTGAGCTTACGAGTAAGAAATGCGACAGCTGGAGTTGGAAGTGGCCCAGTAAGAAGAACATCAACGCCAGAAGCCACAAAACCAGCCTCCAAAGCAGCTTCAAACATATAACCGGATACTCGGGTATCTTTGCCAATTATCACCGTACCACCGTTTGGCACTAAAACCTTACTAGCAGCACTAGCCAGTCTTAGCGAAAAATCAACGGTCATAGGTTGCTTGCCAACTTCTCCACGTATGCCATCAGTTTGAAAATATTGGCGCGTCAAGTCTTAACTCCCTTTGATTTATTTCAAGACCACTGACCAGACACATTAATCGATTACACAATCAATGCTGGCCTGCAGGACCTCCTAGCGGCGAAGAGCTGTTTTTTTCCTGTTGTGATTCTTTCTGCTCTGAGTCTGGTCCTTCTCCCGGCTCAGAGTCATCCCAGTCTTCTGGAGGACTAGGTTCTTGACCTTTCATGACTTGAGCAATCTGATTTTCACCGATTGTTTCATACTTAATAAGCGCCTCTGCCATGAGGTGAAGTTTGTCTGTCTCTTTTTCTAGTATCGTTTTTGCCTCTTTATAACAACTATCAATAAGTTGCCTAATTTCTTCATCAATAGCATGAGCGGTAACATCAGAAACTTGCTTAGTACGAGTTACACTTCGTCCGAGAAATATCTCTCCATCATCCTCAGAATAAGTTAGTGGGCCTAAATTTTCAGACAAACCCCACTTAGTAACCATATTTCTTGCGATATCCGTAGCCCTTTCTATGTCATTTGAGGCACCAGTAGTCACATATGCAGGCCCAAAAATTAGTTCCTCGGCAATACGTCCGCCAAAGAGACTTTTCATTTGACTCATGAGACGCTGTTTTGAATAACTATATCGGTCTTCCTCAGGGAGGAACATCGTAACCCCTAAGGCTCTCCCTCGTGGAATTATCGTTACCTTATAAACTGGGTCATGATCAGGAACCATTAACCCTACGATGGCATGACCAGACTCATGGTAAGCGGTTAATTTTTTTTCATCTTCACTCATAACCATAGATCGGCGCTCTGCGCCCATCATGATCTTATCTTTAGCTTGATCTAACTCTTCCATAGAAACTGTTCTGCGATTTGCTCTAGCAGCAAGAAGAGCACCTTCATTAACTAGATTCGCTAAATCAGCACCAGAAAACCCTGGTGTACCCCTAGCAATAACAGATGGCTTAACATTTCCAGCAACAGGCACCTTACGCATATGAACTTTGAGAATCTGCTCACGACCCTTAACATCTGGCAATGGAACGACTACCTGACGATCAAATCTTCCTGGTCGCAGCAAAGCAGGGTCAAGAACATCGGGACGATTAGTTGCAGAAATTACAATTACACCTTCATTTCCTTCGAAACCATCCATCTCAACAAGCAGTTGATTCAACGTCTGTTCGCGCTCATCATGTCCACCACCAAGACCTGCACCTCGGTGTCGTCCTACGGCATCAATTTCGTCAATAAATATTATGCAAGGAGAATGTTTTTTTGCTTGCTCAAACATATCCCTGACTCGGGATGCTCCAACTCCTACAAACATTTCCACAAAATCTGAACCTGAAATTGTAAAAAATGGGACCATTGCTTCTCCAGCAATAGCTCTTGCAAGCAATGTTTTACCTGTGCCTGGCGACCCTACCATTAATACACCTTTTGGTATTTTTCCACCAAGTCGTTGAAATTTTGCAGGGTCTTTAAGGAATTCCACAATCTCTACAACTTCTTCCTTTGCCTCCTCAACACCTGCCACGTCAGCAAAAGTTACATTAACCTGATCTTCACCAAGCAACCGTGCTTTGCTTTTACCGAAGGACATTGCACCTCGTCCTCCACCAGCTCCTTGCATCTGTCTCATGAAATAAACCCAGACGGCAATTAAAAGGAGTATTGGAAAAGATGAAATAAATAATTGCAGCAAGAATGATTGCTGCTCAGGTGGACTCGCCTGTATAACTACATTGTTCTCCTCTAGAGTTCCAATCAATAAAGTATTATCTGACTCAGGATTGTAAGTCACATAAGGATCGCCGTTCCTCACAAAACGAATGGCCTCATCATCAAAGGTCACTTCTTCAACAGAACCATCTCTGACCTGAGTAAGAAATATAGAGTATGGAACAGGGCTAGTACCTTGATTACTAGGACTAAAATTCTGAAATACTGACAATAGAACAACAGCTATGACAATCCACAGAATTACGTTCTTTGCTAAATCATTCAATACTTTACCCTCAAAGCATAAAACTTACTTACGAGATATGACCCTACTATATCCCATAAGTTCTGGCCAGCATGTACACCTCTCTACTCTCAGAACGTGATGCCTTGGGCTTGAAGATCCTCACAGATTCAAAATGCTGCTTGGCAACACCAATAAATTCCTCAAAACCCTCTCCTTGAAACAATTTTGTCAAAAAACTGCCTCCTTCGTTAAGAGTTTCAATAGCGAAACGAAATGCATCTTCAGCCAAATTCATGGCACGTGCCTGATCAACTACCCTGTTACCTGAGATATTGGGGGCCATATCAGACATTACAAGGTCTATTGAAACATCCTTAATATGAGATTGAAAAAGTGTAACTGAAGCTTGGTCTGTAAAATCCCCTAATAAAAATTCGACTCCACTTATCGGCTCCATTATTTGTTGGTCCATAGCCCAAATCTTCCCTTCTGAACCTACAAGTTTAACCGCTAATTGGCTCCAGCCTCCTGGGCTTGAACCGAGATCTACACATTGCATTCCGTGCTTAAATAGCGTGAAAACAACATGAATTTCTTCCAATTTATAAACTGCTCTGGATCTCCACCCTTCGCTCAATGCTTTCTCAAAATACGGATCTTTTCGTTGTATCTGCCTCCAATGGCTAGCAGACTTAGATTTTTTTCCCATGCTCTCTTTCCATCACACCTTAAGATTAATGCCTATATACTATTCAATATGCACCCAACACGATCACAATGTAAGCACCTTCGAGGAATAGGTCATAATCTAAAGCCGATTATTTTTATAGGAGACAAGGGACTTACAGAAAGCGTTTACAGGGAACTAGATAATGCACTAGAACATCACGAAATTTTAAAGATACGCATTAGAGTAGATAACAGAAAAAAAAGAGATGAATTATTAGAAAAAATAGTTGAACGATCAATGGCTACACTTTTGCAAAAAATTGGAAACATTGCTCTTCTATATCGGCAATCTAAAGACCAAAAACTTGAATTACCCAAGTAAATAATTATCAAATCATTTAATCCCGGTCTTTATATTTAACAGAAATAATCTCGTAAGTTAATACACCTCCCGGGGCAGATACCTCTGCAATGTCGCCACTTGATTTGCCGATAACAGATCGAGCAATAGGTGATTTGATAGAAATAAGTCCCTCTCTTATATCAGCCTCGTCCTCCCCAACAATCTGATACACAATATCCTTACCGCTCTCAACATCTGCAAGACATATAGTTGCACCAAATACAACTCTACCCCCCGCATTGAGCTGAGAAACTTCTATGATTTCAGCGTTGGCCAGCTTGGCTTCAATATCACGAATTCGTGCTTCCGCTAATCCCTGTTGTTCTTTAGCGGCATGGTATTCAGCGTTTTCCTTTAGATCACCATGTTCACGGGCAGTCCCTATGGCCGCACTTATCTGTGGACGCTCTGCCTTAAGCCGTTTTAACTCTTCCTTAAGTTGATCTGCACCACGACTTGTAAGAGGAACCCTCTCCATTATGCAACCTCATCATGCAAATCTTGGAGTCTATTAACCACAACATTATCCAAATAGTCTAAGGCATCACAGGTTGCCTTAGCTGCAGCCAAGGTTGTGTAATAGGTGATGTTCTGATGCACAGCCTCAGCACGGATCGGATAAGATTCCTTTATTGCTCTCTTACCTTCCGTAGTATTTACTATGAGACTGATTTCATTATTTTTAATCATATCTACTATGTGCGGACGACCTTCCCTAACCTTATTAACTCTTCGACACATTACATTACCATCAGCAAGTACTTTAGCAGTACCTCCTGTAGCAAAAATCTCAAACCCTCTATCAACAAGCGCCTTTGCTAACACCACAGCGCCAGGCTTATCACGATCTCGAACACTAATAAAAGCCGTACCTTTACGAGGCAGAAGAACCCCGGATGCTAATTGAGCTTTTGCATAAGCCTCGCCAAAAGTTCGACCGGTTCCCATAACCTCACCCGTAGATTTCATTTCCGGGCCTAAAATAGGATCAGCATCAGGAAACTTGAGGAATGGAAAAACCGATTCTTTTACTGAGAAATAAGGGAGAACAGAGGGCACTTTAATATCTTGTTCTTTGAAAGATATTCCTGCCATTGCTTTAGCAGCTATCTTCGCAAATGGAAGGCCGACTGCTTTCGACACAAAAGGTATTGTGCGAGAGGCTCTAGGGTTAACCTCTAAGATATATATATTTTCATTTTGGATCGCAAACTGTGTGTTCATAATTCCAATAACCTTCAGTTCATGAGCCATTTTTTTAACCTGCTCTGCAAGAATATCCTGAACTTTTGGCTCTAAACTAAAGGGAGGCAAGGAACAACAAGAATCACCGGAATGCACGCCAGCCTGCTCCACATGCTCCATAATTCCAGCAATAATGACATCATCCCCGTCTGAAATAGCATCAACATCCACCTCGATTGCTAAATCTAAAAACCGATCCAAAAGAACTGGACTCTCATTAGATACACTCACAGCTTCAGCCATATAGCCCCGCAAGTCATCCTCCTCAAAAACAATTTCCATAGCGCGGCCACCCAGAACATAGGATGGACGAACAACTAATGGATACCCAACCTCAGTTGCCATCTGCACCGCTTCCTCTTCCTCAGTTGCAGTGCGATTAGGAGGTTGCTTCAATTTTAAACTTTCAATTAACTGCTTAAATCGTTCCCGATCCTCCGCGAGGTCAATAGAATCTGGAGAAGTACCAATTATTGGCACACCTGCTTCTTCAAGAGGCTTAGAAAGTTTTAAGGGAGTCTGCCCACCATACTGAACAATAACCCCCTTAGGCCTTTCTTTCTCTACAATTTCCAGCACATCCTCTAAGGTAAGTGGTTCAAAATATAGACGATCAGAAGTATCGAAATCGGTGGACACTGTCTCTGGATTACAGTTGACCATTATCGTCTCATAACCAGCTTCCTTTAAAGCAAAGGATGCATGGACACAACAGTAATCGAATTCTATTCCCTGGCCTATACGATTTGGCCCACCCCCAAGTATCATTATTTTATCTGCATCAGTCGGTTCCGATTCACACTCTTCTTCATAGGTCGAATACAGATAAGCAGTATCACTAGCAAATTCACCTGCACAGGTATCTACTCTTTTAAAAACAGGTTTAATATCATTTTCAATACGCTTGGCTCTTATATATTTTTCATCCTTTCCAACGAGAGCTCCTATTCTGCTATCGCTAAAACCTTTTCGCTTCAGTAATCGTAACTTTGCAGAGCTAAGGGCCTCAGGACCCATAGCCTTTAGCGCCTCTTCATAATCTATAAGGTCTTTAATTTGAGCGAGAAACCAAAGATCGATGCCGGTTAGATTAGCTACTTCGTCTATAGATAATCCTCTTCTAAAGGCATCAGCAATAAACCAAAGCCTTTGCCCACCAGCCATCTGAAGCTCCTGCTTGAGACCTGAAAGCTCTTCTTCATTCAATATTGCTTCGCAAACCGGAGTAAATCCATCTGTACCGGTCTCAAGTCCTCTAAGAGCTTTATGAAGTGACTCTTGAAATGTTCTGCCGATAGCCATGACTTCGCCTACAGACTTCATTTGCGTAGTAAGCCGATCATTAGCTAGAGGGAATTTCTCAAAAGTAAAACGAGGTATTTTTGTTACAACGTAATCAATACTAGGTTCAAATGAAGCCGGGGTTGCTCCGCCGGTAATCTCATTACGTAGTTCATCAAGCGTATAACCCACCGCTAACTTTGCGGCAACCTTAGCAATAGGAAAACCAGTGGCTTTAGATGCAAGTGCAGATGACCTTGATACACGGGGATTCATCTCAATAACAAGCAACCGACCATTATCAGGATTTACAGCAAACTGTACATTAGACCCACCTGTATCTACCCCAATCTTTCGTAATACGTCGATCGAAGCATCACGCATAAGTTGGTATTCCTTATCCGTAAGTGTTTGTGCTGGGGCCACAGTGACCGAATCTCCCGTATGAATCCCCATAGCATCTAAATTCTCAATAGAACAAACTATGATGCAATTATCTTTACGATCTCTTATGACCTCCATTTCAAACTCTTTCCAACCTATAACCGATTCTTCTATAAGAACCTCAGTAACAGGAGACTGATCAAGTCCACGCTTAACAATTTCCTCAAATTCCTCTCTGTTATAGGCAATACCTCCTCCGCTACCACCCATCGTGAACGAAGGCCTCACAATTGTAGGAAAACCAATATCACGCTGTATTTTCCAAGCATTCTCAAGAGTCTTTGCTACTGCAGCTTTTGGCACCTCAAGCCCTATGTCTTGCATTGCAATCTTGAATTTTTCCCTATCTTCAGCCATGTCAATTGAAGTTTTTGTAGCAGCGATTAATTCAACCTCATACTTATCAAGCACTCCCTCCCGATCAAGATCCAGAGCACAATTCAATCCAGTTTGGCCACCCATTGTGGGCAATAAAGCATCAGGGCGCTCTTTTTCAATAATTCGTTCTAGGGTCTGCCAGTGAATAGGCTCAATGTATATAGCATCAGCGCTTGCTGGGTCTGTCATAATGGTAGCTGGATTTGAATTTACCAGAACAACCCGATAGCCCTCCTCTTTAAGCGCTTTACAGGCCTGTGTCCCTGAATAATCAAACTCGCATGCTTGACCGATAACTATTGGACCAGCACCTATAATTAGTACGCTACTTATATCGTTTCTTCTTGGCATAACAATTAATAATAATTCTAGAAAATCAATATATACTTATAATTATATTGATTATTTTTTATTTTTTGCCCCCCCCATTAATTCAGTGAATTTACTAAATAAAGACTTGATATCATGAGGGCCAGGACTAGCTTCTGGATGCCCCTGGAAAGAAAATGCAGCCACATCGGTTCTCTCAATTCCTTGCAAAGAGTTATCAAAAAGGGATCGATGGGTAGCGCGCATATTATTTGGCAGGCTTGCCTCTTCAACTGCAAAACCATGATTCTGACTTGTTATCATCACTTTGTTAGATTGTAGATCTACAACGGGATGATTAGCCCCATGGTGACCAAATTTCATCTTAACTGTTTTAGCCCCACTAGCTAGCGCTAAAAGTTGATGTCCTAAACAGATGCCAAAAATTGGAATACCTGAATCAAGTAGAACTTTTATTGCATTAATAGCGTAATCACAGGGCTCAGGGTCTCCTGGGCCATTGGATAAGAACACACCATCTGGCTGTAGCTTAATAACGTCTTTGGCAGGTGTTGTTGCTGGAACTACGGTTAACCGACAACCTTCATCCTTCAAAAGCCTCAAAATATTCTGTTTAACACCAAAATCAAATGCAACGACATGATTACTTGGGCCGCCTCTTCGAGTAATAGAGCGTCTGTCCTCCCAAATAGTTGGTTGGTTCCACTTATAAACTTCGCTGCAGGTCACAACTTTCGCTAAGTCCATACCCTTGAGACCAGGAAATTCGCGGGCGGCTTCTACTGCCTTTTCAGTGTTTATATCATGACCTGCAATAATACAACCAGCCTGTGCACCTTTATCACGAATAATGCGCGTAAGCTTACGTGTATCTATATCAGAAATAGCTACCGTGTTATTACTACAAAGAAAATCTGTTAAATTAGATTGTGATCGCCAATTACTAACAAATATCGAAAGGTCTCGAATTATAAGGCCAGATGCAAAAATATTTTTTGACTCCATATCATCCTTATTGGTGCCAACATTCCCTATGTGCGGATATGTAAGCGTTACAAGCTGACGACAATACGAAGGATCAGTTAAGATCTCCTGATAACCCGTAATAGATGTATTAAAAACAACTTCGCCTAAAGTCAGGCCTGGCTCACCTACGGACAATCCCGTAAAAACCGTTCCATCCTCAAGCGCTAGTATTGCTGGCTCTACCAATCTGAGCTCCTGGGTCTTATATTGCGCGCCCTAATAATTAAAGTAAGAATGACCTCAGGCGCTGAGCCAATCCCACGTTAGCTTGATTACTTTTGGAGTCTCAGGAGCGAATTGTAATCTGTTGTGAAGCAGAAGAACACTGGACCTAAAATATACCATCCATGAACTTCAACTTTGGATCATCAAGTTATAGACCTAACACATCGCCCATAGTATATAAACCAGGTTTACGTTTAGAAGCCCATTTTGCCGCCCGAACCGCACCACGAGCAAAAGCACTTCGGTCTATTGCACGATGAGTAAGCTCCACTCCTTCCTCAGGCCCAGCAAATAAAACGGTGTGATCACCAACAATATTGCCAGCACGAACTACTGAAAATCCTATCGTACCAGGGGTTCGAGCTCCAACATGTCCATGTCTCTCATACACCGCAATATCATCAAATTTTTGACCCCGTATTTTGGCAATCTCTTCTCCAAGTGCAAGAGCTGTTCCCGAAGGAGAATCAATCTTTTTACGATGATGAGCCTCTGTAATTTCAACATCATAGTCCGCTTCTAGAGCCTTTGTAGCACGGCTAACAAGATCTATAAAAACATTCATGCCCACACTCATATTGCGCCCATGTACTACAGGAATTTTAGTAGCTCCATACTCAAGGGCATTCATCTCTTTTTGCTTTAACCCTGTAGTACCAATGACAAATGCTGTGTTTGATGACACACAAGCATTTACATTTTCTATAGTTGCTGAAGGTAAGGTAAAATCTATAGCAACTTGAGCCTCATTTAAAACCTTCTCGGCGTTATCAGTCAGACATATATCTAATGTATCAATCCCACACAACTGACCAATATCACGCCCTATTGCAACATCTCCTGGCTCAGTAACACCGCCTGTTATCAAAAGGTCTTCTGCCTCATCTATGCAGCGGATAACGGCCTGCCCCATTCGACCAGATGCTCCCAAAACAGCAATTTTTAACATGAGCTATGCCCCCATTCGCTCAAAAAAATTTCGAACACCGTCCAACCAAGATCGTGCCCGTGGACTATGACGCGAACCACCTGCTTGGAGAGATTCATCAAACTTCCCTAATATACTTTTTTGCTCATCAGTTAATTTTACCGGTGTTTCAATCTGCACTTTGCAAAACAAGTCGCCTACACCACTTGATCGGACCTGCCGTACTCCCTTTCCTTTAACGCGAAAAATATTTCCAGATTGAGTTTCTGGCGGTATTTTCAATACTACTTGACCATCTAAAGTTGGAACTTCAACAGAACTCCCCAGAACCGCAGCAGCAAAACTTATTGGAACATCACAACTTAAATTTCTACCATCTCTTTCAAAAATAGGGTGTGGCTTTACACTTATATCAACATAAAGATCACCTGATGGACCACCATTTCGCCCCGCCTCACCTTCCTGAGACAATCGAATACGATCACCCTCATCAACACCTGCTGGTACCTGGACGGCCAAAGTTTTTACTTTGCTAGATCTTCCTCGCCCAGAACAAACATTACATGGGGTAGTAATGATTGTACCCAGCCCTTTGCAATTCGGGCAGGTTTGTTGAATAGAAAAGAACCCTTGCTGCACCCGAACCTGGCCAACTCCACCGCAGGATGCACAAGAAGTAGGTTCTGTTCCTGGTTCTGACCCAGCCCCAGCACAATGATCGCATTCAACCTGAGTTGGTATATCTATATTTACAGAATCACCTACGACGGCCTGTTCTAAAGAAAGAGACAATTCGTATCGAAGATCAGCGCCTCTAAATACTTGCTTTCGACCACCACGACCGCCACCAAAAATATCTCCAAACACGTCCCCAAAGATGTCACTAACAGCTTCGCCACCAGACCCAAAACCGCCACCTGCCTGACCAGCTTCTACGCCAGCATGGCCAAACTGATCGTAAGCTGTTCTCTTATTGCTATCAGAAAGAATCTCATAAGCCTCTTTAGCTTCTTTGAATTTAACCTCTGCATTTGGATCATCAGCATTTCTGTCAGGATGATATTTCATAGCCAAACGACGATAGGCTTTTTTTAACCCCCCCTGATCAACGTCCTTGGCACAACCTAAGACTTCATAATAGTCCCGCTTGGACATCGTTTAATCCTCAAATCTATTCTCAATATCACCGAGCAGTAGTCCCAACTTCCAGATAGTTGTCCATCTGAGCTTAAGAAGGCTTAGCAAGCTTTGCATGAAATAATATGGTGCATCAAGAACTCTTATTGTCGTCGTCCTTAACCTCTTCGAAATCCGCATCAACGATATTCTCATCTGACTCATTAGTGTCAGGTGTCTTTGCTGCATCATCATTTTGCTCAGCATAAAGCTTCTGAGCTAAACCGGCAGATACCTCACTAAGTGCCTTAACCTTGGCTTCAATCGCCTCCTTGCTATCACCACCAACCGCTTCCTTTAGTTCCGACAAAGCTGTCTCAATACGAGCACGCTCATCGGCTTCTGCTTTTTCACCTAATTCTTCAAGCATCTTCTCTGTGGCATGAACAAGAGCATCTCCCTGATTACGCACCTCCACTAACTCGCGAAACTTCTTATCCTCTGTTGCATGTGCCTCAGCATCTGCAACCATTTGCTCTATTTCATCATCACTTAACCCAGAAGATGCTTTAATAACAATTTTTTGCTCTTTTCCGGTAGCTTTATCTTTAGCTGAAACATTAAGTATCCCATTAGCATCAATATCAAATGTAACTTCTACCTGAGGCATACCCCTAGGCGCTGGAGGAATCTCCGTAAGATCAAACCGTCCTAAAGATTTATTATCTTCCGCCCGTTCACGCTCACCCTGAAGAACATGGATTGTAACCGCAGTCTGATTATCTTCAGCTGTTGAAAACACCTGATTAGCTTTAGTAGGAATCGTTGTGTTTTTATCAATTAGCCGGGTCATGACTCTTCCCAAGGTCTCTATTCCCAGCGATAAGGGCGTTACATCCAACAATAAAACATCCTTAACCTCACCTGATAGAACACCAGCCTGAATTGCCGCACCCATCGCTATAGCTTCATCTGGGTTTACATCTCTTCGTGGCTCCTTACCAAAAAAGTTTTGAACCTCAGCTTGAACTTTAGGCATACGTGATTGTCCGCCTACAAGTATCACATCATCTATGTCCGATACTTTTAGACCAGCATCATTCAACGCTGTTTTACATGGACCAATTGTTCTTTCAACCAAGTCCTCTACAAGAGACTCTATCTTTGCTCTTGTAAGGTTAATATTTAGATGCTTTGGACCATCTGAATCAGCAGTGATATATGGAAGGTTCACCTCTGTTTGTTGCTTCGAGGATAACTCAATCTTAGCCTTTTCTGCTGCCTCCTTGAGTCTCTGCATTGCCAGGGGGTCTTTGCGTATATTGATGCCACTCTCTTTCTCAAACTCTGAAGAAAGATAATCAATAATCCGTTTATCAAAATCTTCACCACCTAAAAACGTATCACCGTTGGTTGCAAGAACCTCAAACTGATGCTCACCGTCTATCTCTGCAATCTCTATAATGGAAACATCAAACGTACCCCCACCAAGGTCATATACAGAAACTCTGCTATCACCGCGTTTTTTATCTAACCCATAGGCGAGTGCCGCTGCAGTAGGTTCATTGATGATCCTTTTGACATCCAATCCCGCTATTTTCCCAGCATCCTTAGTTGCCTGACGTTGGGAATCATTGAAATATGCAGGAACAGTTATAACTGCTTCAGTTACAGATTCGCCCAAATAATCCTCCGCAGTCTGCTTCATTTTTCCTAATACTCGAGCTGAAACTTCAGGTGGGGCCATGCTTTTATCATTAGCAGAAACCCATGCATCTCCATTTTCTGCTTCAACGATACTGTAAGGAACCATACCCACATCTTTCTGTACAACATCATCTTTATATCGACGACCGATTAAGCGTTTAATTGCAAATAGCGTATTGGTTGGGTTAGTGACAGCTTGTCTTTTTGCTGTTTGACCCACAAGAACTTCATCTTCTTTACTAAATGCCACAACCGAGGGAGTAGTTCGATCTCCTTCGCTATTTTCAATAACCCTAGATTTATCACCGTCCATAACAGCAACACAAGAGTTTGTTGTGCCTAAATCAATACCAATAACTCGTCCCATGGCTTCAGCTCTCCCAATGGTTTCAATTACTCATACGCATGTAAATGGGGGATTTTTGATCTAATTCAAGGGTCTAAAGAGGAATAAGGAAGTAAATTTTAAAACTAATCTTCAGCAGGTTCCTTAGCCACTACCACACGAGCTGGTCGAAGTAACCTATCGTGAATTGAGTATCCTTTTTGTACCACACTTATTACGGTGTCAGGCTCTACCGTGTTCGAAGCAGCCAAAGTGATTGCCTCATGTTGTTTGGGATCAAAGGGTTCTGCCTCAGGATCCAACACTTCAATACCAAATTCTTCAAATACGGCATCCAATAATCTAAGCGTAGCTTTCTTGCCCTCTAATACTGCTTCTACATTAGCCTGCTCAACAGTAAGCCCAGCTTCTAAGCTATCTCTTACTGTCAACATAGCCTGAGCAAATCGTTCAACCCCATACAAACGCGCATTTTCAATATCCCGATCTGCACGTTTTCTGTAATTATCTAACTCTGCTGATATGCGAAGGTATTTATCATGACTCTCTGTAGCATTAGCACGCAACACATCTATTTCATTAGGTTCTTCAGGAGAATCCTGTTCAAGATTGCTTTCACTTGACGAATCCTCTATCGGAGTACTTTTAAGCATGTCATCTGTCTGTTGAGTATCATCCAGATCACTATTCTGATCCTCTTCACAAGAATTCTTAGTCATATAAACTTTACCTTTTGTAAACTAACCAAGATGATATTCACTATTCCTAGTGTGTCATATCTGAGTCGATATGCGGGCTACTTTCTCGACTTCAAGGCAGTTCCAAGGAGTTTAGCTGTAATATCAACAATTGGGATAACACGCTCGTAGGCCATTCGAGTTGGCCCAATAACACCTAATACCCCCATAGTGTCGTCCTCGGTAGCATACGGAGCAGCTACTACACTACATTCATCAAGAAGTTGGTATCCGGACTCATGTCCAATAAAGATCTGAACCCCATGTTCATTTAACGTTTGATCAAGAAGATGCAAAAGATCCCGTTGACGAACAAAACCCTCAAAAAGCCGTTTTAACGTCCCTATATCACCAAGACCTTCTAGACCCATAAGATTTGTCTCACCAGCTACAACAAACTCACCCCCTGATTCTTGCGAAGGAAACGCCTGCTGAGCAATCTCTATAGCATCAATCATTAGGGCATTCATAGTCTCTCGCGTTTCCTGGAGTTCTCGCAAAAGTCTCTCTCTTACCTCATTAATCTCACAGCCTTTAAATTGCTCAGTCAGATAATTACCAGCACGTCGTAATTCCTCTTCATCATAATCCCGATTTACTTGAAGAATTCTGTTCTCAACATCTCGATCATTAAGAACAATAATTGCAAGAACACGACGCTCTGAAAGTGGCAAAAATTCAATTTGCCTTAATGAGGCATGAGACATACGAGGAACCGTTACAACACCTGCCAGCTTAGTAACAGCTGACAGCAAATTAGAAGCAGACAAGACTAATGCTTGCGGATCGCTATCATCTAATGCTTCTTCGAACTGAATTAGCTCCTCATCCTTTGGGGGCTTAAATTTAACCAATGTATCAACAAAAAAACGATAGCCTTTGATTGTGGGAACTCGGCCCGCTGATGTATGAGGCGCAGTAACAAATCCAAGTTGCTCAAGATCAGACATAATGTTTCGAATTGTTGCCGGACTAACTTCTAACCCAGAGTGTTGGGAAAGCGTGCGCGATCCCACAGGCTGTCCATCCTGAATATAGCGATCTACTAACGCCCTAAGTAAAAGCTGGGCACGTTCATTAGGTAATTCTGTTAGCCTACTCGTAACCATTAACAACCATTCTAAAATTACACTACAGAGGATGAGAAAAGCACGCTAGCAACGGACTCTAGTCACTGTCAAGGAGGTCACAAAAAACTTGCCTGATGTCTTATGAGCGAGGTGGCTAGGAGTTCAGTACAATATGGATACAGTTTTTAATATTTTGACCTAATGACTACAGGATTCAAAAAAATTGGTCTCTGGGGGCGCCTCGCTGATAATGGAGTTGCAGAACTAGGGCTTAAAATTATTTCTCAGCTTCAGTCTGCTAAGCTGAAGGTAGTAATCCCTGAACAAAACAACATCCCAAAAGAATTTAATAAAATTGATGCTTTACCTGCTGATGAATTAGCGTCTAAGGTTGACCTCATTATTGCAGTAGGTGGCGATGGCACATTGCTACACTCTGCAAGAAAAGCAGCAGTTCACTCTGTGCCACTATTAGGTGTTAATCGTGGGAGACTCGGGTTTCTCACAGATATCTCTCCTGAATTAATGACAGAAACTATTGAAACAGTACTAGCTGGCGAATATGTTTCAGAAGAGAGGCTAATGCTTGAAGCGAGCATTACTAGTTCAGAAAAATCTACAAAGCCTATGCTTGCACTGAATGATGTAGCACTTAAAACCTCGCATACGGGTCATATGCAAGACTTTCACACATCAATTGATGGTGAATATGTAAATACACATTGTGGTGATGGATTAATTATAGCAACACCAACTGGCTCAACAGCTTATGCTTTATCATGTGGAGGCCCAATAATTAAACCGGATGTTGGCGCCCTTGTTATAACCCCAATTGCACCGCACACTCTTTCTGATAGGCCTTTGGTTATACGGTCTACTAGTAAAGTTGATATACGTGTCGATCCACGCTCAGACTCACAATTGGCAGCTGTCGCTTGCGATGGAGAAGATCTTGGTGAAATGAAACGTGGAGATACTTTAACTATCACTACATCTGAGAAAACGGTTCGATTATTGCACCCTCAAGGGCATAGCTATTATGAACTATTGCGCTCTAAACTCTCTTGGGGACAAGACAATCGCTCTCATAAATCGAACCACAAACTAAACGATTGATGCTCAGACTTATACAAGTCAAAAACTATGCCGTAATCGACGAAGTCGGATTAGAGTTTAACCCCGGCTTGAGTGTCATGACAGGTGAAACTGGAGCAGGAAAATCCATTATTGTTGATGCGCTAGGTCTAGCTATCGGTGATAGAGCTGACGCAAGTGCAGTACGGCCAGGTGCTGAGCGAGCAGAAATCAATGTGGTCTTTGAATGTGACTCAGACCATCCAGCTATATCTTGGCTTAAGGACCGCGGACTCGACAATGAAGTATCCTGTTTTTTAAGAAGAATCATCTATGCAGAAGGAAGATCTCGTGCATTTATTAACAATCAACCGGCAAACCAGCAAGACCTCAGAGAAATAGGCACATTGCTTGTAAATATTCACGGCCAAGCCACACATCATAACCTTCTCCGTAGCTCAAACCAAAGAACAACTCTAGATTATCACGGCAACCACAAAAAAGATTCTGAAAAAGTCGCGGATAGATTTAATGCTTGGCAAAAACTTAAATGTGAGCTTGATCTTAAAACAAAGCACAGGGGTGATAATGAAGCCAAACTTGAGCTCCTAAACTTCCAGACTCAAGAACTTAAAAAACTCAACTTAGAAGAAGGAGAAATTGAATTACTTACAAGCGAACATAGTCGTCTGGCTCATGTAGATCAACTTGCAACCGCCTTAAACAAGGTATTACAAGGAATCTATGAAGGTGACGAGTTTTCTGCTCATCAATTTATTTCTACCGCGCATCGTACGTTAGAAGGACTAGCGCAATTAGATACATCTTTATCTGAATCTGCCAAACAAATAAATGAGATCGAGATAGAACTTCGCGAAACTGCACTAGAACTTATTCGTTATAGAGACAATCTTGAACCAAACCCCCAGAGACTTGAGTGGATAGAGAACAGACTTTCAATAGCTAAAGAATTAGCCACTCGCCATGATATTGAGCCAGAAAACTTGTTTCGTCTATGTGAAGATCTAGAGAGTCGCATTAATGAAATTCAAGTTTCATGCGAAACACTCGATGAATTATCCAAAAACGTCATAGAGGCAGAAAAACTATACTTTCAACTCGCGGAACAACTGACACAAAAAAGACTCTTGAGTGCAGAGTTGCTTAGCCAAGAAGTAACGGATCAAATGATGGAACTCGGTTTGCCACACGGTAGTTTTCGAGTACTAATCACTAAAAAGACTAAGGAGCAAGCAGATGCTCACGGCTTAGATCAAATTGAATTTCAGGTTGTTCTCAATCCCGGACAAAAATATGGTCCACTTTCTAAAGTTGCTTCAGGAGGAGAATTATCAAGAGTTAGTCTAGCACTAGAGGTAGTCAGTGCTGGCGCTGTGGGCATACCAACGCTTGTCTTTGACGAAGTAGATGCCGGAATAGGCGGTGGAATTGCAGAAATAGTTGGACGCAGGCTATCTGATGTTGCACACAAAAGTCAGGTACTTTGCGTAACGCATTTGGCACAGGTTGCAAGCCAAGGGTCACATCACTTTCAAATACAAAAATCTACAGACGGTGATACAACTCGAACGAACGTTCTAGAATTAGATTTAAATCAACGAATAGAGGAATTATCTAGAATGCTTGGAGGCGTTGAAATTACTGAGAAAACAAGGGCTCATGCTGCAGAAATGGTACAGCGAGCTGCCTCACCCTCTAACTAAAGCTAAAAAACCATTCGTTCTTTTTTGGGTTGGTCATAGTTCAGTTTGATTTGGGTCTTACATAAAGAACCAAGCTATGATCTTCTATTACATATCCGTGCTTTTCAGCTATCTCAGCTTGCAGTTCTTCAATGCGCTCTTCAACAAACTCAATAACATCACCAGTTTCTAGACATACCATGTGGTCATGATGCGTGCGATCAGCTAGCTCGAACACTGAAGTACCTCCGCTTTCAAAATTATGCCTATTAACTAGGCCAGCATGCTCAAACTGAGTTAAAACACGATAAACAGTAGCCAATCCAAACTCCTCACCAGCTTCCAGCAATGCTTTGTAAATTGCTTCAGCACTTAAATGACGTTCATCACTTGTTTCCATAACCTCAAGAATTTTGAGGCGTGGAGAGGTAACTTTTAGCCCTGCTTTTCGTAGTTCTTGTCTTTCCACTTTCTTAGTTTTTTATAAGTAGGTTATTATTAATGAAGTGTCATTATGACTCAGACTAGGGGTTCACTCCATAGTGTCCTTTAAGCAATACAAATATATTCTTAAAATTTTCCTTATAGGCATACTATCCGTTTTGCTTTTAGGCTGTGTTTATAGGATGGATATTCAACAGGGAAACCTACTTGAAGAGGCGCGACTTGAACAAGTAGAGATAGGGATGACTAGAAGTCAGGTCCAATTTCTCCTCGGAACCCCAATGGTATCCGATAGTTTTCACCATGATAGATGGGATTACACATACTACATGCAACATGGTCGTTCTCCCGAAATAGATAGACGTTGGTTTATAGTGTTTTTCGAGGGCGATGCAGTTATTCGACTAGAACGTAATGCGATCCTATTACCTACATCAAATTGAGTAACTATAGAAATTTACGCAAGACCTTAACAGTTATAGTTGCAAATTCTAATCTGACTGCCCCATTACCCTGCCAACACGAATTTGTTCTTTGCGCATCTCCCTAGGGTCATTTATCAAAGATCTACAAATCTCAACACGATCTCCAACAGATAATAAATAATCAAGATTGATTTTTTTCCCATACAGCCCAAGACTGAATTCTTGCTCCTGTATTTCAGGATGCTCTAGCATCAATTCAGAGAGATGCACAGCATCGAGCGCAGTCATATTTTTTTCAAATGGAATACTAATAATCCATTGTCTACCAGGAAGCGCGTATACAACCTGCACAATATCTTCACTCGTTACACTACTATCCATACAGATAATTAGCGCGCTTACCAAAAGCCTCTACCTGGGAACTAACAATTTCCTCGAAAAATATTCCAAACAATGAATCCATAGGACCTCTAGAAACTTCAAAATCTAATTGTATTTCTACAATACAACCAGACTCTTGCTCCAAAAAATGCCAACCACCAGCAAGACTAATAAACGGCCCATCTACTAAGCGCATATCAATCTTATGTGGTCGAGATAAAAGATTTCGTGTTGTAAAGCGCTTACTAAATCCGCCATAACCAACCTCTAATGAAGCAATAACCTCATTTTTTGTTGATGATTGAATCTGGGACCCTTGACACCAGTTTAAAAACTCCGGGTAAGAATTTATATCATTCACCAAATCAAACATTTGAGTTGTCTCGTAAGCCACTTGTTTGCTTCTTTTAACTGTTTTCACAGTAACTAGATAACCCCTATAGCATTCAAAAAAATCAGTAAAACCCCTATTGGGGCAAAGTATTTTACTGATACTCGCCACATACGATAGATATAACCGAAAGAAGCATCAATCTCATCAGAAGTCGAACTAGAACTCATTATCCAGCCTGCAAAAATTGCAATTGCAAGACCTCCAATAGGCATCATTATATTTGCTGCCAAAAAGTCAAAGTTTTGAAAAAATGTGCCCCAAAGGAATTCAACGTTACTCAATTTATTAAACGATAACACGCTTAGAAAACCTAGCAACCAAACAAAAACACCAACGATGACTGCTGTTTTTTTTCGTTCCATTCCCTTGCTTTCCATTAACCAAGCAACTGGCGACTCCATTAAAGCAATTCCAGATGTCCACGCTGCAAAAGTTAATAAAACAAAGAATACTGTGGCAATCACCCTCCCCCCTGGCAACTCTCCAAAAGCAATTGGTATAGATTGAAAGATCAGACCTGGGCCCTCAGCTGGGTCCAATCCATGAGCAAAAACAATTGGAAAAATTATAAGTCCCGCCAGAAGAGCAATAGTCGTATCCATAGTTACAACAGCTATAGATGTCTTAGCAATGGAGGTTTCATTTGGCAAATAAGCGCCATAGGCCATTACAGCTCCCATGCCTATACTTAAAGTAAAAAAAGCTTGACCTAGAGCAGCAAGTACCCCCTCAGCACTTAGTTCAGAAAACTTAGGGGCAAACATAAAAGAAAATGCCTCCGCAAAATTACCCTCTATCATGCTATAGCCCAACAGAAGAAATAGGAGAGCCAAAAGGGCTGGCATCAATATACTAACTGCGCGTTCAAGGCCCTTTTCTACCCCTCTCGCAACCACAAAAATAGTTAGCACTATAAATATCGTATGTGAAAAACCAGAAATCACCCAACTACCAGTTAGCTCTTCAAAATTTCTAACAACTCCTTCTGGGTCTGATCCAATTAAATCACTAGCTCCAGCTTCAATGATGTATGCCACTGCCCAGCCAGCTACGACACTATAATAAGAAAGGATAATAAAACTTGCGGTAACACCAAGAAGACCTACTATGCGCCACTGTTTATTCTCAGCCTCCTCTTCACCTAATAAGGCCATCGTACTAACGGGATTTCGTCGACCTCTGCGCCCTATGAGTATTTCGGACATCATAATTGGCAGACCGATCACAAAAACACAGACCAAATAAACCAGCACAAAGGCTCCTCCGCCATTGACCCCTGCAACATATGGAAACTTCCATATGTTGCCTAATCCAACTGCTGAGCCCGATAAAGCCAATATAAAAGCAAGTCGGGAAGACCATTGACCATGAAGAGAGCGTCGCTGCATCTCTGGGGAAATCAAAATAAAATACCTCTCTTACGTGTTTTTTCTTGCAGATTCTAGGATCATTACAGAGTCATGGCTAGAAAGGCAGCAAAAAAACCTACAAATACAATCGCGCTCAATAAAAAGGCACGGTTTGATTTCTTTATTGAGGAAAAAATTGAGGCAGGGCTAGTGCTTGAAGGTTGGGAAGTAAAAAGCCTGCGTGCCGGAAAGGCTCAACTAACAGAAAGCTATGTTGTTATAAGAAAAGGTGAAATCTCAGTTCTTGGTGCATATATAACTCCACTAAGTTCAGCATCTAGTCATGTGAATGCAGACTCAACAAGAACTCGAAAACTATTGCTACACCGGAAAGAAATTGATCGACTCTCAGGCCTTGTAGATCGAAAAGGCTACACCTTAGTACCTTTGGAATTATACTGGCAAAGAGGGAAAGCAAAACTTGCAATTGGTTTAGCAAAAGGAAAAAAACAGTTTGATAAACGCTCACAGAAGAAAGAGCAAGATTGGGAGAGAGATAAAGCTAGAGCTTTAAAAGCTATCAACAGATAAAGAGTTCAAATCCAAATTAGACTTAAAGATAAGAGACTTCACTAATCTTCATTTATTTAACAATCACAATTGATAGTTTTATGCTTGAAATATCAATGAATCAACCTAAACTTATATATAGGGGGCGATCGGATTCGACGTGGGTCGTGAATCTCCCGGTGCATGCCGAGGCGCAGAGTACCTCGTAAATACAACTGCAAAACATATAGTTGCCAACGAAGACAACTACGCACTAGCTGCTTAAAAAACAGCCTAATGCCTTCTGCCCGGTTAGTGCTTGTGCTTCCGGATCCAGAAGTTATATACACAAGATCGCGGAATGGACTGTCTAGGGCCTGAACGTTAAAAACTAACTAGACTGGCTGTGAGTTTTCCCTGCCCGTCGGGTAGCTTTCAGTAAGATTAAAGGCGGAATAAGCATGTAGAGCTTGGTGTGGATCATCTGCGGACGCGGGTTCAATTCCCGCCGCCTCCACCATATTTTATGAATAGCCAATTATTTCAATTGGTTATGAATTATTCACTTTCATCTGTATTAACCAAATTCATTCATTCGCTAGATTTGATGGTACATTTTCAAAAACTATCCTTTAAAAGATATGCCATGACAGATTCCTCCAACCGCCGGTTTGACTATATCATCGTTGGTGCTGGGACTGCCGGCTGTGTACTTGCCAACCGTTTATCCCAAGACCCCAGCAAGCGGGTATTACTCCTTGAAGCAGGTAAAAAAGATAATTACTTTTGGATCGATATCCCTGTCGGCTATCTCTACACCATAGGCAATCCGCGCACAGATTGGTGCTTTAAAACAGAAGCCGAAAAGGGGCTGAACGGCCGCAGCATAGACTATGCAAGAGGGAAAGTTTTGGGCGGTTGCTCGTCCATTAACGCCATGATCTACATGCGCGGTCAACAAGCTGACTATGACCATTGGGCCGATCTTGGAAACCACGGCTGGGGTTGGCAAGACGTACTGCCCGTGTTCCGTCGTTCAGAAAGTTATCAGCACGGGGCAGATGATTTTCACGGAGCTAACGGCGAGCTACGCGTTGAAGAGCGGCGAGTTAACTGGGAGATTTTAGATGCTTGGCGCGATGCTGCTGAAGAGTGCGGTATACCCAAGATCGACGAATTCAATCGTGGCGACAATTTCGGCAATGCCTATTTCCAAATGAACCAACGCAATGGCAAACGCTGGAGTGCAGTTCGAGCATTTTTGGATCCCGTTAAGGCGCGCTCGAATCTGACGATCTTGACAGAAGCCAGCGTACGCAAGATTTGCTTCGATGATAACGCAATAAAACCCACCGCCACTGGTGTTATGGTCCGACTGGGAGACCATGAGCAATTATTTGAGGCAAACAACGAAGTGATCCTGGCAGCAGGCGCCATCGCGTCACCACAACTGTTACAACTGTCTGGAATCGGTGCCTCTGAGACGCTATTTAAACACAGTATTCAGCCCCTTATCGAACTGCCCGGTGTTGGTGAGAACCTTCAGGATCATCTGCAAATCCGTACAATTTACTCGGTCGACAACACTATCACCTTGAATCAACGGGCACGCACATCCTGGGGCATGGCCCTAATGATCTTAGAGTACTTCCTACACAAAACCGGTCCATTGACAATGCCACCATCACAACTAGGTGCTTTTGCAAAAACCGATTCCAACCAACCTACGGCAAATATAGAATGGCATGTGCAGCCGTTGTCTTTGGATAAGTTTGGCTCGCCATTGCATCGATACAATGCCATTACGCCCTCGGTGTGCAACGTGCATCCGACGAGTCGCGGTCAAGTTACTTTGCGTAATCAGGATCCAAACAGCGCACCATTAATACAACCTAACTATCTATCTACTGAAGAAGATCGGGCCGTCGCTGTAGCTGGTTTGAAATTTACCAGAGAAATTATGGCGTCACCGGCACTCGCGCCTTTTACACCACAGGAGCTTAAGCCTGGCGCGCATTTGACCACGGATGAGGAGTTGATCCACGCCGCTGGTGATTTGGGCACTACAATCTTCCACCCTGTGGGCACTTGTAAGATGGGCAAAGACCCAATGGCGGTAGTGGATGATCGTTTACGCGTACATGGCGTAAAAGGTTTACGTGTCGTGGATGCATCCATCATGCCGACAATTACCTCTGGCAACACCAATGCACCGACAGTCATGATTGCAGAGAAAGGCGCGGAATTAATAAAGAACCAGTACCACAACTGAAAATTATAATTATTTATAGATCTCTCTTCTTTCGAAAAATTCCAAATCCCATATAAGCAAGTAGAATAGATAGCATCGGATTTATATAATTAAAAAATGTCCATGGAGCATATTCTAGCG